>Ga0307475_10000735_pt1 | contig 19801 bp, 13 predicted proteins | sample atmos_gasesECM1C_FD_203317 | JGI IMG/M metagenome (GOLD analysis project Ga0307475, IMG submission 203317) | Hardwood forest soil microbial communities from Morgan-Monroe State Forest, Indiana, United States - atmos_gasesECM1C_515 | ecosystem: Environmental > Terrestrial > Soil > Temperate... | reverse complement strand
CGAACGCCTTTTTTATCCGGTCATCGACACGAAGATCGATAGGAACACGCTTGCCGCCAAAGTTCTCGCGACCGGCATCAACGCCGTCCCGGGTGCTGCCGCGGGTCGTGTGGTTTTCTCGGCTCCAAAAGCCGAGGAGTGGGCCGAGCGCGGTGAGAAGGTCATTCTCGTCCGGCGCGAAACCAGCCCGGAAGACGTGGGCGGCATGGCCGTGGCACAGGGCATTCTCACCGCCACGGGCGGCAAAACCAGTCACGCGGCGGTCGTGGCGCGCGGCTGGGGCAAATGTTGCGTTGTCGGTGCGGAACAGCTCGAGATCGATTACAAATCCCTTTCCATGTCCACCAACGGCCACGTCGTTCGGGAAGGCGATTGGATCACTCTCGATGGGAGCGAGGGCATTGTTTACACGGAAGCGCTTCCGCTGGTCGTGCCGCAACTCCCGAAATCCTACGAGATCTTGATGAAGTGGGCCGATGAGAAGCGTCACCTTCGCGTGCGCACGAATGCCGATACGCCGCAGGACGCCCGCAAGGCGCGCGAGTTTGGTGCTGAAGGAATTGGTCTGTGCCGCACCGAACACATGTTCTTCACCGATTTTGAATTCCCGGAGAAGAGCCACGAGCGCCAGCGCGCCATTCAGGAGATGATTCTGGCGGACAACAAAGAAGCCCGCGTCAGGGCACTCGACCGCCTTTTGCCTTTCCAGCGCCGTGATTTCATCGGCATCTTCAAAGCCATGGACGGCTTTCCCGTCACCATTCGTCTGATCGATCCGCCGCTCCACGAATTTGTTCCTCACGATCGCAAGAAGCAAGAGGAGTTGGCGAACGAACTTGGCATCAGCGTCGAAGTGGTGGCCCGTCGCGTCGAACAACTCCATGAAGCCAATCCCATGCTGGGCCATCGCGGCTGCCGCCTTGCGATTACCTATCCCGAAATTCTCGAAATGCAGGTGCGCGCCATCATCGAAGCGGCCCTCGAGTGTCAAAAGAGCGGGGTTAAAGTCCTACCTGAGATCATGCATCCGCTCACTTTAGATAGAAAAGAGCTCTCTATTCTTGAGCAAGCCACGCGCCGGGTCGCCGACGAGCTCATCAAGAAGTCGGGCATCGAGCTCCACTACCTCGTTGGTACGATGATCGAGCTTCCGCGCGCGGCGCTGTTGGCTCGAGAAATCGCGGAAATTGCGGAGTTCTTCTCCTTTGGCACCAACGACCTCACGCAAACCACCCTGGGGCTCTCGCGCGACGACGCCGGCCGTTTCCTGCCCGATTATGTGGACGAGAAAAAAGCCGGTGTGTTCAGCACGGATCCGTTCCAATCGCTCGACACCAAAGGCGTCGGCCTGCTGATGCGGTGGGGCATTGCCCAGGGCCGCCAAACCAGGCCCAAGTTAAAAGTGGGCATCTGCGGCGAGCACGGTGGCGACGCCGAGAGCGTCAAGTTCTGCCAATCGCTTGACATGGACTATGTCAGCGCTTCGCCTTTTCGCGTTCCGATAGCGCGTTTGGCGGCAGCTCAAGTAGTGGTTGAACTCAAGCAGTCGAAGCGCAAAAGGGCAAAATAGGCGAAAGGCGCCGCTTCGAGTAATACTTTAACCCCAGATTTGCCGAGGCCAAGGCTCTGACGTGAAACGAAATGAGCAGCTGCCGAGTGCGGCCTACGTGGGCATTTTGAAGAAGAAATACATTCCCAGGAAAACGAAAATAATATCCGGCGACCAACCCGCGAGAAACGGCGGCAGTTGCCCTACTCCGCCCATGGCTTCGAGCAGCCTCGCAATCGCCCAATAAGCTACGCCGATGCCCACTCCCAAGGCGACTCCGCCGATGGCTCCCCGTGTCCCCACCAGAAACGCAAACGGAATCGCCAGCAAAACGCTCACGGGCGCCATCAAGGGATAGGCGATTTTCTTGTGCCACTGCACCATCAGGGTTGCCACGTCAAAGCCCGCCCGGTGCAATCCATCGATATAGCTGGCTAACTCGCCCACGCTCATTTGAAAGGCTTGCCGCACCTCCCGGTTGAAGTAGCTGGGTGGTTCAGACAATTCCGGCGGCGCCGCCTTGGTGAAAGGCTCGAATTTTGTAACCGAACCGTCTGCAAATTCCCGGATCCACCCATTTTCGAGCTCCCACACATGTTGCGCTTCCGACCAGCGAGCGCGGGTGGCAAAAAGCCGCCGTCGAAGATGGAAACCGGCGGGATCCAACTCCAACACGCTCAGACCGCCAAACATGTTCTGCTCCGGATCGAACACATCGTAGTTGTAGATCTTCGAGTTCTCCCCGAAAATCCACCGTTGTGGATGCGTGTAGGTCTGGGGCGGCCGCCCTTTAATCTGGTTGTGCAGGGCGTCCTGCCGCTGATTGGCGTAGGGCAGATATGTATCGTCGAGCACTAACAACGTGCCCGCCACCGCAAGACCCGCCAGCAGCAACGGCACCGCCACACGAAACAGACTTATTCCGCTGGCTTTGATGGCCACAATCTCGTTGTTCTTGCTCATGATTCCGAGCGTCACCAACACCGCAACCAGCCCCGCCAGCGGCGCCAGGTTGTACAGCAGGTACGGCGTAAGATAGCCAAAGTACTCGGCGACGGTCACGAACGCGATGCGGCGCCGTCCGATATCGTCTAGCAGCTCAAAAAACGTAAATGCTTCGAACAGAAAGACGAATACCGCCAGCAGTAGCGCAAAATAAAAAAGGAACTTTCGCAGGATGTAAAGATCCATCAACCGGGGGAAGCTCCCGCTGGATGGCACGGGCATCTCCGGGGCGCTGCGTTCGCCATTCGCCGCTTGCGCTGCCGCGGCGCGGGCTCGAGCCTGCGCCTTTCGCCGGCGCGCCAGGCGCATCCGCCGGCTGAGATATCCAAGCGGGCGCAACCAGCGGCTCTCTCCCCGAAACTGTTCCATCCTCGGCAGCAAGGATATCCCCAAGGCCGTCAGGATCCCGTTGGCCATCCAAATTCCCGCTGCCGGCGAAATCCTTCCCTCCCGCGCCAGTCCCGCACCCAGGATCAGCAGCAGGTAATACGCAGCAAGCAGCACGACTGCCAGCAGCGATCCCGCTGCCCGGCCGCCGCGGCGCGGCTGCGCTCCGAGCGGCACCGCCACGAGCGCAAACACCAGGCAAGCGATCGGAAAGGCTAGCCGCGTGTGCAGCTCCACACTGGCTTCGCGCGATCCCGAACGCCTTTCCGTCATCAATTCCCTCATCGATTGTTCGGGGATGCTGCGCTGTCGGGGTTGTGCCGAACGCAGCCCGCTCACCTGAATGGGCCAGTCGCTCTGACCAAATGATGTAACCGAGTAATGACTGGGATCGTCGCGCGAAAACTCATGCGTCGTGCCGCCCTCGAGGTGCAATTCGAGCTTGCCCTGTTTTGGCTCGGCAATCACAATTGCGCTATCCGCCAGCGTTACTTGCGAACCGCCCTCTCCTCCACTATCCGCGACGAATACTCCATGCCACTGGGTTCCGCTTGCCGACTCGTCGTTCACATACAAGACCTTTTTTGGAAACCGCTCGTCAAACACGCGCGGTTGCACTTGAAAAGAGATTTGCGAGCTAATCAGTTCCGCTTCGGCGCTGTGCAGCGTACGCAACGCTCCGGGCCCTACCCAGGTGGTCATGGCCAGCGTGAGTAACGCCCCGACGAGGGCCAGTACTCCCACCGGAAAAAGGATGCGCCGCCTGCCAATGCCGAGCGAGGTCAGCGCAATGATTTCGCTGTCCGCCGACATCCGCCCCAACCCCAACAAAACGCCAATCAGCGTCGCCATTGGTACGGTAAAGACGAACACGCCGGGGAAAATGCACAGAAACAGTTCCAGGATCTGCGCGCCCGAACCCACGTGGCGCACATAAATCTCCATCACGCGCTCCAGACGGGGCACTAGAAATACAAACGTGAAGACGACCAGTCCGAGGAATGCGTGGCGGAATACCTCGCGGACGATATAACGGTCCAGAATGCGCATGGCGCGAATGCCCAGTGTACCACGCCGTCACCCGCGGATAGTTTTACCCGGCTCGCAAAGAGGAGAATTTGCGGTGTTGCGAGTTTTGACAGCGGCGCTGTGCTAGGCTCCTCTTGCCTGTATACTTTGGTTCTGTCTATGCCTGTGGCTACAAACCATCTGCGTGAGCCTCTCTTCGGGACACCTGAAGAATGAATCGCATCCATTTGGTTGTGCTGTGGCACATGCATCAGCCGCAATACCGCGACCCGGAAACCGGCCGCTACGTCCTCCCGTGGACCCGCCTCCACGCCCTCAAGGACTACTACGGCATGGTTGAGACGCTTCGCGAATTCCCCAAATTTCATGCCACGTTCAACATCGTTCCTGCTCTCGGCGCCCAGCTCGAAGAGTACGCCAGCGGAAAATGCAACGAGCCGTGGTTTTCCCTGGCTTTCAAAAATGCTGATGAACTCGTTCGCGAGGACAAGTCGGAGATTCTGGCGCGCGCCTTCCAGGTCAACCACGAGCACCTGATGTCACGTTGGCCGCGCTTAGTCGAACTTTATGAATGGTCGCGCCCCGCGGGGGGTGCACAAGCCCTTGTGGCTTTCACTGCTCGCGACTGGCGGGACCTCCAGCTTCTCTCGCAGCTCGTCTGGATGGAAGAATCCTGGTTTCAGAAGAACCAAGTCGTTAGCCGCCTCGCGTCGAAGGGCAAAGACTACACGGAGAACGACAAGTCCGCCTTGAAGGAAAATCAGTTGGAACTCCTGCGTTTGATTTTGCCGGCATATCGCGACGCAGCCTCACGCGGTCAGATCGAGATCAGCACGACGCCTTTCTACCACCCCATCCTGCCGCTCCTATGCGACTCGGACATCGCGCGCGTTGCCAATCCTTCCACGCCGCTGCCGCGCCGCGCCTTCCGCCGGCCCGAGGATGCTCGCGAACAATTGCAGCTGGCGCGCCAGTATCATGAAAAAACCTTTGGCGTCAAGCCACCGGGCCTCTGGCCTTCCGAGGGCTCTGTTTCCGATCAAGCGCTCTCTATCGCCGCCGAAGAAGGGTTCCAATGGTTCGGCACCGATGAAGGCGTGCTTGGCCGTACCCTGAACATCGGCTTTTTCCGCGATTCCAACGGCATCCCCGCAAATGCCGCTAGCCTTTTCAAGCCCTGGCGCATCCAGCTGGGCGATAAATCCATCACCGGGCTATTCCGCGACCACCATCTTTCGGACCTTATCGGCTTCGTTTACAGCCGGATGGAAGCGAAAGCTGCTGCCGCCGATCTCCATTCGCGTTTGCGCCTGCTCGGCGAGAAAGTGTCGGACAACCAGCCGCTCACCGTGTGTCTTTTTCTCGATGGCGAAAATGCTTGGGAATACTACCCGGGCAATGGCCGCGAATTCCTTCGCGAGTTCTATCGCCGAATCGAATCGGATCCCGATTTCCGCGCGCTTACAGCTGGTGAGGCCATCGCCGCCGCAGGAGAAATTCCCACCAACACCGGGATTTTCCCGGCGTCCTGGATTAACGCGAATTTTGACGTTTGGATCGGTCACAGCGAGGACGTCACGGCCTGGGAGCTCCTGTGGGACGCTCGCGACGTCTACGCAGGTGCCCTAGAAGCGCACCTAAGGGCGAGACCGGGCGGGCCAAGTGAAACGGCACTCCAACAGGCGCACGAGTCGCTCCTGGCGGCTGAAGGCAGCGACTGGTGCTGGTGGTTCGGTCCCGAGCACAGCACCGCAAACGACGCCGAATTTGATGCCCTCTACCGCAAGCACCTCACTGAAATTTATCTCGCGCTTGGCCAGGTCGCACCCGAAGAGCTCGCCAAGCCGATCAAGCGCCGCCCCGAACACGCTCTGCAACTTGCGCCCACAGGCTTTCTCTGCGTCAAAGTGGACGGGCGTGAAACCTCCTATTTCGAATGGCTCGCCGCCGGCTTGTATTCCCCCGAGCGTCGTGGCGGCTCCATGCACGGCCGCGTTTTTTATCTGCATGAGCTGCGCTACGGCTTTGAAGAAAGCCGTTTCTGCATGCGCATCGACACTTTTGCAGAGACCATGAGCGAACTCGAAGAGCCCGAATTTCGCATCACCGTTGGCGGAGCAGAAGAACTCGTGATTGTGGTGAGACTCCGGCGTGGCCGCATCCAGGAATTCGCCGTGGAAAAGGCCCGCGTGTGCTTGCTGAAGCTGGAATCCGTCGCCGTCGCTGCGTTTGATCGCATTCTCGAAGTGGCCATCCACCGCGACCAACTTGACCTCAAGGGCCAAAGCAATCTAAAGCTGGGCGCGGCTCTCTGGCACGGGGGTCTGCCTGTGGACGTTCTTCCCGCCGAAGGCCTGTTGGACATCCAACTCGGCGAGGACAATTTCGCCTGGCCGCCAGAGTAGGTTTTCCGTTTCTTTTCGCTACTTGTTTCCATACAACTTGACGGCCACATCTCGCGGACTACCTCCCACCGGAACCATGGTCACAAGAAAGTTCGTACGGACGCGAATCACCGCCAGGTCGCCAGAGCCTTGGCTCACCACCAGCAGCAAGGTTTCATTTGGATCAAATCGCAGCGCTCCCGGCGCATCTCCTGCGGGGATTGGGAATCCCTTTCCGGGATCGCGGATGATCCGTCGATTCGGGATATCCACTGGAATGATCCTATCCGCCGCGGTGTCCGAAACGTAGAGCAGGCTGCCGTCGGCGCTAAGTGCTCCTCGTGTCGGTGCTGAGCCCAGTATCATCGTGTCGCCCACTTCGTGCGTCCAAGTATTGATGGCCTGCAGGCCGTGAGCTTCGGGTGAAATGACATAGAGCTCTCCTCCATCGGGTTTGAGCAGCATATCGGTTGGCTTACCGGCCAACTCGAGATTGACCACCAGCACGCTGCGCCGCAAATCCACAACGGAGAGTTCAGGCTCGGAGCGGCTCATCACAAAGGCGAGCGAATTGTCCGGCAGAATTGCCACGTCGTCCGGTTGCGGCAGCACGGAAACCGTGCTGCGCAACGCAAGCGTGGCGGCGTCATGAATGTCGAGGGTACCGTCTCGCCGGTTCAGCACCAGCACGGTCTTCCCGTCCGGCGAGACGTGCGCAAGCACGGGCCCTCTTCCCGTGTGCCCGCGTGCCACAATAGTCCGCGAGTGGATGTCGATGGCCAACACCGTGTCGTTCCCCGACGTGGTCGTGTAAATGCGATTTCCGTCCGGCGAAAGATCCAGAGCGTAGGGAAGCGGTCCCACCGGAATGCGGGCGCTCACCTGATAAGCGCGCGCATCGAAAATCCATGCGAAGCCCCCCGTAGTGCTAATACCCAGGATTTCAGGCCGCGCGGGATGCTCGCGCATTCCGGAGAGACCTGGTCCTACGGGAATGTGCGCCACCGCTTTGAGCTTGACCAGGTCCACAACCGTCACCGCGCCATCCGCCGTAGTGACATAGGCACACAAATGCAGGTCCGGCCGCAGAAAGGACGGCCGATGCTCGCGCAGCAACACAATCAGCGCACCGATGGCTACCACCACGGAGAGGAAGTAAACGCGAAAATTTCTCGGTCGGCCCATATTGGCGTCGAAATTCTCCCACGCGGACTGTCCTGCTGGCTAGGGATGTGTAGGCAGTCTCGACTCGAACTTTCATGCAGCGGCCGGAGGGACGCCTCCCGACGCTTCGCAAAACCGGCGTTCTCTAGTGTCCGGTTTCGGCTTTCTTGTTCGTCGTATAGATGAAGGCCGCAAATCCGGCCTGGAGAAAGGACGTGACGCGGACTTGGCGTCAGGAATCAAAAGAAAAGAAGGGAGCTCGAAAATGGGAAACATAACAATGGAAGCTCTGAACGCGGACACATTCCTTCCACCGATCGAAAAGCCCAAAGGTCTGCTGATGAAGCTGGCCGATTATTTTACCCGCCGCCAATTCGGCAAAGTGCTGACCCCGCTGAAAGTGCATTCCGCGCGTTTGCCGATCGCCTTCGGTCAGTTTTATGCAAAGGCTGGCGAACTCGACAAAAAGCTGCAGCTTGCGGCAGAGACGGCCATGCTTGTTCGGGAGCAGGTGGCGCACACGAACGTCTGCCTTTTCTGTGTCGACATCGGCCGGGCACTCACTATCAAAGCCTCGATGAATCAAGCCAAATTCGATGCGCTCGAACAGTATCGCACGAGCCCTCTGTTCAATGACGCCGAGCGCGCCGCATTGGACTATGTCAAGGAGCTAACAAACACCAAGCAAGTGAACCCGGATACATTTTCCCGCCTGCGCCACTATTATTCCGAGCGCGAGGTCTGCGAAATCGCCTGGCTGGTTGCCAGCGAGCATCTCTACAATATGACCAACATCGGCCTGAACATCCATTCCGACACGCTCTGCAACATCAGCAGGAAAAACAAGCGGAAGCAAAATTAACGCGACGTGCGCTTTCTGGGGCGCCGCAACCACCCATGTCCGGTTTCCGCTTCCCATTTGTCTTACGGAAGAGGCCGCAAGCCAGGGTGGAGAACGTCATTGCAGGCGGCTCACGAGTCCTTAAATGGGGTGGATAAGGTCGACACGACGGGAAGCAGGCGTTCTCGGCCCGTGGGTAGGGAATCCTCTCGTTTGCCGTTTCCAGCCTACTGGCATAATCTGTTCTGGGACATGCTTCCTCGCGGATCATTCTCCGGGCTGCTCACCGACCTCTACGAGCTCACCATGGCGGCGGGCTACGTTCAGAACCGCTTCAACGCCCGCGCCACTTTCGAACTTTTCGTGCGCACGCTTCCGCGACGCCGCAATTACCTGGTTGCCGCGGGGCTGGAGCAGGCCCTCGACTTTCTGGAAAACGTTCGCTTTTCCTCTGAGGATATTGGCTATCTTCGCGGTCTGCCTTTTTTTCGCCACGTCCATTCAGATTTTTTTGACTATCTCTCCCAATTTGCATTTACAGGCGAGGTTTGGGCCCTTCCCGAGGGAACAGTCTTCTTCCCCGGTGAACCTCTGCTGCGCGTGACCGCGCCCATCGCCGAGGCGCAGCTTGTCGAAACCAGCCTCCTCAGCATTCTTCATTTTCAAACACTCATCGCCAGCAAAGCAGCCCGCGTTACTACCGCCGCCTCCGGACGCCCTGTCGTAGAATTCGGCTCGCGCCGTGCTCACGGTGTGGAGGCTGGAGTCCTCGCCGCTCGCGCCGCCTTCGTTGGCGGTTGCGAAGGCACCTCGAACACGTACGCGGGCCGCCTCTTCGGGATTCCTGTTTATGGAACGCAAGCGCATTCCTGGATCATGGCGCATGCGGACGAGGCCGAAGCCTTCCGGGATTTCCTGAACGTCTTTCCGGAGAAGTCCACGCTCCTGGTCGATACCTACGACGTGCGCGCCGCCATCGAGAAAATCATCGCCCTGGACCGCAAGCCCGGTGGCGTGCGGCTGGACAGCGGGGATGTGCTGGCGGACAGCTTGTGGGTTCGCAAGCGGCTCGATCGGGCCGGGTGGAACGACGTGCAGATTTTCGCGTCGGGAGAACTCGACGAAGACCGCATCGAAATGCTGGTGAGAAGCGGCGCGCGTATCGACGCCTTTGGCGTGGGTACCGCGCTTTCTACTTCGGCGGACTCGCCGAACCTCGGCGTAATTTATAAATTGGTCGAAGTTGATCTCGGCGATACCGTTCGGAACGCCGCCAAGTTCAGTCAGGAAAAGATAACCTACCCTGGACGGAAGCAGGTTTTCCGTTTCGTCGCGGAAGACGGGAAATTCTCGAGGGACGTCATTGCCCTCGATGGAGAGTCTTTCCCGGGCGGTATGCCGCTGCTGGTCCCGGTGATGCGCGCGGGCAGGCGGCTCGAACCTGCGGAAAAAGATCCTCTGGCCGGAATCGAGAGAGCACGCAAGCGCTTTCTGGCTGATCGCTCCGGCCTGCCGCAGAGCGTCTTGCCGCTTCGCGCGGCCGACCCGCCATTTCCCGTTCGCTACAGCAAACAGCTCGAGGAGCTGCACGATCAGGTGCGGCAAACCGTCGCCAAGACCGCGCGCATCGGATGAAGAAGGGAGGTAGTCTAGTTGAGACGAGCCTGACCGGGATGAGTCTTAATTAGACTAGCCTAAAATGAGACCAGTGCTGTGGGAAGTGGACGCGCAAATGGATTTTATGTTGTCGGGGGGCAAACTTTACGTCCCCGGAGCCGAAAAAATCATTCCAAACCTCAACCGACTTGTGGAGCAGGCGCGCCAAGGCCGCGTTCTCCTGATTTCCTCTGCCGATGCTCACCAGCCGGACGATCCTGAGTTCCGTGAGTGGCCGCCCCATTGCGTGAAGGGCGCGGTGGGTGCGGAGCTGATTCCCGAAGCACGCGCCGCCCGCCAGCTCGTCATTCCCAATCAGGACAATTTTGTTTTTCCCGACGATCTTCGTTCGTACCAGCAGATTCTTCTGGAAAAAAACACCCTCGATGTCTTCGACAATCCAAATACCGGAACGCTGCTTTCACGGCTAGCTGCCTCGCAGAAATCCACCGCTGGCTCCAATCCTGATTTTCTCGTGTTCGGCGTCGTCACTGAACATTGCGTCGACCGCGCCGCCGATGGCCTGCTTCGCCGCGGCTACGGTGTCAGCCTCGTTGCCGACGCTATTCAATCGCTCGACGAGAAAAAAGGCCGGGAAATCCTGGGCAAACTGCAGTCACGAGGCGCCCGCCTCATTACCACAGAACAAGCGTTGACCCTCATCGGCCACGACGCGGAGACCGCTACCCCAGGCAAGTTGCGAAAAACCGCGGGAAACTAACCCACCCCAGGCGGATTTGCGGGCGGAACCAAGCCGGAGTCCGAAAGCTTGGGTTAGAGACGGCACAAGCATGGCCCCCAGGTCGCCAGCAAAACTCTATTTGATCGATGTCACTTGCCGCAGAAACAACAATCTCGACAGAAAGGCAATTTTCATTATAATGACCGCCGCAACAAGCCACACTGGCAAACCTAGCGTACACACCTTCGCGGAACATGGAGAATCCCCGCTGCCATGATCGAGCCATTAGCCCTCGACTTTGTACTTGTGTCCAGCGACTATGCCACGATGCAGGCGGTTTCCAAGGCCGTGAAAAAATTCGGTTCCAAGTTTGTATTGGTTCCCACCGCGCACGAAGCTCGTGAATGTGTAAATCGGCGCAAGATCGACGGCTTGTTTGTGGACATGGAGGTGCCGGGGGCATTGGGCCTGATTGAATCCACGCGCAAGGGAGCATCCAACAACAAAGCGGTGATCTTTGCGTGCTTGGTGAATGCGAAGGAATCTGCACAGACTTTGGCCCTGGGGGCGAATTTCCTGTTGCGCAAGCCGCTGACCGAAGACGGCGTCGCCATGCACATCACGATCGCGAAAGAATTGCTCTTGCGTGAGCGGCGCAGGTACTTCCGGCATGCCGTGAATCTGGCCGTGACCTTGAAGGAAGGAGTCGCAGAGCAGCAGGCCCGTATCACGAATTTGAGCGGAGGCGGCCTGGCCGTGCGCACGGTGAAACCGCTGAAGCAAGGTGCGGTCCTCGACTTTACGTTCGAGTTGTCTATGGGCGCACGCATCAGCGGGAGAGGCCAGGTGGCCTGGGTGAACTCGGAGGGAATGGCGGGAATTATCCTGCAGACACTGCGCGGAAAAGGAAGTGAGCAACTGGATGCCTGGCTTGCGTCTCAGGAGCAACTCCGCCCCGACAAAAGAACGCCCGAAGCGTGAAGATTCATCGCCGCGGAACGCTTGCCCGAAGGCTCGCGAGTATCCCCCGAGTGCTATCCGCCGACCCTGTGCTGCAAGGGCGCGACCCGCTGTGGCTGGCCTGCATATCGGAGGTAAGTGGACCAAACCACCGCGCAGTTCGCGAAGCTCAGTCCAACAGCGAACCGATCTTCGCCCTGTTTACGGCAGTGCACAACCTTTCCCCGCATGGCGATCTGATCCAACATCGGAGTGATTTCCGCGATTTCCCCCGGTTGCCAGGGATGATTCGAAACCACGCATGCGCCATGAGCGCTCACGTTGTCCGTGTAGGTCAACTCGGTTCCGCTACGGTTCTCGGCCAGGGCCAAGTTCACAACTATCGCGATCGGTAGCCGCTTTTCCATTCTTTCGCCAAGCGAGTCGAGGGTTTCGGGAATACGTCCGTTCTGTTTCTGTCGAAGCCTATGGCCACAGGGCGTGTGGGCTTAGCCATGCAGCGGGCTCCAACTCAAGGTACGCCTCACCGTTAGCATGAGAAGGCTCGGGATGCCAATCGAAGAGAAACCCGGAACTATCCTCCGGTGAATTGCGTATAGAGGACTCGTTCTCGGACCAGCAAGCATCAGAGAAATGTTTCGACTTCGGCCACCGGACAACGGTAGACGCCCGTTTCATCCACGATGGTCATAAGAACTTCGCCTTTGCGGCACCCCGCTTCGGCAATACCGTTGATCTCGTCTACGATGAACGTCTGCAAGAACTTAAACGCCGGAGTCCTGTCTTGGCACCTAGCAAATGGCCTGGTGTGAATCGTAAGGATGCGTTCCACGACCCGGTCCGTTGTCGTCAGGCGGAGCAGCGCGTCGACTACGCGTTTCACGCCATTGCGACCCACCGACTCCGCCGTCAACTGCGTTTCGGTAGTATCTCCGAGATCCTGCACCTTCCCGGTGAGTACCCTCCTAGAGATCAAGGGATGGACCAGCCGCAGCCGCGGATCCTTGGGCTTCGCCGCATGCATTTCGACGACCTGGGCCCAAAGAGAGCAATGGCGCTCGCGAGCCGCCTCCGTTACATCCCGTTGTTTGGCTTCCTCGCTCTCGATGGTCAGTTTATGGTGCGGCGGAGGACGGCGGCGATTTGGCGCATTTCCTCCGCGAGTTCGGCAAACTCTTCCGGGAGAATCGACTGCATCCCGTCGGAGAGAGCTTTGTCCGGTTCGTGATGAACTTCGATCAGCAGTCCATCGGCGCCGACGGCGACGGCCGCGCGGGAGAGCGGCAAAACCTTGTGGCGCTTGCCGGTGCCGTGGCTAGGATCGACGAAAATGGGCAGGTGGCTGCGCTTTTTGACCGCGGGGACGACCGCGAGGTCCAGGGTGTTGCGGGAAAAGTCCGAAAACGTTCGAACGCCGCGCTCGCAGAGCATCACGTTGTAGTTGCCCTCGGAGAGAATGTACTCTGCGGCCATGAGGAATTCGTCGAGCGTAGCGGACATGCCGCGCTTGAGAAGAACAGGCTTCTTGGCGCGGCCGGCGCGCTTGAGGAGAGAGAAATTCTGCATGTTGCGCGCGCCAATCTGGATGACGTCGGCGTATTCTTCGACTAGCTCGAGCGATTCGTTGTCGATCGCTTCGGTGACGATACCGAAACCATGCTTGGCGCGCACTTTGGAGAGAATCTTGAGGCCGTTTTCGCCGAGTCCCTGAAAGCTGTATGGGGACGTACGGGGTTTGTAAGCGCCGCCGCGAAAAAGTCGCGCGCCCGACTTTTTGACGCGCTCGGCAATGGCGAGACACTGCTCCTCGGTTTCCACGGCGCACGGTCCCGCAACCAGGGCGACATGCTTTCCGCCAACGAGGACGTCGCCCGAGGGCGTGGGAATGCGCAGGATGGTGTCTTCTTCCTTCGCGTCACGGCTGACCAGCTTGTACGGCTTGCTGACGGGGATACATTCCACAACCCCGGGCAGCGATTCGAGAGCGCCAAGATCAATCTCGCCTTGGTTTCCAGTAATGCCAATGGCGGTTCGCAGAGACCCGGGAATGGGGTGGGCTTTGAGGCCCAGGCTTTCGATGCGCTGGCAAACGGCGCGAACCTGCTCCTCGGTGGCATGAGACTGCATGACGACCAGCATGAGCGGCTCCCCCCGGCGCCCTCCCGTAGAGCTTAAGTCTACGGCAACGCCGAGGAAACCCGCAAATTGGGCATCCGTTCAAGAAGGGGCTATAGTCGATTGATTTCATGGGCTTGACAAGCCAAAATAGGGTCCTACGATGTAAGATAAGACAAGACCCAGCCGGGAGGATTAAGTGCTCTCGGATTACCCGTTGCATTTCTTTGGCCGTACCATCACCATTACAGGGCACGATCAGTTTTTGGCGCTGGTGTTTCTGGCCGTCGCGGTGACGACCTGGGCCATCTTGCAATCCCGGCGCCGGAGGGCGGTTGTGTTGCAACGGTCGGCAGTGAGCGACCAGGTGGTATACGAGTTATCGCGAATTGCGGACGCCTTGGATCGTCTCGCAAGCCGCACGATGGACCAAACGATTGACGCGTCAACTGGCAGCTTCAAAGAGGACGAGCCCCGTACCATGCCGTTTTCCATGTTCGGCAGGGAACGCTAACACTGGCCTTGCGACCGCGGCTTGGGTTGCTAGTACCCGAGTCGCGGCATGCCTCTGTCGCGAACCGCCCCACCCGTTTAACTCCGAATGGCGCTAGCCAACTTCCTTCGCGAGAAGTCCTAACACGCGCGTCGCACGCTGCCCGTGTCGATTCCAGCGCGACAGCGCCTAAGGTCCGGGCGAATGGGGGCGTGTGCTAGAATAAGGAGTTTAAACGGAGCAGAAATCCCGACAGGCATGCCCGAAGACCAACGCATCGCTGTACCCACCGAGTTCGACCCCGAAGACGAATACCGCCCGGAACCTGAGCCCGAACCCCTGCCGCCCGCCTGGATGGACGGGAAAGTCCGCATCGGCATCCATACCTCCATCGCCGGGAGCTATCTCCATGCTTTGGAGTCCGCGCGGAAACTCGGGTGCAACGCACTGCAGATTTTTTCCGCGAGTCCGCGTATGTGGCGGGGTGGACCGGCGCGGATAGCGGAACTGGATGCGGCGGCATTTCGCGCGAGAAGGGAAGCGCTTCGGCTGGGCCCGCTGGTGATTCACGCGAATTACCTGATCAATTTGGCTGCGGCGCAGCCCATGCTTCGGACGCGCTCGATTCAGGCCTTCCACGACGAGCTGGTACGCGCCGTGGCGCTGCGAGCCGATTTTCTTGTGGTGCATCCCGGAGCGCGTGGCGAGGGAAGCGCAACGCAGGCGATCTCGACCATTGTCGAATCCGTGAAGCAGGCCACTAAGCGCGTGCCGATGGGCGCGCTGAGGATTCTCATTGAAAATACCGCGGGAATGGGAACGGCAATCGGCTCGCGGCTGGAAGAAGTAGGAGAGATGGTCGCCAGACTGCGCAAGGATTTGCCCGCAGGGGCATGTCTCGATACGGCGCATCTGTTTGCGGCAGGCTACGATATCAAAAGCGAGAGCGGGCTCGCCTTCACCATCGAGCAAATAGACCAGACGGTGGCGCTCGAGAACGTGCCGGTTTTCCACGCCAACGACTCCAAGGTTTCGCTAGGCGGACGGGTCGATCGCCACGAGCACATTGGAAAAGGGAAAATTGGAAGAGAGGCCTTTGCCCGGATTTTGCAGCATCCGCAATTGAGCGCCTCGGCGGGTGAAGGGCAGGCGGGTCGGGCGTTCCTGGCGGAAACACCGATCGATCATCCCGGGGACGACCGGCGAAACGTGGCGATGCTGTGGGAGCTCGCGGGGCTAAAAGAGCAGGCGCCGGAGGCGGAAAAAGGGTTTTCCATGCTAACACCGGCGCTACAGAGAATGATTCGAACACAGAGATCAAAAAAGGCGAAGAGTCCGCGGACAAAGAAGAGTTTGGCCGCAAGAAGCAAGAAAGCGGGAGCGCCAAAGAGATCGCGGACGGCCAACCTGCCGCGGAGGAGAGGGTAGGCGAGGTGGCGGAGCAGGGCACAACAGGCGCGGGCGGGGCGGCGGCAAGCGGCTACGACCCGCAGAAAATAGAGGCCAAGTGGCAGAGGCGTTGGGCGGAAGCGCGGGTATTCGAGTCGGAAGCCGATCCTTCCAAACCAAAATACTACGTGCTGGAGATGCTGCCGTACCCCAGCGGAACGATGCACATGGGCCACATGCGCAACTACGCGATTGGCGACGTCGTGGCGCGGGTGAAGCGCATGCGCGGATTCAACGTGCTCCACCCGATGGGCTGGGACGCTTTCGGCCTGCCTGCGGAAAATGCGGCCATCAAGAACAAAACGCATCCGCGCACCTGGACCAACCGCAACATTGCGCAATTCCAGAAAGTGCTGCGGCGCTTTGGCTTCAGCTACGACTGGCGGCGCGAGATTTCCACCTGCGAGCCGGAGTATTACCGCTGGAACCAGTGGTTTTTCCTGCGCATGCTCGAGCGCGGCCTGGCCTATCGGAAGAAGAGCCTGGTGAACTGGTGCCCGAAGTGTTCGACGGTGCTCGCCAACGAGCAGGTCGTGAACGGCGGCTACTGCTGGCGCCATGAAGATACGCGCGTGGAATCGCGCGAAATTGAGCAATGGTTTTTGAAAACGACCGCGTACTCCGATCAATTGCTCGACGATTTGAAGCAACTCGAAGGCGGATGGCCGGAGCGCGTCATCCTGATGCAGAAAAACTGGATCGGCAAATCGCAAGGCGCAAAAGTGAAATTTGCCGTGGCCGGCGCGGCGGGCGCCGCACCGATTGAAATTTTTACCACGCGCATCGACACGATTTACGGCGCGACGGCCATCATTCTTGCGCCGATGCATCCGCTGGTGACCAAGCTGCTGGAAGGTTCGCCATCGCGCTCCGAGGGCGAACCCAAGCTGGCTAAAATGCGCCAGGCCCCGGTAAAAACGGAAGACCTGGCGACGATGGAGAAGGAAGGCTTCTTCACCGGGCGCTACGCGCTGAACCCCTTCAACGAGGAAAAGATTCCGATCTGGGTCGGAAACTTTGTGCTGATGGAATACGGCACGGGCGCGATTATGGCCGTACCCGCGCACGATCAGCGCGATCTGGAATTCTGCCGGAAATACAAGTTGCCGGTGCGCGTCGTCGTCCAGCCGCTCGAGGTCGAAGAGCTTTCCTCAGAGAAACTAGAAACAGCCTTCGACGAGCACACGCAAGGCCTGCTGGTGAACTCCGGGCCGTTCAACGGGCTCTCGCCGGAAGAGGCCATCGCAAAAATGACCGCGTTCGCCGAGCAAAAAGGATTCGGGCGCGGCCAGACCATTTACCGGCTAAGAGATTGGGGCATCTCCCGCCAGCGCTATTGGGGGACACCTATCCCGGTCGTTTATTGCGGCAAGGATGGCATGGTTCCTGTCCCGGACAAGGATTTGCCGGTGCTGCTGCCGCCAAATCCCAAACTCACCGGCGAAGGCGAATCACCGCTGGCGTCGACGCCGGAATTTGTGAACACGACCTGCCCGAAATGTGGCGGGCCGGCGCGACGCGAGACCGACACCATGGACACGTTCGTCGATTCGTCCTGGTATTTTTATCGTTACTGCGATCCCCGCAACGACAAGGCGCCCTACGATTCCGAAAAAGTCGGCTACTGGTTTCCGATTGACCAGTACATTGGAGGAATCACCCACGCAATTCTGCACCTGCTGTACTCGAGGTTTTGGTGCAAGGTGATGCGGGATCTCGGCTTGATCAAGCATAACGAGCCGGTGGCGCGGCTGTTCACGCAGGGAATGGTGCAAAAAGGCGGCGTGGCGATGTCGAAGTCACTCGGCAACGTGGTCGGCGCCGAAGATATGGCGCAGAAGTATGGGGCGGACACCGGCCGGCTGTACACACTGTTCGCGGCGCCGCCGGAAAAGGATTTGGAGTGGAGCGAGGAGAGCATTGAGGGTTCCTGGCGCTTCCTGAACCGCGTCTACCGGCTCATTGAGCGGCATGCCGAGGGCATACGAGCGGTGAAAGGCGGAAGAGCGGACGCCGTGTCGGCGTCGCTCAAAGAAAAAGCGCTGCTGCGCAAAACGCACCAGACGCTGCGTCGCGTAACCAGCGATTTCGAAACGCGCTGGCACTTCAACGCGGCGATTGCGTTGATTATGGAGCTGACCAACGACATCTATGCGCAAGAACCGCTCGAACAAGGCGTGCGCCCCGAAATTCGAAGAGAGGTGCTGGAGCTGCTGACGCTGATGCTGGCGCCTATGACGCCGCACCTCGCGGAAGAACTTTGGGAGATGCTGAGCCACAGCGAAGGACTGTGGAAAGTAAGCTGGCCTGCGTTCAATCAGGAGCTCGCGCGCGACGAGGAAGTCGAGGTGGTCATTCAAGTGAATGGAAAAGTTCGTGGAAGGATGACGGTGCCTGCAGGTCTTGGGCGAAACGAACTGATTGAGAGAGCCGAGGTTTATGCGGCGAAATACATTAATGGCAAACGCGTGGTGAAGGCCATCGTCGTTCCCGACAAGCTAGTGAACTTGGTTTTAGCAGGATAGGAGGCGGCGTGGGTGAAGCTGCGGCAAAGCAGGTTGCGGAGCAGGGAGGCAGGATGAAGGCGGAACTCGGCGGAGTGGTGGTCCTGGACTTCGGCGGGCAATACACACAGCTGATTGCGCGCCGCATCCGCGAGCAGCAGGTCTTCTCCGCGATCCTGCCTTGTACCGCGCCGATCGAAGAAATCAAGAAGCTCGAACCGGCGGGAATTGTTTTGTCCGGCGGGCCGAGTTCTGTTTACGACGCCGATGCGCCGAAGTGCGACCCGAAAGTGCTGGCGCTGGGAATCCCCGTCCTTGGAATTTGCTACGGAATGCAATGGATCACGCACACGCTCGGCGGCAAAGTCGAGAAGGCGGAGCGCCGCGAATATGGGCGCGCGCGACTCAAGGTGGATTGCGAGGGCGGACCGGAGGGCTCTGCGCTGTTTGCCGGGGTCCCGACGGGACTGCGCGTGTGGAATAGCCATGGAGATCACGTCCGGGCGCTGCCCGCAGGTTTTCGGACCGTGGGCATGACCGAGAATGCCGTCGCTGCCGTGGAAGACGTTCAGCGGAAGATCTACGCGGTGGAATTTCACCCCGAGGTGAAGCACACCGAACGGGGAACAGAACTGCTAAGAAACTTTCTGTTCCGCGTGTGCAAGGCGGAGCCGAAATGGAGTGGCGCGGCGTTTATTGAAGAAACTACCGCGGCAATCCGCGAAAAAGTCGGAAATAAGGCGGCCATTTGCGCTCTCAGCGGAGGCGTGGACTCAACCGTGGCGGCGGTGCTGGTGCATCGGGCAATGGGAAACCGGTTGACGAACATTTTCGTGAACACCGGGCTGCTGCGGAAGAACGAGTTCGAAACTACCCTCGAGATGCTGCGCGACCGACTGAAGTTGCACGTCATTGGCGTGGACGCTTCGGACCGGTTTCTTGCTCAATTGAAAGGCGTTACGGACCCGGAAGAAAAACGACGCCGCATCGGCAGGGAATTCATCGCCGTTTTTGCCGAACAAGCGCAACAGCTGCAAGCGCGTGAGGCGCATGGGGAGATCGGCTACCTGGTACAGGGAACGCTCTATCCCGATGTGATTGAGTCGGTTTCGGTCAAAGGCCCGTCGGCGACCATTAAGACGCATCACAACGTGGGCGGCCTGCCGGAAAAGATGCCTTTTGCTCTGATTGAGCCGCTGCGTGACTTCTTCAAGGACGAGGTGCGCCAAATCGGGAGAGAACTGGGGCTGCCCGCGGAGGTTTTGGTGAAACATCCGTTTCCAGGGCCGGGGCTCGCGGTGCGGCTGCTGGGCGAGGTGACCCGTACCCAACTGGTTACCCTGCAAGAGGCCGATGCTATTGTCGTCGAGGAGATTCGCAAAGCAGGGCTTTACGAAAAGGTTTGGCAGGCCTTTGCTGTCCTTTTGCCGGTCCGAAGCGTCGGAGTGATGGGGGACTTTCGAACCTACGGATTCACCGTGGTGGTCCGCGTGGTGGAATCCGACGATGCCATGACCGCGGACTGGGTGAAGCTGCCCGGAGAAGTGCTGGAACGGATCTCGACCAGGATCGTCAACGAGGTG
>Ga0307475_10000734_pt1 | contig 19808 bp, 19 predicted proteins | sample atmos_gasesECM1C_FD_203317 | JGI IMG/M metagenome (GOLD analysis project Ga0307475, IMG submission 203317) | Hardwood forest soil microbial communities from Morgan-Monroe State Forest, Indiana, United States - atmos_gasesECM1C_515 | ecosystem: Environmental > Terrestrial > Soil > Temperate... | reverse complement strand
TTCAACTCCATTGAGGGTGGGAAGTCCGATGTCCAACAGGATCAGATCTGGTTGCATTCTTGGGCTTGCTGAACGGCCTTAAGTCCATCAGACACTTGAAGATCTATCCGCCTGCTCCCGCGTACTTCCTTTGCTGCCGAGAGGCACGCGGGCCTGGACTGTTGTTCCACTGTTCAGTTGCGAGTTAATGGAAAGAGTTCCACCCACCAACTTCAGGCGTTCTTTCATGCTCGTGAGTCCAATGCCCTGCGCTTCCATCGCTCCCTTGGGATCAAAACCAGCCCCCGAATCCCGCACCGTCAGTCGGATCTCATTCAATTCAACGCTGAGCGATACTTGGATTTGTTGTGAACCGCTGTGCTTAATCGCATTCTGCAGGGCTTCTTGCAATACGCGGAACAGGCAAATAGAGATCTCCTCCGGTAAGTCTCTCGGAACGTTCTCTGAGCAGAAATCTATCTTCACTTTTTGTCGATCCGAAAGCTCTGTGCAGAAAATGGCCGCTGCTGATCGAAGCCCCAGATACTCCAGCTTGGAAGAGTGCAGGCGATGTGACAACGCTTGGATCTCGCCAGCAAGGTCGTTCAGTTGTTTTATTCGTTCCTCGAGTTGCCGTCGGAGCTCTGTCATGCTGGGGGATTTTGCTTCAAACGTTCCAGATCCACGGCTAGCAGCGCGACGCGCTGGTTGATATCGTCATGAAGCTCCCGGGCAATCCAGGTACGTTCTTCCTCATGCGCTTCGATCAACCGTTGGCTCATTTTGGAAAGAGCTTCCTCGGCCAGTTTGCGCTCGGTGATGTCCCGCGCGATCGTGGAAGCGCCGATGATCATGCCCTCCTCATCTCTGACAGGGGAAACAGCGATAGCGACGTAGATTCTCTTGCCACATTTCGAGATACGGACCGTTTCGTAGTTGTCGATCCGCTCGCCGGCTGCCAGGCGTCTCAGAATTTCCTTCTCCTCGTCGTACAGTTCGGAAGGGACGCACATGAAAATAGACTGTCCAATCGCTTCTTCCTCCGTGTACCCAAACATTTGCCGCGCACCAGCGTTCCAGGTTCTAATCGCACCTTGCAAGCTTTTCGAGATGATCGCGTCCTGGGAAGACTCGACAATGGCAGCGTGCCGTAACAGGTCTTCCTGTGTCGTTCTTCTCTCGCTAATGTCTTCCACCATCGCGACCACGAGCGAAGAAGGGCGATTATTCAACAGAGAGATACTCAGGCGCCCCCAAATCAGCGAGCCGTCTCGCCGGAAAAAACGCTTGTCCAGCTGATAGCGGTCAATCGAACCCGCGCGCAACTGCTCGAAATAGGCCCAATCCTTCTCTGCGTCTTCGGGAGGAGAAAATTCGACACAGTGTTTCTTCCGCATTTCCTCTTCGCTGAATCCAAGCATCGTGCAAAGCGCCGGATTCACGAACAAAGGCCGCCCTTCTAGATCCTCCACAGCAATCCCGATCGGACTCGCCACAAAAGCATCGTAGAAAAGCTGGTTATCGAGTGTAATCGTTTGTTTCTTTCCCTCTTCCATGGGGGAGCAATATACCACGGAGAAAGATTTCCGCGTAAATTACTGGTTAGCTATCAAGCCCATAGCTGGATCAGATTGGCAAGAGCTGGAGTGAACCAGCCGCATGTCTCGAGGATACAAGGCACGCCTGCGAGAAAGAGAAAGACAGCGAAGATACGGAGGCCACAGCGGTACTGTTGGTGGTGCTCGAAGAATTGATACTTCCTCACGGAGTTTCTGCTTCAGTGTGTTTTGCCAGTCTGCGCGCCGCCGTCCCGAGCATGAGTCGCGAGATTCCGGTCATCATCAAGTTCACGCCTACTAACGTCCCGATGGCCCACACCGAGCTCGATGGCCAATGAAACCAGATCAATCCGCCCAGCAATAGGGTGATTAAGCCGTTCGCCAGCCTCCATCCCGAACCGCCTTCGTTCCGCGTCCGGGAGTATACAATGAATTCCAGCACTGCCTCAGCTAGGATGATTCCAGCCAGCAGCAGCGTCAGCGTGCCCAGCCCCAGCAATGGATGTGTCAGAAAGTAGATTCCGCCAACGATGTAGATAACTCCTAGAATCAGCTGCCAGATCACCCGTGCGACCCCACCTCCGCTGAACGTCCCCAGCAAGTGCGCCGCGCCGGCAAAAATCAGCAGCCAGCCCACCAAAAAGGCCACCGCCAAACCGGCCAGTCCGGGTTCCACAATGGCAAAGATCCCCAGGATGATAAACACCACCGCCGTTGCGATGTACCATCCGCTCGCTCTTTTGATGAACGCAGATCCACGCAATCCTTCTGACGCATTTGCTGTAGCCATGACTCACCTCCGCACGGGCCTCCATCATTGAGATCTGCCGCGCCCTGCACCATGCTTGAGCCGAGGGTCTCGCGGTCGCGAAAAAAGAACCATTGCAACCCTTGCTGTGCTCTACCACAGGAACGCGTAAAACACGTCTTGGAACCAGGGATAGCTGAGAGCGATACCCCGTTTATTTAAGGGTCTTTATGAACTCAGCAATCGCCTTAGCTTGCTCCTCTTGCACTCCAGATAGGCCTTTATTGTGAGGCGCTTTTGAGGACGCTGCGCCCTTCGTTATCTGTTGGGCGAGTTGGTCGGTCGTGAGCGCGGTCCCCTTCAGCGCAGGCGCTTTTACGGTTGGTTTACCTTGGCCGCTCGCGCCGTGGCAGCCGGCACATTTCGATTTGTAGAGTGAAGCTCCGTTATGAGCAGCCCACGAGCGCCTCGGTAAAGACGCCGTCAATGCGGCAAGAACTGCGATCCCAACAATGACCTTACTTTTCATAGCTTTTCTCCTCTTCTTCCGATTTTTTTGCTCGCATCAACCACCTACTCGATCCAACTCAGGTTGCAGATGCGAAAACCCCAAAACAGCGCACTTTGCGTCCCGCCGGTCTCCTGATGTTGCGCAAGCAGCTCTAAGAAAAACCTCAAGCGACGTGTAAATTGCTTCTTAGCGTAGCCCTCGCACGCTATTTCTTTTGAAGTTTCGATATCCGCTCCTCCAGCCGAAGAGTTCTCAGAATGTCCGGTGAAGCCTCGTCCATGGCCACCGGTTCATGGCAAACACTGCAGCCTTGAGTGATGGATTCGCCTGCTGCAGTCACGTGCGAGCCGTCGTGGCAGCGAATGCACCCTGGTTCAATTCTTTGTTTGGCTTTTCGCTTCCGTTTGCGGCTCTGAGATGTGCTGCTTCTCATCCACCGAGAAAAGCATGTAATCGCTGAAGCTGTGGCGCCGGTGCATACGCTTTCCTCTCCAATCGCAGTACAGGTCGGCGTTCTGCGGTAGCCACATTTCCACATCACGGTTCTTGAAGCGTACGGGACCATATTCAACGATGGTGTGATCGACAAAGAGGCGGATTTCCGGCAATGTGCTCACCAGATCTGTTTCCATACGCACGATCTGATAACTATCCGCGGCGATCCACGCGCGCCCTCGCAATGCAACTCGGTAGGAAGGGCCATTCTCGCCAATCCTATACGAGCGGATGGTATTCGGCTTGTCTGGCCTCTGACGGAAGTGCACTTGCCACGCCGGGGTTCCATTCCATTGGCCCAAACCCTCGCAACTCAGTGCAAAGCTTCCGACATTATTGGGGTGAAAAATTAGCGCCATCGACGGTAGCCCGCGTGTTTCCACGCCGTCTGGGAATTGTGCGGGCGAGTATTTGTTGCCCCGATACTCGCTCACATCGAAGTAGCCCGGCCGGTATTGCTCGATGCTCACTTCATAATCGAACTTGCGCGTTTCCGGAAACTCTGCCAATCCCCATTTATTGATGGATTCGTGCCTCAGGAATTCACTGGCCGCGAAACGGTCCACATTTTTGATGAACTCCTCGACCCGCTTTCCCGCTTGCTGAACCAGCTCATCCAACGCACACGGGACGCCCGGCTCAACGGGCGGCACCTTCTCATCCACATCAGGAGGCAACCAGTTTGACGGCAGTGGCAGTGAAATGGCCGGCTCTGTTGCCGTTGATGGTTTGACTTCGGCGAGAGCCGCCTCTTTGGCGGGGAGGATGAGCACGTCCGTGGCCTGCAAACGCTCGAGCTGGTTGCGCGCTGCGACATCACTGGGATGGTCCTGAACGTATTCTTCCAGAAGTCTTGCAGCGCGTTCTTTGTTCCCGCCTTCCGCCAATGCCTGCGCCAGCAGCGGCTGTATCGCGGCTTGTCCATGTCCAAGTTTCAGCGCGTGATCGGCTTCCTGGACGGCTTTTTCCGGCAAATGCTCTTTCAAGAGAACATCTGCGAGAATCGCATGCCCACGCCAAGAGTTGGGGTCAACTTCCACCGCCCGCTTCACGTACGTTTCTGCTTCGGTGAGTTTTTGTTCCCGCATCAGCGCCTGGCTCAAAGCCAGCAGCGTAGAAACATGTTTGGGATCAAACTCCAGAGCCTTTGCCCAATAGGACTTAGCCTTCTCTTGAGCCTTCATTTGCAGGAAATAAACGCCGTAGAGATAATTCACCGCGGGATGATTTGGAGCCTTGCCATAGGCAGCTTCAAGGTGACTCCTCGCCTGTTCTGGCTTGTTCAAGCGCAACGCTTCCAGAGCCTTGCCCAACTCCTTCTGGACTTTCGGGGCAAGGAGCGTCTGCGAGGAACCCGTGCCGGTTTTTCCACCCCGCGCCGGCCGCATGTCAATAAAGACTGTCGACGTTCCCGCACCGAAGGGCCGAAATTCTTTGGCAACACTTTCATAACCGGGTGCAGCCACCTGAATGGTATATGCGCTTGCAGCTACTCTTTTGAATTGTATGTTGCCGCTCAGCGTTGTTCCTTGCCTGAGGACTTGCCCGCTTCCGGCAAGCAAAGTAACCACTGCCGTCACTTCGATCGAACCGCCGTCCGCCCCCCGCACATGAATGTCGATATCGCTCGCACCGTGTCTGTTCGCTGCACCGGGGTTCGGCGTGGGCGACTGCGCGAAGACTGCATTGGAGAGAGACGCAGTCGAGAAGAGAAGCAGGAAAACAAGATACTTCGCGATGCGGAGGACCTTTCGGAGAAGCCTGCTCAAGTTTGTGCTACCTCTTGTGCGACATTTTTAGACGAACCCCAGTGTCCGGACACCTGTCAAAATGACTAGGGGCCTCATCCCCTTGAGTTGCACTCTTAACGATGAGTTGCCCTTGAGCGGTGCGCACATCGGCGGTGGCTCTGGGGTTTACTTGCAATGATTACCTTGGGCGGGTCGTTTCTTCACTTCGACGCCCTTGGCTGCTTCGCTGTCTGCTTCGAGTGCTGCCTCCAGTTGGTCGAGCGAATGGTTCTTGTGGCGCCCGGCAACTTCTTCTCCAAAAGTGCGGTCAATTCGGGTTCTTTGTCGGGAGCCGCGGGAAATTTCACCTTGGTGATCTTTGCCTGGTCGAGCGTCACCAACCGGTTCACCTTGTCCACTTCGGTCCGCGCCTGAATCCAAACCACGCCGTAATTTGGAAGCTGTCTGTTTTCCTGTCTTCAGTTCGACAGCACAATAGAGGTTCACCAAGTTTGCGGGCCAGTTGTCCACCTGAGGCTGATAAACGGCGAAGGTGTTGACGCTGCTCGTGAAGGTTACGTGGCCAGCCACGCTCCGATGCTCCTTTCGGTTGTTATTGGCGCTCTTCGGTCTATTGCGTCCTGGTCCGCTTCTTTTTTCGCACATCGCCAAGCAGTTTTCGCAGACTGTTAGTTTTGACAGTCGGAAAGAGTGAGTGAGTGATGCATGCTCAAATCACTATGGATCCCCAAAAGCGACTTCTTGGGTGAAAAACATGCGGATTCTGCTTGTGGTGGTTCTTACCCTGGTTATCGCTCCGGGCGACACGATGCCAACGGTGCCGTTCCCGCCGTCAGCACCTTCGCAGTCCGGCGACCAGGCTTCCAAGATTCCGCCCGACCAACTGGATTCTCTCGTTGCGCCGATTGCCCTTTATCCTGATCCGTTGCTGGCGCAAACGTTGGCAGCGTCGACCTATCCACTCGAAATCATTCAGCTTCAGCAGTGGCTCTTGAAGAACCCGGGGCTGAAAGACAAAGCGCTGGCTGACGCGGTCGCGAAACAGCCGTGGGATCCAAGTATCCAGGCCATGGCTGGGTTGCCGGACGTGGTAAAGCGTCTGGCAGACGACATCCAGTGGACCACGGATCTGGGCAACGCGTTCTTGGCGCAGCAAAACGACGTGATGGATGCCGTACAGCGTATGCGCAAAAAGGCCCAAGACAGCGGTAATCTGAAATCGACCGAGCAACAGAAGGTGGAAACCAAGGTCATCGAGAGCAAGAGTGTGATCGTGGTCGAACAGGCCAATCCGCAAGTTGTGTATGTGCCTTCCTATGATCCCGTGGTGGTCTGGGGCCCGCCCGTCTATCCCTACCCTCCCATTTATTACCCACCGCCAGGGTACTACGCCGCAGGGCTGGCGATTTCGTTTGGTGTCGGCGTGATGATGGGCGCGTTCTGGAGCGGTGGTTGGGGCTGGGGATGCGGCTGGAGCAACAACAACATCAACATCAACAACAACAACAATTTCAACCGCAACTCGAACATTGGCGGCAACCGCAACAATATCGGGAATGGAAACCGCCCATCGCAACAACCCGGCCGTGGTGGCATGGGAGGAGGCCGTGGGGATGCCAGTTGGAAGCACAATCCGCAACATCGTGGCGGAGCACCGTATCGCGACCGCGCGACCGCAGACAGGTTTGGTGGCACTACGCGAGGCGACTCCGTGGCCAACCGTCAGGCTGGTGCTAGACAACAGCTTGGCCGCCAGGGCGGCAACCTGCCCAGCAATCGTGCTGGTGGAGGAGGTGGTGGCCTCAGCAACCGGGCCGGCGGCGGAGTCGGCGGCGGTAATCGAGCGGGGGGTGGAGGAGCGGATCGCATTGGCAGCCGGGATCTCTCGCGTGGCGGTGGCGGAAACCGGGATGCCTTCGGAGGAGGTTCCCGGGGTTCCCGGGGCTACAACGGATCGAGCGCACGCGCCAGCAGCAGCCGCGGCTCCTCCAGCATGGGATCCCGAGGCGGAGGTGGCGGTGGCGGTCGTGGCGGTGGGGGACGGCGCAGATAAGAAACCAACAGGAGCACCGGTGTGAAATCAACAGCTGCGAAGAGGCATATTTCAAAGTATCTTTGGCTTGGCTGCACAGCGGCCTCGGCCTTTCTGTTTGCGGCTCCCTTCGCCGCGCAGCAGTCTCCCATGGAAAGACCGTCGGCCACTCCGGCTGCCTCTACTGTAGGAACGCGAAGCTTCGACACCCCGCAGCAGGCTGTAGATGCGCTGATTGATGCTGCGGACAAGTTCGATGTGAATACCTTGCTGCAGATTTTTGGCCCTGGTGGCGAGGACATAGTTCTATCCGGCGAATATGCGCAAGACCAGCAGCACGCCGCCAATTTTGCTGCGGAAGCCCGCGAAAAGAAGAGCGTGTCCGTAGACCCGAAGACCGGGAACCGGGCGTTTCTCCTCGTCGGCAATGAGGACTGGCCTTTCCCCGTCCCGATTGTGAAGAGGGCTGATAAGTGGTTCTTTGACGGGAAAACCGGCCGACAGGAACTCCTCTACCGCCGCATTGGCGCTAACGAATTGGACGCCATCGCAATCTGCCACGGCTATGTGGAAGCCCAGCACGACTATGCTCTCCAAAAGCGCGACGGCTACGAAGTGAACCAGTATGCCCAGCGCATCATCAGCACGCCGGGCAAGCAGGATGGCTTGGCTTGGCAAAACGCCGACGACTCCTGGGCTGGGCCAATCGGTGAAAAAATCGCTCGTGCTATCGAACAAGGCTACTCGGCTGGAGAGCCGTACCACGGCTATTTTTTCAAGATTCTAAAAGGGGAAGGACCTGCTGCGCCGCTTGGCGAAATGGACTTCGTCGTGAAAGGTGTGATGATTGGGGGCTTCGCTCTGGTCGCTGCACCGGCCGAATACGGCGTGACAGGCGTCAAAACTTTTATGGTCAGCCACGATGGCGTAGTCTTCGAAAAAGATTTCGGGCCGAAGACCCTGGCTGAATTCCAAAAGATGGAACGCTTCAATCCCGATAAATCCTGGACCCAGGTCTTGGAAACAGACGATTAGGGAGTCACACAGTTCTTTGGGGCTGTCGGCGACGTCCAGAAACAAACATCCACGTCTTGCGGTCTGTTGGCGGGGGATCAGCAAATCAAGAGGAGGACCAATCTATGACCCATTCACTTAGAATTATCCATGTTGTCATTGTGTTGCTCATTGGAATTGTATTGTTGGGCCCAATTGCTCTAGCCCAGTCCATCAAGGTCGAGGGTCTTATCAAAGCACGAAACGGCGACACCATGACTCTGCAAACTGCGGACTCTGCAAGCCTGGTGGTCCTGCTGACGGACAACACTGAAGTAGGACAGGTGCAGGGTGTGTTCCAGGCCCGCAGGAAACAAATGTCGATGGCTGCGCTCATTCCGGGACTCGAGGTTAAAATAGAGGGAACATATAACGATCAGAGCCAACTGGTAGCGAAGTCGGTCGCCTTTAAAGGCAACGATCTAGAACAAGCTCAAAAAATAGAAGCTGGCATGCACGAAACTCGAGTGCAGGCGCAGCAGAACAAGGCGGAGCTAGAGAAACACAATGTGGCCTTGCAAGAGCAGCAGCAACAGATCGCTGCCAACAAAGCGTCGATCGCTGCCAACAAAGCGTCGATTGACGCTGCGGTCGAGCGTTTCGGGCAATTGGACGATTATTACATCCTCGATGAAGTTACTGTCTACTTCGGCAACGGCCAGGTCAAAGTTGATCCCAGCTATCGCCCGAAACTGCTTGCGTTGGCGGAGAAAGCCAAGACCATTAATGGCTACGTTATCGAGGTTAAGGGCCACGCCTCCTCCGTCGGCAGCGTGACCCTGAATCAACAACTAAGCGAGGACCGGGCCAACGAGGTAGTCAATATTCTGATTCAGGATGGGCAAATTCCTCTTACCAGGATGCTTGCACCAGGTGCAATGGGCGAAAGCCAGCAAACTGGCAAGGACACAACAGCAGAAGGACAAGCGGAGAATCGTCGCGTGGTCGTGCGTGTTCTACAGAACAAAGCCATCGCTGGAGTCTAGAAAACATAGCATTTCGATTGCCGCAGGGCTTCCCCGTCCGACAAATGGTCGGTGAAGTAGGAGGCATCGAGCGAGCCCGGACGCTTTCCGATGGTGATGACCAAGTTCGTGGGCATTCCCAAGCACACCAACGTGGCACCGCACGAGTACAAGCGAATCCGATATCAGACTCGCCCTTCGGCCTTAGATCGATCTCCGTGTCCGGGCGTCGCGCGTCGGACATCGAACTATCCGGAGCCGTCTGAACGCCACTTGCCTCTATCGCCAGGCCTTGCAGCACGGGCTTGAGTTGGGCATTGACCTCGTCTCTCCGTTAGCCAAGCGGGCCCTGTCACTTCTTACAGAAGACGTGGGCTATAACCGGCCATAGGCTCGCTGTTAAGCGTATGTGAGGAAGGAGTGTGGGCATGACACCCGTAACAGCGGCCGAGAAGGCTAGCCACTCCATCTCTGCATATGGCTCAGCGAGATCCACGATTTCAGGAACCCCTCTGAGTGCTGAGGAATTGCGCAAAACCCATGCTTACTGGCGGGCGTGTAACTACCTCATGCTTGGCATGATCTACCTGCAGGACAATCCGCTCTTGAGACAGCCCCTGAGGTTAGAGCACATCAAGAACCGGCTTCTCGGACACTGGGGGGCAAGTCCCGGTTTGGCCTTTATCTACATCCATCTAAACCGCCTTATCAAGAAGTACGACTTAGATATGATTTTCTTGGCGGGACCCGGACACGGCGCCCCTGGTGTTCTCGCTCCAGTTTATTTGGAAGGGGCTTATTCCGAGATCTATACAGATAAGAGCGAGGACGAAGAAGGTCTGCGCCAGTTCTTTAAACAATTCTCCTTTCCGGGCGGGGTAGGTAGTCATTGCACACCGGAGACACCCGGTTCGATCCATGAAGGAGGGGAACTGGGGTACGTGCTCTCCCACGCCTGCGGAGCGGCCTTTGATAATCCGGAGCTAATTGTTGCGGCCGTCGTCGGGGACGGTGAAGCGGAAACCGGGCCTTTGGCAACTTCCTGGCACATCAATAAATTCTTGAATCCAATCCGCGATGGCGCGGTTCTCCCGGTCCTGCACTTGAACGGCTACAAAATCAACAATCCCACCTTGCTTGCCCGGATTAGTCGCGAAGAGTTGGAGAACCTGCTGCGAGGCTACGGTTGGACACCTTCCTTCGTGGAGGGCTCTGATCCGGAAAGTATGCATCAAGCGATGGCGGCAACGACGGAGCATTGTATTTCCGAAATAAGGAGGCACCAACAGGAGGCGCGAAAGACGGGAGTTGCCGAGCGGATCCGCTGGCCCATGATCGTGTTGCGAACTCCGAAAGGCTGGACGGCCCCGAAAGAGGTCGATGGCCACAGACTAGAGGGTTTCTGGAGAGCCCATCAGGTGCCGATGGCAGACGTTAGGAAGAATCCACAGCGACTCCAGCAACTCGAGAAATGGATGCGCTCGTACAAACCCGAAGAGCTCTTCGACGAAAGCGGAAAACTGGTTGCAGAACTGAAAGCACTCGCTCCGACGGGTGCGCGACGGATGGGCGCGAATCCGCACGCTAACGGGGGAAAGCTTAAGAGGGCCCTGCGCCTTCCGGACTTCCAGGAGTACGGCTTGAAGCTTGAAAAACCGGGGACCATTGAGGCCGAAAACACGCGTCCTCTGGGAGTGTTCCTGCGGGATGTCATGAAACTGAACATGAAGAACTTTCGCGTCTTCGGACCAGACGAAAACACTTCCAACAAACTGAATGATATTTATGCGGTCAGTAAGAAATTCTGGATTGCGGAGAACTTTCCCGAAGATGCGGACGGCGGAGAACTTGCTCGTGACGGCCGGGTAATCGAAATGCTGAGTGAACATACGGTGGAAGGCATGCTCGAAGGGTATTTGCTTACAGGACGCCATGGCTTTATTTCGTCCTACGAGTCCTTTATCCATGTCATCGACTCGATGTTCAACCAACATGCGAAGTGGCTGTCGATCTGCAATCACCTGTCGTGGCGGGAAAAGGTTGCGTCGCTGAACATCCTGGTCACGTCAACGGTTTGGAGACAGGACCATAATGGTTTCACGCACCAGGATCCGGGCTTCCTGGACGTTGTCGTCAACAAGAGTTCCGCTGTTACACGCATTTATCTTCCTCCGGATGTCAACTCGCTGCTGTCAGTGGCCAATCACTGTCTGAAGAGCGAAAACTACGTAAACGTGATCGTCTGCGACAAGCAAATGCACCTGCAATACTTGGACATGGAGGCCGCCATAACCCACTGCACCAAGGGGATCGGCATGTGGGAGAAAGCCTGCAATGACCAGGGCAACGAACCGGATGTTGTGCTGGCCTCAGCCGGTGACATACCGACGCAGGAAGCGTTGGCAGCCATTGCGATGCTGCGCGAAGAATTTCCCGATCTCAAGATTCGTTACATCAACGTAATCGACCTTTTTAAACTGCAGCCGAGCTCGGAACATCCTCACGGGCTGAGTGACCAAGATTTTGATTCGCTTTTCACCGTCGACAAACCCGTCATCTTTAATTTCCACGGATATCCGTGGCTCATCCATCGTTTGGCTTACAGCCGCACGAATCACCGCAATATGCACGTCCGCGGCTACAAGGAACAGGGCAATATCAACACTCCTTTGGAGTTGGCCATCGAGAACGACATTGATCGGTTCAGCTTGGCCATGGATGTTATTAAACGCGTTCCGAAGCTTCAGCGAATCGGTGCCCACGCAAAAGAGAAATTCCTTAACGAACAGATATCGTGCCGAAATTATGCCTACGAGCACGGCACAGACAGGCCTGATGCTGCCGCCTGGAAGTGGCCGTACTAGAAACCACCGATCTTGTCGATGACCTCTCTCTTGACGAGCTGCTGATGAATGTCCTGGTACTCAACGCGGGAAGCTCCAGCCTGAAGTTTCAGTTGATCGCCACGGACCGTGACGCAATTGCCGCGAATAAAGATGTGCGCCTGTGTCGGGGACAGATTGACCGGTTCGGGGGAGAAGTACTTATCGTTGTGCTGGTGCGTGATGGCTCAAGGAAGAAGTTCAGTGTCTCGACGCGGGACATGCAGGCCTCATTGGAACACCTCATGCGGTGGATCACCTCGGACGCTTCGGGAATCCACGAAATCCAGGCCGTCGGCGACGTCCACGCCGTTGGCCATCGCGTCGTTCATGGCGGCGAGTTGTTTGGGGAATCCAAGCTGATCAACGACGAGGTGCTCAAGGGGATTGAGGACTGCATCGAGTTAGCGCCGTTGCACAACCCGAATAACATCAAGGGCATTTTGGCGGCACGGCAAGTATTCGGTCCAAATTTGCCGCAGGTCGCGGTCTTCGACACTTCGTTCCACCATTCAATTCCGGAGCATGCCTACCTGTACGCTGTCCCTTACCACTTGTACCGAAGGCACCACATTCGCCGTTATGGATTTCATGGGACCTCGCACCGCTACGTCACCGAGCGCTACCAGATGCTGGCTGGAGTGAGCACGGAGCAAACCAATATCATCACCTTGCACCTCGGGAATGGATGCTCGGCGGCGGCGATTCGACGTGGAAGCTCCCTAGACACGTCGATGGGGATGACGCCGCTGGAAGGTTTGGTGATGGGAACACGGTCGGGGGACATCGACCCGGCGATTGTGAGCCTGATTGCCACCAAGGAAGGCCTATCCGCCGGCGAAACGGAAGCGCTGCTCAACACCCAGTCCGGATTGCTCGGCATCTCCGGGCTGACCAACGACATGCGCGTATTGCTGCAAGAACAAGAGAAGCATGACGACCGCCGGGTGCGCCTTGCAATCGAGGTCTTTTGCTATCGCGCAAGAAAATACATTGGGGCATTCCTCGCATGCGTGGGGGGTGCGGACGCGGTTGTTTTCACCGGAGGGATCGGAGAAAACTCGCCAGAAATCCGCGCCCGCATCTGCCACGGGCTCGAATGGGCGGGTCTGAGGTTGGATGACAACAGAAACAAGCAAACGGTCGGATTGGAAAGCCAAATCAACACGGATGATTCCCGTTTGCATGCCTTCGTAATTCCAACCGACGAAGAACTCCTGATCGCACGCGACACCGTCCGTTGCATTCTGGCTGGGCCCTGTTCCTCACAGCTGGGGCGACCGCCGAAAGTCGAGGAACTACGAGTCCACTGAGCACCATTACGTTGATTTTCTCCGAAGCACCGGTGACGACGTTGGGTGGGTTGCGTATGAAATTCGTGGACAGCGGGGGAGGACAACGAGGCGATGAAGGACGAACTGCCCGTCGTTTATTTAGCGCGGCACGGTGAGACTCTCTGGAGCCTGTCGGGCCAGCATACTGGCTTGACTGACCTGCCACTCACAGAACATGGGGAGCACACTGCCCGGGGACTCGGTGAGCGTCTCAAGGGCTTAACTTTCGCAAAGGTCTTCACCAGCCCTCTGCAGCGCGCGCGCCAGACATGCGAACTGGCAGGGTTTGGTTTGGTGGCCGAGATCGATCCCGACCTGGTTGAGTGGGATTATGGCGACTACGAAGGACGTCGAGGTTCGGACATCCGTGCACAACGACCGGACTGGAACTTGTTTCGAGACGGCTGCCCGGGAGGAGAAAGCCCTGGGCAGGTTAGCGCCCGTGCCGACACGGTCATCGGCCGAGTGCGCGCGATCCCGGGCGACATCCTGCTTTTCACAAGCGGGCACTTCATCCGGGTATTGGCAGCCCGGTGGCTCGGCCTCGAACCGAGCGCCAGCAGCAGATATTTCATGCTGAGCACAGCCAGCCTTAGCGCGTTGGGATATGAAAACGATCTATCGAGGCCAGTGATTCGGTTCTGGAACGATACGCGTCATGTGGAGATCGAGCCTGCGTTAGTGACACACGCGAATCCGTGAAGGCGGTAAGACAAGAGCCCTGTCGCAGACGGCAGGCGAACTCCCAAGAGGAAGACTTCGATGAGCACAAAGAGCGTTATGGCAACGGCGGCAAAAGCAGCGCAAGAGGATGGGGGCAAACTTCTCAAACAGTACGGCTGCGGCCCTATTCAGTTTATGGGAACCGATGGGCTGTACGAACGGCACCTCCTGTTCGATAACATAAAAGACCCTAATGCGGTCGTCGCCAGGGAGCGGTTCGAGGCGGTGGCACGCTCGGTGCGCGATGTCCTTTCGCAGCGATGGGTACTCACGGAGAACACGTACGAACGCGAAAATCCCAAGCGAGTTTATTACCTCTCGATGGAATTTCTCCTCGGCCGATCGTTGGCCAACAATGTCGCCAACCTTCTGCTAGAACCGTTTGTCGTGTGGACGGCGAAACAGAAAAATATTGATTTGCTCTCCGTCTTGGAGCAAGAGGCGGACGCAGGTTTAGGAAACGGAGGACTTGGGCGTCTGGCTGCATGCTTTCTCGACTCCATGGCAACGCTGCAGCTTCCGGCCATGGGCTACGGACTCCGATACGAATACGGCATCTTCAAACAATCCATTCAGGATGGCTGGCAGCACGAACAAGGGGATAACTGGCTTCGTCGCCCGGATCCATGGGAGGTTGCACGACCGTCTGAAACGGTTGAAGTAAAGTTGAATTGCTCCTTCGAATTGAACGGAGGGACGTTTCGGGTAGTATCCGGCCAGCCCTCCACATTGCTTGGCATACCCTACGACCGACCCATCGTCGGGTACGGCGGAGAGACCATCAATACTCTTCGACTCTGGGCCGCAGCGGCGTCCAATTACTTCGATTTTCAGGAATTCAGCAGTGGAGCTTTCGCTGAGGCCCTGGCCGGAACCCTTGCGGCGGAGTCTCTTACCCGCGTCCTATATCCTGATGATTCTACGAGCAAGGGACAAGGATTGCGCTTTCTACAAGAGTATTTCCTGGTGGCCTGCTCACTGGCCGATCTTGTCCGTCGCTTCCGACTCAAGAATCCCGATTGGAGCACGTTCGCGGACAAAGTGGCCATCCAGCTCAACGATACTCACCCTGCTATGGCGGTGCCCGAGCTGATGCGGATCCTGCTCGACGAAGCCCATCTCGAGTGGGACCAGGCATGGGACCTAACACAAAAGGCTTTGGCGTACACAAATCACACGCTACTGCCAGAAGCTTTAGAGAAATGGCCGCTCGGCTGGTTCGAGATAATGCTTCCACGTCATCTGGAGATCATACTTGACATCAACAAGCGCCTGCTTGAAGGAGTCCGGAACCGTTTTCCCGGCGACGAAGCGCGAGTTGAACGAGTTAGCTTGATCGAAGAGGGCCTTCAGCGAAAAATCCGCATGGCTAATCTCGCCATCGTCGGTTCGCACAGCACCAATGGGGTAGCGGTCATGCACTCAGAATTGCTGCGAACGACGACAGTGAAAGACTTGGCGGAGTTGTTTCCGGAGCGCTTCAACAACAAAACTAACGGCGTCACGCCGCGACGCTGGTTGCTGCTTGCCAATCCAGCATTGGCTCACACGATTACCCAGGGAATCGGTGATGGATGGATCGGCAACCTCGCCCAGCTCGAGAACCTGAAAACCCTCGCTGAAGATAACGGCTTTCGTGAAGCAGTCCGTAAGGCAAAGCGAGAGGCTAAGTTGCAGTTTGCCAATTGGCTCAAGACCGCGTTTGGCTACGCCGTGGACCCGGACAGCATGTTCGATTCGCAGGTTAAGCGCATTCACGAATACAAGCGACAACTACTTAATGCATTACGCATCGTGGTGCTATACAACCGCATTCGAGAGAATCCTAACGCTGAAATCGCGCCGCGCACATTTTTCTTTGCCGGCAAGGCCGCACCGGCGTACCGGCTGGCCAAGCTAATCATTAAGTTCATCAACAATCTCGCTGGCACTATCGATGGCGACCCCGCTGTGCGCGGACGTCTCAAGGTGCTGTTTTTGCCCGAGTATTGTGTTTCGCTTGCAGAGCGCTTGATTCCCGCGAGCGATGTGTCCAATCAAATCTCGACTGCCGGCTACGAAGCCAGCGGAACCAGCAATATGAAGTTCATGATGAATGGTGCATTGACGATCGGGACGCGCGACGGGGCCACGATCGAAATGGCCGAAGCAGCAGGCGAGGAGAACTTTTTCCTGTTCGGGCTGACGGCGGCGCAGGTGGCCAATAGCCGCGGGTGGTACGACCCGCACTGGCACTATGACAATGAGCCGGAGACACGTGCAGCATTGGACTTAATTTTCTCGGATTATCTCAGTCGCAATGAGCCCGGAGCCTTCACGCCACTCCGCGACACCCTGTTGACACACGGGGATTTCTACATGCACCTGGCGGATTTCAGGTCCTACCTTGAGGCGGACCGGCGGCTGGTGGAGCTGTACGCTCGCCCTAAGGATTGGGTTCGCCAGGCCATTCTGAATATTGCAAGCTCGGGAAAGTTTTCGAGTGACCGAACAATCAGAGAATATGCAGCCGATATCTGGAAGGTGGCAGCATGCCCGGTAGCGTAGCTGCGAAAGCTGGGCTAGCTGATGAGAGAACGGCGGTTTCACCTCTCGCGGGGAAACGACCGCCGCGCGAGATAACCGAGGTCGTAAGGACCACCTCCGGTTTCGAAGCGACCCTCGTGGTCAAGGCGGCTAAGCAAGTGCTCGGAAAGTGATAAGCCATGTCTCAAGTCCGCAAGGGCCCCCAGGGAACTTCTGAAGCAGCTTTGGCCAGCAGTGTCGTGCCGCCATTTGTTTCGCCGCGGCCAGGCCATCCCTCAAATATCGGACAAAGCGCTCCTCTTGGCGCGACGGTGAGCCCGGCTGGCGTGAATTTCAGCCTGTATTCGCGGGATGCTTCTGGCGTCGATCTGCTCTTCTTCCAACAGGAAGATGACACCCAGCCCTCGCGAGTGATTTCGCTGGATCCATTCATTAACCGCACGTATCACTACTGGCATACATTCGTTCCCGCCGCGCAGGCAGGGCAGCTCTATGGATATCGGGTTCATGGGCCACTCGATCCATCGAAAGGGATGCGGTTTGACGGTGCCAAGGTTTTGCTCGACCCGTATGGACGTGGCGTCGCTGTTCCCAAAAACTACTCTCGAAGAGCCGCCCAGGAAAAAGGTGATAACGCTGCCAAGGCGATGAAAAGCGTGGTTGTAGATACACACGGGTATGACTGGGAAGGCGATACGCCGCTAAGGCGGCCGTCCTCTCAGACCATTATCTACGAAATGCACGTTAAAGGATTCACGCGGCATGCGAGTTCGGGTATCCCGGAGGAAACAAGGGGCACTTATCGTGGAGTCACGGAGAAGATTCCATATCTCTCGGACCTAGGCATTTCCGCTGTCGAATTTCTCCCCGTATTCCAATTTGATTCCCAAGATTGCCCAGCGGGCCTGGTTAACTATTGGGGTTATGCCCCGGTGTCCTTCTTCGCGCCGCACCAGGCGTACAGCTGTCGGCGCGACCCCTTGTACGCCGTCGACGAGTTCCGCGACATGGTCAAGGCTCTGCACCGAGCGGGGATCGAGGTAATTTTGGATGTGGTCTTCAATCACACCGCAGAAGGTGATGATCGTGGCCCGACTCTCAGTTTTCGTGGAATCGACAACAACGCTTATTACGTTTTGGAGCACGACCGGTCGCACTATGCGAACTATAGTGGCACGGGAAATACGCTGAACGCGAATCATCCGATCGTTCGCCGAATGATCGTCGATAGTCTGCGCTATTGGGTCGAAGAGATGCATGTGGATGGTTTTCGTTTTGATCTCGCCTCGGTTCTCGCGCGCGATTCATCCGGCCATGTCATGCCCAATCCCCCCGTGCTGTGGGACATCGAGTCGGATCCAGCACTTGCCGGGACAAAGATAATCGCTGAAGCGTGGGATGCGGCTGGGCTGTATCAGGTGGGGAGCTTTCTTGGGGACAGCTGGAAAGAGTGGAACGGTAAATTCCGCGACGACGTGAGGAGTTTTTTCTGCGGAGAAAAAGGTTCCGTGCAGCGCTTTGCCGACAGATTGATTGGTAGCCACGAAATCTACAGGCATGAAGAACGCGAAGCCGAACAGAGCGTCAACTTTGTGACTTGTCACGACGGATTCACTCTCAACGACCTCGTTTCTTACAACAGGAAACACAACGAGGCCAATGGTGAAAATAATCGTGATGGCGCCGACGACAATCGCAGCTGGAATTGTGGCGTTGAGGGGCTGAGTGATGATCCTGAAATTGAGAGGCTGAGAAACCGTCAGGTGAAGAATTTCTTCACCGTGTTAATGCTCTCACTTGGCTTGCCTATGTTCCTTATGGGCGACGAAGTCCGTCGAACGCAGCATGGCAACAATAACGCCTATTGTCAGGATAACGAAACCAACTGGTACGATTGGTCCTTGCTCAGGAACCATGCAGATATCCATCGGTTTGTAAAACTACTCACCGCGAGGCGGTTGTTGCGAGACACCGGCCCCGAGCGCGAACGGCTGACCCTGAGTGAGTTAATCAGGCAGGCGACGAAGAGCTGGCATGGAGTGAAACTGAATCGGCCGGACTGGGGCCATCATTCGCACAGTGTTGCCCTCAATGTCGAGTTACGCAGGGAAGGCTTGCTTGCCTGCTTCATCTTTAACGCCTATTGGGAGCCTCTTGAGTTCCAGCTGCCACACATAGACGAGGAGAAGGGCGGAGTGTGGAGACGGTGGATCGATACGTTTTTGGACCCGCCTCAAGACATTGTGCCGTGGCAAAGCGCATCTTCAGTTTCTGGACAAACATATCGGGCAGGGCCTCGCTCGGTAGTCGTTCTTTGGTCCACCAATGCCGATCAATCGAAGTATGCATCCCCCTCAGTGAATCCAAAATTGCCCTCGTTTATGGCCAAGTGAACGAACCACCCAGTGGTTGGCTACGAGTGGCACTACCGGGGCTTGCCATCAGGGAATATTTTCGCGAGGAGCAGCACCAGGAGGTGCTGCTATTCCTCGACAACATCTTCCGATTTTCTCAGGCGGGATCTGAAGTGTCTGCCTTGCTGGCCCGGCGTCGCACGTAATCTTTACGTGCACGTCACCAACATGCCCGTAAGTCGCCTTTCCGTGGCTGGATTCGCGGGGCCAAATGAGTGTCACGCTGACCAAACTCAATCGGTCGGTGAACGCTTCCAACTGTCAGCGCAACGCGGTGCGAGCTCAGCAGGCACGCGATGGGATCAAGAGCGCGATGGCCTTCAGCTTAGATGAAATCGAAAAGCTTGATCGGCTCAAGATATCAGGATCCATCACTGACGATGAATTCGCGCGTCTTCGCGCCAAGCTGGTGCAGTAGTCGGTCTTGGGGTCCTTGGCAAGTTACTGGAACGGCGTTTCATCCATGAGCTAGCCTCCCCGCTCGGGCTTGCGCCTCACTTTGCACGGCTGCCGTCTTGTCAATTTCTCGCTCGCGTTGCTCCAAGCAAATCACTGTAAGCGCCGGTGGCCTAAAGGGGGCAGTCTCTCCAAGGCAGCCATCCCGAGGCGACATCCAAAGGGCGCAAAGGGCTGCGGAGCGGCCGCGTCGCTTGAGACCGCTAATCGGCAAGGCCGTCAGAACAGCCGAAGCACCACTGTGTGACGCGGCCGGTATCAACATGAATGAATCCTGAACGAGGATAGTATCCGACCCCTCCGCTCTGAAGCGACAGGGCAGCACTTCGGAGATCGCGTGTGGAGACCCCTGGGAGACGAATATCGATTGCCTTGGCTTG
>Ga0307475_10000733_pt1 | contig 19816 bp, 18 predicted proteins | sample atmos_gasesECM1C_FD_203317 | JGI IMG/M metagenome (GOLD analysis project Ga0307475, IMG submission 203317) | Hardwood forest soil microbial communities from Morgan-Monroe State Forest, Indiana, United States - atmos_gasesECM1C_515 | ecosystem: Environmental > Terrestrial > Soil > Temperate... | reverse complement strand
CGGCTTGCTGCTGCGTACGCTGCGGGATTTGTTGCAGGAAAATCCAGGCTTTAATCCAACTCAAGTTGTCACGGCAAACGCGTGGCTAGGAGTTCCCAACGATCCGAAGACGGATCCGTATCTCGGTATTCCTGGTAAGGCCGCCTTTGACCGTGAGTTGCTGCGGCGCATGAAGGCAATTCCGGGAGTAGAACTCGCCGCAATCACCTCATCTCTACCGACCACCAATAGCAACCCCAACGCAGTCGGTGGCTTAGCGACTGAAGGCTTCGCGATTGAAGATAGACCGGTCGAGTCCTCGCAGGATCTGCACGCCGAGAGAATTCGGATAAGTCCCGATTATTTTAAGGTGATGCAGGCGACGCTCCTACGCGGCCGCTCATTCACCGAGGGCGATGAAGACGGCAAACAGCCGGTGGCCATCATTGATGAAAGCACCGCTCGTAAGTATTGGCCAACCCGCGATCCGTTGGGCCGCCGAGTGCGGTTCGGACAAGACCCTATCGAGCCATGGACGACCGTCGTGGGTATTATTAAGGATATCAAGAGCGACGGTCTCGACATCGATGGCGTTCCCCACATCTTCGTTTCGACCTATCAAGACCCCAGCAAGCAAGTGAGCGTGGTGTTGCGGACGTCTCTGCCCGCGACCCTGCTCGAACCACAGATTCGGCATGAAATCCAGAGCATTGATCCCGGCTTACCCGTATTCAATGTTGTCTCTATGAATGACATCCTTGATCGGTCACTGGTTTCACGCCGTTTTTCTGCCGACCTGGTGGGCGGATTCGCTGGACTGGCGCTGCTTCTGGCCTCCATCGGAATTTATGGCTTGCTGGCCTACATGGTCAGCCAAAGATCGCGCGAGATCGGTATTCGCATGGCCTTGGGGGCCGGGCGAGGCGGCATCCTGAAGCTGTTCTTGCAAAAGGGTATAGTGCTGGCGAGCCTCGGAATTGTGGCCGGCATGGTCGTTTCTGCATCCACTGCGTCGCTGATGGGCAGTTTGCTTTACGGCGTGCGCCCGCATGATCCGGCTGTGTTTGTGATCGTTCCTCTGCTTTTGTTTGCCGTTGCCGTCCTAGCCAGCTATCTTCCAGCGCGGCGCGCAACCAAGGTGGACCCAATGACAGCCCTGCGCGAGGCATGAACTTGCTGGGTTTACGGCCCGTTCATAAGGACAGTTCCTTGCCTTGCGTGGGTGTGTTTTCGCAGTTCATTGCCAATCCAGAGGAGAGATTTATGATGAAACGGTCTTGGCTTGCGCTAGTTGCGGTCACTTTGCTTGCCGTCGTCGGAACCACCTTCTACAGTCAAGGCCAAGCGCAAAATCAAGCTCCGAGTCCTGTGCGTTCCCGAGCTGACGAGACGCTGGCAATGTGGAACTCCATCGGGAATAAGCTCATCGCCATGGCCCAGGATTTTCCCGAAGACAAATACGATTTCAAGTTGCAGAAAGACCAGCGCACCTTTGCGCAAACTCTTCTACACGTCGCCGGGGTCGATTACCTCCTGATGCGGACGGTTTCCGGGTCGAACATCGGCCCTGACCTCGGCAAGGACCTGATAAACCCGTCGCGAGACGTTTACAAGACGAAAGCCGACGTGGTGAAGCTGCTTCAGCAGGCCGTCGCGGACGGAGCGAACCTGATTCAACAGCAGGGCGACGCGGGGCTGGACAAAACGACGAAATTCCCGTTCGGGAACAAGCTGGTCCACAATTCCTACACCTGGATGTTCAACATCGAGGACAGCGGCGAGCACTACGGCCAGCTCGTGGTGTACTATCGCGCCAACAACATGGTGCCGCCAAACTCGCGGCCGCGATAAGGCCCTTGAAAGTCTCGACTGAAATTCCTAACTCCCGTATTGTCGGCTACTCGGAACTTGTCGTCGGACCACGGCGCTAAGTCCTGATTTGTCGGATAACCGGACAAGTACCCGCCGCTGGCCCCAACCGATGTTACGGAAAGCGAGGGTTCAGGTTCTGGGAGAATCATCGTCTACTCGGAAACGAAGAGGCGCTTCGTCGGTTAGCTCTTTGGCGAGATTCCCTGTCCCACCAGTTCTGGGTCATGCTTGTCCATACAGCCGCCCCGAATCCAACCATACTGGGATACTCGCATGTTTTCTTGAACGGTGTGCCGCAGTCCGGATCGCGGCACAGAGAGCTTCGTCGCGGAGGAGCAGTTTGCAATGGTGTTTAAAAAGGTCCTCTCGTCAGAGCGACCGCAAGAAATCGATGACTTCCTGCTGGTCCTGCGTAGTCAGCATGTTGAAATGTTCGATGACCCTATTTGCCTCGCTGCCACGGCCCCGATGATCTCGGATGGCCTCCACCAGGTTGGTGGTCCGTCCATCGTGGAGGAAGAAGACGCGTTGCCCGACGCCCCAGAGAGGAGCGGTTCGGAACTCGTCGGGACCAGCGCCACCTTGTGTGATGCCATCGGCTAGGCCTTCGCCCATGTGATGGACGAGAAGGTCTGAGTAAAGATTCGCCCTCTGATTTGAAAGCGCGGCACTCGGGCTGGTCGAGGATCCGTTCGCAATCTTGGCGCCGGTGGTAAACGCGGGCGTATGGCAGTGGACACAACCTATTTTTGCAAACGTGGCACCTCCATTTTCACTGGACGGTGTGGCGGGTGCGGGAGTGGGTGGCGCTAGCATGCGCATAAAGTTGGCAAATGCTTCGATGTCCGAAATGACGGCCGGATTGGAAGTGGCAGTAGTCGCAAGTGTCGTAAAGTTGAGTGCATCATTCGGTGTAGCGGTGAAAAGACAGGCAGGAGTCTCGTCTCGCTCCTGGGGGAACAATTGGTTCGAGATTCCCATTTCTACGTTGTAGGCTTCGGCGGCGAACATGAGCAGAGACTTGTTCTGTGCCTTCCATCCGAAGCGAGTGATGGTTCCATCGTTAGCGCTGCGGTTTACGTTTCCGCTTAGGTGCGAGTTCGGGTGGCCCGAGATACCCAAGGCCGACTTCTGGGGCGCATTGGCTTGCATGTTGGCAAGGATGACGGAGTCCGGGATCGCTTCAATCAGTCCCGCTCCAAAAACAGGAGTGGGGATTCTAAAAATAATGTTTGGATTTCCACCTTGGCCAGTGAGTGGATTTCCTGCGGGCAGGAAGTCAAATTGAGCGATGTTGCAACCCGGTGCGTCGTTCCGCCCAGTGATTACGAAAAGGGCGTGCACATTGCCGTCCGGGACGCCGTTGCTTTTCTTGAAGCGCGCTTCGCGGATCGGCCCATTCGCCGTGATAAACCAGGGGATCGTATTCGTCGCCTCGTTCAAGTGGGCAACATCGGGGAGGGGATTTTGCGCGGGGCTCGTTCCGCCCATAGCCGGCTGCGAGTGGCAGGAGAAGCACTGGTTTGAATTGAAGCGGGGCCCGAGCCCATTGTTCGAGCCTCCTTGCACAACTTCGATTTCGGCGAACCTGCCCTGTCCATCCTGAAAGAACGCAGTTTCGTCGGCAGTAAGGCCTTTCAGGGAAGTGCCGGCGCCCGCCGGGCCACCGCGCACGCCCGGGTCTACTGGGGCTGGCTTAGATTGCCCAAAAGCGCAGACGCCTGGGGTCAAGGCCACAGCCACGATTCCGCCAAAAGTCTTGCGTGCAATTCCCCAGAGTTTCATCACTATCGCCTTCCTTGAGCTGGGGAATGCTGCCATTGTACACCCAGGTTGACTGCCTGCGACTAGGGGGGGCGGATGATCCCAGCAGTGGGACCTGCGACAGCTTGTCTAACCGAGGAAGTCGAGGCAGGTCTAAGCATATTCGCTTGGATCTCTAGCCGGATTACTGGACAAAAACGGCGCTGGTACCCACTTTACCGGTAACGGCGCTGATCAGGCACTGGCGTTATTGTTTTTTGTTACGGAGGAAGAGTTCATTCCCTGGTAGAGTTTGTTCCGTGCGTTTTGGCGATGGCGTATCCTTGTGTTGCCTTGTTTTCGGCGCTAAACAAAATCCACGGCACGTCGGTCGCGATGAACATCGAAAAATCCCACTACCTAATGAAATGCGTTCTGATCTGCTTGTTTACCCTTGTTTTGTGCGGCCATTTACTGGCGCAGGGGACGCCAGCATCCGCTCACGCCGCGAACTGCTCACCAGCGCTACTCGACATCGACGGCAACAAGATATGGATGAACGAGGAGGGCAAAGGAAACATCACCGTCGTCTTCGAAGCCGGATTTGGCAACGATTCGAGTGTATGGTCGGAGATCACGCCGAAAATTCAGGCGGCCGGCGCGCAGACCTTCGTCTACGATCGTGCGGGGATGGGCAAAAGCACTATCAATACGTCGACGCCGTACAGCATCGACAACGATGTGTATATCCTCAGGTCGGCGCTCGCGACCTGCCATATCAAAGGACCGATTGTGATGGTCGGGCATTCCTACGGCGGTGCGATCAGTTTGCTCGCTGCATCCGAGGACCCCGACATCGCAGGGCTTGTCCTTATCGAAGCGGTCGTTCCGAACGTCTGGACGCCGACGGAAGTCGAAAACAATTTGAAGATGATGCGGCCGCAGTATGATGAGATCCGAGAAAAGGCTCCTGATCTGGCCAAGGTGGCAATTCCCTGGGCTGAAGCCATGCCCGACACCGCGAAAAAAGTGAACGCCCTACGCGTTTCCGAGGTGCTGCCGATTATCGACATCGAAGCCGAAAAAGGACAGAACACTCCTGAAAGCACTCAAACATGGCGCGAGGCGCACAAACAGTTCACGTCAGGAAATCCGCAGCGTGAATTCGTCATGGCGATGGGCAGTTCGCACAAAGTGATGGCCGATCAGCCGGACCTGGTTGTGAAGTCGATCCTGAAAATGATCGAAACAGTCCGTGGAAAGCAGACGTTTCCACTACAGTCCAATGAAAACGGTGACAGCCAAAGTTTGTAACTCATTGAAAATATTGGTCGGGGCGTGGAGATTTGAACTCCAGACCTCCTGCGCCCAAGGCAGGCGCGCTACCAGGCTGCGCTACGCCCCGACATAAATGGCATGATTCATTCTAATGCAGCTTCCAATCGTACGCCTACTCTGATTCCTCGTTCTTAGTCTCGTGGATTGAACTCCCTATTTGGTCAATCGAGGTTGGGCAGTTCGCCGTAGAAGTCCCGGCGGCATCCCCGCGATGGTCAGGCCGATTTTCCCAAGACGCGGTGCGAATGCGTTGGTAAACTTGACCGGCACGGCACTGGGAAACCTCGAACATGAAGCGCGCAGCCCTCGTTGTTCGAATGCATTCCGGTTGGGGAGTGCTCGTGGCCGTTTCCGGAGACGCCAACTCGGTGGAGATAGTGGACCGGAGGCGCATCGTCACCATGGATTCGGGAATGCGCGGGGCCAAGCAGCCTTATCACTACGCAGCGGACCTCGGACTCCCAGAGTCGGAGAGACACCTTGCGAACTGTGCGGCCGCTTCAGAGCGCTTGGCTTTAGCCGCTGTTGGGCAGGTGGTCCGGGAATTGGAGGCGCGCCACTATCGAATCGTGGGTTCTGCCGTTCTCGTAGCCTCAGGACGCCCTCTGCCGGCGCTTTCGAAAATTCTTGCATCGCACCCGCTGCTTCATACGGCAGAAGGCGAATTTTTTCGCAATGCCGTTGGGAAAGCTTGTGAGCGTTTGAAGATTCCAGTCACGTCAATTAGAGAGCGAGACCTCGAAGAGCTGGCCAAGACGGCATTCGGCAACGCGGCGGGTAGAGTGCAACGGCGGATCTCAAGGCTGGGAAGTTCTATCGGCCCACCTTGGACGAAGGATCACAAGGCCGCGGCACTTGCGGCTTCCATGGTTCTGGCACGTTAAGATACAGCTGCTTCTCCTCGATCTGCGCCGGTGAATGTGAATGGCTGAAGCGTCGAAGAAAGGGAGTGTTGGGCAGCACGGTCGTGTGCTTCAGTTCGTCTTGTCTTTGGAATAGCAGAGCGGCTCGAGATTGCACTCGAGGCACTTTGGGTTGCGCGCGGTGCAAACTCTGCGGCCGTGCCAGATGAGTTGGTGCGAGAACAGAATCCACCTGCCCTGTGGAATGATCTGCATCAGGTCCTGCTCGATTTTCTTCGGGTCATCGTTTCTTGTGATATCGAGCCGCCGCGAAAGCCGCTGCACGTGCGTATCGACGACAACCCCTGAGGTAATTCCGAACGCCGTGCCCAAAACGACGTTCCCGGTCTTTCGCGCCACACCCGGCAGCGTGAGGATTTCCTCCATCGTTTTCGGCACCTGGCCCTGAAACTCTTCGATGATTTTCTTGCTCGCTGCCATGATGGATTTCGTCTTGTTGCGAAAAAATCCCGTGGGGCGAATGTCCTGCTCGAGCTCCCTGGGATTCGCATACGCGAATGCCTTCGGATTCGGATACTTCGGAAAGAGCGTCTTGGCCACTTCATTCACACGAACGTCCGTGCACTGCGCAGACAGAATTGTTGAAATCAAGAGTTGGAATGGATTGTCGTGGTGTAGCTCGCAAGTGGCCGCGGGGTAGGCGTCGTCGAGCCTCTTAAGAATTGCGCGCACGCGGCCGGGGTCGGTTCCCCGTCCCGCAACGGATTTGCTCCCGCGCTTGATCTTCGGGGAGGCGGGCGGCTTCTTCTTTGACGATTTCTTGTATTTTTTCGGCATCGAGCGGAAAACTATAGCACAGACGAGTTATCGCCCGACGGTGACGCCCTGCCAGAAGGCGACGTAGTCCTTGATTTCGTGTGCAGCAGCGGAAGGAGCGGGTAGTACTAGGCGGCGTCGGGGTTGCGCCGGCCGGTTACCTCGACGTGATGGTAGCTGGCCTTTCCTTTCCAAGGACACGTCGTGCCTCGCTGGGCCGAAGAAATATGCACAGAGTCCGGTGGAAATAATGATTCCCCTCAACGACCACCGTGCGGTCGTTTTCGGCAATCACCGTTCCATCCCACACTGCCTTCGGCATTCAAACCCCTTTTGGGGGCTACACTGCGAAGAAAAGATTCTGAGCGAACGGCCATTCCGGATCAACCCACTGGTCCGCGCAATGGTATCCCGTGCGCTCGCCCATGTGAATCACTTCCTGAGGATTGTACTTGTGTGAGCTCTCGGTCCAGATCGTCTCTCCTTCCCGGAGGTGAAAGCGAAAGCCGGCTCCCCGGATCGTGACGTTTTGCCACGCCGTCGAGCGCAGATGCATCTCGACACGCCGTTCAGCTTCATCGTACCGGACCACATGCTCGAAGCGCGCCAGATCGAAATCGCCATCGAGTTCGCGATTGATACGCGCGAGAAGGTTTTTGTTGAACGCGGCCGTAACACCGGAAGGGTCGTCATAGGCGACCCTCAGCATTGGAACGGACTTTTCCAGATCCGTCGCGAGCAGAAGCGCATCGTCTTTCTCCAGGATCGCGCGGACTTCCCGCAGGAATTGGTCTCCCGCGGGCCGGTCGAAATTCCCGATCGTGCTGCCGAGGAAGAGGACCAGCATCCGCTGGCCGTCTCGACGGCGGGCCGCCACTTCCTGAAGTCCATCCAGATAGGCGCGCTCGAACCCCACGATGCTGACCATATCCATCTGTCCCAGTTCTTGCTGGCATCGAAAAAGGGCGCTGCCGGAAATGTCGATGGGGTAGTAGTTCACGCGCTGGCGCCGCGACAGCGCCTCGAGCAGCCAGCGTGTCTTCTGGCCGCTTCCGCTGCCCAGCTCCGCTACCATCACCGGAATCGGCAGACGCTCCACAATTTCCGGCGAATGGCGCTGCAAGAGGCGCGCACCTGCCCGGCTCAAGCCATACTCGGGAAGCAGGCAGATTACATCGAACAACGCCGAGCCAACTTCATCGTATAGATATTTCGAAGGCAGCTCTTTTTGTCCAGGAGTATTCAGACCAATGACCACATCGGACGCGAATTCTGATACGGGCCGGCTTGCGCGGGTTGCGAACGCGAACCGCTGAGGGAATCCCATCGTCTATTCCTCCACGCAACGAAAGGTGGCGTATAGATACTGGTAATGTGGTTGAAACCAATTCCTGAACGACCGCCGCAACATGCAGGCGTCCGTCCGCTGAGATCCACCCTTGAGGACAAAATGTTTGCCGTCAAAAAAATCAGCCGAGTAACCCCGATAGAAAGGAAATGGCTCGAATCCCGGGAACGGACCGAAAGCTGTGGAAGTCCATTCCCAGCCGTTGCCGAGAAGATCGTGAATGCCGAACGCGCTCGCGCCCGCGGGATGCGCGTCCACGGGAGTGGCCTGCCATCGCCGGTGGTGGAAATTGCCGCGGATCTCGTCCGCATCGCTATCGCCCCACGGATACATTCGATCTACGCCATGCGGAGTGCCGTAGGCGGCGCGATGCCATTGCGCTTCAGTGGGAAGTTTCTTGCCGCACCAGCGAGCGAACGCCGAGGCTTCGGCGTAACTTACATAAACGGGCCACGAAAGCGGCAGGGGAATTGTCCGGAACATCGCACGATATTCCCATTGCGGGTTCTGAGCCGCCCCCCGAGCGCGCGGCACCCAAAAATGCGGGTGCTCAAGGCGCTGCTGGCATTTCCATTCCCAATCTCCGGGCTGCCAGTAGCTCGAAGTTTCGTACCCACCGGCTCGGACAAATTTCAGATATTCATCGTTTGTCACCGGAAAGACGTCAATCGAGAAGCGCGGCACCTCAACTTGGTTCTCATCGAATTCGTTATCCCATCCGAATTCCCGGGACTCTCTGGATAGTCCGAGCGTCGCCACGCCCGCCGGAATGGCGGCCTGGCGAGGTCGTGGAGCCGGCCTCGTCTCGGCGGATACCGGATACTGCAAATTTTTTTCCGCCGGTAAGTTGTGAAACAAATACGCGAGCGTCTCAGCATGCATCAAGCGATGCTCGATTGCGACATTCAGCAGAACTTCCCCGACGCGCGTCTGCCCGGAATTCCGCAAGCTGTCGTCCAGAGACCGCCGCACATCCCGCCTATAATTTTGAACCCGATCGACGCTCGGCCAATCGCCGGGAACGTCGCCGGGCAGGCCGCCGCCGACGGGATCAATTCCGAACGCAAAAAGCTTGTCGAATTCTGCGTCCTTCGTTTCAAGGCCGAGTGCAGGGTTAAGCAGATTCCGATCAAAAGCTTCCAGATGCCCGAGGTAGAAGATCAGCCGGTGCCGCTCCGGAATCGGGCGCTCATAAAATGACTCCGGCGGGAGCAACGCAAACAAAGCATCGGTGCGATCGCGGCCTTCTTCCAGCCGAGCCAGTGAATCCGAGTGACGGTTCGGCGCTAACTGGGAAGTCGCCATAGAATCACCTCGTCGAGGGGGGTGTCATTTTTACCCCGGCACAAGGCCATCGCGCAAGCAGTAACATTATGTATGGCGGCCCGGGCTGAAAGTGTACGAACGGCTCGACATTAAATGCCGTGCATATGCTGACTAGCAACAAGCCCACATCCCTCAACCATTAGCTTAGATGCTGGAGACACTAATTCGATGCGAATAGAAGCCTGTGGTCCTAGAGACGGAGGCGGGAAGAAGAAACAGAACAACATCTTGCAAAAACGGATAAGCGGGGTTTCAGTCGCTACGAAGAGGAACTGCGAAGCGCCGTCGTCGCGAGGGCGCAAGATCATGGCATTTCGCTCGAGCCCCAGCAGATAACAGTGCGACGCACCATGACGCCTGACGTGTTAAGCATCTTCCTTGCAGCCGACTACGAGATGCCTGCGAACTTGCTCGTCTATTCCTTCCCCATGCATTTCGCTCCTTCGAGCTCATACAGCGCCGAAGTCATCGTCAAATAGAAGATAACGGCCTGTGCTCAGGATCAGCTGCAGCTAGGCGGTGGAGAGCAGGAAATCCAGCAGTTTGCTGAAGGCTTTGCCGCGATGGCTATACCGGTTCTTTTCTTGGGGTGAGAGCTCCGCGTAAGTGCGGCCCAGTTCCTCGAAAAAGAAGATTGGATCGTAGCCAAAGCCGTCCGAGCCGCGGGGTTCTTTCGTGAGAACGCCGCGCGCGCAGTCCGAAACGACCGCGAGCACGCGGCATTGCTTTGCAATGGCCGCCACGCAGATAAACCGTGCGCGGCGCTCGTTGCCTTCCTTTCCTTCCATGGCGCGCAAGAGTTTGCGGTAGCGGTCTTCGTCCGTGGCATTTGGCCCGGCATAGCGTGCCGAATGAATTCCTGGAGCGCCCCCAAGAGCCGGAACGACAAGCCCGGAATCGTCAGCGAGAACGATGCCAGGCACGAAGCGGCTATAGTGGAGCGCTTTTCCTGCGGCGTTCTCGGCAAACGTGGGCGCAGATTCGTCGAAGGGTGTGATTTCGCCAAAATTCGGAAGCAGATCAATCTCGACTGTATTGGCCATGTCCTCGAGCACGGGCTCGCGATACTCGCGGAGCTTGCCGGGATTTGAGGACGCGATAAACAGCGTGACGCGAGCAGGCACGCCGGAAGAAAGCTTACCGGGCGCGAGCACTGAAGTTCATGTGCAGCAGCTGGCGCTGCGTTTCGATGAGCCTGCGGATCCCGCCCGAGGCCAGTTCGAGGAGATCCTGCAATTCCTGGCCCGTGTAAGGGCGCCCTTCGGCGCTGGCCTGCACTTCCACAAACTTGCCGCCGCCGGTCATTACGACGTTCATGTCCACTTGCGCGCGCGAGTCCTCCTCGTAGGCGAGATCAAGGAGCAGCTTATCGTCCACGATTCCGACGCTGGTGGCCGCGAGGCAATCAACGAGCGGCACATGGCGAATAATTCCCGCCGAGACCATGCGTTCGAGGGCAAGCGCCAATGCCACGAATGCGCCTGTCACGGAAGCCGTGCGGGTGCCGCCGTCCGCCTGAATCACGTCGCAGTCGAGCCACACCGTGCGTTCGCCCAGCGCCTTCAGGTCCGTGACCGCGCGAAGCGTTCGGCCAATCATCCGCTGGATTTCGAGCGTTCGGCCGGACTGGCGGCCGCGCGTGGCCTCGCGCGGCGTGCGGCGATCCGTAGAGCGAGGAAGCATTCCGTATTCACCGGTCACCCAGCCCTTGCCGGTGCCTTTTAGGAAGGAGGGCACGCCGTCTTCCATGGTTGCGGTCACGATCACGCGCGTTAGTCCCGCTTCGATCAGCACGCTGCCTTCGGCATTCGTAACGAAATCCGGCGTGATCTTTATGGGGCGCAAATCATCGGGCGCGCGTCCATCGGCTCGCAATGTTTTCCCTTTCTTGACCGCCGTACTTCTGTGCCTGGAAGCCTGGCGCACAAAGCTCTTATATCAGCGGCTTAATACCAAACAGCAACCGGAAAGACAGTTTGACGACTGAACAAGAAAGTGTCAACACGTAGCGCGTCGGGACTTAGCGGCGGGGATTGGCCGATGAACCAGTTGCGGTGGTCGTTTGCGCGGCAGGAGACGCACCTGCAACCGGCGGCGAAGTCGGGGGATTCAGGTCGAAGAAGCCGGTGAGGTCCACGTGGCCGGCGAGCGTTTCCACTTCCTGGCCGTGAATCAGAATCTTCAACCGGTGAAGCGTGTTGACGTTGCTCTCCAGCGTGCGCGCAATGGAATCCACGGCCATTCCCTCGCTCAAGATTCCCGAAGGCATTTCGGAGGAGAGCGCATCGGAGAAATCGGCGATCGCCGTGCCATCCGGAAGGATGTAGAGGCTGGCGAGAGCGGTATTCGCCGGAAGCGTGCGCTGTTCCGGCGTTGGCGGATCTTTAATCAATTCCAGCAATACTTGTTTCGCCCGCTGGACTGGATCGGCCGAAAGCGCCATTTCGATCTCGACCGGCGCCGTGTGATCGGGGCCCGCAGCCCAGAAAATCGCGGCTTTCACTTTCACGTCGGTGGAGGTGGAAATCTGCGGCGCCAGCAAGTCGCGCCGCAATTGCTCGTCGGAACTCTGTATGTCGCCGAGATGCTCGATGCGTCTGTGCAGCCCTCGGAGGCTAATCAGGCCCACGAGAACCGCAACCCCAAGAATGCCGAAGGCGATTTTTAGATTTCGCGGCACTATTTCGCTCCCGGCACGGGAACGGGCGCGGCTGCCGGTAAGGTGGCCGGCGGTTGGAATACTGTGACTCCACGCGCAATCGAAACCGCGAGCGGCGCAGCCAGTTGCGCCAATGAATTCGGATCGGAAACCGACACGCTTGAAATTTCGATGGCGATTGCAGGCTCCGCAACGGAGCGCAATTCGCGGATGGCAACGGACGTGGACAGCGCGGGCGAACCGGCAAAACGCTGGGCGAGTTGCACTTGTATCGCATCCGCCAGGCGATGGCTAGGGTCCGCGTAGGACCGCTGGGCATCTTCCCAGGTAGTCAGAGCCGAGGCTGTAGAAGACGCGGCAGGACTTTGCGCGGGCGGATTCGGGAAATGGTAGTAGTAAACGCGTGCCGTTGAGAAAGTACCCGTCGAGGAGACGTGGAGGGTGATGAAGATTGCGTTGCGATAGGCGTTCGCCATGGCGGCGCGATCGTCGTACGAAGGGTTGGAATCGTCTGTGCGCGTCATCACGACGCGAAGACCCTGGCGCTCGAGCTCGCCGCGCGCGGTTCGCGCGAACGCGAGCACGACGTCCTTTTCCACGGCACCGCCAGCTCCGCGCGCACCGGTGTCCGTCCCGCCGTGGGCGGGATCGAGCACGATCACGGGCCCCAGGTGCGTCGGGGGCGGCGGTTGTGTGGCGTCCGGATTTTGGGGCGAAACAGCTGGTTGGGATGGCAGCGTTTGCGGCTGTGTCGGCTGCTGAGTAGGTTCTTGGGCGACGAGAAGCCCAGCTCCCGCCATGAAGATGACTGCTATAGGTGTGAACGAGCGTCGCACGCAGAAAAGAATAGCAGAAATTCCGGAATCCCCGGCTTGCCGATTACGCGGCTTTGCGAGGGTTCTTGAGCGCCGCGCCGAGCCAGCCATTGTTCTTAACCGACGACTTCACCCAGTAGACAAGGAAGCCTCCGGCGATCAGCAGGGCTCCGAACGTTAGACCGCTCATGCCCCAGACCTGCTCGCTTTCGCCGTGAACAGCGGAGAAGCCGAGGAGGAGAACAGGGAACACTCCCAGCAGCACAGCTCCCCACGTGCCGCCCGGAACTCGGAAAGGCCTGCGAAGCTCGGGCTCCTTGATGCGCAGAGCAACCAGAGCGACGAACTCGAGCGTAAGGCTGACGCCATAGAGCAGGATATCGAGTGTGACGAGGCGTTCGAAGCCGAGGCCAAGGCACATCGCCCATCCCGTGGCGCAGACCAGGATGGCGACCCAGGGCGCGCGCGTCTTGGGATGCAGCTTGCCAAACACGCGAGGCAACATGCCGTCTTCGGCCATCGCCAGAGGAAGCCGCGAATAGCTCATTACGAGCGCGTTGAACATGCCGAAAGCGCTCATCATACCGCCGAGCACGAGTGCAACACGCATGCCGCGGGCTACGAGCGGCCCGCCAACCAGGCCACCCATCATTCCGGCAAGGTCAGCCCACGAGCCTGTCTCGAAAGAGGAGGCGGGAACTCCCGTAAGCCACATCGCTGCGAATGGCAGGACGTACGTAGCCGACACGACCACGACCGCCAGCATCATGGCCCTCGGATATGTCCGCTGCGGGCGGCGCACTTCAGTTGCGATGGTTGAAGCGTTGTCCCAGCCCATGTAATTCCACATGCAGATGAGCAGGCCGCCGACGAGGCCCACGCTGGAAGTCGTGGGTGTCGTCACGGCGCCAGAGAGCGCGCCTATCTTCATGGGCGCGATCAGGATGATTAGTGCGAAAGGCGCAGACAATAGAAAGAAAAGCCACAGCGAGCTTATGGCCACCACGCGGATTCCGGCGATGTTCATCAGCGCGCACGTTGCCACCACGGCCAGACCCACCATCACGCCTCGGTGTCCCACACCGAACCAAGGAACCAGCCGAGTGAGATAGGCCACAAACAGGGTGGGATAAATCGCCATGTCGAAGATACTGGCAACCAGCGAGAGCCACGCCTCCTGGAAACCCCAGAAGTTCCCCATCCCGCGCCGCACCCAGGCGTAATAGCCGCCTTCGGCGGGCAGCGCGCTTGAAAGTTCGCCAATCATGAACGCCGTTGGCAGGCTCCACAGGAGCGGCGTCAGCAGCAGGATCAGAATCCCGCGGCCGTAGCCGGCGCCGTGAATGATGTCTTCGGTCCCATAGGTGCCGCCCGACACCATGAAGAAGGTAGCCGCGACTAGCGGCCAGAGCGTTAGCTTCGCAACTCTCTTAGTGGAAGGTGCTGCCCGGGAGGGAAATTGGGCTGGGAGGGATATGGTGCTCAATTGATTGTCGCGTCCTCCATCAGCGATCCTCGCTCTCTCACAACCGCGCATGCGAAGCGAGTTCGCAAAATGCAGAATACGGATATTGACGTGCGATGCAAGAGGAATCTGCACGTCGAGCAAGAATTTCTGTTCGCGAAGAACCGCACGGAGGCAGCTGGATCAGCGCTACTCCTGGCGCAGCGCGCTGATTGGGTCTATCCGGCTTGCGCGGCGGGCCGGGATGAAACTGGCAAGCAGAGCCGCCACGACCAGGACGGAAACCATCAAGGCAAAGGTCCAAGGCTCGGTGGAGCGAACCCCAGCCACCAAGCGCGTCAATAGACGCGCCGCCACGACGGCGGCGATAGCGCCGACGCCCGCGCCGGCGGAAATCATTTCCAGGCTTTCTCGGAGCACAAGCCCGATAACATCTCGAGCCGTGGCTCCGAGCGCCATCCGCACACCGATTTCCGGGACGCGCCGCGACACGAGGTAAGCGAGCACGCCATAAATTCCGATGCACGCCAGTAGCAAAGCCAGGCACGCGAATATGCCGAACAATAACAGCAGGAAGCGTTGCGTGCCGAGCGTTGCACTTGCCAGCTGCTCCATCGTGCGAACCTCGTAGAGCACCTGATCTCCGGTTGCTCCGCGAAGTTCCCGCCGCAGCGGTTCGACCACACTCAATGGCGCGATGCCGGTGCGCACGGTAATCGACATCAGTTCCGACCACCGCCGCAAAAGCGCGTCTTCCACCTGCGCAAAAGGATAGTAAAACTGCGCGCGCACCAGGGCTTGATCGTCGCTCGCCAGTCCCCAGTGCCGCACATGCCCCACCACCCCTATCACCTGGAACGGCCCCGGGCCCATATCCGGAATCCACAGGCGCTTGCCGACCGCCTCCTGCCCGCCGAACGCTTGTTGTGCCAGCACATCGTCGATTACGATAACGGGATCACGGCCTATCCGGTCCTCGTCATTAAAGAACCGGCCCTCGCGCAACGAGATCCCCATCACTTTCAAATAGTCTGGCGTCACGCTGGTGGCCAGGGCAAAGGGCAACTGATTCTCCGGCGGGACATCCGCCGTGGTCCAATAGCCGAGCTGGTTGTTTCCTTCGCGCATGGGAACGGTATCGACCGCGGCAATTGACTCGACTCCCGGCACGCGGCCGGCGCGATCCAGAATGTCCTTCCACGCCACGCGAATCTTCGCAGGGTCCGCAAGCGTGCCCGGCGACAGCGCCACCCGCGTGACCAGCAAATTGTGAGTGTTCACGCCGGGATCGAGCGACGAAACCCGCAGCAGCGTTCGCCCGAGTATCCCGGCAGCGACCAACAGCACGATCGCCAGCGCGATTTCCGATGCCACAAACACGCTATGCAAGCGCCGCGAGCTTCCCACAACGGACCGCGCTCCAGCGCGGAGGGTCTGTTCCAGTTGGCCCACGGGTGCGCGCAACGCCGGTGCCAGCCCGAAAAGAAAACCGCTCAGCAGGGAAACCAAGATGGCAAGGAGTAGCACGTGCCAATCGAGATGGACTTCCTCGGCACGCGGCAAACTCCCTGGCCAGAACTTCACAAATGGACCGATGCCGATGGCCGCAAGCAGCACACCGAGTGCGCCCCCGGAAAGCCCCAGTACAGCGCTCTCGGTGAGGCATTGGCGAATCAGCCGCCTCCGTCCCGCCCCAAGCACCACGCGCACGGCAAATTCACGCTCGCGCGAAACGGCGCGCGCCAGCAGAAGGCTCGCTACGTTTACGCACGCGATCAACAGCACCAGGGTGACCGCACCCAGCAGCAGCCACAGTGTCGACCGCACATCTCCGACATCCGGACGCAGCGGCTGGACCGCAAAGCTGCGCGCTGCATTCGTGTCCGGGTACTGCTCCGCCAAATGATGGCCCACAAGCGCCAGCTCTGCCTGCGCCTGGGCCAGCATCGCGCCAGTCCGAAGGCGTGCGAAAACAGTCACCGGATGCGCGCGACGATTTTGCAAATACTTTGCCGTGTCTTGGCCAATCGGGGTGAGTACATCCGGCTCTTGATCGCCCGGCCGGAAAGTCGCGGGCGCGATACCCACAAGCGTGTAAACCTTGTCGTCGAGGACGATTTGTGTTCCGATCACGGCCTCATTGCCTTCGAAGTGACTCTTCCAAAAGCTGTAGCCCAGAATCGCCACCGGTGCGCCGCCGGCACGGTCCTCTTCCGGCAGGAACGCGCGTCCTCGGAACATCGGGACACGAAGCACAGGAAGGAATTCAGAGGTGATCTCGCGCAGGTCAACATACTCCGGTTTCCCGGGCGAACTCAGCGTCGCCCCATTGAAAAGCATTCCCCCCATCTCGAGCGAGCGGCTCTCGCGCTGGCAATCGAGGAAGTCCAGGTAGGCAACGTTCTGCTCGCCGTATACCGCCGTGTTCCAAGTATCCGTATGGCTGTGGACCGCAACCAGCCTGTCGGGCTCTGGATACGGCAGCGGCTTCAGCAGAACGCCGTTGATCACGGTGAACATCACGGTCGTGGCTCCGGTGCCGAGGGCCAGCGTCAGCAGCGCAACCGCCGTGAATCCGGGATTCTTGCCCAGCGTCCGCCGCGCATAGCGCAAGTCCTGCCATAGGTCTTCGACCCATCGTGTGCCGCGCGCATCGCGGCACTTTTCTTTCACTTGCTCCGGACCGCCTAGCTCAAGCCGTGCCTGCCGCCGTGCCTCTTCCGGATTGCAGCCCTGCGCGATCAGTTCGGCCGTGTGTTGTTCAAGATGGAAGCGCAGTTCCTTTTCGAGTTGTTCTTCCATCTCTCTTCGCCGCCACAGCCGCTTCCACCACGTCATTCCGCACCTCCTTCCGCCATTCGGAGGATGAGACCGACGGCTTCCGACAATCGCTGCCAGCTCGCGGCTTCCGTTTCGAGCTGCGTCCGCCCTTTCCGCGTCAGGCGGTAGAATTTGGCTTCACGCCCGGTCTCCGTCTCTTTCCAGTCCGCCGCCAAAAGGCCGCGGTTTTCGAGCCGGTGCAACGCCGGGTAAAGTGAGCCTTGCGGAACTTGCACCACATCGCGGGTTACTTGTTGAAGGCGTTGCGCGATCGCGTACCCGTGGACTGGGCCAAGGGCCACAATCTTCAGCATCAACAGGTCCAGGGTGCCTTGCGGGAGATCGGACTTCGTCTGCATCGCTATACCTCGCTCTTCTAGGTATCCTTAACACAAGACGTGTAGAAGTACAAGGTATCGCGAACTTTTATTCCGCGTACTTGACCGAGCAGCCGTAGGGGCGCGTCGTGGCGACGGCTATGGGCTTTCCGGCCAGGGCTGCGTCCAGGGCGGCTGCTACGTAGTTCTTCGCGCCACTGATGTCGCCGGCATCGGTGGTGGGGCGGTCGTCAATCGCGCCGTTGTAAATCAGCATTCCTCTCGGATCGATAATGAACATTTGGGGCGTTGTTTTCGCGTCGTAGAGGTGGCCGAGGGCGCCGGTGGGATCCATCAGGACAGCTGTGGGCGCGGCATTCATTTCCTTGACGTATGAGTTTTCGTCGGCTGCCGTAACGTAGCCTTGCTTGCCGGGAGCGGACGATATCACGGTCAGCCAAATCACGCCTCGCGCGGTCCATTCCTTTTGCAACCGCTCCATGTTGCCGCTGGTGTAGTGCTTGGCCGTGTACGGGCATCCGCGGTTGTGCCATTCGAGGACCACAAATTTCCCGGCGTAGTCCGACAGCTTGTGCACTTTGCCGTTGCTGTCGGTGGCCGTGAAGTCCGGCGCGCGGTCTCCCACCCGCGCAGCCCAAGCATTTGACAATGCAACCGCTGCGGCGAAAACCGTTACGACTAGTGCGATTGTCCATCTCTTCATGGGTTCCTCCCGATTTGCATCCTTATCTGCACCTACCCCCTGACACATCCAAAGTCCTCCGTACAAACCACTGTGTCCGTAAGATCGTACGTGGCGACAACTCGGGCGTTAACTGTGTACCCGCGACCGTCCAGGACCAATATGCCCGCCAGCTCTGAAACCGGCCCTGCGAAGTTCTCGGATTTTCGGAGCGACAGAAGGAATCCGTCGTGGCGGGCCGCTACCTTTTGCTCTGCCGAATTCTCGATCAAGCCAGGTCGCAGAGGGAAAAAGCTGACGTTCCGCGAAGGCCTCATGCCGGCAACCGTCAGGTAAAAGTCATTCTTCCCCGATTGCGCGGAGACTTTCCAATTGGCCGGCGCCGGCTTTGGCAGTTGCGCTCGTGCCTCCTGAAAGAGCTTTTGCCATTCGCTTGCTTGGCTCGCCGTATCGGTGCCGGTCGGAGATGAAACCGTCAGGTGCGCTTTGCCGGGAATGCAGATTTCGCGACAGACAACATACTTTACGTCGGCAGCGATCGGCGAAGCCGAATCGCCCCTCGCGCCTGGCGAACGCTCGATGGGGACCATCAGCAGCACATGGCCTTCATAGCCGTAGTCGATCACTGAACCGCTGCCCAACCGGATCGGTACCGGCCATCGTATCCCTCCCGCTCGAAACCCTTCCGGCAGTTCCCATTGGACCTTCGGCGGTTCACCAGAATCTCCTGCATTCTGCCAGTAAATATGCCAGCCCGGATCAAGCTGAAACAGCAGCCCGACCCACAGGGGCTTGCCCGGAGGAGCGGAAGCGTTCTCCGCAATCAGGCTGACCTTGGCGTGAGAGACCGATTCGGATGGCGGCGTTGCTTGTGCCTTTGCCTCTGCGCCAAGGAGGAGCACGGCAGCACACATGCCGAGGACAAAGGAAACTCGCCACCGATGCAGCTTGCGCGGCGCCACCACATGTCGCTCAGTTCGGTTCGGGGAGTCCATGTAAAGCATCGCGAGAGCTCAACCCTCATTGTACTTTGACGGATTGAGAATGCGGTATGTTGCTTGTTGAATCCAAGTCCCATTGGGATTTTTGTTCCTTCCGCCACGGGGTGGTATCCTACTTACTCCAACGGGGGCGACACGGTTTCGACGGAAGCTGTCGCGGCTCGAAGGCATGCCGGGCCCCACCTGCCCGCAATCGGGTGGAACAACACAACTGGCAACTCACAGTTGGCACTCGCAGCCTAAATAAAATTAGGCAGCGCGTCTCCCCGGGCGTCACCTACGCGTTCGGGATGAGGCGTCACACAGTAGGCTGGCCATCGCGTTTCGGTCCGTAATGCGGTGGCGAGATCATCGGACTAGTCGGCAGCGCGTCTTGCCCGCTCTAAGCGCTGCCGATGAACTTGCGGCAAGCCCTCGCGGGTGGACCGCGAAGTGATCGGGATAAGCATGTAGTCTTCGGGTTGCAAGGCTTCTCGGACGGGGGTTCGACTCCCCCCGCCTCCACACTCGCCGTCGCGCGAAATGCGCGCTATGGCGAGTGCCCGCCGTAGCTGCTGAGAATGGCTACGCTTCACAGCGGCCAAAGCCATACATTGGGCACTCTGGCAAATTGCGAGGAAGCGAAGGCGGGTTTTCCCCACTAGTCTGGCTTCAATTGCGCAGGCATGCGCGCCGAAGCTTTTCAATTAGAGCATGCAGCTAAACGACCAAGCTGATCGTGCTAGGATTCCGCATCTCGATACGTTCGTGC
>Ga0307475_10000732_pt1 | contig 19850 bp, 17 predicted proteins | sample atmos_gasesECM1C_FD_203317 | JGI IMG/M metagenome (GOLD analysis project Ga0307475, IMG submission 203317) | Hardwood forest soil microbial communities from Morgan-Monroe State Forest, Indiana, United States - atmos_gasesECM1C_515 | ecosystem: Environmental > Terrestrial > Soil > Temperate... | reverse complement strand
TTGAGTCCGGGACGGTCTACGTTGAAGGTGTAGCGGATCGCATCAATTTGCCCGAACGAATCGAGACCATAGGCCTTTGCAATTCTTTCCGCGGCTGGCGGACAATTCTGAGCTCAAGTGGCCGAAGCCAGAAGCAATGCACCAAAAACCAGAAAACCAATCTTTGTAACACGCCTGGAATTTGTCATGGAAAGTTCCTCTTCAGTGATCAGATGCGTCTTAGATGGCAGGGAAGCGCTTGGGGGAAAGCAGCGGCGTTTGGGTCCAGCACCCATGACCTTAGCCCGGCCTTTCCTCGTTCCGAATTGTTCGTCACCCTTACGGGCATACTCGGGAGTATTGTACGCGACCCTCAAGATCAGCTTTCCGTAGGTTCTGCCCGTCTCACTGAGTTGGTGATTCTGGCTGACGGCACAGGGTCAACCGTCACGCCCCAAAACCCCCTTGGGGGCCATCACCACCCCATCAGGTGTCTTCCAGCCTGAGAGTGTCGTTCACAGCCAGGCTGAGTCTTTGCTTGCAGCCGAGATAACGTTCGGTGGTCTGAACCGATGCATGTCCAAAGCAAGAACTGAATCTGCTCAAGTTCTCCCCCCCGCTAGAAACCATCCGTCTTCGATAGCCATAACCGGGAGGTCCTCCCATCCAAAAATCCATCTGGGCCAACCGGGTCTTGCCGCGAACTACCTTCTCTCCCAATTCTCTGCTGAATTCAGAAGCCATGCTCCGCTTGAAAGCCTTGAAGATAGAACTGGACGCCGTGCCATCATTGCTAAATTGCTCGGCGCAATAGTGAAGGGGAATGCCTGAACTCGCGCAAAGGAACTCATAATGAGCCGCTTCGTCGGGATTTTGAAATCGAACCCACCGACTCACATCGTAAACAAGAATCGCCCTGAACGTTGCCTCACCGCTAACAACATCTTTAAGTAATGTGCTGAGGCCCTTGCGCTGTTTGATGATTACTCCGCTTCTGCCGGGTCTTCGTAGGTTTTTATGATATCGAAGCCCTTGTCTTGGGCGTACTCCCGAATTCGGACTTTTTGATTTGCAATCGAGTACTGTTGATCCTCCGTGGACGTTCTAAGGTATTGCGCAGCGGGAATTGGAACAGAGGCGGACATCATCGGATGGTTCCTTTTCTGGCTGACTGGCGAGTTTTTCACACCGGCGGCAGTCCAAATCTCCCGTCTATATCCGCAAGGGAACGAATCAGAGTACTGAACCGCCCCCACCGACTCACGTCGTAGACTAGAATTGCTTTGTACTCCGGTTTACCGCCCATCACGTCTTGCAAGAGTTGACGGAGACCATTCCGGCGTTTAAGAACCACACCACTCTTAGCCCCATCTGTGTAGGTCTGAACAACTTGGAAACGGTGTGCATCTGCGTAGGTTTGGATCGCTACGCGCTGGTTATCAAGTGAATATTGTTGATGCTCAGTGGACATCCGAAGGTATCGAGCAACAGGGGTTGGCAAATCGGCAGTCATGGTGCCCTCCTAGAGAGGACATCGGCCCGAACCGCAGGAACTTTAGGATTTGCCAAACTTTATTTTGAGTTTGTGCCGAAGAGTCGGCACTCTGCCGAAATACCGGCACTGCTAAGGGTGTATCCCTTCGTAAGTCATTGGAAACACTTCGCAAGTCGGACGGCCATTGCCCTGCTAACCAATGGCGTATGCGGTCACTCCCAGACAATGATGCGTTGAATCGAATCGAGCGACTTGTGGGGGAACTGCGTGTAATCGAACGGTGGGACGCTGACCATTGGCGGAAGTTCGATCCACAAAGATACGAAATTCTTGCTCTTGTGGCCCGTCGAAAAAGGCGTGCTGAAATTTTGTCTCAACTACTCACCCTTGTTCCGCGACTGGACATTAAGAGCAGGGAGTCCTATGGGGCGGCAAGAAATCGAGCAGAACAAAAACTCAGAAAATCGGCGTCACGGGAGGCTTGAGTTGGAAACTGAAGTGACGATTCGTTCCGCAAATGGTTTTCTGCCGGGCCGGACTCTGGACATAAGTGCATCCGGCATGTCTGCGATCCTGCCAGTTGAACTGCAAGTGGGAGAGGTCGTCGAACTCAAAATCAAACTACCGATAGCACTCGCAAGAAGTCGCGCTGTGGTGCGAAACCGCAATGTCTTTCGGCATGGGTTTGAGTTCCTGCAACCCCTGCATGACGTTGTCCGGCACCAAGCAGGCGATGACGACTGCCGGAGTTGCGGCTGTACTGGTTTCACCTTGCGAGTCGTGGACGGAAAGCAGGGAGTTGCGTTCATGCGTACCAGATGCCCCGATTGCGGAGGGACGGGTAAGCAACCCTAGTGAGGCCAGCGTTTGTTCGGTATTCGTAAAACGTAGCGGCCATATGCGCCATCACACCGGTTTCTCCTATTTGACCGCGACTCAAAGTTTGGCAACGACGCGGTCTCTGCTGCCAAGGGCATGGGCAGCGAGTCGGTGCGTACTGCGTTCCATAGTCCGTGGCAGAACGGCGTCGCGGAGCGTTGGGTTGGGAGCTGCCGACTTGCTGAACCACGTGATTGTTCTGAACGAGCGGCATGTGAAACGGCTGATGGGCGAGTACATTCGCTACTACCACGAGGATCGAACGCATCTGGGGCTCGTGAAGGACACGCCTGTGGGGCGTCCAGTCGCGATCCGTTCCACAGTTGGTGGTAGCATTCAGGCCTCGCCCCGTATCGGTGGCCTGCGCCACCGCTACGACCTCGCGGCGTAGACAGATAAGTCCCCCACCGCCGAATCCAAAATTACGGCGGGGCCTTCTCCCATCCGACGAATCCGGATCAAACCCAACACGACGAGGCTACGCGAGCGAAATCACTCCTTCAGAATGGACTGCGTGAGGTTTTGATGAGGCACAGGTTTCTTCGTCCGGTGAGGGAGATTAACTTCTTCCTGTGCTTAGACCGTCCCACCACGCGCCCACTGCGAGGGCACCAATAACCATGATCAGCATCACAACCAGCATCAGCACATAAGTCGTAAATGGCGGTCTCAGAAGGTTCCTCGCCTCTTCCACAACTAATGTTCCGATGTTGGACGAAACGTACGATTGATGGCTACGCGAATGCATGACTCCCGCTCCGTTAGCGTTCAACATCCCACGATTTTTCCTCGCGCCTATTTACCACTTTGACCTCTGTTACGAAATCGGAACAACTCAGCCCTCAAGGTTGTGCTATGACGTTGTCCTTCTCTCAGAAAGCGAGTTCCCGAACATGCACACGCCGGGACATTGTTCCGCGCCGTATGATAGTTGGGCGAGGCGGGTAAAATGAGGATCGACGTATGACACCACTGAAATTGCTTGTAGTAGAGGATAATCTCGCCAGCCTGGAACTAATGACTGAGGTCTTTACGTCTCTTAAAGCCGAAGTGTGCCCGATCAGCGATAGCGAAAAAGCGGTCGCTGTGGTGAATCAGGAAAAGTTTGATGGAATATTCCTGGACTTGGAGATGCCCAACCTGAATGGTTTCGATCTTGCCCGCTTCATTCGCAAGTCGTCACGGAATAAATCTACTCCCGTCGTCATTGTGACTGGGCGCGAAGAGAGACAGACGATGCAAGATGCATTTGCAATTGGGGCGACCTTTTTTCTCCAGAAGCCTGTGGATCGGCAAAAGCTTAGCGTCCTGTTCCGGACTGTGAGTGGCGGGATGATCGAGAATCGGCGGAAGTCTGCCCGCGTTCCGATCCAGGCCGAGGTCGCGTGCACGGTGGGCTCCCGGATACTCCGCGGGGTGAGTTGGAACCTCAGCCAGGGAGGAATGCAGGTGGAAGTAGGGGACTTGAAGCCTAAGGACGCCGTCCGACTGTCATTTCAACTGCCAGTTTCGGAAATCGTCATTGACGCGACTGGGGTCGTCGTCTGGACAAATGCAAACCGGCAGGGAATCCAATTCACGAATGTAAGCGCGCAGAGTCAGCAGTCAATTCGCAAATTCATAGCACAGGTAGAAAAGATGGAGCTCTAGTCGAACTCTGCCAGGTTGGTTCAGCTCTCATGCCAAGGTTGAACTGGCGGCTTTCGCTCGGGTGTTGGTGGGGACATTTGCGGCGTTACGAAGAAGTTGCTCGATAGTCTCGGCAGGGACGGGTTTGGAATACAGGTATCCTTGCGCCAGTTCGCAGCCAATGTCCCTGAGCAAGTCCGCTTGCGCTTCTGTCTCGACGCCCTCAGCAACGACTTTCAGGCGCAGGCCGTGGGCGAGCATGACAATGATACGAACGATCGCGCCCGTTTCGTGATCTGTGTTCATCCGCGAGATGAACGAGCGATCAATCTTCAGCGTATCCACTGGAAAGCGCTGCAATCGGCTGAGGGACGAGTAGCCGGTGCCGAAGTCGTCAATGGCAAGACGAGCGCCAAGCGCTTTTAACTCGGTTAGTACTATAGCAGATCTATCTGCATCGCCCATGGCGATCGTCTCAGTGATCTCCAAGTTGAGGCAGCTAGGATCTAGCCCGGTCTCCTTCAAGGTCTTCCCAATCTGCAAGGCCAGATCGGGCTGCTCAAACTGCTTGGGTGTAATGTTTACATTGACGGAGAGGGGAGGATCGGATGGGAAGAGTGCCTGCCAGCTATGCAGTTGCCGGCAAGCGTCATAAAGCAGTTGACGGTTTATGGGCAAGATGATCCCAGTTTCATCTGCAACCGCGATGAAATCCCCCGGCATGACCAGACCTTCGGGACGCTGCCAACGGCTGAGCGTCTCAAACCCTACGATCCGTCCGCTGCTCAAGGACACAATCGGCTGGTAATAAACGCGGAACTGATTCAACTCAAGAGCTCTGCGCAAGTCGGTTTCGAGCTGCAAACGTTTGATAGCGCCCGCATGCATGGCATGGTCGAACACCTCACAGCGGGCCTTGCCGCTGCTCTTGGCACGATACATGGCAATCTCGGCGTCCCGGAGAAGGTCCTGCGCCTCCATTCCGCCCGTGTTGCCGAAAGCAATCCCAACGCTGGCGGAGAGCACAATCTCTTGACCGTTAGAATCGAAAGGAATGGCGAGTCTCTGTTGAATGCGCTCGGCGACGCGAATAGCGTCGCTGGGGTCATGAAGCTCCTCGATGAGCACGGTGAACTCATCGCCCCCAGGCCGGGCTAGAGTACTCTCCCCCACGAAAAGCTGTGTATCTTCGCCAATGCGCGGTCGCGAGACGGTGTCAGCGGAGCGGAGACCTGCTGTTAGACGCTTGGCGACTTGCACGAGCAGGTTGTCACCGGCGGCGTGACCCAGACTGTCGTTGAAGACTTTGAACTCGTCAATGTCAATGAATAAGACAGCGAATTTGAAGTCCGAATGCCGGCGGGAAACGGCGACGGCGCGTTGTAAGCGGTCGAGAAACAGAGAGCGGTTCGGGAGATCGGTTAAGCTGTCGTGGAAAGACTGGTGCGCCAACCTTTCCTCGGCGCGTTTCCTTTCCGTGATGTCGCGGTTTACGATCACTAGTCTCTCTGTCTCGCCCGGGGTCCGAATGGAGCTGGCGGTGGACTCAAGAAAACGCCAGGAACCGTCTTTGTGCCGGATGCGGTATTCAAGCCGTTCCCCTCGGCCGGTATTGCGAGCCTTCGCAGAAGCCTCTAGTACACGCGCGCGGTCGTCCGGATGAATCTGATCCATGGGAGAAGTTGCGGCCAGCTCTTCCGAACCATAGCCAAGAATCTTCTGATAGGCGGGACTGTTATAGAGGCGCTGCCCGTTGCCGTCTATCACCGCAATCATGTCCGCGGCATTTTCCGTAATCAGTTGAAAGAGTTGTTCGCGCTCGGCCAGTCGGCGGCGGATTCGCTGCAACTGCCGCTGTTGGTACATGGTGTAGATGTCGAATAGCAGGACGAGCGCGGCCAGCCCGCGCACCCACTCTCTAAGATTCAGCGAATAGACACTGTCGGTCGGCTGGTGAAGACCAGGAAAGGTTAAAGAGAGTATGCCGACTGTTAGGACCAGAGTGACAGCTACGGCGGAGCCCCAAAGCCACCACTCCCGGCCCTCGACTTGGCGCATACGGAAAGTAGGGGCCTTCGTGCTGCTCTCGGATGCAGGGTGTCCACTCACGGCTTGGCTGCCTGTTTTGCGATTGCACGTGCCACCTGTGTGCTGATCTGCTTCTCAGAAGGTTGACTGGGTAGCACGCTTTGCGTGGCTGGGCGGGCTAGCAGGCGGTCGAGTTCCTGAAAAAGGGACCCGGAATTGACTGGCTTGGATAGGTAACCATCGAAGCCTGAGTTCATGATTTTTTCGCGGTCGCCCTGCATGGCGTAGGCGGTAACCGCCACCACCGGGAGCGAGGCTAAGCGCGGATTCTCGCGAAGCTTGCGCACGACAGCATACCCGTCCAGCAGCGGCATGCCAATGTCGAGCAGCAGTATGTCGGGGGGCGCCTGCTCCACCATGGCCAACGCTTGCTGACCATCGCATGCTTCCGTTACGCTGTATCCGCGGATCTCCAGCAACTCCCGGAGCAGCTCGCGGTTGATGGGGTTGTCTTCCGCAATCAGTATTGTCCTCATGATTGCCCCGCAGATTTGGCAATCTTGCGGCCCCCGATGACCCTTCTCAGCTCGACGATGAGCTGTTGCTGCCAGGAGCCATTCTTTTGCAGCAGTGCCTGTGTTTCATGGCTGAGCAGATCCGCTTCCTCGGCAGTCAGATTCTTACCAGTCATTACGAGAATGGGCAGATCTTTCAATGCGGCTTCCTGCCTTACATGGCGGATGACCTCAAATCCGTCCATGCCGGGCATCAGCAGGTCGAGGAGGATTGCGCCAACAACTTTGTTAGCCAGCAGCTCCAAGGCGCGTGCGCCACTGCGCACCCCCTGCGTCTCATATCCGGCAGAGCGCAGCCCTTCTTCTAGCAGCTCCAGAGCTTTAGGGTCATCGTCCACCAGCAGAATGGATGAATCTTCATCAGCGGGCGACGGCACATGCCTGCGAATGGCTTCCAGCAGCGCGGGCCGGCGAACCGGCTTGATGAGATAGTCGGCGGCGCCCAGGGCAAATCCCACCTGTTTTTGATCCACGATGGAGAGGATGATGATCGGGATCTGGGCCGTCTCAGGGTTCTTTCGGAGCGCTGCCAAGGTTTCGAAGCCACTGCTGCCGGGCATCAATACATCCAGTGTGATGGCGTCCGGACGCAGTTGTTGAGCTTTCTTCAGAGCTTCTCCACCTGACTCGGCCATGGCAACGCGGTATTCGGGCTCGAGGTAGCCGGCCAAGAGCTCCCGCGACGAGTTTTCGTCATCCACAATCAGTACAAGAGGAGTGAGACGACCTGACGTAGCGGGAACAGGTGCCGTTGCTGGTTCGGCCGGAGGCCGCACCTTCGACGTGGGTTCTGCGGCGGGAAGACTAAAGGTGAACCGGCTGCCCTTTCCCAACTCGCTCTCTACTGAAATCTGCCCTCCCTGTTGCTCAACCAGCCGTTTCGTGATTGCCAGGCCCAGTCCTGTACCTTCATGGGTACCACCGGTGGTGCCCTCAACTTGTCGAAATTCATCGAAAATGACCTTCTGGTCTTCAGGCCGGATGCCTATCCCGGAGTCCGTTACCGAGACGCGCACGAAGTCCCAGTGATCGACGCACGCAATGGTGATTCGGCCGCCTTTGGGTGTGAATTTGACCGCGTTGCTGAGCAGGTTGTACAGGATTTGCTTAAAGCGCACGCGATCTGCCTTAACCAGAGATTTGCTTTCCACCTTTTGCTCAACTTGGATGTTCTTCGCCAGAGCCAGCGGATGGACGGTGGAGAGCACTTCCGGGAGTGCATCCGTTACAAGAAATTCTTCGCTCCTCAGCTCCAACTGCCCGGCCTCAATCTTGGAAAGGTCCAGAATGTCGTTGATCAACTGCAACAAGTGAGCTGAGCCTTGTTTTATGTGGTTGAGGAAACGTCTCTGCTTGTCATTGAGCTGGCCCGGAGTGCCCTCAGCCAGGAGGTCTGAAAAACCCACAATCGCATTCAGTGGTGTTCGCAGCTCATGGCTCATGCTGGCCAGAAACTTGCTCTTCATCTGAGTTGCACGTTCGACTTCCCGGTTGCGGAGATCCAATTCTCTGTTGGCAACAGCCAGCTGGGTAGTGCGTTCCCGGACTCGTTGCTCCAACTCCTGCTGAGCCCGCTGCAGGGCGCCATCGCGCTGCTGAATCTGTTCCAACATCTCATTGACCGATTCAATCAATGTCGACACTTCGTCGCGATTTGGGTTTGTGGCAGCTCGGATCGAATAGTTCTTCTCAGTAGAAACAATGCGGACAGTCTGCGCCAACTGCATCACCGGCTCGGAGATAACCCGCTGCGATATTCTTGAAATCAACAGAGCGACCACCAGCGAGGCAAGAAATACGACAACAGTGATCACTGCGTAGCTCTTCAGCCGGTCGTTCATCGCTCCCAAGTCAGAGCGGATGTACACAGCTCCCGTTGGTTTGCCCTGGAAAACGATCGAGTGCGCAAGCCCCAGATGACCGTTCTTGAACCAGTGGATCTGGGTCTGACCGGATGGAATAACCGGCAAGGGCAGAGTCTCTCCCGCACGCTCGCGCCAGTATCCCGCGAAAGGCTGACCGTCGCGCCTGTAAATCTGCGCATACATGAGATGCCGGTTGGCATCCAGCGCTGAAAGTGTCTTCTCAGCCGAATTGGGATCGTTAAACAAAAGCGCCGAGACGGTATTGTCTCCGATGATCTGAGCCTGGATGGAGACGCTGCTCACCAGGGAGGCACGAAAACTGTACAGATCGTAGGCACAAAAGCCGGTACAGGCCAACAACAAGGGCACTCCACTCACCAGCATATTCATCCATGTGAGTTTCTTAGAGATCGAATAATTCTTGATATTGAGCATGATGTTAATCTCGATCTCTTCTGATGGCGGTGGCCACCTTGAGCAGCTCAGAGCTGAGCGTTAAGCCTGCGCGCTGGGTGGCGGTCAGGTTGACCTCGAAACGGATTCGATTCCCCTCCAGCACAAACTGGATCATGCCACCACGCTGCGAGAACTGCGGGGCGTCGCTCACAGTAAGGACTGCAGTTTTGTCTAATGACTCGATGATTTTGTTGAGCCGGTTTGCCTCCGTTGAACTGATAAACAGGATCTGACAGTCGCCTGACTCGTGCGGACTCGAGATTCGCCTCGCGGCCACTTTCCGGTTTCCTATCATTTCGCCGGCAAGGGTCGCATCCAGAGCTGGTCCAAATGGATCCTCGCCGAGGACACAAATGGTAAAGGAGCCAGTCTTTGCGGGAGTGACACTGGCGGGCCATTCGACAAACCGGCCAAAGTTATAGAGATAGGCAGCCTTCACCTGAGAGTCGGTGGGCTTTGGGCTCTGCGCGCACAGGCCACGGACGGCGAGAAGTCCCCATGCTAAGGCTACGGCCGCGAGCCACGGACGACGACGATCAAGGGTTCGCCTGGTTCCTTGATCTGGCAGAATCCAGCGGAGAAAGCCTGTGCCACGAACATTGCTCATGAATATCAATCCGCGGGCCGTCTCCACGTTATCTGCGCGTAGGCGCTTCTCTGGACAAATACAGGACCGGACTCGGCATGACGAGGCTGGAACAGGTTTTGTCCAGTGATGGACAAATCAAACCTCCTAGCAAAGTGCCAACCCAGCCGGGCATCGACTGTTTGATAAGCGTTCACACTTAGAGCCGGCAACCTGCCCATATAACGGTAAGTAGGATCAAACTCAAATCCCCTGGGCAGATTGAACAGAATCTGCGCCATGACTTCGTTATGCGGGCTCGAGCCTTCATAGGTTGAGACATAAATGGTTTTGGTGTTAGTCTGCCTGTCCTCGAGGTTCATGGTCGCATAAGAATACGCGGCCTTAACTTCGATCCTGTGCGTTGCTTTCCACTCCGACGAGAACTCGCCGCCGCTCGTGGATCCCATGACGCCGTTAGCAAATGGAAGGGAGACGAGAATTGCGACGGGTGTGGGTGTGGTTGAGAGCGAGATCGTCGGATTTCCAAAACTTTCGAGATCGTTATACTTGTTGTGAAAGGCAGCAAGATCCAGGTAAAGCCGCGAGTTTACGAGCTTGCGATACCCAGCCTCATAGCCCAGCAGCGTCTCCGAAACGAACTTCGCGTTATCACAGACGCAAACGTAGACTGGGGGCGGGGAACTTACAAACCCCGTCAGTTGCAGATCTTCGTCGATGCGGGAAGGGGTGCGTACCGCTCGGGTCACGGCTGCCCATACCGTCTGATGAGAAGTTGGCGTCCATAGCACACGACCACTGGGTTCGTTCTCCCAACCAGTGAAGATGTTGTGTTCGAATTTCGACCCCAGGGTCAGCCAGAGCTTATTTTGTACGATCGTGATCTGGTCCTGCACGAACGCGCTGTAAATATTGTCGTCTTGATGATGTGGAGTAAACGTAACGGTTGGGACCGTTTGGATGATACCGCTGGGACTCCATCGGGCGCCAAACCCCCAGATAATTTCGTTTCGCTGCTTGAGGACGAAATGGTGAAGCAAATCGATGTCAAATGTGTTGCGGGTTTCTCCTAATTGCGGTCCCAGACGATAGGTGCGGTCGTAGTAGGCTTGAACCTGCAGGTCCGATGCACTACTGAGTTCACGGCGCCAGCGTCCCAAAAGATTGCCGCCCGAAACATCTTCCATTCCATCCACGATGAGTTGTGCGGGCGGTGAATAAGAGCCGATCGCCACCTGTTGCCCGACGTTTCCCTTGTAAAGATCGCCCTGAACTGTCAGCGTGTCGCGGTCCGTCAGCCTCGAATCCGTTCGGAACCCCGCCTGTCCTAGTTGCCAGGCATCATAGTTATTGCCGTCAGAATGGAATTCGGGCATCCGGCCAAACCCCATGGCGTAGGCACGATAGTCCAGCTTGTTTCCGTGTGCCGCCCCGTACCGAACACCACTTTCGTTTTGAGCGCCATTTCCGCTGCTGGTGGATGCATAGGCTCCGTGAGTGTCCCTGGTGTTCTTGGTAATGATGTTGATCACGCCATTGACGGCGTTCGATCCCCAAATCGTACCGCCGGGGCCTCGAATTACTTCGATCCGCTCCACATCTTCCAGCAACACGTTTTGCACGTCCCAATAAACCCCGGCAAAGAGCGGAGTGTAAACGCTCCGGCCATCAATCAACACTAGCACCGACTTGGAAAATGCGCTTCCAAAACCACGGATAGCAACCGACCAGCTATTGGAATTAATCCGGGCCACCTCAACCCCGGGTACGAGCCGGAGCACCTCCGGAATGCTCGTGGCGCCGGACCGCCGAATGTCTTCCTGAGTGAGAACGTAAATAGCGGCTGACGTCTCCCAGATTTGTGCTGGCTCCTTGGAGGTCGTCGTCACTTCCACATTGCCGAGTTCTGCCAGACTCAATTGTGTGAGGGGTCCACCATTCGCCTGGTTTTCTTGGGGAGCGGCGAAACTCTGGTTGACCAGCCCCGTGAGTACGAGCAAGGCAACGAGAGCAGTGCGCTGCACAACTCTCACAGCCGGCCGTTCCTCTGCATGGGGCGTGGGTCCCGTTGACTCGTGCCTGGCCCAGGATACCTGCGTGCTAAAGACTGGCCTCATATTCTAAAAAGACACTCCTGTTCTTAGCTGTTCGCGCCCGCAGCCGCTGCCCCGCGCGATAAGTAATCTGCCGTTCCTGTCCTCACCAGCCGCTCGAATTGATCGAAGATGTGCGGATCCCACCAGCCCCTGCCCACTTCCTCTTTCATCGTCTGCAGCGCCTCAATAATAGAAAAGGCCTTCTTATACGGTCTGTCGGTGGTCAGAGCGTCATAAACATCGACAACCTGCAACACACGTGCGGTAATCGGGATGGCGTCTCCCCGAAGCCCATCGGGATACCCTGAGCCATCGAGTTTCTCGTGGTGATGCCGGATGATTGGAAGTACAAAGCGGAAAGACTTCAACGGCGCACAAATCCGCTCGCCAACTACGGAATGCTCGCGGATAATTGTCCATTCGTCGGGCGTCAATGGGGCAGGCTTCAGCAGGATCGCATCCGGGACAGCAATCTTTCCAACGTCGTGCACGATTCCAGCACGACGTAGCGCAGTAATTTGATCCTCCGGGAGTCCCAATTGTTCTCCCAGGCGAGCCGAATACTCTGCCAGGCGTTCACAGTGACCGTGAGTATAGGGATCCTTGCCTTCAATGCTTCGAGCGAGCGAGAACAAGACTGACTCAGCACGCTCCAGTTCGTCTGTGCGCTGTTTGAGCCTCAAGAGGGACCCTACGCGAGCCAGCAATTCAGTTCTGTCGACTGGACGGCTCAAGAAATCATCGGCTCCGACCTTGATACCCTCGATCCGGTCTTGCCTGTCAGAAAGGGCCGTAATCAAAATCACGGGTATCAAATAGGTGTCCGGGTTGTTCTTGATTTTCTCGCAGGCCTGAAAGCCGGTGAGGCGAGGCATCATCACGTCCATGAGTACCAGGTCGACTTGCGTTCTGATTAACTCCTCAATGACCTCCGCGCCGTCGGAGACGGTGACGACCCTAAATCCCTGGGTTGTGAGGAGTTCCTCTAGCAACTCGCGGTTTGCCGCCTGGTCATCGGCGACTAAGATGGTGCCCGTGATAGATTGATGCAACTTATACAACATATATTTACTTGGTCTTACAGCCAGCCGCTAAGATGGCACAGAAAGGTGGGCAATATCTAATTACCGAAGTGTCTCGTATCAGTCCGAGAGCGGTAACTAAACGAAGGTTAGTTCCCCCAAAAGACCGCTTGTGTGACCGACGCGAGTGTCCGTTGTCTCTAGATAGCAGCGAAGAAGCACTGTACGCCCCCGCACATACATCCCACTCCCTTGACAGACCTGCTAAGAGTGGCCCAGGGAAAATGAAGAAACCACCTTACTGGACTACAGCCGGCGATGAACCTGCCTTGTCAGCTCCTGCCGATTCCAGTCCCTGTCGCCGCAGGGGTCTCCAAACCAAATCGCCCCGCAAGTATTGCCAGAGCCCTTGCAATCGCCAGATCATATGCAATTGCCGATAAGGAAAATGCTCGAGGAAGCAATAGCTGACGAGCCGGGCGACATCCTGCCAATCGTTGTAGCGTTTGTAAGTCAGTTCTTCCTGAAGCACGGAACCGATGGAAATGACGGTCGCGAACGCGTACCCGAAGATGACGAACTGAAGAAAGAATGACTGGCTCAAGACGCCAAAGCATGCCGCTAAAATGATCGTGACAATGCCGCCCAGTTCGATGACGGGAGCCAGAAGTTCAAACAGCCACAAGTAAGGAAGCGCCAGGCTTCCGATGGTTCCATAGCGCGGCCGGAAGAGCATGTCGCGGTTCGGCCACAGAACGTCGAGCAGACCTTTTTGCCAGCGCGCGCGCTGTCTAGCAAGCGACCGCACGTCGGAGGGCACCTCTGTCCAGCAAACTGGATCGGGGACAAATTGAATGCGATAGTCCGCACCCTGCTCGCGTAAATGGCGATGCAAGCGCGCTACGAGATCGAAATCCTCGCCAATGGCGCATGATCGATAGCCTCCGACGGCGCGCACCAGGTCGGTGCGGAAGACTCCGAAAGCCCCGGAAATAATCATCAGCATGTTTCCTCGGGCCCATGCTTCTCTTCCGATCAGGAAAGCCCGCAAATATTCGACGACCTGAATGACTTCAATGCTCTTCCGGGGCAGGCGAACGCGGCGCATGCGTCCTCCTTCGACCTCTGACCCGTTCAGCACCCTGACGATTCCGCCAACCGATACCACGCGCTTGGGGTCTGCCAGTACCGGCACCATGATTCGCAGCAGTGCGTCGCGCTCAAGCACGGAGTCCGCGTCGACCACACATACATAGGGAGAGGACGCCGCGTTCAAGCCGGCATTGACCGCATCCGCCTTACTTCCGGCCGATTCCTTGTCCACCATAGTGAGGCGCGGGTCGACGTCGCTTCGGTAGAGTCCCCGAACGGGCGCGCTGCTGGCTTGCGGGATGTACACCGCTCTGACTAGGCGCAGGCGAAAGTCCTTCTGCATTATCTGGAGGGTGCTGTCGGACGAGCCGTCGTTAATGACGATAACCTCGATTTCCGGATAATCCAGATCAAGCAGATTCCGAACCGCCGTGCAAATCGATCTCTCTTCGTTATGTGCGGGCACCAGGATGGTGATGGGAGGCACCATCGGGGATCTCTTGAACCAGTCGAGGGGGATGCTTTCCAGGCGTCGCAGGTGTGCGGCGCTCGTCTTCAGCGCAATGGTGAGCATCACCAAGTATCCGAGATTCGAAAGGAGGTAGTAGAGGAAAAGGATGTGATTGGAGAGTTCGAGAAAGTGAATCATGACGAAGAACCCACCGCTGCGGAGACACTCTTCTGGGACGGTTTGGTTTCAGCAGGCAGCATCCCCGTGCGCAATACTTCCAGCAAAATCGTCTTCGTGCGCTTGTTGACTTGTTTGCCGCTTCTGATCTCACTTTCGAGCCTGGCTTGCAGACCCGCATTCTCGAGTGCTGTCAGGTAGGCATGTAATCCATAGCGGTCTCGCATGGCTATCAATTGTTCAAAAATCGGCACCATCTCGGCGGGGAAATCCACGAGTGCTTCCGCCGCCCGCAGGCGCACCAGCCGGTTTGAATCGCTCAAGCCGTGCAGCAGGAAGGGAATCGCAGCGGGCTGGGAGAGCTTTCCCAGACTCACGATCGCGCGCAGCCGCACGAACCACATCGGATCTTTCACCAACTCACTCAGAACGTTGATGGCTAGGCGGGGTTCGGCAAAGGAGAGTGCGCGCGCCGCTGCGGCTCGCAATTCGGGCAGACTGTCGTCGGCAAACTGCAGGAGTTCACTCCCCAGCGAAGCAGTGGCTACCTCTCCCAGTACGCGTCCGAGCGCCTCGCGCACGGCTGGGCCCGCGTGTTGCAGATACGGCAGCAAGATTTGCGGGCGCTCCGCGCAGCTCTGTACTAGTGCGCTTTGCAAAGGGAGCGCCGGCACGGCCAGCCCGGCTTCACCAACCCAATGCAGAATTTCCTCTGCCGCCTCCGGACAGGCCATTCGCCCCAGACCGCGCAAGGCAGCGAGCCGGGTTTCCAGATCGCGATCGCGCAATCCCTCTGCCAGGGCCGGAATTGCTTCCGGAGCACGAGTTCGACCGAGTGCTACCAGGGCGCGGTGCCGTTTCCACCCTTGATGGTCCCGCGCATCAGAGATGCACTTCTCGATGAGTCCGCTGGCCCGCATGAATTGCAGCAGACGTGCCGATTCTTCCGGTCCTGCGACTTCAAAGGCGTCCAGGACCATGGTTTCGACAAGCTGGCAGTCGAACGGTTTCGTGCGCCACGTCGCGTAGGGAATAGTTCCAGAGATCAGGTCGTTCCAACTCTGGCGGAGTTCGAACTGGCGCGCATCACGGCGGGCGAAATAGCGTCTGCGGTAGGTTCGCCGAAGCAGAATAAACCCCAGCAGCAACACGTCTGCGACGATCGTAAAGACGATCGCCTTCAGCACGAATGCCGCTGGACCTAGCTTGCGAAATGTTTCAAAAGCGGACCCCATAGGTAAATCCAAAACTCGTTTGCGTCCGATCTTGCGTACGCTTTTGATACGCTGCGAAGCCAGTCACGTCCTGGCGCTGCGTAACTTGGAAGCGCATGCCACCACCATAAGTCTGCGAAGAAAACTGCCCGATCTGATCCACCTGCGCGAAATTTTCCGTCCCTACTGCAAAGAAGACATTTCCCTGGAGGCGACGCTCTTCCCAGCGAGAGATAGGAAATCCGACGCGTGTCATCCCCGAAGGCCGCCATTCCGCGCCGGTGCCGGAAAAAGCGCTTCTCGCGCCCGTCAGTCTTAAGGACCACGTCCAGTCGTGAGGCAGGTAAAAGAGTGTCATCTCATTGATAGTCAGAATCCGCGTCGTCGTATACCAATACCAATGCTGACCGTAGACGATCTCCAATCCGTGCAGAGGCTTGCCCCCATCGAGTCTCCATCCCCGGTCGTAGTCAAAGAATGCTTCGCTTTTTGGAATGACGCCGTTGTCGTGAGCTGCCGCCCCACCCACCGTTAACGCGCCCCACCTTGGCAACTTTCCCGTCAGCCCCGCTACGAACGTCTCCGCGGCCGTTCCCGCCCGCTGGTAAAAATTCTCCGCCACACTGGTTTTCCAGCGTGGTGTCCACTGCGAAGTGAGGCTTACTCCTTCCAGATAATTAGCGTCAGCGAAGCTGAAGAGATCAGGGTTCACCCCCACGCGCATCTCGTGCTTTGGTTCACTCTGCAAAGAAAGCAAGCCCAACCCAGCCTCCTTACTTGACGGATCCAGTTCCAGCGCCCGGCGAAATTCCAGTTTTGCTTCGCTCCGCTTGTCTGCTGCCCGCAATGCGCGGCCGCGTGCGGAGTGGAGGTCGGCGCGCTTCGGATCGAGTTCCACAGCACGATCTAGCGCTTGCAGCGCGTCGTGGGTTCGGCCCTCGCGCGAATACACGGTTGCCAGACCCATCCAGTTATCCGGGTCGTTGGGGGCAACCGTGAGAATCTCCTTATATTCACATTCGGCTTCTGCGACTTTCCCTGACCAAAGTAGGAGGCGTGCACGCCACGTCTGTATGTCCATGTCATGTGGTGCTCGGGCAATCTCGCGATCTACAATACTCATGGCTGTGGTCCAGTCCTGCGCCTTGGCATACCTCCGGACGTCTTCTTGCCACGTTGAGGTAAGTTGTTGTCCCCAAGCGGCAAAGCAGAATATCCAGATCGCTGATAGCGATCTGAGCATCACGAGCACATCGGTTCCTAGGCGTTTACGAACACCGAATGCATACATATTTGTAGATAGTCTGTACCCTGCGGGCGGGCAGATGCAGCAACTAGCGCTTCATAATCGTTACATCGGTAACTGCAAATGAGAGGACGCGCTAGCCGTATTCTTCCATGAAGAAGCCTGGTGGAAAATGAGGTAACGATGGTGAACTAACTGAGGACCCCGTTTAATTGTGAACTTCGCACCCTGGGCATTTATAATCGACAACGCTCGGATGTCCTTAGGCTTGTGTCGAGGCCCGAATGGACGCTTCCCTTGAAAAACTCAAAATCTTAGTAGCCGACGACTCAAAAGTGTATCGCCGGCTAGTCGAGACCACTCTTGCTGACGCGCAATACACCCTTGTATTCGCGAAGAACGGTCGCGAAGCCCTCGGCCTTTCGAAAGAGCATCGTCCGGCGATAGTAATCACGGATTGGGAGATGCCCGATATGACAGGAATCGAGATATGCAACAAAATGCGTCGCGATCGAGATTCCTACACCTACATCATCATGCTCACTAACAACAGCGAGAAGTCTCAAATCATAGAAGGCTTGGCTGCTGGTGCCGATGACTATCTTACAAAACCGTTCCACCCCGGCGAGCTGCAGGCCCGAGTCGCAGTGGGGCGTCGTATCGCCGAACTTCACCGAGAGATACAAGCGAAGAATCGACTCTTGGAGGAGATGACCCTCACGGATCTCCTCACCGGTCTTCCGAACCGCCTGGCAATGGAACACTGGGCAGCACGCGCGCTGAACGGAGCCGCTCGGCACGGGTTCCGGTTTTGGGTCGTGATGGCAGATTTGGATTGCTTCAAAGGCATCAATGACGGCTATGGACATGCGGCTGGCGACATTGTGCTCAAGAGATTTGCGGAGTTGCTCAAAACAAACACCAGATCTTCCAACATGTGTTGCCGCTTCGGAGGCGAAGAGTTTGTCATAGCGTTAACGCACATCGACCGACAGGGTGCCCACATCGCTGTTGAGCGGATACGACGGCAATTTGAGGCTGAGAGGTTTACCTTTGTCGGACGGGTAGTCCAGGCGACCGCCAGCTTCGGAATTGCGGGTTTTCACGGAACCAAGGCGCCAGGATTTCAGCAGCTGGTTGAAGATGCCGATGCCGCACTCTATGCGGCGAAGGATACCGGTCGGAACAGCATCGAATTTGCGTCTTGAGACTGCATCCGTATTTCGTAACCAAACTGGCAGCGCGATCAGTGTCCCTCATGGCTGAGTGCCTATCATACATCGGCCTGGCCTACTGATCGATGTTCATCTTGACTCAGCTTATCTTTTGATTGTCGCGCTCGGACGCTCGAGCTGGTCTTTCACCCAGGAGGTCTGGTCCACGCGATTGGACGGAGAGGTGAAGTCGCTTTCTATGCGGATGGAGGCCACAAGGTGTTCGTGAAGGCGTTGGGTTCAGAGACGACGGAAGATCGAACGGACGGGCGGCAGCCCTGAGCCCGGGGCACTCACCTTTCAGCGGCACGGGGGAGGTCGTACCGCGCTTTTTCAACGATCAACCTGGAGCCACTCCGGCACATTCGTGGCTGAAGACAGAGAACGATTGGTGGCCATGCGTAGACTCGGCTCGTCGTCGTCGCCGAATCGTGAACAAACGAATCTGTGGGAATCGCAAGCAGCTTCGTATGCCCGCAAGAACCGAAGACGCGCGGTCGCCACTTGTTGTGAAGTTTCCGCAGGAGCGGTCTAAGATCACGAATAACTGCTACCAAACGTTTGTGATCGCTTGACATACGACCGCGAAACCAACCGTCCGATCGAAGTCACTCAAAAGACGTACCATCGTGTGGTGAGGACTTAGCGCGGACATTTGGCAGCTTACCCACGTTAGAGTTTCGCTCGACATTTCGCGAGTCAAACACGCACTAGATTACCGACGGATCCCCAACGTTCTGGGCAGCTGAGGGCCGCGAAAGTTGTGTTGGCCAGGAGTCGGCTTCGGGGAAATCGCGACTCACAAGGTGGGCTGGGTCTGGTTGCCACTTATCAAATGCACACAATCCCAACAGATTGTTATTTGATTGGTCCCCTGTGTTGAGTGAGAAAAAATAAATCTCAGCCCGCAACTGTGCCAAGCATGATCTCCACTGTCAAATGCTCACAATTCCAAAAACTTTTCATCTGATTGGCCTCTTGTATTGGGTGGAGAAGCAGTGTCATCTGTTCTAAATCTCCCGCCCGAAAGCACCCTGCACCGCAATCGAGCGTACTTCTGATGTTTATTCCAGGCACTCGATGTGAGGAATTCCCAGTAATAGGAGTGTTCGCCCTGCCTCGCTGATTTGCCCGAGATTCATAACGGCATTATGTTCCTCACCGGCGCGAAAGACTCCACCCCCACGCGCCGCGAAGGAGGAACACCATGGACCTTTCCCGTGGGAGAGACCGACAACATCATTTTGCTCTGATTTGTCTCGTCGCGATTGCTTGTCTTCAGTTCGTTTTCGTTTGTTATGCGCAAAATCTGGGAACCCAGCCGGCAACGGGCCAGGCGGTACAGGGACAGACCGCAGCGCAGCCAGAAGGCACCGTGCTCAACTTGGTGAACTGGGTCGGCAATGTGATCTCTCCAGTCGGAGCTGCGCTGGCGGTGGTTATGGCAGTCGTCTCCTATTCCCAAGGGCGCGGTGTGATGCGGTGGGCAGTGACAGCTGCCGGGCTGCTGGTGGTCTCCGGCCTCACTCGCCTGATCGAGTTCTGGATTCAGAACGGCACGGCGGGCGTGCAGTAAGGAGAAGAGTCCAGTGACCCTGCCCCAAATCATCGTCGATTTGATGAAGTTGCTGTTTGATCTGGCAGTTCCGTCCGCGATCTGCACGATGGTGCTAGCGGGAATCGCCTTGCGACGGGAAGGCGGGTTGGATTTCCAGGCAAGCGGTCACTTCCAGAAATGGGTCCTATGGTCGGTCATTTTCCTCACCCTGCCGCAGATCTTGTCCTGGTTAGCCGCACAAGGTATCACGTTGCCCGCTCAGGGCGGCAGCATCGGTAGCCCCTGGGT
>Ga0307475_10000730_pt1 | contig 19864 bp, 18 predicted proteins | sample atmos_gasesECM1C_FD_203317 | JGI IMG/M metagenome (GOLD analysis project Ga0307475, IMG submission 203317) | Hardwood forest soil microbial communities from Morgan-Monroe State Forest, Indiana, United States - atmos_gasesECM1C_515 | ecosystem: Environmental > Terrestrial > Soil > Temperate... | reverse complement strand
CTTCATCGTCCACTTCGTAATTGCCCTGTAACCACTGGCCCTGATATTCCTTGACCGTGGGATCGTCCACCAGCGTGACGCTGGGCGGTAGCACGCGCGTGCCCACGCGCCCAGACCATTCGCTCCGCCCGCCCATGCGCTCCATGATCTGGTCGAATGCACGCATCATTGAAAGCGGCGGGCGCGCGCCGGAAAGCGATGGTGCAAGCACCTGCGAGAGCATAGAGCCGGCTGCGCGCGCGTCAAACAGCACCGGGCCGGTGTAGTCGGGCACCAGCGGGCTCGCCCGAAGCTCCATCAGTTCAGTGCCCGCTTGCGCCACCGCTCTTCCGGCCGTCGCGGCGTCCGGCAAATCCGCTGGGTGCGCGACATACAACGCATAGAAATTATGCAGCGGCATGCCATCGTCCGCCTGCGTATCCAGCGCCACTTCGATGGCCGCCAGGCTGCGCGAGGTGCGGACGGTGGTTCCCTCGCTGTTCATCAAATAAGTGGTGGCGTAAATCAGATTGTAGTTCACGCGGGAGCCATACAATTGCGGGAAACTCCGCAGCACGGCCGCGGCAGTCCGCGCTTCGTCTTCCCAATGGCGCGTAGTCCAGTCTGGCTGCAGGCGGGGATCCAGTTTCACAAGCGTTGGCGCCTGCGAGAAATCGTCAATCTCTGGCGGCTTGGTCAGACTTCGTAGAAAGGCCTGCTTGAGCGACATCTGCGTCGCGGCTTCCTTGTAGGCCTGGTCGGTGGCCAGCCACAAATCCTGGCGCAGCGAATTATAGTCGCCGTCAATTCCCACTTGGCCGGCGGAACCGAGAAAACCCTGAAAACCATCTTCGCTGATGAAATTCGAGCTATCTAAATGGTAGTCGCCGACACGCACGTTAACGTCCATGAAGCGGTTGCGCGTGGTGGTGCTCGAGACCAGGGCGCCGAAAGTAGCCGTCACGCTGCGGACATCGAGATCGAGCAAGCGGTATTCGATGTAGAAGGGTTTTTCAACGCCTTGGAGCTGCAGCCGGCTGCGCGAACGCTCGAGCTCGTCTTGCATGGCGCGCAAGGTCTGATCGTTGTCCGCTGGGGCCGTTGCTTGTGCCGGCGAGGGAGCCGGCGCGTGCTTTGAATGCGCAGCCGCGGCCGCGACTGGAAACGATAGCGCGACAAACGCTGCGATGATCGCCAGTTTCCTCACTGGTTTTGCACCTTTGCTTCCGAATCGTGTCCCGGCGGCGGCAGGATCGGCGGCTTATCTGTGGCCGTCTGCTTTTTCTGCACTTCCATTTCAGAGATCAAGATGGCCGGAGCCACTGCCGATACAGGCACGGACCCGGATTCAGCGCCGCAATAACCGTTGAAGATGTCGAGCTTGTCGCCGGTGGCCACGATTTTTGTGAGCGAAACCAACGGTGTGCCGACAATGTCCACGCCTCGAACAAGCTGGTCGGGACGGCCGTCGGGAAAAACTTTGTAAACCACCAGCGGAAGCACCTGGAAAGCCTGCGGCTGGCCGCGGCCTGTGAATGTGAACCCGCCGGCAATGTCGTCAATCAGCAGCCCGAACGGCTTTCCCTGCGCCTTGATCAGCTCGATCAATTTTTGCCTGAGTTGCGCATCCGTTACTGCCCGCGTGCTCGAGACGATCAAGTTTCCCTGGCGTGCCACCGGAACAAATCCAAGTTGGCGGCGTCCGTGTCCATCCGAGTGCGGAACCGTCACCAGCGGCGAGCGCGACATGAGAAAAGTTTTCAGGATGCCGTGGTCCACCAATTGCACGTTTTGCCCCGGCACGCCTTCGTCATCGAAAGCATAATTACCCAGCAGCAGCTGGCCGCTGAGCTGCGCTTCGGTCGGGTCGTCTTTGATCGAGAGAAATTCAGGCAGAATTTTCTCGCCGATCTTGCTCGTAAATGTCTGGCCTTCGTTGATGTCCTTCTGCCGGAATCCCTCGGCGCGATGGCCGAAAACTTCGTGGAAGAAAACGGCGGCGGCGCGCCCTGTAAGCAGCGCGGGCCCGGCGTAGGGATCTACGAGCGGCGCTCTGTCCAGCGCTTCCGTCTCATGAATCATGATCTGGATGCGATCGAACACAGACTTATCGTCGGGTGCGTCCCTGGGCTCGAGCCAGTCGAAATTCGCGAAGCGGTTGATGTCCATCCCATCCGGAGCCTTGCTCTGCACAAACAACTCAAGCCGGTAGTGCGCCTGACCGAACGCGAGCTTCGTTCCCTCGCTGTTCACTTGATACTGATTCATGGCCAGCGCAGTAAAAGTGACGATGGAATTCAGAACGGCCGGCGATTTGCTGAACGCCGCGGTGTACTTGCGCACGCGCTCTTCCCATGGCTTGCGATCCACGCGGATCTCGACGCGCGGGCGGATGGAAGTGTGCGGCTCTTCGCGTGAGAAATCGGGCGCGGCGCCTTCGGCGGTCTGCACCTGCACCTGCTGGCTGGTCTTCACTTTGATTAAAGCTTCGGAAGCGGCGCGATATTGCCGGTCGGTCTCGCGCCAGATTTCGCGTCGCAGGACGGGGACGTCGTCATCAATCGTGCTCGTCGAACCCGGGCTCGTCCAGCTCGGTGGCCGGTCGCCCAATTTGTGCGTGTTGTCGAGCTGGTAGCTTCCCACGCGGGATTGCACTTCGAGCCATCGCGCGCGGTTGTCGGAGCTTGAAAGTAGCGCTCCATTCGAGCCAGATACTTCGGAAAACTGGCGGTCGGCAATCGTGTAGCTGATGAAATAAGCGGGTGGATCGGATTTCGAGAGTGCCGCCATTGAGCGGCCAATTTCATCCTGCATGGCCTCCAGCACGGCGGGCGTTGGAGCCTGTGCGGCCTGGGCGGCCCCCAGGCCGGCGCATGCTGCCAGCATGATGGGCAGCGCAGCAACGAAGCTTCTACGTCTCGGTATAGTTTTCATCGTCAGGCAAAGTCCAACAGTTTAAGATAGGATGCCCTCGAATCCCAAGTGAAAAGCCGGGGGCCCGGTATCTGCTCCAGCGGTGGATCCCGGGAATCGGCGACAGATTGGTCGGCCCGCCTCGGCCGGCTGCAGCGCGGCAGAAGGAGAGTTAGATGCGCGCCATGGTCGTAAGGCGGTACGGACCGCCCGAAGTATTTGAATCACGCGATTTGCCGGACCCGCAGCCGAAAGCGGGAGAAGTTCTGATCCGCGTGAGAGCAGTCGGCATCAACTTTGCCGACCTGCTTCAGCGTATGGGCATCTATCCGGGTACGCCGAAGCCACCCTTTGTCCCCGGTTTCGAAATCGCGGGCGTGGTGGAAAAAGTTGCGGATGCTGAGAAAACAGCCGAAGGGCAGCCATTGAAAACGGGCGATGCCGTCGCCGCGTTCACCAAATTCAACGCTTACGCGGAGTGGGTAGTCGTACCCACAGCGAATGTATATCGCTTGCCCGCTGGCGTGCCCTTTGACGATGCCGCCGCAATCCCCGTGAATTACGTCACGGCGTACCACTCCATGTTTTCGATGGGCAATCTGCAGGCCGGAGATCGCATTCTGATTCACGGCGCGGCGGGTGGCGTGGGAATTGCTGCCGTGCAACTGGCCAAGGCGCGGGGCCTCGGCATTTTCGGGACCGCGGGACCCGCGAAACAGGAATACCTGCGCAAGATCGGCGTGGACCACGCCATTGACTACACCAAGAACAATTTTGTGGACGTCGTGCACAAATTTGCGCCGGACGGAATCGAAATGGCCATGGACGCGATCGGCGGAAAATCCTTCGCGGATAGCGAGAGATGCTTGGGCCCAATGGGCCGCTTGGTTGTGTACGGTTTTTCGGCCGCGGCGGGGCCGGATGGAAAGCGAAGCTGGCTCCGCAGTCTGCGCGCCCTCTTGCAAACGCCGCGCTTCCATCCGCTCAAATTGATGAGCCTCAACCACGCCATCATCGGCGTCACCCTGGGGGGAATGCAGTCGCGCAACCCGATTCTGCGCGGCGAGCTCGACGAACTTTTTCGCATGTATACAGCGGGCAAAATTAAGCCGGTGATTGGGAAATCGTTCCCGCTGGCTGAAGCCGCGGCGGCCCACCGCTTCATTCACGAGCGCAAAAATATCGGGAAGGTGGTTCTGACGGTGAAGTGAGCACGCAGCCGTCATTTTGAAGAGGAAGCCGTAGGCATCGCGAACAGCGAATCCTCCAACTTTGGATTCAGATTGATCTCTTGGATGGTGGACTCCACGAATTTCGCACCGTCACGATAGATGACCGTCGAGAATGCGAACTGCCGCCCATCCACGGTGCGGTAATCGCTCCACTGCTGTTCATTGTCCACGAACCCGTGTTGCCGGGCCGATTGGTAGCGTGCAGCTGCCAACAAATGCGTGGCATGATCAAAGTACAATTTGATTGCGCCGAACGGCGCCTCGACCGCGACGCCAATAGTCTTATTCCCGGCGATTTCCTCTTCGCCGATGGCATGTCCTGACAGTTTTCCGGCGAGAACCTGCCGGTAAACTCCCCAACCGCCGCCGAAGAGCGAAAGCCCGCGCTCGAATTCTCCCAAGACGTAGCTCGCGTCCGCCGTGCGATCCGGATACTGCACCCACGCCGATTTCCCATCGCAAATTTGAACCACGTGCTCCTCGCCCAGCCACACGTCGCCGTGAGATCGGTCGGGGTAAGCAACCACCCATTTCACGCTGACTCTTTTTTCGCCGTCCGGCGTATTCAAGCTCCCCGCCTCGGTCAGTCCCAGGCCCGTCACGCTCGCGAGCGCTTCCCCTCCGGCAGCATTTGCCGCGGCCAGCAGCACGGCCTTGCCCTGCTCGAGCGATTCAGGCGTCGCCTCGGCCGACGCTTCCTTCGGCTTTCGTAGGGCGGGCGCAAGCACATCCACCTGGTCGTAAGGAATCTCCACATACTGCGCATTGGGAAAAGCCTTCTTCAAATCATCGCGAAACGCGCTCACGTTTCCGGCCAGCACGATATCCAGATCTTTCTCCGTGAAGTAGCGCTGCGCCATCGCTTTCACTTCCGCCAGCGTCACGCCGCGGACTTTATCCGGGTAGGTGCTGTTGTAATCCGCAGGCAATTCGAACGCAGCAGCGCTCAGGACGCGATCCGCCACCTGCTCTGCCGTCTCCGACTGAATCGGATACACGCCAGCCAGATAATCGCGCGCAAAATCCAGTTCCTTCGGGGTCACATCGCCGGTGGCCATCTTCGCAATCAGCTCCGCCGCGAGCTTCATGGCTTCAACTGTCTTCTCAGTTCGCGTGTACGTTCCGACCGTAAGCGCACCGGTATAGCGATGCGGGCTGACTGTAGAAAATGCTCCGTACGTCAGTCCCTTGTTGACGCGCACTTCCGTGTTCAAGCGGCTGTTGTACCCGCCGCCGAAAATGCGGTTGGTCACTTGCAGCGGAATGTAGTCAGGGTCCGCGCGCCGGATCCCGATACGGCCGAGCCGAATCTGCGTTTGCACGGCGTCCGGCTTGTCCACCAGCCAAATATGCTGGCTAGATATCGGGGCCGGCGCCGCGGGCGCGACTGCCGCCACATTTACTTTTTGCCAGCCGCCGAAATACTTCTCCGCGACGGCGAAAGCTTCTTCCGGCGTGATGTCTCCCGCAAATCCAAGCAGCGTCTGATTCGGTGCATAATTCGTGTCGTGGAATTTCACAAGCTGATCGCGCTGGAGTATCTTCACCGTCTCCGGCGTGCCCTCGCCCGGCCAGCCATAAGGCGATCCGCCATACACGATGCGCGCAAAGACCACCGACGCCAGATACTGAGGATCGGAATACTGTACCGTCAGATTTGAGAGAAGCTGCTGCCGCTGGCGGTCGAGTTCTTCCGCGCTGAACGCCGGATGCAGCACAACGTCCGACATCAGATCGAGCCCAGTGTTCAAATCCTTCTTCACCACATCCAGCGTCACCGTCGTCGAATCCTTCCCCGCGGAAGCATTCAACGAGCCGCCGACGAAATCGATGACCTCCGCAATTTCCTTTGCCGATCGCTTCCCTGTTCCCTGTGTCAGCATCCCCGCAGTCATCTCCGCCACGCCGGGCATGGCCTCGGGATCTTCGATTGTTCCAGCCGAGAGAATTACCAACCGCGCCGCAACCGCCGGCTCGCTATGATCGGTAATCACGAAAACGCGCAGCCCGTTCTCGAACGTCTTCGTAGCCGCCTTGGGAAACTGAAATTTCTTCGGAGCACCCGGCGTCGGCATTTCCGGCACCAGCTTGACGCCCGGCGGAACTACACCTGTTCCGTTTTTCTGATCCGCCTGGCCTTCCTTCGACTGGCCCGGCGCCGGGGCGGGCTGCTGTGCCTTAGCAGTCGCTCCAGCGAGCACGATTGCCGCTAGAAGAAAAATCCATCGTATGATTCCGCTTTTCATCATCGCTCCTCGAATTTGTCTCTGTGCCGGGCCGCTCATTGAGCGGGCGCCGCGAGCGTAACGATCAGCACGGTCGAACGCTGCGGGACAAAATATTCTTTCGCCACGCGCTGCAAGTCCGCGGCTGTGCTTTTCAAATACCGGTCGAGCTCTGTATTCACCAGTTCAGGATTCTTGCCGACCACAGCGGCAGCGCCCAGCGCGACGGCTTTTTCCTCATCCGTGTTGCGCCCAAGAATAAATCCTGATATCTCCTGATTCTTCGCTTTCTCGAGTTCCTTAGCTCCCACCGGCTCAGCTTTCAGTCCGTCGAGCACGGCCACCACGGCTTTCTCGCCCTGCTCCGCCGTGTGTCCCTGATTCATGATCGCGAAAGCCCAAAAAAGATTGGGATCCTCGGTGAAATTTCCAAAGCCCGCCGACTGCACGGCAATCTGCTCCTTGTACACCAGCGTCTGGTAGAGGCGGCTGCTTTCTCCGCCGGCGAGAATGTTCGAGGCCAGATCGAGCGGGTAGGCGTCCGCGCTGAACCGTGCTGGGACCTTGTAGCCGATCACCACCGCGGGCAGCGGCGTGTTCGAATACGATTTCTTCACGATACGTTCTTCGGTCTGTGGAGGCTCGGGCGTATCGCGGCGCGGAATGGACCCTGCCGAGGCCGGGATGCCTTCAAAATATTTCTTGGCCCAGCCGAGAGCTTGGGTGGAATTGAAATCGCCAACGATGATGAGCGTGGCGTTGTTCGGCTTGTAAAATGTGTTGAAGAAAGCGCGGACGTCCTCGAGTGTCGCCCGGTCCAGATCCTCTTTGCTTCCTATCGCCGTGTGGTGATAACCGTGAACCGTGAAGGCAGCTGCGCGGAGATCCTGCTCGAGATGGCCGTACGGCTGATTCTCAACACGCACCCGCAACTCTTCTTTCACTACCTCGCGCTCGGACTTGAAATTCGCTTCGTCCACGTTGAGGCTGCCCATGCGGTCGGCCTCGAGCCAGATCATTCGCTCCAGATAATTGCTGGGAAACGTCTCAAAGAAATTTGTGTAGTCGTCATAGGTGCTGGCGTTGTCGAAGCCGCCGATGGCTTCGATGATGCGCGAGTGCTCATCCGGACCCACGTGCGCCGAGCCTTTGAACATCAGATGCTCGAACAGGTGCGCAAACCCGGTGTGCCCGGGCTGTTCATCCTTTCCGCCCACGTGGTACCACACCTGAAGATTGATCACCGGAACTTCGTGCTCTTCGAGCAGGAGCACGTGCAGGCCGTTCGCGAGCTTATGTTGTGTGAATTCGAGCTTCGGCGGGCGAACCTCTGGCGATTTTTCTTGCGCCATTAGAGGTGCAGCAATCGCCGCCGCGAATAATATGACCACACTCGACCGCATCCATTTCTCCATTCTTGATTGCTCCCATTCTTGGGGATGCACTGCGCGTACTGCCCGGAAGCCGCAAGCGAAGTTTCAAGTATCCTAGACGCTGCGCTCGGGTGTCAAACAACGCCAGCTTTTCAGATCAAACCCCCGCAGACCCGGTCCTGCAGGGCGCACGTTGTTTAGACGCACGCGGCACCGAAAAGATTGCCTGGCTCAAGTATTGCGGCCGGCGCTCCGCGGATGTAAGCTCAGCTTTTGTAAAAAAAGAGAGGGCCTGCATGAGAAAAAAATTACTAAGCCCCGCGCAGAATGGCCGACGCGAACTGATCGATCTCATCTCCGTCGGCCCGGCCACCGTTCGCGATCTCCATTCGCTCGGCGTGCGCAGCGTGGCGCAGTTGGCGCGCGCGAAACCGGAATCGCTGTACAACAAGCTGTGCCGCCTGCACGGTCGGCGCGCAGATCCGTGTTGCCTCGACGTGTTCTCCGCTGCGGTGGCGCAGGCGCGCAATTCAAATCTGCCTGCCGAAAAATGCGCCTGGTGGTACTGGAGCCAGCAGCGAAAAGCCAAATCAGCGGCCCGCAGAGATGCTCATGGGTAGAGTGCTTGGCCTTCTGGTCGTGATCGTGATTGTGGCGCTGAGCTACAAACTATATTTCTCGCATCTTCAGTCCACCGGAACACGTTCGCCCGCGCAGGCCATCGATGTCGCCGGCGTTAAAAATGATTTGATCGCCATCGCACAAGCCGAGCGCGCCTACCAGGCCGAGCACGGCTCCTACGCCTCACTCGACCAGCTCACTTCCGGCGGCGCGATGGCCATGGTCAAGTCCGGCCGCGATGGCTATACCTACGATGTCGAAGCTTCTTCCGATGGGTTTCGCGCCGTGGCCCACTGCCCCGCCGCGACCAGTCCCGGCTGCACCAATTGGGTCGTGGATCAGAACATGGAAATCCGGCCCGCGCCTTGATCCTGTTCCCACCGCAAGGAAAAACTTCAGTCGAGCTTGAGCGGCGCCAGCACCCCCGCCTTTTTCATGCCGAGGCGGATGGGGCGTGGCGGACCCTTGGGTGGCACCGTCACCTCCACCCACAACTCTTCACCAGCAGGATGCCGCGAGGGATCGCTTGCGTGCTCGGAGATGAAGAATTCAACAGGCTGTTGCAGAACCGTCGGCGGCTCTATCTGATTTCGTGCCGGCAATTTCAAAACGTACAATCCCGTATTTTCTGAGCTCGCGTAAGCCACCAACTCCTGGTTCTCCACACCCAGCCGAACTTCGTGCATGTATCCTTGTGCGCGCGCCCATCCGAAATTTCCCGGCGAGTTTTCATCCGCAGCATTCACAACTTTTACTTTCAAGCGGAGCGACAGATACCGGCCTCGAATGATCGCTTCGGGATCGTACGCCATAGATTCCGCCCACACCCGTGGATAACGCGCGCGATCCGCCAGCAGTTTCGCGCCGAGACTTAGGACCATTGCCACCTGCACGGCCGCCAGCAAAATTCCCCGCCAGAATGGTGTCATTGTATCCTCCCCGCCATCCGTGCCGCGAGTTGCCGCCGCGCCCGCTCCAGCAGCCACCCAACCAGGAGAAACACGATTCCGAATCCGATCAGGCTTTCCGAGCGGCCCAGCTTGTCCATGACATTTGAAAAATAAAACCACAGAATCGTCAGCCCAATCCCTGCGAGCCCTAAATTGATGCGCTCTTTCCGGCTTTCCCTCAATCCCCAGGCGATCAGTCCAATCGCGCCGGCCAGGCACCACAGAAACGGGCCAATCTCATGGTAGATGTAACCGATTGCGCTTGCGGAATACTTTGAATCGCGATAATGCATCGTCCTCAGAATCAGCGCCCACGCACAGGCCACAACGTTCATCCAGGCAGCACTGCCCCGCAACAGGAAGGCCAGAAGCATTGGCAAGAGGATCGCGACAGTCCACCCAAGAATTTGCTTGCCCGCAGTAAGTCCGTAATTTCTTCCCCAGAGGAATTCGTTACTGGCAAGAACAAATGCAACGCAAGGAATAAACGCAACCGCACCGATCCAAGTCAGAGCCCGCCGCAGCGGCGGTGCATCGCCATCGACGCGCGCCGTCATGTATGTGATCGCCAGCAGGAGCAGGCCCTCGGCAAGAATTCGCTCGCTTGATGCGCTTGTTCGAGTAATGATTGTCCACTTCCCCACAAGCCACAGCGGGAACAGAATTGCCATGAAGGTTCCCTGCACCCAATCACGGCGCAATAGAAATCCGACCGTTGCCCCAGCGGCCCACAGCAGAACCCCGCCGGTCCAGTCCTCGTTCAGATTGAAGATCTGGGCCGCAAGGAAAATACTGGCTCCGAGAGAAGCAGTCCCGACACCGTGAAAAACCGCGGCCAAGGCTGGAAATTTCTCATCGATGAAAGCGCCTGCGACATGAAAAATGGCGACGAGAAGCAGGACAGTCGAAAACCGCTCAGCAGGTGAGAGCCGGTCCCAGTGTGCGCCAACGAAGAGCAGCACGCCGGCACCAAGCATCAGCCCGCCGATGGTGATGGCGAGAATTGTAGGCCAGCGCAGCCGCTGGCTATCTCCCTGCCGTGATTCGAAAGCGCGGATGCGCTCTGCGGCAGCGGCGTCAATCAGACTCTCGGCCTGCCAACGCGCGAGGATTGTCTCCCATCGAGCCGGCAACGCTTGATCTCCCGCTTTCAGCTTTTCAACCTTCAGACGGACTTCCGATGTGGGAGACCTTAATTGAATTGGTACGCGGCCGCAACTTCAATTCGCATCCCACGCAGGACAGGAAACCTTCAAGGCGTGCGCTTCTGATCAGCGACCGTGACGCCCGCTTCGGCATAATCCGTGGGCGGCAAGTCCACGAATGTCACCTGGATGTTTTCGCGTTTCGCGCGGCCATCTTCGATCAGCGCCTGCGTGATGCGCTCCGCGAGCTTTCGCTTTTGTTCGGGCGTCCGCCCTGCAACCCACGTCACCTGTACGTACGGCATCGTCCCTCCCGGAAATTCGCCACGCATTTTATGGGAATCCCCATGTCGATGTCGAACTCGCTGTACCAGGCCGCTGCCCTCAGAGCAAGATGTGCTATAAACAATTGCTCGAAACATTCAGAGGACTCCCATCGGATCCAGCACTTCGCCCGCTCAAAACATCCGCTTCGAAATTTCTCCGAATCCCGCTCTCGTGGATGAAGAGGTCCGCATCTGTGTCCGCGGCCTGCGCCCGAGCCAGCCGGTGATCCTGCGCGCGGCTACGGAAGATGACGACGGCCGGAGCTGGCGGTCGCACGCACGGTTTCACTCCGATGAATCCGGAACCGTGGATGCGGCTGCGCGGGAATCCCGCGGCGGCACCTATCATGGCGTCTCCGCGATGGGATTGCTGTGGTCCATGCGACTGGATGACCCGCATGCAAACGGTCACTCCACGTTTGCGAAGAATGGCGTGTCGCCGAATCGTGTGTCGTTCGAGCTGGAACTAGACGGCCGCGTCATCGGATCGGCTGGACTGGAGCGAAATTTTCTCGCGCCCGGGACGGAAGTGCGCGATTTAAACATCGGCGACAATTTGACGGGTAGCGGCCGCTCGCTTGAGGCAGGTCGCGTCGGTCGATTGTTCATTCCTCCCGGGCGCGGTCCGCGTCCGGTGGTCATCGTACTCAGCGGCTCGGGCGGCGGCTTCGATCTCGATAAGGCCGCAATTCTTTCGCGTCGCGGCTTCGCTACCCTCGCGCTCGCCTACTTCGGAATTCCGCCCTTGCCAGCGTGGCTGCATCGCATCCCGCTCGATTATTTCGAGGCGGCGCTGGCCTGGCTCGCATCGCATCCCGAATTGGACACCCAACGCATCGGCGCGCTCGGCGTCTCCCGAGGCGCCGAACTCGCGCTGTTGCTCGGTACAAAATTTCCACTGATTCGAACCATCGTCGGCTGGGCACCCAGCAGCGTCGCCTGGGCCGCGGGCGGGCGCGACAAAGCAACGGGCGAAATTATCCCTTCCTGGACTTGGCGCGGTGAGCCGGTGCCCTTCGCGCCGCTTCCCCTGCGCAGCTTCATGCTGCGTTCTGCTTTGCCAGTAGCTGTGGCACGACGGCCGGTGATGTTTCGCAATCTCTTTCGCGCGGGGTTACGCAATCGTGATGGCGTTGCGCGCGCGGCAATTCCAGTCGAGCAGATTCGCGGACCGATCTTGCTAATCTCCGGCGGGGATGACCACGTCTGGCCCGCCTCGGAAATGTGCGAGGCCATCCTCGCGCGCCTCGCCGATCATCGCTTCCCGCACAGCGTGGAATATCGGAATTATCCGCGCGCCGGCCATATGCTGCGCTATCCATATCTCCCCACGACCGCGCGCCAATCGCGCAATCGCTACCTGCGCAACGCGCGATTCTCTTTCGGCGGCTCTGCTCCCACCGACGCCGAAGCAAACGCCGATTCCTGGCGCCGCGCGATCGCATTTCTGCGTGCACATCTGTAGAAAAAGCTGGAATTCACGCCCGAGACAGAGGGCCGCTGGGGAAAATCTCTTTTCTCATCTTTCTCGGCGTTCTCGGCGTCTCGGCGGCGGCCCCTCCCGCTGTAAAACGAGCCCAGCACTCCAGTATGCTAGAATGACCTCACAGTGCTAAAGGTCCTCCAAAATCTAATGCAAGTGCAGAGCGTGGACTTGCGGCTCAACGATGTTCGCGCGCGATTGGCCACTTTTCCAAAGAGGATTGCCGAGCTCGATGCACGCATCACGGCCGCCCGCGGCGAAGTGGACCGCAGTAAGGCCGCGCAGCTTGCCACCATCAAAGACCGGAAGAAATACGAGCTCGATGTCGAGCAGTGGAAAGAAAAAGTCCGCAAATACAAGGACCAGACCTCCCAAATCAAAACGAACGAGGCCTACAAAGCTCTCCAGCACGAAGTGCAGATGGCCGAAGCTGAAATCGCCAAAGCGGAAGACCGCCTGCTCGAGCAAATGGTAGCCAGCGAAGAATACGACCGGCGCATCAAAGCCTCCGAAAAAGCGTTGAAGGAAGCGGATGAAATCGTCCGCGGCGAGCGCGCAAATGTGGAAACTGAAAAAGCCGCAGCCGAAAAACAGTTTGCCGAACTCAATGCCGAGCGCGAGCGCCTGGCCGCTGAAATTCCCGAAGACATGCGCGATCATTACGAGCGCATCGCCAAGAAACACAACGGCGTTTCGCTCGCCGAAGTTCGCGATGAGAAATGCACTGCCTGCGGTATGCGCGTCCGCCCACACGTGTTCCAGGAAATGCGCCGCGCCAACAGCGAGCAAATGTTTCACTGCGAGACGTGCACGCGCATCCTCTATTACGTCGAACCCGCGGCCGTACCTGCCACCGCCTCCGTCACGGAGGCTTCTGCCTCGGTTGCATCGTCCAGTGAAAATTAGGATCGCCTTGCCCACGCGACAGAATCTGCGGACTGCATGGTCCTGCGCATGAAACGCATTTCGAAATTTTCACCGCCGGCCAGCGCGCGCCTGTTTTCCGATTCACGCCCGGCTGCACCGCCTGCCGGCGTACATATCGCGAATATTGACGGAGCGTCGCGCGGCAATCCCGGGCCGGCTTCCTACGCCGTCGTGTTGCGCGATCCAAGCGGCAAAATTGTGCTGGAGCTGGCGAAAAATGTTGGCCGCGAAACGAACAATGTCGCCGAATACTTTGCGCTGCTCGCCGCGCTTGATTACGCCACCAGCCACGGCATCCGGGCGCTGCGCATTCGCAGCGATTCCGAACTGCTCGTTCGCCAGATGCAGGGCCGCTACAAAGTGAAAAGTGCGGACCTGAAGCCGCTCCACGAACGTGCTTCGAAACTCGCGCGCCAGCTCGAATACTTCATCATCGAGCACGTCCCCCGCGAAATGAATCGCGAAGCGGACGGCCTCGCCAATCTCGCGCTCGACCAAGCAGGCGTCCCCAAATTCGAAAGCCAAAATACGAAAGCTGTAAATCGGCCCAACATGCCGGGGCGCCAAACATCGGGCTCCACGCCACAGGGTTCTCAACCTTCGCCCCGCCTCTCTCGTCCCGCGCGGGTCGCTCTCCGCGCACGTTTCGTCAAAGGAGCGCTCGTCACGATCGAGCCGCTCGACCTACCCGAGGGTGCCGAAGTCGTGCTCGAGCTTCGCATCCCACCGAAGGAGTAAGGCGGGAGGAATTCTTCGCGGGGATCTCTCCGAAAGATTAGTCGAATACGTGTTGATAATTTGCATCAGTCCACCGCTCACTCGCTCACAAACGAATCGAGCCAGCGCAGAAACAATTTTCCTGGGGCCAGAGAGAAAGGTAAAGTACAAGGGCGGAGGCACTATGAAAAAGACGCGGATCCTGATCTGGCTCGCACTCGTGCTTTTCTTTTCGCCCGCTATTTTTGCACAGAGCGGCACGCTGACACGCGAAGAGCGCAGTTACCTCGTCGAGCAACTCACGAAATCGAAGCAGGCATTCATCGAGAGCATCCAGGGCCTGAACGACGCGCAGTGGAAATATAAAGCAGCGCCCGAAAAATGGTCCATTGAGGAATGCGCCGAACATATAATCCTCGCCGAAGATTTCATCTTTGCGGGTTCGCAGAAAATGCTCCAGGCTCCCGCGCAGCCGCGGGCCGCATCCTCCACGCCGGAACGCGACCGTGAGATTTTTGCTATGGTGCAGGACCGCTCGCATAAGGCGGCGGCGCCTGAACCAATCCGGCCGACAGGCCAGTGGCCGAAACCGTCGGAGGCGATCGCGGAATTCACCAAGCGGCGAGATGCCCATATCGCCTATCTTCGCGACACGAAGGACGAGCTTCGCACGCACTCTTCCGCAGACACTCCCCATGGAACTATGGACGCTTACCAGATACTCGTGTTGATGGCCGCGCACACCCTACGGCATACCGCACAGATTCAGGAAGTGAAGGCGGCTTCTGGTTACCCGAAAGGGATGTGAGGCAAGATGGAGCTGAGTTCGCGAGGCGCTAGATGGTCGAGATCTACTTAGCGTCGGCTCCGTTGCTTGACGGCACTGCCGCATGAAAATTACTCCTTCCGTTAGCGCCGCCGGCCAAACTGACACGGTTTTTCACGCGGTTGCTGCGGCGGGCTTTGCGGCGAGGTTCGGTGCACTGGGGGGAAATTTTTTCAGCACGTACGAACGGTAGAGAGTGTCGCGCTGGGCGGGAATATAGCCGGCATCGGTGATGATGCGGCGAAGCTCTTCTTCGTTGGTGCGGTTGCGGACGCCGGCGGCGTACACCACGTTTTCCTCAATCAAAATGCTGCCGACATCATCGGCGCCGAATTGCAGGCCCACCTGGCAGATTTTGATTCCCGGCGTGAGCCAGCTCGACTGAATGTGATCAATATTGTCGAGATACAAGCGGCTGATCGCCAGCGTCTTCAGGTAGTCAAACGCGGTAGCTTCCGGAATTTTTTTACCGAGCGGGGTATTCTCCGGCGCAAAAATCCACGGGATGAACGCGGTGAAGCCACCGGTATCTTCCTGGATGCGGCGGATGCGTTCGAGATGATTCACGCGGTGGCGGTATTCTTCGCCGCAGCCAAACATCATGGTGGCCGTGGTGCGCATTCCGAGAGCGTGCGCGGTGCGGTGCATGTCTTCCCATTCATCCGACCTGCACTTCAGCCTAGAGATGCGCGCGCGCACTTCATCGTCCAGAACTTCCGCGCCGCCACCGGGAATGGAGTCGAGCCCGGCATCGCGCAGCCGCGCAATCGTGTCGCGCACAGAAAGGCCGGAAACTTCCGAGATGCACAGAATCTCCGGCGCTGAGAAACAGTGCAGGTGGACTTGCGGAAATTTTTCTTTGAGCGAGCTCAGCATGTTCTCGTAATACTCGATACGCAGATCCGGGTGCAGTCCGCCTTGCAGCAGGATTCCTGTCCCGCCGAGCTGGAGCATTTCCTCGATTTTCTCGTAGATGGTTTCGAGCGGCAGGATGTAGCCATCCTTCGCGCCCATGGGGCGGTAGAACGCGCAGAAGGAGCAATACTCGGTGCAGAAATTCGTGTAGTTGATGTTGCGATCGATTTGATAAGTGGCGACGCGGGGATCGGTCATCTTCCGGCGGAGTTCGTTGGCCGCCATGCCGATGCCGATCAGGTCATCGGAGTTGAAGAGCTCGAGCGCTTCCTCTTGAGTGATGGCCATGTCAGTCTTCGTTCTCTATTGTCGCATTAAACCGTATAAATCGGGTCGTTGGCCCGCACAATTCCTTCGCTCAAAACAGCTCCATAGACGCCCGTGCAGCCACCGTGGCCGCGCGAAACGTGTTCAAGGACTGTGGGAGACGCCACCGCGGTTTCCGGATCGAGCGTAATCATTTTGCAGCGCTGGTCCTTCTCCATCACACGCATCTTCACTTCCTCACCGATTTGCAATTCGCGGCCAACCAACTCGTCTTCGAAAAATGGCGTGTCTTGTTCCCAGCGGGCATAGAAATTTGCGCGAAAGCGGCGGTGGTCGAGTTTTAATCCGGTTTCATCGGAGAGAGCGCGAACTGTGCTCAGCCCCAAGAGAGAAACAGGATACGAATCGGTCATGCTGCGTTCGGAAAAGCGCAGTTGCAGCGAGCGTCCAAATCGTTTTTCGGCGTTTTCGGTGAACTTGGGATCGCCCATTCGGAACGTCTCGCCTTCGGGCATGGCGACATCGACGGCGAAATCATCCGCGCGAGGATGGCCTTCAGCAGCAGCAGGCGGATGGAGCAGTCGCGGACGGAACAGAATCATCTCGGGGCCCTGGCGGCCCGTCATCCACGGGAAATTCGATTTGTTCTGATTGTCCACGAATGCGTACACGCGATCTCCCACGAGTCCTGCAAAAGTGACGCGCGCTTCGGCGAGATCCTCTCCGGCCATGCTCTTTACAGGATAGCGCCGCAGACTGCTCAACATGCCGATGCGGACCATGATGTCAAATTCCGCGGCGCGCGCCGGCAGCATTGCCGATCGCCGCGTCGGCAAATTCGAGCGGGCGATTGCGAGGGATCAGACCGGCTGCAGCGGCTTTCTCGAAAAAGAGGCGCAAGCCCGCGAGATTTTCTTCGTCAAGATCAAAATTAATGTTGTCGGCCAGGTAACGCTCGAGCGCGCGCGGCGGCAACTCGAGTTTGACTGAAGCCGCCTCGGCAATTTCGCGGAGACGCTCGAGGCCGTATTGTTTCGAGGCCTGAAAATCGGCGACGATCTCCGGCGTGATTACGTCGCGCCGCCCTGCCCAAATTGCGAGCACGCAGGGTTTTCCAGTCATTTCTTCCCACTGATACGCGACGTCGTAAACAAAAATTGTTTCGAAGCCGGGCACGGGCATTTCATCCGGATCGCCCTGGCAGCACTGCCCGCCGCTGGGAGATTTTCCTGCGAGCGCGTCCATTTTCAGCGCGACTCGCAATGCTGGGTCGCCGATCACCAGCGCGGCGTCCGCTTGCTTTAGCATTTCGGACGGGTCGGGCGCTGCTTCGATAAATTCGGGCTGAATTTTCCATAGATCCCTAGCCAGCAGGCGGACGAGAGCGGCGGAACTGCGCGAGCTGGAGTCGAGGGCGATCTTCTTGGCCATGTCGATGGGCTTCTTGGCAACCACCAGGATGCTGCGGACTTCGCCTTTCGCGGCGACGGCCATGCCGGGGAGGGCGACGATGTTCTCGATGCGCTGGTACTCGATGGCCGGGATGATGGCGATGTCGGCAGTCCCTTGACGCAGCGCCGCCGCGCATTGCGAGGGTACGGTGAAGGAGAGGTCGTACTTGTCAGCGAGCGGTCCCTCGGCGAATCCCCAGACGAGAGGCGCGGTGTTGAGGTACTCGACGATAGAGATGCGAGGCTTAGCCATCTGCGCAGCGATTGTAACACACGGGCGCGGCGCGCCCTTTGACGTGCGGGTGACTGACGGGGGACAGGATGGCTGTGAATAGCTGATGGGGGATCCCGGAAATAGTTGCGATTAGAAACCGGGCCGATCCTTTGTTTTGTATAAGTTGCAGCGATTTCTATTTTACCTGAGTTGCGATTAGAAATGGCGGCAACCCGGCTTCCGGACTCCCACCAAATTGCGCGATCCTTGACGGAACTAGCCCGGTCTGCTGCGGGTGGTGCCGATGACAATGTGCCTTCCATTGGAGTCATTTTCAGGCTAGCAGGGTGCAAGGGAATTCCAAGGGATCGCGCCTGTGGATGTGGAGGCATTTTGAAGCGTAACACCAGGGAGGCAAAGAATCGTCGCCAGGGAGTTGCCTCTTTCGGGATCACATCGTGCGAGAAAAGAAGGAGCTCCGCGACTAATTTGGCGCAGCGCTACTGTTGGAAGCGGACGATGTCGTTTTCGGGGGGGATTTCCATTTCAAGCTTCATGGGGGGCCCGTGCACTCCTGAGGACTTCCAGGTCACGCCGTTGCCGAGGAAGTCGTAGGAGGGGAAGGTGTAGCGGAGCCCCTCACATGCGAACTCGGAACTGGCGCTGCAGATGTGGAAGTGCAGGTGCGGCTCGGAGGAATTTCCGGAATTGCCGAGGAGGCCGAGGATGTCGCCGCGGCGGACCCTGTCGCCGACTTTGACTCGTAGCGAGCCGGGCCGCATGTGGGCGTAGAAGGCGAAAACCCCGTCGCCGATCTGCACGATGACGTAGTTGCCACCGATGGTTTCCAGTGTGGTGGGGACTACGGGCTTTTCGTCAGGGATGTTCTGCTGGATACCGTCTTTCGTTTCGGTGACGATGCCGTCCGATACGGCGTGGATTTCAGCGCCATAGGCGCGGTAGTTGCGGTTGTCTTCCGGATCGCCATGGTAGGTTTTTCCGTCGGGATAGAGTTGCACCCAGTCGATGGCGTAGCGCTGGGAAATGTAGGCATGACCATTAATGGGAATAAGAGCGCGGCAGTGGATGGAGATGTTCGACGGGCCGTTGGCAGCGAGCCAGCCGTCACCGCGCAGCGGCGGGCTGATGGCCACGACCGGATTCCGGTTGACCGCGATGGGAACGCGTTCGAGGGTGATCGCTTCGGGATAGTCGCCGATTTTCATGATGATACGGTGGCGGATTTTCTCGGGCACGTCTTCGAGCTTATTGAACGTCACCCACATGTACGCGATTGCGATCGCTTCGGGGCCGATGGTCGTTTTCTTGGACGCATCCACGGTTTTCCCGCCGGTTTCGACGCCCGGGTGCGACATCACGACGTCGAGGCCGGCATCCCCATAGCTTGCGAGTGATTTCGATGGGGCTTCACTCGTGAGCACTTCGATGCTCTTGACCTGGCAATCCCATCTGCCGAGATTCGCGACACGGAGCTCATAGACAAGGTGCCACTTGCCGCCAGCTTTGAACGCTGTCGGGTCAATTCGGACGGTGACATCCAGGGGAGGAGTGAGCTGCCTGGGCGTATGTTCAGATTTGGATTGTGCGTGTGCACGGATCGGACTGAATGCAAGAATCACTGTCGCCAGGAGCGACGCCGCACACGCACGCTTCACGCAGGGCCGCGCGGCAATCATGCCATGCTGTGAGCTCATCATCGCCTCCCTGAATTTCCTGCCGCGACATTTTGACTGTGGGCACGGCGTAGTGTCCAGCGTGAGCTGCGGGTGCAGGCGGGTTTGAATCAGAGGTCGGCGGGGATTAAGATTCGCAGCATATGAAGAGTCCGCATGGAGTGCTGGAGACATCGCTTTACATCAGCGATTTGGACCGCGCGGTGAAATTCTATCGCGAGGTGCTGGGGCTGCGGCTGATCGAGGACAAATATTTCGAGGGTGGGCGTGGGGCGGCGCTGCAAGTGGGGACCGGGCCGAGCGTGTTGCTGCTATTCCGGGCGGATTTGACGATGAGGGGCGGAATGCTGCTGCCGCACGGTACGACGGGTGCGGGGCACGTGGCGTTTCGGATCGAGGCATCGGAAATTCCGGCGTGGCGTGAGCGACTGCAGGTGCATGGCGTTGTGATCGAGCAGGAATTCGCTTTCGGCGACAATCCGCCTTCCATATATTTTCGCGATCCGGATGGAAACGTGCTGGAGCTGGCGGTGGAAACGATCTGGGCGCTGGAGCGTCAAAAGTAGCCAGTTGCGCGGGTCTCCACTGAGCGACGCGGCGAAAGAA
>Ga0307475_10000728_pt1 | contig 19866 bp, 21 predicted proteins | sample atmos_gasesECM1C_FD_203317 | JGI IMG/M metagenome (GOLD analysis project Ga0307475, IMG submission 203317) | Hardwood forest soil microbial communities from Morgan-Monroe State Forest, Indiana, United States - atmos_gasesECM1C_515 | ecosystem: Environmental > Terrestrial > Soil > Temperate... | reverse complement strand
GGTAAAGAGGATAGGGTCCAAACTCGTGATGCTGGTGTTCGGTCCATCTTTCAGAAGCCAAGTTGCGGTGGCGGGCGAAGTGCTGGTGTTGAAAGTAACCTGCAAAGTGTCAAGCAGTGCTTGGGTCATGATGCGGCCGGAATTGAAGTTGGCGCCAATGGAAGGCTCGCCGGAGCTGTCACCGAGGCCCGGCGGCGATTGATAATTCGCATAGGTTGGGGCCGAACCGTGTGCCAGCGAGTCGGTGGGCGGAGTGGTGATGGTAGCCACGCCACTGTAAGGATCGCCGGGAGCTACCGTGGAATCGACGATATGCACGGTGTACACGCCGGTTCCGGAAACGGTGGGGTCGATCACCGCTGATTCAACGGTCTCGGGTATGCCGGCTGTAGCGCTGGCGATTACCGGGCCACTCAGATCGCCTTTATGGACGTAGAAATCATAGTCATTGAGACTGTTGGAATGAGTGATCTTGATCGAAAGAACGAGACCTTGGTAATTGCTGGGAGCACCTGTAAGAGTGATGGTAAATACGTCGCAATCGGCGCCGTCAACGCAGGTAGTTTCATCGGTGGTAGCACCGGCAATTCCGCTGCCCGCCCAAGTTGTCGAAGAGCCATTGGAAGGGGTTAGGGTGCCGGAAGAAGGAGTGGATGCAAAGGCAGGAAAGACAAACGCAAGTGAGATCGCCACCAGAAAAATCACTTTTGATTTCAAGTTCGTTAATTTCAACTTCGAGGGGACAGCATTGTCAGGCAGCAGCGCCGAAACAGTTGGATCCAAGGCTGCGTCTCCTTCCAGATTTTCGATGGCCAGGAAACTGCTTTGTCGTTTGCCCTACTGAACAAGGCAACTCGAAGAGGCTATGTGTCTCGCATCCCTTTGTGAATAGGGTGAACACGGTATTGGCGGCAGACCCGCCAAGCCGGTCGAGGCGATGACAGGAACTTCGGCGCGATTTAGTGTCGGTACTAAAGTACTAGGGATTTGTGTGGCGGCTACCATGCAGGTGAGTACGTCCGCGCTATGTTCGAGATGCCTGCAGAGTAATACAAATGAACGATAGCGCTGTTCGAGGAATTGGCGTCAGCGTCGTAACGGGACATGTGGACGGAGGAAGAGTCATCGAACCTCAACAGAAAGACCTGCGTAATCATCCACGAATACTGGCGCCGAAGGAGTTGGTGGTGGTGTGGCGCTCGGGTGACCAACGTGGCGCATCTCGCCTGGGCACGGTTGGACTCGGGGGACTGTTTTTGAAAACTCCCAGGCCGGCCGCCGCTGGCTCGGCGGTCGAACTGGTGATTCAGGTCGCACCGGGCATGCCCGGTACAGACGTGCGCACCCGGGCTGTGGTGCACAACGTGAAACCTGGAGAGGGCATGGGGGTGAAATTTGTACAGATGCGCGGAGATGACCGCTTGCGTCTGAATCAATTTTTGCACGCGCACTCAAAGGCCGGGAAAATTGAATTGAAGTAGAGGGGCGATCTACGGCACCTCCGCAGCGATACTTCCAGAAAATTTCAGGACGTAGCGCGTCACAAACCGAAAGCACGTGCGAGCCACATGCCGAGTGCGGCGTAAACGCCTGCCACCCAATCGTCGGCCATAATGCCCAACCCGCCAGCGAGCGACTCTGCTTGCCGTGCGGGAAATGGCTTCCAGATGTCGAACACGCGAAAAAGGATGAAACCGAGCAGCACATATTTCCAGCCAAGGGCCGACTGGTAGGTGATGAAGCCGGGCTGGGGCGGCGCCCAGGAATTTGTTGTTCTCCACCACACTGGTAAGGCGGACCCCAGCAGGAGCGCGAGGTGTTGGCCGGAGACCTCGTCAATGACCACGCGTTGAGGATCTTTCTGTTGCCAGTAGCGGCTGGCACGACCGGCGCTCGAGAGACCGGCCACAGCAACCGCGACAGCGGTCAGGCACTGAATGATCAGAAGGAAATCCAACTGCATGCTGCGGATGAAGATGATCTGGAACTCGCTCCACGACAGGGCCACCAGTACTTGATAGGCGGACAGTGTGAGAAGCACGCCCGCCAGAGAGCCAAAAGTTCCGGGGGCCACGGGCAGGTAGCCAAGTCCGCATGCGGTGGCGATGAATAATGCGAAGCGAGGCTTGCGTACGGGCGATGAGACCGTGGGATTACGACCGGCGGAGGAAGGAATATATTCCCCTGCACTCATGCAGGTGAACCGAAGCGGTAATATACAATCGCTGTCATGAGTTTGTTACAGGATTTTTGGATGACTGGCGACAATGCCATGTGGCGCAAACGCTCTTGTACCCAATTGGGCGAAAAAGTATGCCCGCAAATGATGTCCGATTGTCGCGGTTCGCGGCCATAAGCTCGGTTGAGGAACTCTACACCGAAGGGCGGCGTGCGTTACAGATTGATGTGTCCGTAGCGATGCGCCGCAGAGGTCGCGGGGGACCCAACTGAGCGAACTGCGCTCTTGCGTTGCCAAACGCCTGGAATTGTTAATCCACAACTCGGGCATTCACCATTCTTTAAATTATTCTCTAACACGTTGTGCCATGAACGACGGACTAGCAGTCGGCCACAGCTCGGACAATTGGTGTTCGCGCCTTCGCTGAAGATGTTGCCTTCGTAAACGTAGTGTAGACCAGCATCGAGGGCGATTTTTCTGGCGCGATGCAGAGTTTCGGGCGGAGTAGGCGGCTTATCCTGAAGCTTGAAATCTGGATGGAAGGCCGTGAAATGCAGCGGCACATCCGGTCCCAGGTGCTGCATCACCCATTCAGATAATTTGCCAATTTCCTCGGCGCCGTCGTTCAACGTGGGAATCAATAAGTTGGTGAGCTCGAACCATACGGAGGTTTCGTTCTTCAGCCACTGCAAGGTGTCGAGCACGGGCTGAAGATGCGTCAGCGTAATCCTTCCATAAAAGTTTTCCGTGAAGGCTTTGAGGTCGATGTTGGCGGCATCGATGTGATCGTAAATATCGTGGAACGCTTCGCGCGTGATGTACCCATTGGAAACCATCACGGTTTTCAATCCGGTATCCTTCGCCGCCCTGCAAATGTCGATGACGTATTCGCCCCAAATGGTCGGTTCGTTATAAGTGAAAGCGAGCGATTCGCAGCCGTATTCGCGGGCCAGCACCGGGACATCTTCAGGCGAAATGCGCTGCGACCGGACCTGGTCCTGGCGCGACTTGGAAATGTCCCAGTTCTGACAGAAGAAGCAGCCCATGTTGCAGCCCGCAGTGCCCATGCTGAATACCCGGCTGCCGGGCAGGAAATGGCTCAGCGGTTTTTTTTCGATGGGATCAATTTGCAGCGCAGCAGGCGAGCCGTAGCCGAGGCTATAAAGTTTGCCGCCGCGGTTCACGCGAATGAAGCAAAACCCCGCCTGCCCAGAGTGGATGTGACAATGGCGTGGACAAAGGTAGCAATGCACCCGACCGCCCGGTTCGGCTTCCCACCAAGCGGCTTCGTGAAGCTGTTCAGTATCCTGGAGGATGGCTAATTCTTTCACGGCGCCCCCTTCCAGCAATGATTATAGCGCGTGCGTCAGGAGTTATTCACGCCCTGCCTTTGTTCACGCGCGCCAATTCATTAACGGTGAGCGCGTTGCTCTCTGCGACGCTGGCCGACCCACTTGATGAATTCTTCCATTTGCGCGCGATATTTCCAGGACAACTTGAAAAATTTGCGCGCGTCCAGTGGCGCAGCTTCAGGGCCGAAGAAAGTTTCAAATCTCCAGCGAAGGTATGGACTGTTCCACGGATTCAGGCGATATCCGCGAGCGATGATCCAATAGTAGCGAAGAGCCTCAAACATTCAGTTTGTTAATCGACGGGTGCCGCGAGCGTCATCCACGATTTTAATTTCCAGTTAATTCCCAGCCATCGGGACAGACACATGTTCATGCACCAGAAACCAGTTGGAGCCGCGCTTTTCCCAGATGCCGCTGTAGCGCAGGTCCGCCTCGATCACTTTGCCATCTTTGGTCTTCTCACCAAAGTGCATGGGCACGATAGTCCACGCAATGTCACCTCGACGCGTGGCTCGCAAGTCGTCGCCAGCGGTGAGTTTTATCTCAGCAGCGCCATCGAGCAACGCTTTATGCACCCCGGGCGCGTATTCCTTCCATCCGTGATACGAGAATGGAGTTACGTCGTAAAAAATTAAATTGTCATCCTGTGCGTAAAACTTTGCGGGTGCGTCGGTGTTACCGGTACTCCACGCCGCGCAGTAGTCATCTATCAATTTGCGGAAGGCGGGATCGGCCTTATCTTGCTGTTGCGCACGTGCAGCGACAAATGTAAGCAACACGATGCCCAGCGCCAATGCCACGCAAAGCAACAAACGAACTCGCGGATATCGGCCGGAACGATCTAGTGAGTAGATTTTTTCGATAGCCATGCGCACTCTCCTGTGTACGGGCGCATCGAGGACCGAAAGCGCCGCGTGAATTGCGGATAACCTATTGCGCTGCGATGGATTTTGCAAGGGCTGCTAAGACTGGGCAGTGCAAATCAGGCAGGCAGGCGGCGAACCCAAATGCGGGTGGTCGCGGGCTTACCGAGGTGCAGTTTCTTATTATTGGCGCGCAAGGTCATGGTTTCATCGTACTCGCGCTTCAAAACATCGACCCTGGTCGAAGGCCGCAAATGCAAGCCCTCGAGAAATTCGAGGAATTGGCGATCTTTTTCGTAGACGCAAACAATTTCCGCGGACTCCGTGGCGCGCAGTTCAGCCAGCAGCACCGCGCCGTGTTGCCGCAGCTTGGCAATTCCGCCGCGCATGGGCACCCCGTGAGGGCAACTTTTCTTGTTCCCGAAGCGCTTGAGCAGCAGCGCCTCCACCTCTGGAGAAATTGCGTGCTCCATACGCTCCGCTTCATCGTGCGCTTTGGCCCATGATAAGCCGATCACTTCGGTGAGCAGCATCTCCGCGAGTTGGTGCCGCAGCGCCAACCGCTCGGCCACCGCGCGCCCCTTGCGCGTCAGGTCAATGCGCCCGCTGCGCTCGACGCGCACGTGCCCATCGCGGGTCATGCGCTTTAGCGCCGCGGTAACCGCCGGTGGAGTGACTCGCAAGTCCTCGGCCAGCCGCGCACTGATCGGTGTCTGGGCCTCCTGGAGCATCTCCCAGATCGATTTCAAATAGTCTTCCTGCGATACGCTGGTTTTATCCCGCATTTATTTCTCGTGGTCCGTGGTAGCTTTGCCGGGCGATTTTGCGAGCGCATCTTTCAGCGCCGCGCCTCTCAAACGGTCCGCGAGCTGCGCAACCCGGCGCTGTATGTCTTCATAGATTGTCTGATAAAGGACCGGATCGGCACCATAGGGATCCTGCACATCCCAGTCTTCCACTTTTCTGTAATCCATGAACGCGCGTTGCTTAGGTACTCCGCTCATATTTATCACAATGTCCGCAGCATCCCACACCGCGCGGGTGATCGGCGTGGAAACCAGGCTCTCGATGGAATAACCGTTGGCCGCCAATGTCTGCATGGTAAGCACCGGCACAAATCCGAGCGGCGAAAGGCCGGCGCTGCATGCTTCGATCACATCCGCGGCATCACGCCGCGCAATCGATTCAGCGATGGGGCTGCGACACGCATTGCCCATGCAAACGAAAAGGACTTTCTTCTGGCGGGATTTCTTGTCTGGAGTCGATTGCGGTGCGGGATTCTTCACTTGGACGACTTGGCGGTCGTTAATTCGGGTTTGCTGCGGTCTGGTTTAGCGGCTTTTGTTTGCGCACCATTCGACTTGCCGGAACCATTGCGGGATTCCGCAGCAAGTTTCAGAAAATATTCGTGCACGGTAGTGTCAGATGTCAGCTCAGGATGAAAAGTAGTGGCCAGCAAGCGGCCCTTTTGTACGATCGCTGGTTTGCCGGCATGATTGGCGAGAATTTCAATTCCCGGCCCGGTGCGCTCGATGATCGGACCGCGAATGAAAACCATCTCCAGCGGTTCGTCTTTGAGCGCGGACTTGCAAGAAAAAACATCGCTGGCGATTTGCCGGCCATAGCCGTTGCGCAAAACGGTCATGTCCAGCAACCCAAGGGATTCCTGCTTGGGATTCTCCACGTCGGTGGCCAGCAGAATCGCTCCGGCGCAGGTGCCGAATACGGCGTGTCCATCGGCCGCAAATTTCTTGATTGTTTCGTAGAGTCCTTCTTCCTGTAAAAACTGTAATTGCGTGGTGCTTTCGCCTCCGGGAAGAATCAGCCCGTCGCATCCTTCCATATCCGCGGGCGTACGCACCTCGACGGTCTGTATGCCCAGGCCCTCAAGCATGGCCGCGTGCGCCGCAAAATCACCCTGAACTGCCAGAATTCCGATCTTCACGCCCTGATCCTTGATGCTATTAATCCCCGATGATAATTATTGTTGTGCGTCGCAACTCGCCTCACCAGCCGCGCGTGGACATCATGTCTTTTTCTTCCATCTGGCGAATGTCCAGGCCCTTCATGGCCTCGCCCAATTCTTCGTGCGCTTCGAGCACCGCCCTGGGATCGTCAAAGTGGGTGGTCGCTTTTACGACGGCTTTCGCGCGGGCTTCCGGATCGCTGGACTTGAAAATCCCGGAACCCACGAAGACCGCTTCAGCACCGAGCCGACGAACCAGCGCTGCATCCGCAGGAGTGGCGATCCCGCCCGCTGAAAAATTGGGCACCGGCAGCTTCCCAGTCTTTGCAATTTGGCGAATCAAATCGAGCGGAGCGCCCAACTCCTTGGCTTCATGCATCAATTCGTCGTCGCGCAGGGTGGTCAATTTCTTCATTTGTGAAACGATGGTGCGCATATGGCGCACCGCTTCCACCACGTTGCCGGAGCCCGCTTCACCCTTGGTGCGAATCATGGCGGCGCCTTCCGCGATGCGCCGCAGCGCTTCACCAAGATTCCGCGCGCCGCAGACAAACGGCACGCGGTAATCGTGCTTCCAGATATGATTCTCTTCGTCCGCGGGAGTCAGCACTTCGCTCTCGTCGATGAAGTCCACTTCGAGCGCCTGCAAAACATCCGCTTCCGCAAAGTGCCCGATGCGCACCTTGGCCATCACCGGGATCGTGACTGTAGCCATAATCTCGCGAATTACTTTGATGGAGGCCATGCGCGCCACGCCACCCTCTTTGCGAATGTCGGAGGGCACGCGCTCCAGCGCCATCACCGCACACGCGCCAGCTTTCTCAGCGATCCGCGCCTGGTCGGCGGTGGTCACGTCCATGATCACGCCGCCTTTCAACATTTCCGCGAGCCCCACCTTCACGCGCCATTCCTTGGGGCCGGCGTTTCCGTTGGCGCTGCCATTCACTTTTTTCGCGTCCATAAACTTCTCCTCTCACTCGCCATATGGTAGATGGCCGATCCTCTGAATCTTCGAACCTCGAATCTCGAACGACGAACCTCGTAATCATTGCTTGGGAGCAATAATTACAAACCTCGCCGTGCCGCGCGCGAGAACATCGCCCGCGGCATTCCGAATTTCGCCACTCTGAAAAATATTTCGTCCCACGAAATTCGTTTCATGGGCTTCCACGATAATCTCCTCATCCACACGCACCGGCTTCAAGAATTGAATCGACATTTCCGCGGTCACCGCCCGCGCCTCGCGAAACCTGCAAACTTTTCCCATGGCCTCGTCGAGGAGGGTGGCGATAATTCCGCCGTGCCCCATGCCGCCCCCGCCCTGATACCGCGGCCCCAGAACAAATCGTCCGACAATGCGTCGCTCGACATTGTCCTGCGTAAAGGTCAACTTCATGCCGCCATCATTTGCGCCGCCGCATCCGAAGCATTTATTTTCCGGATTGGGCGCCAAAGTAATCGTATCAGTCAAATTAGTTCAAACCTTCCCCTGGCAATATGATCAGACCAGCGCCACGCGGCTGCGTTCCGCGCGCCGCACACCGCGCTGTCTCTTGCGCATCTCCACGCGCAGCATATCCGCAAGGGTCGTTACCCCACGCGCGATCTGCTTTTCGTCCAGGCTGGCAAATCCCAATCGCAACGTATTCGGCATGGGATTCTGCACATAAAAATACCGTCCCGGAGCGAACAGCACGCCCCGCTCTTCCACGTGAATCAGCAGCTCACTGGCATCAAAACCGGGAGGCAGCTCCAGCCACAAACACATACCGCCTTCCGGACGCGTCCAACGTGTCCCGTCCGGCATATGTTTCCGCAGCGCCTGGTCCAGGGCCTCCAGCCGCGCGGAATAAACCTTGCGCATTTTTGCCAGATGCCTGGCAAAAAGCCCGCGCCGCAAAAATTCCGCCAGAGTTGCCTGCGCCAGTTGGTCGGTGTGCAGATCGGTGGTCTGCTTTACCAGCCGCAGGCGCTCCACGGCCGCCGCCGGCGCTACAATCCAACCAACGCGCAATCCAGGGAACGCCACTTTAGCGAAGCTGTCGATATGAATCACCAGATTCGCCCGGTCGAGTTGCTTTAGCGAAGGCACCCGCTCTTCCCGCAAGTGCAGCCGCGCATAAATATGATCTTCCACGATTGGAACCTGGTGCCGCGCCGCCAATTCCAGAACTCTTCGCCGCGAAGCAAGCGACATCGAGGTCCCGGTCGGATTATGAAAATCCGGCGTGAGAAGAATCAGCTTTACGCGATTGGCCGCCAAGGTCGCTTCCAGCGCCTCCACGTCCACACCCAGCTCGCTGTTCGGTTCGGCATGCGTTTTCACCGGCACCGCCAGGCACCGGGCACGCGCACCATGAAAAATCGCCACCGCACCCGGATAGGCCGGATTCTCCATGATCACGGAATCGCCTGGGCGCACAAAAGCTTTGCTGATCAAATCCAGCGATTGCTGGCATCCGTCGGTAATCAGCAAATTCTCGTCTTTAGCCGCAATTCCTTCACGTCCCAGCATCTCCAGCAGAGCCAGTTTCAGCGGCGGGTATCCGTCTGACGGCCCGAGATTCAACACATCCGTGGCTTCATTGCGAAGCACAGCATTCACGCAGTGTTGCAATTCATCAACAGGAAAAAATTCTTGCGCCGGCCGTGCCATCACAAACGACAACGCATCCATCGGCGCGCTGGCCGTCAAGCGGCTCAAGATTTCTTCACCGCGCTCATCGGCAAACAGGAGCTCCCAACGAATCCCGTGGTTTCCATTCAACACCGGCGGGGCGGGGGGAGTAATCTTCAAGCCGTTACCGTTCTTTTTGATAAAGGTTCCGCGCCCGACGTGTCCCTGAATCAGGCCCTCGGACTCAAGCTCAGCATAGGCATTGGCGACGGTAGTGCGATGTACGCCCAGCATATTGGCCAGCTCGCGGCTGGCCGGGATGCGGTCGCCATGGCGCAAATCGCCGGCATGGACCAGCGCGCGCAGTTGATCGCGCAATTGAATGTATAGAGGAACGTGACTTTCCGATTGAAGATGAAGAGGAAGCATTGTCTCTCACCCTGAGCCAATTCTACCATCCATTGGCCGGGTACAAGAGCCAATTTGTCTCCTGGAAATTAATGGCTGGCCTGCGAGATTGGCGACTAATGCCGGCACTGACGCAAACCGCAAAACTCAGCGTAGCGGAGCTTCGGTCACATTTGCGCGACCCGCGCTTTCACCAATTTCTTTATCAGCGCCGCCGGCAATGGCTTGTCCATTGCGAACTGCACAGTCCCTTTCGAGGTCTTAATTCCCGCAAGCTCGTTCTTAAACTCTGCGATCACCGACGCGGTCGGGAACAAACTGCAGTGTTGCGAAAACGCCGCGTACCACACCAGCGGTTTCCTCAACTTGAACGCCGGAATCCCGTAGCTGATTACCTCCACCGCTTCCGGCGGCACCGCCGAACGAACTATGGTGCGCAGCTCATTAAATCTGCTCCGGGCCGCTCCCGGCACACGCGCAAGGTATTCATCCACATTTTTCGGAGCACCTTTGCCTGTTGCAGAAGCTTGCTTACGGCGGGGCGGTATGCGTTTACCCTTAGCCGCCGCACGCCTACCTTTACCCGCTGACCTGCCAAGCACAGCTTTCCTTGTCGCCATGCGCGCCTCCTAGAAGCACTCCTTATTCAACTTTACCCCTTGAACTCACCATAAATAATTTTATAATCGAAGCAGTCGACACTCCAGTTGACTAAGGAGGTGATCCCTGAGGTACACGAAAGATTAATCTGTAAAAAAGCAAGGCGCGCGTGAGTCCCCCGCGCGCCACTTTTTTTCTTTTCAACGAATCGCCATAACTGGCGCTCCTGTTAAGAGCCTTTCGCTTGAGGGGCCAGCGTCGCTGAGGCGTTGCCTTTCGGGGGAACAAAGCTTCCCAATGGCAAGCGTAACGACTCAAGCAACAAAACAAATTGTAACCGTAACAAACACAGGCCCATCTTACGTTTAAGGCGGTATTCTTCAGCCAAGGATGTCTTGGGAGACTCTAGATGAAGTTAGTGACACGACTGATAGATTGCGTGGAAGTTGTACAAATTAACGGACGTATTGAACTCGGGGAAGGATCCTCGGCGGTTCGCGAAGTAGTTCGCGATTTGCTTGCTAAAGGGCGAACGAAAATCCTTTTGAACCTCGCCGATGTGGATTACATCGATAGCGCAGGTTTGGGAGCGCTCGTGAGTGCGTTCACTAGTGTGAAAAACGATGGCGGCGAGTTAAAGCTGGTGTACCTTACGAAGAAAGTTCAAGACCTGTTGCAAATGACGAGGTTGTATACCGTTTTTGAGGTCTTCGATGAGGAGACCGCCGCCATTAGCTCCTTTGATAAATCTACAGCATCCACGGCCTGCTGAATGTCTTGATCGCATACGATAGGGTGTCTTGCATGCAGGTGGCGATCGTCATTCGCCCTACCACTAAAAGAATTAAAAATATCAAGGATGCGAGTCCGATCAGTCGCAATTTCCATTTTTGTGCATTAGCCTGCAACCTTGTTTGCCAGTCGACACGAAAATCTCAATGAGTCGTCTTGTCCAACAGTTGCTTTAGATAGGACTGCCAGGCTACGGCCCAGGTGTGCGTGCCATGCCCATGCGTCAGCTCGCTGATGGGAAGCAGCACAAAGGTTCCGTGCTTCAGTCGCTTGCTTTCTTTCTCGGCGATGCCCAGTTCGGGCGGATTAATGAAATCGTCGGCGGAGTTGATCCACATGATCGAGGCCGTGATCTTCTCCAGTTGTGGAGAAGGATCATAGTTGCGCGAGGAGTTCACCTGGTAAAGCAGATCGTTCGCATCCAGCGTGCTGGCGCGCTTCTCCGCATCGTCCACATACTTGTCCGCCGCATCGCGAGTGGAAAGTGTTCGCTGCATCACGAGCGGCGCGCTCCCCGCGATTACAAGAAGGTCTTCCGCTGTTCGCAGGCCTTCCTTGGGTCCTTCCTTATACTCGCCGCCATTCCACGCGGGGTCGTTGCGAATAGCATCCATCATCATCTTTCGCCAGACGCGGTTGCGACCGGCAATTTGCACGGGCAGGCAGGCCATGGGCATCAGAGCGTCCGCAAACTCCGGATACGTTTCGGCCCAAACAAACGAGTGCATGCAACCCATCGAAGTGCCCATGATCAACCGCAAATGCTGTATTTGTAGACCCGCGGTAAGGAGCAGATGCTGAGCAGCGACCATGTCGTCGTAGTCGTACGCGGGAAAATGGGCATGCATTCCATCACTGGGCTTCGCAGATTTCCCGTGCCCAATTCCGTCGGGCAGGATAAGGAAGTAGCGATTGATATCCAGAAGTTGGCCTGGACCAAACAATTCTCCCGCGAATTGCGGTTGCAAGAATTGTTGGCCTGATCCGCCAGTTCCGTGCAGGATGAGGACCGCGTTTGTGGGATGCCCTTGTGCGTCGCGCGCCAGCTTTCCGAGAGTCCTGTAGCGCAAACGTAGTTCTGGAAGTTGTTCGCCCGATTTGAACTTAAAGTCGTGCGCGACATAGTCGGCCTCGGTGACCGGATACTTGGAAGGCGCCTGTGCTTGTCCCTGCGCAGAGATAGTTGCGGCCGCAAACAATGCAGCGGCCAGTATTGAGAGCAAGCGCACGAAAAGAATCATTTTTGTCTGTACCTCGAGGCCAGCGAATTTATCACACTCTCACGGAGCCTGACGTCGCGCCAGAGTAATGAAATAGTGTCTGCCTATTTATTTTATTTCGGTGCAAAGAATAGATAGTCGGCGGAATACGGCACGCGCACTTCCTGGCCAGCATGCACAGCATCACAGCCGGACGCGGGCGCCCTGCCGCCTTTGGTGTTGATACGCTGAATAGAAGTTATATGCGCTAGCATACCTTCTCCTTCGTGGCTCACCACCTTCACGAGCAACCACGGGATGGAGTCCGCGTCGGGTGAGGGCGCATTTGCTGCGGCTTTTCCAACCACGCGGCTACCGTCGCTGGCTTCCCACGACGGTCCAGCGAAATGTTTCCCGAAGGCTTTGCCGTCCTTGTCAAAGAGTTGCGCGTCGGGAGCCTTCAGTGTCCAGCCAGGTTGCGGGCCATCCACTTTGCATGAATAGATTTGGTCGCCCTTGGCGTGTACTTGCAGCACCAATTGTTCGTTGGCGGGCGGTTGCAGCGCAGGTGGCACTCGTTGCGCAGCAGTCGCGGCAGCGGCAAAAATTACCGCCAACACTGCCGATGGCGCTAGATTAATGAATTTATTGGTGAACAAAATTCCTCCGCTATATGTTCCAGCCTTTATACCCATCTAAATACATACGGAAGCATTTTACTTCACATGCGCCCTGAAGAAAGACCAGGCTCGATCGCGTCGTGAATGGCGGGTGAGGATGACAAGTTCGCGATCGTGGGACGAGGTGGCGGCACTCGGGATCCACGATCATCACGGCGGAGGCCTTTGGCTCAGGTTGTGATACCAGCGAACTGCCTTGTTCTGCCGGCGGCGATTCCAGTCGTCTGTTAAATGGCGATAATCAGACACTGGCGACGTTAGTATTAGAATTTCGCGCGGTATTGGTTTGCCAGACTTTGCGCAATTCTTCGCGGCGCGCGAGGACATGTGCTTTTGCTTCGTCAAAGCTGGCGTAGACCTTTGTGCCCTTGATGGTGTTGCAGGGAGTGCAGCAAGCCACAAGATTGCCGGCCTCCTTTTTTCCTTTGCGAGCGCGCGGAATTACGAAATCGACGCGCATGACTAGAGCGTTTTCAAAACTTGCGCGTCCATCCAAACCACAATAGCGGCAGACATAATCATCACGTGCGAGAATCTTGCGGCCTTCGCCAAGGGTTACCGGGGAATCCACGAGCGAAAGAGAAATCAGGTTAAGCGGCATGTTGACCCTCCATAGTGGAAATCGTCGCGAGCATAAAAGAGATCGCGATTTCCACTTTCTGTGGGAACGAAGTTAGGACGGAGCGAGTCCGGCGTCAAGATGCGGGGCCTGGCCGACCTCATACAGATCGCCTTCACAAGCACGCTGCATTTCAATCCACTCCATTACTAACTTTCCTGTGGTATTGCCACAGAAGTCGTGGCACACTTACTGTGGCCATACCACAGGAGGACTACATGACGTCATCGAAGCTTGATTTGCTGCAAGGCACCTTGGACATGATGGTGCTTCAGACGCTGACGGCCATGGGATCGCTGCATGGCTACGGCATCGCGCGGCGAATTGAGCAAGTGAGCGGCGATAAAGTCTTTCTGAACCAGGGGACCATCTATGCCTCGCTGGTGCGGTTGCAGCAGCGAGGATGGATTTCCAGTGAGTGGGGAGTCTCGTCCAACAACCGCAAGGCGAAGTTTTATTCCATTACGAAAAAAGGGCGCAAGCAACTTTCTGAGGACGCAGTGAACTGGCAAAGACTCGCGAGCGTCATGAGTCGAGTTCTCGGAATGCAGGAAGAAGGCGGCGAATAATGATTGACCGGCTGCGGCAGTTTTTCTATCGGGTCACCTCCGTTTTCCGCCGCGAACGCTTGGATCACGAGTTGGATGCGGAATTGGCAACGCACCTGGAGTTAGCTATCGAAGAAAACCTGCAGCGTGGGCTGTCGGCTGAGGAAGCTAGGCGTCAGGCACTGATCCGTTTCGGTGGAAAACAACAAGCCATCGAACAGCATCGCGAAGCGCGCGGTTTACCTGGTTTGGAAATCTTGTTTCAAGATCTGCGATACGCGGTGCGCGCGCTGTTCAAGAATCCCGGATTTACAATTGCAGTCGTTATCACCTTAGCGCTGGGCATCGCTGTGAACGCCACGATGTTCAGCATGGTCAGTGCTTTTTTGTTGCGACGACCGGTGGTTCATGAACCAGATCGCGTGGCGGTGGTTACTTCCATTAATGTGGGTCGAGGCTTTCTTCCCGATACGAATCCTGTCTCTGCGCCAAATTACTTTGCGTGGCGCGAAGCAAACAGCGTCTTCTCTGATGTCTCCGCCGCAGACGAAGGCCGTACTGCCAGTTTGACCGCCCAGGGCAAGCCGGAGGCGCTTGCCTCCGCCGCGGTTTCGTCGAATTACTTCAACGTACTGGGAGTGGCGGCGCAGCTCGGGCGCACCTTTTCCGAAGGAGAAGATCAACCCGGGCGCGATCACATTGTTGTCCTCAGCCACGAACTCTGGGAGCGACGCTACGGTTCGAACTCTTCGGTCATCGGCAGCACCATCCGGTTAAACCGGGAAAACTATGTGGTAATCGGAGTGATGCCCGCCACTTTTCATTTATTGGGTTTTACGCCTCATCTCTGGACCCCACTCACGTTGACAGCAGCGGATCGAGCCGCATCGGCGCGAAAGGATCGCGCGTTGTATGTGTTCGCGAGATTAAAGCCTGGTGTGACCGTTGAGCAGGCTCGCGTGGAAATAAGCAACTTGGCGCGCCGCTCCGAACAAGACTTTCCTGAGACCGAAAAAGGCTGGGGCACTGCGGTGCGAACCTTGCCTGACTTCCTGGTCTACGCCTTTGGCATTCGCAACGGATTGGCGGTGATGATGACCGCCGTCGGGTTTGTTCTGATGATGGCCTGCGCCAATGTGGCCGGGTTGCTGTTAGCGCGCGCGACCGGCCGGCAAGAGGAGCTGGGTATCCGCATCGCTCTTGGCGCCGGCAGGTTCCGTATTATCCGGCAATTGTTAACCGAAGGTCTGTTAAACGCATTGCTTGGCGGAGCCGTGGCGCTTGTACTCGCCTGGTGGGGCATTAACTTTATTGGAACAAAAATGACTTTCAACGAAGCGATCAGCGCGGTCCCACTGAGTCTCGACCGAAACGTTTTGCTATTCGTCTTGGGCGTCTCGGTGCTTTCCGCGGTGCTGTGCAGCCTCGCTCCCGCGCTCAGAGCATCGCGAACCGACATCAGCACGATTTTGAAGGCCGAAAGTCGCGCGGCCTCCGCGGGACGATCTCATAGCCGCCTGCGCACTGTACTTGTTACCGGCGAGATTGCCTTGGCGCTCTTTCTTCTTATCGGCAGCGGGTTGCTGATCCACGGAATTTATCTGCTTGAGCATCAGGATCTGGGGTTCCAGCCAGATCATTTGTTAACAGCCGCCGTAACTTTGGATAGCGCGCACTACAAGGATGCCGCTCAACAAACTTCCTTCGTTCGATATATCACTTCTCGTCTTCAAAACATTCCGGGCGCAGGCGCCGTGGCTGTTGCCTCCGACTTGCCGGCAACCGGCCCTGCCAGCGTAACCGTGCAAATAAAGGGTGAGCCGGATTTGCCCGCCAACCAGGCCCTGACCTCGCGAGCCGTTGTCGTCTCCGCCGATTATTTCAGCGCCGCGGAAATCCCCGTGGTTCATGGACGCACCTTCACCGAGACGGATAACGCTACAGCCTCACCGGTGGTCGTGGTAAATCAGGAATTTGTGCATCGCCTCCTGCATGACCAGGAACCCCTTGGGAAACAGATCCGCTTGAGCGTCAGCGGGCCTGCGCCGAAATGGTGCGAGATTGTCGGCGTGGTGGCTAACGTAAAGAACTACTCCGAGGGACCAGATGAGGACCCGGCAGTCTTTGAGGCCTTTCTTCAGCGGCCGGTAGCGTCTTTCTCCATCATGGTGCGGGCAAAGACCGACCCGAATAGTTTGGCATCGGATTTGCGCAACGCTATCGAGCAGGCGGATCCAGAGCTTCCCCTCGATCGCGTGATGAGCATGACTTCAGTGATCGAACTTCAGAAGGGAGGAGACGTATTATTTGTGCGCATGCTGGGCATCTTCGCACTGCTCGCGCTGCTCTTCGCAGCGATCGGTATTTATGGATTAATTGCCTATTCCGTTGGTCAACGAACCCACGAGATCGGAATACGGGTGGCGTTGGGAGCAGGAAGTCGCCAGGTGCTGCGCATGGTGCTGTTGGAGGGCCTGAAAATGACCGCGATCGGCGCGGCGGTGGGACTGGCATTGGCACTACCCTTGCCCAAGGTTTTTGGTGCCATGTTCATCGGTATAAATTTTGTTGAGCCGGGAATATATTGCATCGTTCCGCTGGCGATTGTCGCGGTGTCTGTGCTGGCAACATACATTCCCGCGCGTCGCGCGGCGAGTGTCGATCCGACCATCGCTCTACGCAATAGTTGAAAACGCAACATCCATATCCTCATTCGTTTGGTTCTTTTTTAAAATCATTCTCGAAGAGCCTACTTGCTGGGGGTGGGCTCGGGGGCGCCCGTTTTTTCGCCGGGGGTTAGGGTGCGGGCGCACAGGACGGTGAAGTCGGTGGGGTCGCACCGATAAATGTCGACGAATGGTGGGTCTGAGGCGCGCACGATGTAGTTCCCCGCTTCCATTTCCTGAGCGTCGGGGGCTGTGTAGGCGATGAGTGGACTTCCGGGATTGACGTGGACATGGAACTGGCCCGAGGAAGGTTCGTAGTTGGAATAGGTGAAGCAGCGGCCTATGCAGGCGCGGTCGACGATGTGATGAACGAACTGAATGCGCGAATCCGCCTGGGACGCCAGGGTGGGAATGACACGGGTGCCGAAGGGTAGCGCGGCGGTGAGCGATTCTGCGTTTGCTTCGAGGCGGTCTAGCGTTGCAGTATCACGATAAAGCAGCGTAAAGAAAATTAGTGAGCAGGCAAGTGTGGCGATAGCAGCAGGCTTGCTCGGCCTGAGGCTGCTCAGGACGCAGAGGGCAAAAATCGCGGAGATGATGGTCAGACGGGAGACTAGCAAGCCAATCCATGCAGAGTAAGGGCCGCCGCGCACGTTCTGCGGGAGAAACGATGTGACGCAGAAAGCTAACAGATATAGCTCCACCGAGAGGAAAAAGGGATTTGAGAAGATTGGCGCTTCGCGGCGCTGAAAATATTCGCTCGCCAGCCAGAAAACAAAATTTGCAAGGAGAGCGTAGGCGACGAAACGGTAACGGGTGCTGTAGAGGACAAACTGGTCCAAGCCGTTGAAAACGTAAAAGGGTCTTTCAGGCCAGCTGAATTCAAAATCAGACCAATTTTCCAAATACCAATGACCGGCAAAGAAAATTGCGATTATCGCGGCGGGGAGAATGAGCCTCCAGGGCCAGCGGATTTTTTTTCTGACAGCCAGGTACACGAGGGTCCCGGCGAACCACAATGAGCCGATGGGGTGGGCGAGGATGGCGAGCGCAAATACAAGAATCGCTGCCAGCCAGTCCGAGCGTTGGGGCTGCTTCCATAAAATCGCGAGGCCGAAACAGGCTAAGCCCATGGACAAGTAATAATTGAAAAAGCCCATGTTGAAGGTGTAGCCGTAGGCGAGCATGGCGATGCAGGGTGTGAGGAACCAGGGCGGTCGCTCACTGACGGCGGCGACGAAGGAAAATACTCCCCAGAAAAATGTCAGCACAGAAATTGCGACGACGATTTTGGGACCGGCCGCGAAGCCGAAGAGCTTGACGGAATATAAAAGAAGAAGATCGAACAGAATGTTGTACCACTGCGGGGCGAGGTAAAGTCCGGGCGCTCTTCCCTGCTGGACGAGAGTGGCGAGCCAGGCGTTGAAGGTGTGGCTTGGGAGGTCGCCAGCTTCGATATGGCGATGCCAGAAACACGGGATGATGACTACGGCGGAGATCGCGGACGTCAACAGGATGTGTGTGCGCACGAATCGCAGGCCGCGTGAGAGAGCGTTGTTTTTTTCCGTCATAACCTGGCAAAGAAAATGTTTCGTTACATGATGCATGGTTTGGAGGCGATTCGGTTGTAAAAAACTGGGATTTCTTTGCGGGACTATATACGAGGGATCGAGCGAAGATCAGCGAGAGATTATTCCATTACGCAAAAAAAATGATGGTTGAATTATTTAGAGGGTTGGCTTTCGCCCAGGCGTTTCAGGCGATCACGGAGGCGGCGCTGCAATGGCGGGGGGGTGTTCGGATTGAAGGCCACCAGATACCACAAGGGCTGGCTGCGGTCTTTGCTGAGCCACGTTAGCGTGGGGGCGTCGGCGTTGGGATGACGTGCGACATTTTCGCGGATGGCAGCGTAGGGATGCTTGGCTAGTTTGTTGAGGGTTTTCGAGTTGGCGCGCGGGTGTTCACTGATGAGGCGCAGGAGATAGAAATCTTCTTCGGGAGCTTGTTTGACAAGCTTTTCAAGCATGTCGGGCTTGGCGTCGGCGCTGAGGACTAGGCCGATTTTTTCGTCCCAGGCGGTGTTGATTTGATTGAGTTCGCGAGTGCGGGCGTGAATGAGCTCTTCGAGAATGCGGCGCTCCTGTTGCATGCGGGCGATTTGGAGCGAGGTGCCCTCAAGCGAATCGAGAACGCGCAAGAGATGCTGGCGTTCGCCAAAAACGATTTGAGAAGTGCGGGTGATACCGCCCTTGTCTTTATCTTTATGCTGTACCAAATCGGAACGTCGCATTCTTGCCGCTCCAGCCGGGCTAGTTGCCGGCGCTAAAGAACTGTTTAACATGGAAATCAACCACGCAGCCCAGCGGATATTTTGAAACCTGTCGCGGGCTGAGCAAATTATGGTATGTGGCGAGTGTAGGGTAAAGTTTGCTGCGAGGCTATGTGCCCGATTTGCTACGGATCGCGGGTGGAAGCCAAGAACGAATTCGAGGGATGATGGACGCATTTTCGGAACACCGGGAAGAGCTGGAACGGTACGAGCAGATGTTTGGATTGGAGCGCGGGCGGCTGGCGGTTTCGCTGGACCGGCTGACGAATGCGTTGGTGCTTGTGGGGCAGCACGGGGTGTACTGCACGAGTAACAGAAACCCGATGGTGCCGGCGATGGACTTGCGGATTATTTCGATGGAGTTGACGCACGCGAAGGAATTGCTGCAATCGGTTATGGAAGAGTTGCGCAAGAAGAAGGAAGTTGACGGAGTTAAATAGTTCTGGGCGCTGGCCGATGAATACTGGACACCCGAGGACGTGGTGTTCGATTTCTTCTTCGGTTACTTGTGTTTTCGAGACGTGCGATTGCAAAAATTTAAGTATCCGGTAATTTACGATTATTTGACTAACTAGAGTTACCCTGCGTAGCGAACTATAAGCGATAATAATTTCAATTTCCAACATGTCTTCGGTTGAGTAACGGTTTGGTAGATTCCGCACTCGACGGTGCATTGGGCACGGATAAGGAGATGTTCCTTTGGCGCCATTCCTACTATTTTCGTCATCATTCCTGGCATTTCTTTTGGCTAGTCTCGTGCTTGCTGTAGTACCCGGACCTGGAGTTCTGTACATTGTCACGAGAAGTATGGCGCAGGGGCGGGTGTCGGGGCTCGGAGGATGTCCGAGTTTTAGTTGATTGCAGCGACTCTCGATGTTCGGCACTGTAAGTCTACCTACAACCAAGTTCAAGCGACTTCTGCTGCCCGGACCTCCTTCTGCGGAATGCGCGACGGATTCAGACGTTCCTTCAGCAACAAGATTTCTTGATAGCCTTTGATGCGTCGGAACTTCTTTTCTGCTTCCAAGAGTCCTGTGGCGGTCCAGCG
>Ga0307475_10000725_pt1 | contig 19909 bp, 12 predicted proteins | sample atmos_gasesECM1C_FD_203317 | JGI IMG/M metagenome (GOLD analysis project Ga0307475, IMG submission 203317) | Hardwood forest soil microbial communities from Morgan-Monroe State Forest, Indiana, United States - atmos_gasesECM1C_515 | ecosystem: Environmental > Terrestrial > Soil > Temperate... | reverse complement strand
AAAGAGAGGGTTTTCTGTCGCACCGGCTCCGCAGCTGCCGTGCCGGCCCTTTAACCCACCTTGCGCCTTTCGGGAGCGCGTGTGTGGCAACCTGAGTTCTCAAGTCACAATGGACGGGTAAGGTGTGTAGCGCAGCTCACGGAAATCGCGAGTGGATTCAGGGCGCGCGCTGCCCAAAGCAAACTACCCCAATGCTTCGATCGACGGTGGCACCAGGTAGCAGATTGGGCGCGAATTCCATCCAGCTCGAGCGGACTCCGCCACATTGTGGTAATCTAGACACGCCCATGCGGATGGCCCACCCCCTTCGACGGCCGACTTTTTTTGCTGTAAGTCTATGTGTTATCAATAACTTGCAAATTCGGGCGGAGGACGAAGGGCTAACGGCAACTCGGATGCTATTCCTCGGAGATGCAACGGCAGAAATCAGCCGTCATCTACACTAAGAGGGAGCCGAAGCTATGTCGGCAAAAAAGTTCTTCAAAAAGCTGCTCCGATATACGCTCTGCCTGGCCGCCGGCCTCGCGGCTTTTGCCGCCTGCGGGTACACCGACTATCGTCTATGGCCTCTGGATTTACCGGCGACAGCTCACCCGCGAGTTCCGATGACCGCCGTCGCCAACCAGCAGCTGGTCCTTCCCTTTACGCCCGGCGTGCCCGTGGCGGAGGTGGCCAGTTTCAACGACCAGCTCGAAGCGTTTCTGCGCTTTGAGTATCTGCGCGGCCGCGAAGCACGCGCGGGACACGACACCTCGCACATGCTGCTGACGGCCGTGAACACAAAAAAGGCGCCGCACTACAAGATTTTTATCGTCACAAACAACGATTTACTCGCCGCGATCTCGCAACTGGCAGACCTGGAAGGCCGTAACCTCATTGCGCATTACGAGCTGGAGACCTGGTCCGAGAAGGAGCTTTCTTACTACCAGCAAGAAAGCCACACCTTCGACGTGGCTTATGACCTGCCGACGGAGCAGAAACTAGAAACCATCAACTCTTCCAGGATGCTGCCGGCGCTCGCGCAATTCCTCATCTTCAAATCGCAAACCGACAATCGCGTGGTGGACGGCAGCCAGGATGCGCCGCGACCCTTGACGCGCGAGCAAGCCACCGAGTTGGCGTCCGACATTCTCGACGTCGCGCACTTTTATGACCTGCCTCTCGATTACTTCATGGGCGTGGGGGCCATGGAAAACGACTACATGGACGTGAACGGAGATCTGACGCACGCGGTTTGGAAGAAGCGTGCGCAGCGGGGAGACATCGTTCTCCGGCGGACGCGAAAGCGCGTGATGGTCAGCGACTACGCCATGGGCATCTGGCAAATTACCCGCGAGACGCTGCGCGCCGCGCACCAGCTTTATCTGCATGACAAACGCGACTACAGCCAACTGCCCGCCCGCCTGCGTCCCCCGCGGCAGCTGGACATGAATAACGTCAACGACGCGGTGCTCACCACTTATGCCGGATTGCTATTGCGCGATTTGCTCGACCATTTCGGAGGCGACGTGGAGAAAGCCATTGGCGCTTATAACGGCGGCGTTCGCACTCCCAACCCGGACTATGCTTCCGGGGTCAAGAATGTTGCCGATTATGCGCGGCGCATCCTCGAACACGCGTCCGCGCAGGATGATCCGAATACAAACGCAAAGAGCGCTGACAAACCGCAACCGACCACACCTTGCCCGTCCCCGTCCCCCGCTCCCCCGAATGCACCTGGCACGAACAATTGTGCCACGCCAGGAGCACGCAACTTGTCTACGGACGATGCGCAAAACCCCCCGCCACAGCCAAAGCCTCCCTATCGCCGCGACGACTAGCGGAGGATCGGCTTACGGGGGGGAAGGGTTTGTCGCGGTTCAGCGGTCGTGGGTCATGCCGGCCATCTCGCGCGTGGGCGGCGTTTTGCGGCGCAGCGCGGCCATCTTGGAATCGTCGTTCGCGACGAAGTAGCCCACGGCGATGCCCATCGCGCCGGCGGGAAGTAACTTGCCGGTAGGATTATCGTAGGTAGCGGAAGTCTTCAGAACGTCGCCGGCAGAAAGCTTGAAGCCGCCCTGTTCGACAAAAAATTTCACTGGTACGGCTTCGAGGCGCCCCTTTTCGTCCACTTTTGCGTCGAGCGTGGCCGCGGTTTCCTTGCGCGTAAGATCCTCGAGGACGATTTGCCTTCCGTAGTCATGGAGATGGCCGCCGACGCCAAGAAGCACGCCGTCGTATTTCACGATTACGGTTCCTGATTTTTCGCTTTTGCCGGCAGGCACGTCATAACTGGAATTCCCGCAGGACTTCACGTCCATCCACGCCGGATAGACGTTCTTGCGCGGAGGGAGACTCTCTGCCGTGTCTTGCAACGGAATGACAACTTCGAGATAAACCTTTTCGTAAGAAGTGGCAGTGGGATTGTAGACCATCGTTTCGATGCGGATTCTGTCGTCCTTCTGCACGTAATAACCGTAGCCGGGCACTTCGCTCCAGTCGGTCATCTCGCTGCCAGCGCCGAAAATATGCTCTTCCTTGTTGGGGCAAAGAAAGTCGGACCGGTTTTCGTTCCAGAAGGCGGTGTGGTGAAGGACGGTTCCGGGAACTTCGTTCCCGGCGGCATCCACGAGCCTCGGATGATACGCCAAGAGCCAACCTTCGAACGGAACCTGCCACACTTGATCCGGGGGCTGCGGCATTTTCATGTGGCCGGTCTGCGCGGGGAGATTCATCGGGCCGACGCGGAGCGTGACGGTGTGCGCGGCAGCGTCCACTTTTGGCTCGAGCGTGACGCCCTTGGCGGCCGCATGGTGCATTCCCTCCTGCATGAAGCCGCCATGATGCTGGTGCTGCATTCCGGGCCGCGGTTCGGCTGGCTTTTCTTGCGCACAGGAAAAGGCTGCAGCCAGCAAACTCATGAACAGGAATTTGAGACTCTTCATGTTTCTCCTCCAGACCGTGCGTAATTCGGGCACCAACGCATCTCCATCTCCATCATAGCTAAGATGACCGCACCGCGTCTTCGAGATGCTCCCGCGTGTGCTCAAGTGGATTTCCCCGGAAAAGAAGTTACAATTCCCGCCCATGAAACCTTTCCGCTGGCTTACCGCGTCCTTTTTGGTTTTTGCATGGATCTCGCTTTGCTGGGCGGAAGCCGCGCGCGCACAAAAACTCTCACCGGCGGATCAGATAGTGCTCCTTAACGTGACGGTTGTGGCCGTTCAAACGGGTGCGCTGCAATCCGATCAAACGGTGATCCTGAAAGGCAACCGCATTTTTTCCTTGGGCCCGAGCAAGTCTGCAAAGTACTCGCGTAACGCGGCAACCCTAAATGGCAAGGGGCTGTACCTGATTCCGGGATTGTGGGACATGCACGTACACCTGGTGTTTGGCGACTGGTTCCCGGATGCGAAAGACATTTCACTGCCGCTCTTTATCGCTAACGGGGTGACTGGTGTGCGGGACATGGGCAGCGAACTGGACGTTGTTCAAGATTGGCGCAACCAGATTGCAGCGGGACGATTGATTGGACCAAGGATTCTCACTTCGGGCCCGATGCTCGATGGGCCGAGGCCGCGGTTTCCCAGTTCGATTGCCATTGCCACTCCGGAAGAGGCGCGCCACGCCGTGGATGACCTCAAAGCCCGTGGAGCCGACTTCATCAAGCTGCAATCGCTAATCCCGCGAGAAGCAGTGCTGGCCATTGCCGAAGAGGCGAAAAAACTAGAGGTTGCCTTCGAAGGCCACGTGCCGGACGCGATGCGCGCCAGCGAAATGTCCGAAGCCGGCATGAAGAGCTTCGAGCACTTGATCGGAATTTTCGAAGGGAGCTCGTCAGCGGAAGATGACTTTTTGAAAGGAAACAAAACGGAAGGGCGATTTCTGGCCACTTATGATGAAGCACGCGCCGCTTCGCTGGCGGCGTTGCTGGCGAAGAACCATACGTGGCAATGTCCCACATTGGTGTGGGAGCGAGGCGGGAACCTGCTGGACGTGAGCGATTTCAGCGGAGACGCGCGAATCAAATATGTTCCGGGGCCGTGGAAGAACAAAACGTGGAAACGGTTCACCGACGAAATCACCCAAGGATACGGCACCGATGACATCGCCACACGCAAGAAATTTATCGAGAAGGAGCTGGAGGTCGTGCGCATGCTGCACCAAGCGGGAGTGCCTTTCGTTGCAGGAACGGACACGCCCGCGGGCGTTCACATATTCCCCGGCTTCAGTTTGCACGAGGAACTACAGCGATTCGTGGCAGCCGGGTTCACGCCGCTGGAAGCGCTGCAAACCGCCACATTGAATCCTGCGCGATTCTTTGGAATGGAAACGCAGCTTGGCACCGTCGAGGAGGGAAAGCTCGCGGACTTGGTGGTGCTCAGTGGAAATCCCCTGGAGGATATTTCCAACACGCAGAAAATCGCGGGCGTATTCGTGAACGGACGATATTTCGATCATGCCCAAATCGAGAAGATGCTTCGAGCTGTAAAGGCTGCCGCCCGCCGTCATCCTTGATTGTTCTCAGGAATCAGGCCTTAAATCAGTGAACAGAGCCGACGAAAACGCCGAACGGCGCAATGCTGAACCCTGCTAGAGGCAGCGCGTCTTGACCCATCTCGGGAGCAGCGAGCAAAGGCTTCGCGGAGTCACGTTTGAGCCCAAGAGCAGCCAGATCCAGTTTCACCGATCGCTCTTCCCCGCTCATGTTCAGCACAACGAGAACCGACTCACCCCCGCCAGGGTTTTTGCGCAGATAGGCGAGCACGTACGGGTCATCATGATCTACGGATACGTAGCTTCCGCTGCTCAAAGCAGGGTTGCTCTGGCGCAAGGCAAGCAAGCGCTTGTAGAAGGACAGGATCGAATGAGGATCGGCGGACTCCACGCTGACGTTATATTTCGCGGCGCTGGACGGGATGGGCAACCAAGTATGGTCCGCGGTACTGAAGCCAGCACTTTTTGTTGTGTCCCACTGCATCGGTGTGCGCTCACCGTCGCGGCCTTTCTCTTCGGGCCAACCGATTTTCCCGATGGGATCTTGGACCTCTTCTTTGCGAGCCGGAGGTGTTGTCCGCATACCAATCTCTTCGCCGTAATACATCAGCGGCGTCTGGCGCGTGGTGAGAAGGAGAGTTGCCACCAGCTTAGCAATCTGATCATTCTGAACCCCATCGCCATAACGGTCCCACTGGCGGGGCTGATCGTGGTTGCTGAAAAAGAAGTGGGGCTGGCCGTGGGCGGCGTTGTGATCGACTTCGTCCAGCAGCCGGCGGAAATCCGGCGCGGAGAGCTTGTTCACGTCGGCAATCTGAAAATCCATGGGCAACTGGACTTCATCGTCCTTTGCGCCATACATTTTCGCGAGCTCTTTGATGTTCGGCTCGTCGGCCTCGCTGATCAAAACGGGATTTCCCGGATATGAATTGACCACCCGCCGCATTTCCCGCAGTACTTCGTGAATTTCCGGCAAGTTGTCCGTGTATCTGTGCTGGATGTTCGGATCGCCGAAGGCGTTTTTGCCGGGCACAATCGGGTCGTCGTGCAGGTTCGGATCTTCGAATAGGCGGGAGACGGCGTCGAGACGGAAACCGGCCACGCCACGGTCCAGCCAGAAGCGCATGGCGTCGTACATGGCCTTGCGCACTTCCGGATTGCGCCAGTTCAAGTCCGGCTGCTCGACGTAGAAGTGATGGTAGTAATATTGGCTGGTTGTTGGATCGAACTGCCATGCAGAATGGCCAAACCACGACTGCCAATTGTTGGGAGGCTGGCCGGGGCCTTTCCCGTCGCGCCAGATGTACCAGTCGCGCTTCGGGTTGGTGCGCGAGGAACGTGATTCCTTGAACCAGGGGTGCTCGTCGGAAGTGTGATTCGGAACGAAATCCATAATCACGCGAATGTTTCTTTTTTTCGCTTCGGCCATCAAGTGATCGAAATCCACCAAATTTCCGTAGAGGGGATCGAGCGCAGTGTAGTCGGCGACGTCGTACCCGAAATCCACGAGCGGCGAAGGGTACATCGGGGTGATCCAGATGGCGCCGATGCCGAGGTCGTGCAAGTAGTCTAAACGAGACGTGATGCCTTTGAGGTCGCCGACTCCGTCGCCGTTCGAGTCCTGGAAGCTGCGCGGATAAATTTCATAAATCACGGAATGCTTCCACCACGGATCTTGCGCCGCGCGAGTGGCTCGCTTTGACCCCGCTCGTCGGGCGGAAACACGTCGCGCAGGAGAAGAAGCTTGCTGCGCACTGGCCGGAATCGTCGACAGGCAGAAGCTAAGCGAGATAGCGAGGCGGGAAAACTTGGCGAGCTTCGACACGGCTTCTCTCCCGGAGTGAACTTTATTTGAATCTACTGCCTAGGGCTTTGCGTCACCGCGTTCTGCAACTGCTCTGCAAACTTGAGTTCGCGCTCGGCGTCCTCCGTCCGGCCCAAATCGCGGTAGGCCTGTCCGAGCAAATGATGGGGAATGGGATTATTGGGATCCATCGTGATGGCGCGCTCGAGGGCGCGCACGGCCAGCGCGGCCTCTCCTTTTTTTTCCAGCACTTTGCCCATCAGGATGTACGGGCCGGTCGACGTGGCGTCGAGCCAAATGGAGCGCTGGAGGAGCTTTTCGGCGTCTTCATAATTTTGCGCGCGTGTGTAAGCGTCCGCCAGCTTGTAGTAGACCGCGGCGTCGCCTGGATTCAACTCCAGTTCCTTTTGGAATTGTTCGGTGGCTTCCGGAATACGCGATTTGAAGAGATAAATCTCACCGAGCAGCGAGTGGGCCAGCGGAAGCTTGGGATCCATCTCGACGGCCTTTTTCGCGTAGTCTTCGGCGATGGGAGTAAAGTCCTGACGCAGCAGCATTCGCGCGGTGAAGAGATAGCTGGCCGCGGAATCGGGCGGCACGGCGAACATCTTCGCGAAGGCTTTACGCGCGCTCGGGTAATCTTTTGTCTGGATGTAACAGACGCCTAGAATGTATGCGGCATCCACGTTTGCGCTGGGATACCAGGTTTGCACTTTTTCGAGCGGGCCGATGGCCTCGGCGGGGCGGCCGGCGAGGTAATAGGAGAGTCCCACCAACTGGATGGCTTCGCTATCTCCTGGATTTTCTTCCAGAGCTTTCTTCAAGCTTGCAACGGCCCTCAGATAATCGCCCTTCTTGTAGTAGGCGATTCCCAATTCATGCGCGAGTCCCTTCGTATCGGGCTGCTTCGCGGACAGCGTTTCAAGTTGTGCAATGGCTTCGTCGAATTTGCCTTGCTGCGCTAAGCGCCGCGCATCACCAAACGCGGCGTTCGGCGAGATCGTTTGTTTTGGTTTTGGCGCTTCGGTCTGGTCGGACCCTTTGTGTCCTTTAGAATCGCCGCTGATTTGCTCGAGATTCTCGCGCGCTAGCTTGTGGTTGGGATCAATCCGCAAAGAACGCTCCAAGTGCTGCTTGGCGTCGGAAAGATTGCCTGTTTCAGCCAAAGCGCTGCCCAGGTTAGCCTCTGCGTTTGCATCATCGGGGCGCAAGCGGACAGCAGCGCGATAGTGTTCAATCGCCGCGGGAAATTTGTCCTGAGAAGCAAGAGCATTCGCGAGATTGTAGTGTGCGTCGAAATTGTCAGGTTGCGCTTTGAGCGCCTCTGACAAATGGGATATAGCTTCGTCGAATCGCCCTGTGGCCAAAAGTGCGGCGCCAAGCGCGTTGTTGGCTGTGGCGTCCTGAGGGTGAAGCCGTACGGCCTGCTCAAACTGCCGGATCGCGTCCTCTTGCGCCCCGCGCGCCATAAGCATAGCCGCAAGGTTGTAGTGCGCTTCAAAATCGGCAGGATTCTTTTCCACGTTGTGCCTGGCCATGGCTTCCTGCAGTAGCATGCGCGGATCGAAAGCCATGTCAGGGGAGGTGTGCGGAAGAACTTGAAGCCACAGGTGCGCCATCTCGTCGCTTGAGCGATTACCGGCCACGACGCGGCGCGGCGGGTCGCTTGGATTGGCGACATTGTCGCTGGAGTTGTCGTAGACGTAGCGCATCGAAATCGTGGTCCCCTTCGGTAAGATTACCGGCGCCGCATAGCGATAAACGGCCTGCCAATTCAAATCCCATTTGGGAATGTGAATCAACGTTGTTGCCGAGCCGTCCGGCAAAGTCGCCAAAGCCTGCAAATCCTTGCCGAGATAGTGCGCGTGGGGATAAATCGCCAGCAAATCCGCATCCACGGGGAGCGTAAATTGGTCCGAAACAACGAAATGCTTTTCCCCAGGTGGAATGTCGAGCTGCCGATCGTTTTCCAGTTGGAGCAGCACGGGGAAGAGCGTCGCGGGCTTATCGGTAAAGTACAGCCCAAGACTCGGCTGGATCTTCTCCGGCTTTCCAGACGGTTGCAGGTGGATGTTCAAAACAAAATCCGTGTCCTTGTCCAAACGCAAAGCCATGCCTTCCGGCTCGGGTCGGGGCACCGTCCCGGGTTTCCAAAAAAGGAAGTGACTGTCCGGATCAAAGGCCTCTGATTCGATTTTGAGCTCCATCCCCGGAAAGCCCGCACCGGGGACTGACTCCTGGCGCCGGGCAGACTCGTTGCGATCGACGAGAATGTTTGCGTGGTGGACGACGCGTTTGTCGCCGGGCCGGATCTCCACGGCTTTCAGCCAGCGCGTGCGATCCACATGCGCGGCAAAGATGAAGTTCCAATACATGTCGGAGCCACTGGCCGGGAGCGTGTAAGGCTTTTCTGCCTGGATGATTTTATCGGGTTGACCGAGCTGCCAGCCCGGAACAAATTTCGGGGCTGGAGGCAGATCTTCAGGAGCGCCTTCACGCATGCCCTGGTCGATCCATTTTTGAAAAAGGGCTATCTGTTCTTCGGAAAGGCGGAGCTCGTCGGCAAATTTCGTCGGCTGCGGTTCCGGCAGCCACGGCGGCATGAACCGCGTCGCGGTCACCGCAGCGATCTGCCGGGCGTGTACTTTTGCATCGCTGTAAGTGAGTAGCGGGAAGGGACCCGCCTCTCCCGACCGATGGCACGGGGCGCAATACTGAAACACGATCGGAGCGATGTCGCGATTAAACGTGACCTGTTGCGGGGCAGACTGCGTGTGTCGCGCAGGAACGCCGTCACGCTTGGCGAATGCTGCCGCTGTCGCGGAACTCAATCCAAGCAAGCACGCAACGAGGGTTCGGCGGGAAGAGGTCATTCAGTATCCGCAATGTAGCAACCTACGCCGGGTGCGCTGGATGGCGGAGCTTTCCCTGTGAGAGCCGCCTGGATGGCATCGTCGAGTTCGTGCGTGGTAGCAGCAGGCCGGGCGTGGCCAAGGTCTTCATACCAGTTATCGATGCGACCGTGGTAAATCAGCCGATGATGTGCGTCGAAGACCGCTGCTTCCGGCGTAACCTGAACCTGCCCTTGCGCGACCAGCGCATGTTGCGGATCGCGCAACGCGGGGAGCTTGTAGCCATATTCGCTTTCATGCTGACGAATTTTCTCCGCCGAAGCCGTCTTGCCAAGATAGACAAGCCAGAAACCTGCCTTGCCCGCATATTGCGCGCTGATTCGCTGAATCAACGGCGCATAACGGTTGGAGACGGGGCAATCCGTGCGCACGAACACGAGCACAACCGGTTTTCCCGCGGCCTCCTGAAAAGGATCGGCGGGGCTTCCATCGATGTGAAACGCCGTCTTTTGCGAGGCCCGCGCAAAAGGAAGAACCAAGAGAGCAACCCCTGCGATTAGCAGAGAGGAAAAGGCATAAAGACGGCGTGGGATGAATCTAGAGACTTGCATCAGCGTACTCGGGCCTGTCGCTCCAAAATTTTACTGCCGCGTGAAGAAGCTGTCCATTTTGCAAAGCCATTTCCGAGCCGTCCTCAGAACCCAGAACAAAAACGGGGAGCCCGTGAGGGCTCCCCGTCGGGGTGGTGGGGTGTCCTTGGTTCTTAGTTAGAAAGTGAGTTTGAACCCATACGTCAACGACCGCAGTTGAGAGTTAGCGGCAATGCCCGTAATCTTACCACCAGTATTTACTCCGTTGCCGGCGGCGTTCCCGCCGCAGTCAACGCAGCCGTCTGGCAGTCCGAGGTTGACACGGTTAAATATATTGTAGAACTGGAATTGGAATTGAGCTTTCGCCTTTTCCGTGATGCTAAAGTTCTTGAAAAGGGCTAGGTCAGAATCGAAGTACTTCGGGCCACGCAAAGAGTTGCGCCCAACATTGCCGAAAGTATCCACAGCCGGCTGAGCCCATGACCCGCCAGACTTCCCTGCCGCGTCAAGCAGTAAGCCGTTCGTGGTTTGGAACCAATACCCTGGCGCGTTTGGATCTCCTGAGCGTGTACCGGCCTTGACCGGGCCAACCAGGTCTGGACGGCAGGGCCCTGTGTCACTGGAGGGGTGACAGGACGACAAGGATGGCGTGAAAGGCAACCCGCTTGAAAAGTTCGTAGTGCCATTCAGCTCCCAACCCCCGACCAACAAATCGCCCATGCGCCCGACATTGTTAGCCCATTTCTTACCAGTGCCAAAGGGCAGTTGGTAGACTTGAGTAAAGATGAAAACGTGGTTTCGATAGTTGTCGTTCGGACCGTAATTCACACTTTTATCAAAGCCCGCCGTTCCGCCGTCGAGGTCTGCGCGAGCGTGTTGGAAAGTGTAGTTCCCATTAAAGGATAGACCGGATGCAAAACGCTTTTCCGCGGTCAGCTGGAACGCGTTGTATTTATTGTTGAAGTCGTTTCCGAAATAACGGAAGCCCGAGGTCCACCCATACTTCGAGTAATAGGGTCTACGCTGGTTCTGCGCCAGCGTCGCTGCTGCCCCGGTTAGTGCCGGATCATAACCCGCCAGCTTCGGATTGTTGAACGGATAGTCTGGCCCGCCACCGATGGTATGTGTCCCTTTGTTGCCAACGTAAGCGGCAGTCAAGGTGATTGTTGAGGTCACCTGCCGCTGTACAGTGGCGTTCCAAGCATCCACAACTGGCAGCCGGTTATCGAACGGGCGTATAAATGCGTTGAGACCGGCCGGCAAAAGCGGCCTTCCGTTAACCCCCACGCACTGTGGCTTGTCAGGGGTGAATACGCCGGTAACGGGGTTGACGCCGCTTGGATCTGTGATGGCGTTGCAGTTGCTCGTCGCCAAGGTTCCGCCCAGCGCCGTTGCTGGATCCAGGGGGAACGGGCCATTCGATAGGAAAAACGCCGTGTTGAAGTCCTGTCCATTCGTAGTATTTATTTCTTGGCTTGCCAAGACGGGCACATTCTGCGTGACGGCGTGGCCAAAGATGCTCCCAAAAACGCCAATGTCATAGCTGCGACCGTAGCCAAGTCGAACTACCGTCTTTGGGTTCCATTGGTAGGCAATACCCACTCGAGGCGCAAAGTGTTTGTAATTCGTGCTTGTGTTGCCACGCAGGTCGACTCCTTGAGTGCCAGCCACACGCACCTCGCCGGTACCTGCGTCTACCCACCCTCCCTGGCTCGTACCTCTGACAGACTCGGGCCTATAAATCTCCCAACGGAGTCCCAGATTTACGCTTAGTTTGTTTGTGACCCGCCATGTATCCTGTCCGAAAAAGAAAAGGCGCGGCTGAGTTTCGTTAGCGTTAGTCGAGGAACTCACGTACCGCCCGAAGAACGTCACGTCACCCAGAAGAAATGCTGCGAGGCCTGCTCCCCCAACACCGTTAGGACCCTGCGTCTGGCCCCCGTCAAAAGTCAGCTCGCCGGCTCGATGAACGTCGCTAGGGACACGCAAATTGTAAGCATAGCGGATGTCACCACCGAACTTGAATGAGTGATTACCGCGGATTTTGGTCCAGTTATTCACAAACTGGTATTGGTGCTCGCTCTCGAGTAGCGGGCAATTGCACTGATTCGCACCTAAAGAGTAACCGAAATTGAAATCTGGCAGGCCGCTAGTTGTCACATGGAAATACGGCATCCCTGTCGTGTAAAGCGTGTCAACGTTAAGCCCTGGAATGCCTGCGTCTTTCGCCGGCGTCGTACCGACGCCGCCCGGTGAAACCTGAACGTGATAACGCATGTATCCAAAACGAAAGTCGGTTAGCAGAGTGGGGCTGAAGGTATAGTCAAAGCCAGTAGCCAGACTCTGGTTCCGGACATTGGATGTTCCGGCAAATTGACCGCCCGAGTCAGCAGGAAGCGCCGCACCGCCGGCGAGTTCTCCGAATAGACCCGGCCCAGATCGCAGGAATTTTTGGTAGCTGTACCTGCCGAAGACCTGCGTCTTGGTATTGAGAACGTAATCGGATCGAACGTCAAAATTATCGGCATTCAAGACATTGCTGCCCGAACCAGAAAAATTGTTGGCCGTGGGATCGCTCAGGGTTGCGCCCACTGGTATCAGCTTGAGAAGATTGAGCGCTTGTTGCGACAAGCGGCATGCTGGGATGACATTGCCCGGGAACTGAGTACGGTTGGCAATCCCTACGGGCGTCGGCTGCCCGTTCGTTAGCACCAAGTTACAATGGGCAGCATCTGACGTTTGATACGGGTCGAAGATTGGCCTGCCCAGGTCGCTCAGGTCGCCGGCGCGCTCCGCTGCCGTGGGGATACGATCCTGCGCAGTACCGCCTACGTGGGCCCGCTGCCCCTGATAGTCGCCAAACCAGAAGATCTTATTCTTGCGAATTGGACCTCCCACAGCTGCGCCAAACTGGTTCCAGTTTCCGCTGGGAACCTGGGGATTGCCGAATGCTGTGGTTTTAGATGGAGTCTGCGAGAAAGGATCGCTAGCGAAATTGGAGTTTGAACGCTCAAAATCAAAAGCCGAGCCGTGTAATTCGTTCGTGCCGGACTTAGTTTGGGTGGTCACAATTGAACCAATGGCTTTTCCAAATTCCGCGTCATAATCTTGCGTCGTTATCTTGACTTCATTAATCGCTTCGAGATTTGGGTTAATGACGATGATGCCTAGGATAGGGTCTTGGTTATCCGTCCCGTCTAATTCGAAACCTGTTCCTGCGAAATGTTGGCCGTTCGTTAGGATCTGGCGGGAACCTTGCGGATTCTCGCTGGCAGCATGGCCCCACCCTTGGATTTGCGCTCCGGGCGACAAGAGTTGAAACGTAGTGAAATTGCGGTTGAAAATTGGCACGCTTTCGACTTGTTGTGTTGAAAACAACGTGGCAACGTCAGCCTTCTCCGTCTGAAGTTGCGGAACTTCGCCCGTTACTTCCACACTTTGCGTGACGGAGCCAACCTGCAGCTGAGCATCAACGCGGACTAAGGTGTCTACGTCAACGCGAACGTTAGCGACATCATTCGCCTTAAATCCGGCCGCTTCGATATGAACTTTGTAGTTGTCGGGGATCAAATGCGTGACCAAGTAATTGCCGGTCTCGTTGGTAGTAGCTTCCTCTGTGCTGCCTTTGTTTATGTTTGTTACCGTAACTTTTGCGCCAGCCACGGCGTTGCCTTGCGGATCTGTTACCGTCCCGACAATGTTTCCGTACACCGCCTGACCCGACGCGGTACTGGTGCACAGCAGGAATGCCAAACACCAAACTAGAACCAAACCCAGACTGACTTGCCTTTTCATTACACCCCTCCTGAACACTCGCTTGCTCCTGAGATTTTCTCGACGGAATCCAATTGCTTGCCTCGAAGTTGCCGATTCACTGCGTGGACCGCTCTTACCGCCCCCGACAAGAGATAACCAATTACGCCGATGCGACTTACACACACGAAAGCTTTCAAAATGAAAATGGTTTAAGCGGCAACCTGTCGAACCGGCGCGTTCGCAGTGAATAGCCCCCAGACTCCTCGACTATGTCAACGGCAATTCGCCGCGCCCTGCAAACAAGCGGGAGAGCATCCCTGTGAGAAAACACTTTCCCGTGCACCCAAAGCTGGGCCGACGAACAATTGTGATGGCTCCTATCAGTTTTTTGAGTAACGGTATAGTCTCTTGGGGTCTGATACGGTTACGGGGGATAAGTCGCCGTGTTTCAATGATGTGCAGCGTAGTTACGACTAGTGTTACAATGGCGGGGCAGGGTGGACGAGTGGGGGACAAGGCTCAATACCGGGGTCAGATCGAAAAACTTCTGGGTAGCCATGCCTTGCACGGTTCTGAATCCCTCTGCAAGCTGTTGCGCTATTTGGCAGATCACGCGTGGGACCATCCTGGCACCTCTCCCAAGGAATACCAAATTGCGACGGAAGTCTTTGGGCGCCAGAGTAATTTTGACCCGCATCTCGATTCCACGGTTCGCGTGCAAGCTGGGCGGCTTCGCGGCAAGTTGGCCGAGTACTACGCAACAGAGGGAGCAGAGGACGCCATCCTGGTGGATTTTCCGCGAGGGACTTACGCCCTTGCCTTTCATGAACGTCCGGCGGGTGCAGGGCGAAATCACGGGGGCACGGCTCACGGATCAACAGAAGGCGCCCAGCCTCGCAAATGGCTCACGGCAGTCATCTTGTTCTGTGTGGCCCTCTCCGCTGTTGTCGCTGTTGCCACCGACCGCTTCCTGAACCGCCGTACGGCGGAGGCTCGGCTAACCAGCGACACCTCGAACGTCCCAGTAGCTTTCCATGTTTTTTGGCGAGGCTTTCTCACTGGCCCTCAAGAGCCGTGGGTCATTTTCAGTAACGCAGCTTTTGTCGGACGGCCGTACGTGGGGATGCGTTATTACAATCGTTCCAAGGATTCCGGGGCTGTGATTTTAGACCACTACACGGGAGTGGGTGAAGTGCTGGCCGTTCACGCGCTCGATAACGTCTTCCAAAAACTTCGCCAGCAAATTCGCGTCAAGCGGGGCAGCCTGTTTTCCCTGGATGACGCCAAGAACAACGATCTCATCTTCATTGGCTCGCCTTCGGAGAACCTGACGCTTTTGGAGTTGCCGAACACCCAGCAATTTGTGTTCAAGCAGATCATTTCCGGGCCGCGCATGGGTACCATGGAGATCATCAATTCCCATCCGGAATCAGGCGAACCGAAGGAGTTTTTTCCAACTCTGCCCGATCAGACTCTGGCGGAGGATTATTCGATCATTGCGTTAAAGCGAGGATTGAATCCGGCGCATTCGGTGCTGATTCTGGCCGGTGCCACAACCATCGGGACACAAGCGGCTGTCGAGTATGTTTGTCAGCAAGATTCTTTGGAGCAGTTGCTTCTTCGGCTCTCCGTTTCAAACTCCGGTGAGCTCAAACCGTTCGAAGCGGTCATTCGTGTGAAAGTGGCGCGCGGAGTGCCTGTCGGCTCCGAACTGGTCGCGCTACGTAAAGAACCGTCTTAATTCAACCTGATCGAATAACACAGAGGTCCCTGCTCCTAGCATGAGTGCAGCTTCTCAGTCAGATTAACTCCTTTAGAATCAACACTTACAAAAAACGGGGGAGGGGGGGCTGAATGCCTTCCCGTTCCATTTTGGGAATTTTTGAGATCCTTACGGTGACGGAGCCCTCAGTTTCGGGTCAAGTTCAACCGCCATCTTGAATTCCCGCGCCGCGCCTTGTTTGTCGCCCTTTCTTTGTAACGCCAACCCAAGCTGATAATGAGCCGGAGCGTAACCTGGCACCGACTCAATGGCACTGCGAAATTGCGAAATCGCGCCGTCAATATCGCCCGCATTGAGCAATCGGCGTCCGGAATTCGTAGCGAAAAGCGCGGTTTGTTCGCTGGTTTTCCGCTTTGCGATTTCCGAACCCGCACGGCTCTCCGCCGCAGCGCCTTCGTTATCGCCGAGTTGCCGCAGCACCGTCGCAAGGGTTGTGTGCGCCCCGGCAAACTCTGGCTGCAGGCGAACCGCTTCGCGCAGAGCTTTTGCGGCTTCCGCCAAATCGCCTTTTTGCTTCAACACTGTTCCCAGTGTGTAGTATGCCTCCGCGTAATCTGGCTTGGCGTGAATCGCGGCGGTCAGCTCCTCGGCCGCTGCAGCAAAGTCGCCTTGCTGCCACAGCGTCACGCCCAATGTGTAATGCGGGTCGGCCTGATTGGGATCCAGGTCGGCAGCTTTGCGGAACTCCGCGATGGCCTCCGGCAGTTTGTCCTTTAGTTTAAGCGCCAGTCCTAGGTCGTAATGCAGCGTGGCGTCCTGCGGAGACAGCTTTAGTGCCTCCTGAAAATCTGTCATGGCGGAATCAAAATCCGCCACTTGCAAATACGCAGCTCCGAGGTTCCCGATGTATCCGCTGTCTTGCGGGCGCAACTGAATTGCCGCCTGAAATTCGGCGATTGCTCCCTGGGCATCTCCGCGCTGCAGGCAGGTGAGCCCCAAATTGTTGTGAATATCCGGATTGTCCGGTTGCGATTTCAATGCTTGGCGAAAGGCCACAACGGCCTGCTCTGTTTCGCCTTGATGCTGCAGTAGCAAGCCCAGACTATTTTGTGCATCCGGATTATTCGGATTCAGTTTCACGCACGCTTGCAATTCTTTGATCGCGGCAGTGGCCTTATCTTGCGATCTCAAAACCTGCGCAAAGTAATAGCGGGCGGCCGGATCCGAGGGCTCCAGTTGCACGGCTGCCTGCAGATGTTCTGCAGCTTGCGTCATCAACCCTTCTTGATACTGCAAAACGCCGAGATGGAAATGAGCTTTTGAGAAATTGGGCTGCAGCCGAAGCGCCTCAGAGAATTCTGCTTGCGCGTTTTGCGTGTCCAATTTTTGCGCGAAGACAGTTCCCAGATCGTCGTGCAATTCCGGCCGCTGCGGCTCAAGTTCGATCGCCCGGCGGAATTCCGCGATTGCGCCCTCAAAATCTTTGGAGAAATCCAGGACGCGGCCGAGGGTTCGATGTGTTTCCGAATCGCCAGGAGCCAAATGCGTAGCCTCCTGCGACTCGCGGAGCGCGCCGGCCAGTTCGCCTTTGCGGATCAGCGCGTTCGCGAAATTGACGTGGGCCTGCACAAAATCCGGTTTTAGACGTGTGGCTGTTTCAAACTGGCGGATTGCCGCATCGACTTCGTCCCTGGCGAGCAACACCCATCCCAGTGAGTTGTGTCCCTCGGGGCTTCGCGGCGCCAGTCGTACCACCGTTTCGAACGCCTTGCGTGCAGAATCCAAGTCTCCCTTTTGAAGTGCCGCCATGCCCTTTCCATAGATTGCCGTTGTCTTCGATGCAGAGTCCGAGGGAGCTGGGCCTGCCGACTGCCCTTTGCTGGCGCCTGCTGCATCGGAGAAATACAAGAGAAGAATCAAGCAGCGTGGCAGAAGGCGGGTGCGGTAACAAGCCGAACTGTGTTTCACGCTAGGGAGTCCCTTGGCACAGCAGCGAAAATCTTAGCATGTTTGCGGATGGCCATTCCGGCTCACGCGAGGCCTGCTTGGTTCTCTCGGCCGGGTTGACCCATCTCCATCCCCCCCTTACTATTCTTGAGGATTGATGACTCGCCGCCTCTCTGCTCTCCGGTTGCTGCTGCTGTTGGGACCCTGTGCCTGGCTCTCCCTGCAACTCGGTAAATCTGCGACTCAAGGGATTAACGCCTCGGCCAAAACAACCGCACCCGTCGCCCATTTTACCGACAATGCGGCAAAGGCCGGACTCACCGCTCCGGTCATTTTCGGCGGTGAAGACACGAAAAAATACATCATCGAGACCACCGGCACCGGCGTGGCGATTTTCGATTACGACAATGACGGCTGGCCCGATATTTTCATCGTGAACGGAACGAAGCTCGAAGGTGTTGCCCCAGGAAAAGCCCCCACGAGTCACCTTTACCGCAACAACCACGACGGCACATTCACCGATGTTACGGAAAAGGCCGGCCTGACGCACACCGGATGGGGCCAGGGAGTTTGCGTCGGCGATTACGACAACGACGGATTCGAAGATCTCTACGTCACCTACTACGGAAAGAATTTCCTGTACCACAACAACGGAAACGGCACGTTTACGGACGTCAGTGAAAAAGCAGGGGTGGCCGGAAACGGCAAGAACTGGGGCACGGGCTGCGCGTTCGTGGATTACGACCGGGACGGCAAACTTGATTTAATGGTCGCAAACTATGTGGACTATGACTCGGCCATTGCCCTGGCGCCCGGAGAGCGGCCCTCCTGCATGTGGAAGGGCGTTCCTGTCATGTGCGGGCCGCGTGGATTGCCCTGGGGAAAAAATATTTTGTATCACAATCGCGGCGACGGCACTTTCGAGGACGTAACGAGGAAGGCCAAGATCGACCAGACGAACGGGCATTACGCCTTCAGCGTTTCCACGCTGGATTACGACGACGACGGCTGGCCGGACATTTTTGTCGCCTGCGACAGCACCGCGAGCATCCTCTATCACAACAATCGTGACGGCACGTTCACGGACGTTGCCGTCATCTCCGGCGCGGCTTTCAACGATGATGGCCGCGAGCAGGCCGGCATGGGCTCAACGGTCGGCGATTATGACGGCGATGGCAGGCTCGACATTTTTAAGACCAATTTCTCTGACGACACTTCCACGCTTTACCACAACAACGGCGATGGCACGTTTGACGACAAAACTTTTCCCGCGGGCTTTGGATTAAACACGCAGTACCTGGGCTGGGGCACGATGTTCCTCGACGTGGACAACGACGGCTGGCCGGATCTGTTGCTCGTGAACGGCCACGTCTATCCCGAGGTCGACAGCCAGCATCTCGGCAGCAATTTCCGCGAGCCGAAGATTCTCTACCACAACAACGGGAACGGAACGTTCAGCGATATCTCCGCCAACGCCGGCCCTGGCATCACCGCGGTGAGTTCCTCGCGCGGGCTGGCCGTCGCCGATTTATGGAACGATGGGCGCGTATCCGCGGTAATTAGCAACATGAACGCTCCGCCGATGTTGTTGGTGAATGACCTGCGCAACGAAAATCATTGGATCGCCTTTCACCTGATCGGAACCAAGTCCAATCGCGATGGCATCGGAGCCAAAATCACTATGAAAGCCGGCGCGCGAACTTTCGTCGATGAAGTGCGCAGCGGTTCCAGCTACGATTCCAATAACGACATGCGCGTGCATTTTGGACTTGCCGCGGCGGCAAAAGTTGACTCCGTGGAAGTGCGCTGGCCCAGTGGACTCATCGAGAACTTCCCGAATTTGGCGGTCGATTTGATGCATACCCTGAAGGAAGGCTCTGGTACTCCGGTGAATTCTGGCATACACAAGCCGTAGCCCCATGCAGGATGGAGGAAGCTTCCATGGCAAAAAGATGCCTTGTCTCAGCGGCGCTGCTGCTTTTCCTCTGCCTGACGGGACCCGCGGCATATCCCCAACAGAAGCCTGCGGACGCCGAAGGCCACCAATGGTGGCAGCACGCCGTGTTTTACGAAATCTATCCGCGGAGTTTTGCCGACAGCAACAATGACGGCGTGGGCGACCTGAACGGCATCGCCTGAAAACTCGACTACCTGAAGGAACTCGGTGTCGACGCCATTTGGATCACTCCCTGCTTTCCGTCCCCGCAGGTGGACTTCGGCTACGACGTCTCCGACTACGAGGCGATCGATCCGATGTACGCCACGATGAAAGACTTCGATCATCTGGCGAGCGAGGCGAAGAAGCGCAACATTCACGTCATCCTCGATTTCGTGGTGAATCACACTTCTGACCAGCACAAATGGTTCCAGGATTCCAAATCGTCAAAAGCGGCCGAGCACCGCGACTGGTATATCTGGCGTGACGGCAAGGGCCCCGGGCAGCCGCCCAACAATTGGCTCTCGACCTTCGGTTTGTCCGCTTGGAAGCGCGACTCGGCGACGAATCAGTATTACTACCACTATTTTTATCCTGAACAGCCGGACTTGAATTGGCGCAATCCTGCCGTTGAAAGAGCCATGCTGGACGTGACGCGCGTCTGGTACAAACGCGGAGTCGCCGGTTTCCGCCTCGACGCGGTGGACACGTGTAGCCGCGATCCAACACATAAAATGCCCCCGCTTCCGGAAGGAACTCATCCAGAATGTTCACATCGCTGGTTTTGCCAGCAGTTATGCGGATAAACGAAGGAATATTGCCGTG
>Ga0307475_10000724_pt1 | contig 19915 bp, 17 predicted proteins | sample atmos_gasesECM1C_FD_203317 | JGI IMG/M metagenome (GOLD analysis project Ga0307475, IMG submission 203317) | Hardwood forest soil microbial communities from Morgan-Monroe State Forest, Indiana, United States - atmos_gasesECM1C_515 | ecosystem: Environmental > Terrestrial > Soil > Temperate... | reverse complement strand
CTTTTCGCATTAGTCCCATTTCTGGCTTTTTTCGGTTCGAAAATTACCGTGCGCAAGCCTTGGGGGACAAAGTCGGATTATTGGATCTTGGCGCCCTTACTGTTATTTTTCTTCCTGCGGATGTGCCAATCCGTCGGTAATCAATTCTTCTTTGGCCAAGCTTCTAAAATCATTCTTGTTTTAATTGGCTGGCTCTGTTTCAAAAGCCTGGATCCGGAGGGAAAACTCTTCCGGTTTTTTGCGGTGTCCTTGCCTGTCATTTTTGCGGCTGGAGTCGCCGTGGGGATTATTATTTGGGCCGTCACAGCCAAGATTGGCGAGGAGCGCTTGCGCATAAGTCCAAATGACTATGAGTACGTCTCCGAGTATGCGGCCCTCATGATGCCGCTGATTCTGTTTTCCTTCGACGAGTTCAAGCGCACTAATCAGAGAATATTGATGTTCATTGTCTTCGTGATTGTGTCGAGTGGCTTGGTTCTCACAGGCTCTCGCGGCCCTTTGATTGGCGCAATTATCACGGTTTTAACCTACAGCTACCTAGCCAGGAAGCGCGTCAGCATAACCGTGTGGATTTCGGCTATCGCGATTTTCGCGATAATCGTGATTACCCTGGGCTCCATCGCTTATACGACGGGCTCGCAAAACGATACCAACCGGTTCGCCCTTGACCAGCACGTATCCCTTGACGACCCCGCATCACTGGAGGCCCTGACCTCTGGCCGCTTCTCCAATTGGGCTTTCCTGGTCACCGAAATGCTCTCTAACAACACGTGGATCGTTTTTGGTTCCGGGCTCGGCCAACTCGCGGAATGGATACCCTCGGACGGCGGGTTCTATCGTCCTGCAATAACCAATGGCTTGCTCTCCGCTTGGGTTCCGTTCGGACTGATCGGACTGTTCGGATACATATACTTCAATATTTATCTGTGGCGTCGCATGCGGCACGTCGAAGCGTCCCCGTATCGTTGCATGGCAATTAGTCTTTTCCTCGCATACATCGTGACGGATCAGATCGAAACCCACTGGCAAGGAACCAATATGTTGTGGTATGTGTCGTTTATTCTCTACGCCCTGACCTTGGCTAGGCCAACTTTATTGCCGCGAGCGGTGACCAAGGCTGAGCCAGCGCCTGCCGGAACGATGCTCACGCTTTCGAAATCCGACGCTTGAACTGATGTTTGCGACCCGCTCAGTCGGCCCACCCAGGCTATGCCATTTGTGCCGACTGTTCGGTGCTCGCCTCCCAATCAGCTTTTTTCACGGCGTAAGCACCAGGACTCAAAGCCCACGAGAACGATCGAAGTGTCAAATTCTTGCCTCTAAAATATTCATCTACCGCGTTCGATTCGCCCCACTCTCGCGCCGCGTATTCGTCGAATACAATTACGCCATTAGGTATTATCAGAGGGTAGAAGTGTTTTAGTGCCGCGACCGTCGGATCGTAGGTGTCAAAATCTAGATTCATCAGCGCCACGCGGAAGCCGGGATTTTTTTGAACATATTGTTCCATCGTCGTTGCGGCATCCCCCTTTATTATTTCCACCCTGCTCTCTAGTCCCACTTCCCGCGCGATCGCCATAATCGCCTCCGGTGACCCGCCTTCATAATTAGAGACTCTTAAAAATTCCTCTCCTTTTACGCGATCGTATTCGCGACTGGTGGATTGTGGATAACCGGAAAAGGTATCGAAACCGACCACCCTCCGGCGCGAAAGTGGATTGAACACCTGAATTAATTTCGCCCAGTACAGCAGCCCGGCTCCCTTGAGCACTCCGCCTTCTACGATGTCGCCTGGAAGATCGATTACGCGTTTAAACAATTCATAGCGAGCCCACATTTTTGTGAAGCGATCTAGAGGGCCCCGCAATAATAGATCGTTGTATGCATCCCAGGTGTCGGACGATTTCATCGGTTACCTTTCATAGAAGATATGCGGCGGTATGCGCCAGTATGCAGTTGGCGCGAGATCAAGTCCAGTTCACCGCCAACCCATATCTAGATTATGATTAATACTTGGATTTTCTGCGCGAGACCGAGGCACAAATTTATTGCGATCAGATCTCGGCCCTTTGAAACGAAGCGAACACAGCACGCCCACAATCTTGGGCATTGTTCCGGCGCGCGGCGGCTCTAAAGCGATTCCCAGGAAGAATCTTGCGCTTCTCGCAAATAAGCCATTGATAGCCTGGACGGTGGAAGTGGCCATTGAATCCGGTTCCCTTGATCGTTTGCTGATATCAACGGACGACCCGGAGATTGCACGGGTCGGCAAAAAGTTGGGCGCTGAAACACCCTTCCTGCGCCCTACTGAATTAGCCGCCGACGCCAGCACCAGCATGGATGTAATTCTGCATGCCATCCGCTGGTTTGACGAAAACGAAAGCTACCGGCCTGACTATGTTCTGCTGCTCCAACCAACATCACCATTGCGAACCGTGACGGACATCCGTAAGTCCATAGAACTCGCGCTCGCAAAACGCGCTGATTCCGTAGTGAGCGTCTGTGAAACGCACCAACACCCGTTATGGATGAAGAGCGTGAATGAGGAAGGGAAGCTGGTTGACCTCTTCCCACAGTCTCCGGCGCCCACTCGAAGACAAGATCTCCCTTCGGTGTTCGCTCTAAACGGTGCGATCTATTTAGCTCTCCGGACTTTTCTGTTGTCCGAACGTACCTTTATTTCCGACCGCACCTACGCCTACGTCATGCCCGACAACAGGTCTCTGGATGTGGATACCCCTTGGGACTTGTATTTGGCGGATCTGATCCTTCGTGACCGGGAGCACCGTGAAACCGTTTGAAATAAATGAACATAAGATCGGCCCAGGACAGCCTACCTTTGTCATCGCCGAAGCCGGCGTCAATCACGACGGACAATTGGCTCTCGCCAAGCAACTCGTAGACATAGCTCTTGACGCCGGAGCAGACGCGGTAAAATTTCAAACTTTTCGAGCCGATCAAGTGGCGAGCCCTTCGGCTGTCAAGGCCAACTATCAAAAACAAACTACCTCTTCCCGTGAATCGCAATTAGCAATGTTGCGGCGGCTCGAACTCTCAGAAGAGGCCTTTCGTGAGTTACAAAACCATTGCCGGTCCCGCGGGATAATATTCCTTTCGACGGCCTTTGATGAACACAGCGTCGATTTCTTGGCTGGCCTGGATATTCCGGCCTTCAAGATTCCTTCCGGTGAAATAACGAATGCCCCTCTCCTCGAACATATCGGCGTCAAGGGCAAACCCGTAATTTTGTCCACCGGAATGGCCACTCTCGGCGAAATCGACCACGCCATGCGATGTCTTAACCAGTCCGGCACCCAGCAGATAGCGCTTCTTCATTGCGTTTCAGAATATCCTGCTGATGCTTCGACGACGAATCTACGTGCGATGGCCAGCTTGAGCGATTGCTTCGGTGTGCCGGTAGGTCTGTCCGACCACAGTCTAGGTACCGAAATATCCATTGCTGCCGCCGCTCTAGGCGCGAGCATCATCGAGAAACATTTCACCTCCGACAAATCTCTTCCCGGGCCCGATCACTCTGCTTCTCTGGAGCCCAGCGAACTCAAGATCTTGGTGAAAGCGATTAGGAATGTTGAAGTGGCCTTGGGGGATGGAGTCAAACAGCCTACCCCGGAGGAATTGCGCAATGCCGCTGTGGTTCGCAGGAGTCTGGTAGCGGCGGTAGACTTGGAGCCGGGCAATTCGCTGGAGCGCTCCATGGTCGCCTTTAAACGGCCCGGAACCGGAATTTCTATGCAACTCTTGCCATACCTTCTTGGTCGCAAGCTGCGCCGCAGGGTAGAAGCCGGCACCATGCTCGAACTGGGGATGTTCGAGTGAGGCGCATTGCAGTAGTCACCGTGGCGCGCTCCGATTACGGAATATACAAATCCATTTTGAATGCGATTCGAATGGATAAAGAATTGGAGCTAAGCCTCTTAGTGGGCGGAATGCATCTTTCTCCTGAATTTGGGAATACCGTTACAGATATTCAATCCGACGGTTTTGAAATCGCAGCCAAAATCGAAATGCTGCTTTCCTCGGATTCCCCGGAGGGCGTCGCCAAGTCCATCGGAATCGGCGTCCTCGGATTTGCCCAGGCTTACGCCGATCTGCGGCCGGACCTGTTGTTATTGCTCGGTGACCGCTTTGAAATGTTGTCTGCTGCGGTCGCCGCTCTTCCCTATGGAATGCCTATCGCCCATATCCATGGTGGTGAATCTACCGAAGGCGCTATGGACGAAGCGATCAGGCATTCCATTACCAAAATGAGCCACCTTCATTTTGCGTCTACAGAAGCGTATGCCCGGCGCATCATCCAAATGGGGGAAGAACCGTGGCGCGTGACCGTCAGTGGCGCTCCCGCGCTCGATAATCTGGCAAGAATGCCGCTCCTTAAAAAAGAAGCTCTCGAACAGCGCTTCGGATTTAGTCTGAAAGAACCCACATTGCTAGTTACCTATCACCCCGTCACGTCGGAGACGGAGGATACCTCTCACCACATTGAAGAACTCCTGGCGGCGTTGAACGAATCAGGGCTCGCTCTGATTTTTACGTCTCCCAACGCAGACCACCAGGGCCGCGGTATTCTTCAAAAAATTCAGGATTTTGTGCTTCATCACCCGCGTGCCTGGTTCGTAGCCAATCTGGGTCAGGAAGGCTATTTCAGCCTGATGGGGCAGGTTGCCGCCATGGTCGGAAACTCTTCTTCGGGAATGATCGAAGCCGCATCGTTTGGCCTTCCGGTCGTAAACATTGGGAGTCGGCAGCGTGGCCGCATGCATGGACAAAACGTATTGAATGTTGGTTATGAGCGAAAAGAGATTTCAGAGGGCGTACGGCGGGCGACTCAGCCTCCGTTTAAGCTCGGCCTGGCAACCATGAAGAACCTCTATGGCGATGGCCAAGCCGCGGAAAAAATCGTGACCAAGCTCAAGAACGTGCCCCTGAATCGAGAACTTCTCGTAAAACGATTCCACCTCATCTAGTCATCTAATAGTTGTCAAAGTTGACTGTCAAAACATCGTCGTCAACATTATCAACCGTTATTAGAGAGTGAGTTATACTTTACTCGTGCGTGGAAACTCATTCGGATGGCTTTCGCTCAAGCCTCTTCGAAAGTTATCGGCCTCGGAGCCGGCGGCCATGCCAAGGTGCTCATTGAGATTTTGCAAGCGATGGGCACAGTCGAGATTACCGGTCTCCTGGACGTTGATCCAAAGCTGTGGAAAAGTAAGCAACTGGGCATCGTCGTGCTCGGATCTGATGAGCTGTTGCCGAAGCTCTTCGAGGATGGGATTCGCCAAGTTTTCATAGCAGTGGGCAGCACCGGCGAGAGCAATCTTCGTCGGAATCTTTTCGCAAAGGCTCAACATCTCGGATTCGTGGTTATACCCTGCATCCATCCAAGCGCGGTAATTTCTCCTTCCGCCGTAATAGGAGAAGGCCCCAACATCATGGCCGGGGCTGTAGTCAACTCAGCGGCTCGCATCGGCGCGAACGTCATCGTTAATACCGGGGCCATAGTCGAACACGACTGCTCGCTGGAAGATCATTCTCATGTCGCCCCTGGAGCCCGGCTGGGCAGTGCGGTCACCGTCGGCGAAGGCGCCCATATCGGGATCGGGGCTTCCGTCAGGCAAGGCATATGCATCGGCCGGAATTCCGTCGTGGGTGCAGGTGCTGCTGTGGTTTTTGATGTACCGGACGGTACAATTGTCGTGGGAGTTCCAGCGCGTCCGTTACGGAAAGTGAAGGCATGAGGGGCGAAGAATTAAATTCTTTTTTCGTTGAACTCGATACCACCGTTCAGGAAGTCCTGTTTCGTATCGATCGCAATCGGCAAGGCATCGCTTTAGTCGCCGATTCAAAACGAAGGCTGATAGACACATTGACCGACGGCGATTTACGCCGCGCCATCCTGGCCAGAATTAGTCTCTCCGCCCCGGCTTCCGAATTGCTTAAGAGGAAGAATCGCAAAGGTTCTCCTCTCACCGCCAGAGTTGGCACCGACGCCTCAGAACTCTTGCGTTTGATGAACGAACATGGCGTCCGGCATATTCCTCTTTTGGATTCCACACGGCGCGTCGTTGATATCGCGCTGCTTACCGAATTGGCAAAAGTCCAGGAGTCCAGTCTCCGCGGGGTGATTATGGCCGGTGGCTTGGGAACTCGTTTGCGCCCGTTAACCGAAGCGCTGCCAAAGCCGATGTTGCCAATTGGTGGCCGGCCTATTCTGGAACATATCGTGGAGCAGTTTCGGGCTTCCGGCATTCGTCGAGTCAACTTTGCCATTAACTATAAAGGGAAAATGATTCAGGACTACTTCGGCGATGGTAGCCGCTTCGGCATTAGTGTCGGCTACACCCACGAGGATCAACCGCTGGGCACCGCTGGCGCGCTGCGCTCCCTGAAAGACTTTAACGAGCCAATTCTTGTAATTAACGGCGATATCCTCTCGCGCATGGATTTCAACGCCTTTTTTGATTTCCACAAGGAACAAAATGCGCAAATGACCGTTGCCGTTCGCCTTCATGAGGTCAGAGTTCCTTACGGCCTCGTCGAAACCGACGGCGTGGCCGTCACCGGTCTCATCGAGAAGCCGGTGATACGACATTTTGTGAACGCCGGGATTTATTTACTAAACTCCGAAGTTCGCTCATATATCCCCGCGGATCGGCGTTTTGACATGACCGATCTTATTGAGCTCCTGGTGCAGGAGAAGTGCACCGTAGTCAGTTTTCCCATTTTGGAATATTGGCTCGATGTGGGAAGGCACTCCGACTACGAGCAGGCCCAGGAAGATGTACGCTGCGGGAGAATTTTTTAACGGTGCGGCTCTTAGTTACCGGCGGTGCCGGCTATATTGGTTCGACATTAGTCCCTCGGTTGTTGTCAGCGGGTCATCACGTCCGCGTTCTCGATGTTCTCACCCACGGCGGAAACTCCTTGCTCGGCGTTTGGTCCCATCCTCACTTTGAATTTTTTTTGGGTGATCTTCGCCACCCCCAGGTTGTTGCCAAGGCGGTCGCCGGAATCGATGCCGTCGTTCATTTGGCTGCAATTGTTGGTGACCCCGCTTGTGCTAGACACCCTGATGTGGCTCGTTCCACAAATCTTGACGCGTCTCTCGCCTTGCTTGAAGAATGCAAGCGCTCCGCCGTCAATCGACTGGTTTTTGCTTCCACTTGTAGCAACTACGGAAAAATGACCGACGCGAACCAGTACGTCGACGAATCTTCCGAATTGCGGCCCATCTCCCTTTACGCCGAAACCAAGGTCGCCGTGGAAAAAGCGATTCTTGATCCCGCGAGAACCGGAGCACTCGGTGCCACCGCATTGCGCTTCGCCACCATTTATGGTGTGGCTCCGCGGATGCGCTTCGACCTTACTGTGAATGAATTCACCATGGAGATGATGACCAGGAAGCGCCTGACGGTTTTTGGTGAACAGTTTTGGCGCCCCTACGTGCACGTCCGCGACGCGGCACGGGCCATTCAGCTGGTGCTTGAACAACCAGCCGAAAAAATGCGAAACGCGGTCTTCAATGTAGGAGACACAGAAGAGAATTTCAGAAAAATAGATTTGGTTGAGTTAATCAAGCCCTATGCAAAAGATGCCGTAGTCGAGTACGTGAAAAAACAAGAAGATCCGCGCGATTATCGCGTTTCTTTCGCTAAAATTCGAGCGATGCTGGGGTTTGAATTATCCCGGAAGGTCAAAGACGGAGTTCATGAAATCGCCCAGTTGGTCTGTGACAAGGTTGTGCAGGACTTTGACAACCCCCAATATAGGAATTGAGCAGGAATTGATGATGGGTATAGATTCTTCCGTGAAAGCTGATGCTTCGAAAGATTTCGTTGCCCTTTCCGTTCCAGAGATTGGGGGCAATGAATGGGTATACATTAAAGAGTGCCTCGACACTGGATGGGTGTCTTCTGTCGGCAGTTATGTGGACCGTTTTGAGAAAATGATTGCGGAAACTTGCGGCGTGGCCCACGCCGTGGCAACGGCAAGCGGTACCGCGGCTCTGCATGTCGCTTTGCAACTCGCCGGTGTAGCGCCTGACGATGAAGTGTTACTACCGACCCTCACTTTTATCGCTCCTGCCAATGCCATTCGCTACCTGGGCGCACGTCCCGTAATCATGGATGTGGACTCCCATTGCTGGCAAATGGATCCCCAGAAAGTTCATGATTTTCTCACTACGGAATGCGTCTACCATGAAGGAAAACTGCGCAACAAATTAAGTGGACGTCAAATTAAAGCGATACTCCCGGTGCATCTCCTCGGTCACCCCTGCGATATGAATCCGCTTGTTGAATTGGCGGAGCAATTTGATCTGAAAATTGTCGAAGACGCCACAGAAAGCCTGGGCTCCACCTATCGAGGCCGCCCTGCAGGGGGCATCGGCGCCATGGGCTGTTTAAGTTTCAACGGCAACAAGATTATTACCACCGGTGGCGGCGGCGCGATTATCACCAATTCTGAATTGCTCGCCAAGCGAGCGCGTTATTTGACCACACAAGCAAAGGACGACCCGTTCGAATATATTCACCACGAGGTGGGCTACAACTATCGTCTCACCAACGTTCAAGCGGCCATGGGTGTGGCGCAACTCGAGCGGCTGCCTTCCTACGTCGCCGCCAAGCGCAAAACCACCGAGATTTATAACGCTCATTTTTCCCATGTACCTGGGCTTACGCTACCTGAAGAAGCACAATGGGCCCGCAGTAATTGCTGGTTGTATGCGGTATTGATCGCGGCACAATCGTTTGGAGAGAGCAGCCGCGAGTTGTCGCGACGCCTGAAACTCGATTCTATCGAGACGCGCCCCTTTTGGCGGCCCGTCCATCGACAGGTTCCGTTTCTCGATTGTCAATCCTATAAAATCGAAGTAGCTGACGACTTGTACGAACAGGGAATCAGCTTACCGTGCTCCGTGGGCTTGACCCGCGAGCAACAGGACCGCGTTATCGGTGAAATCCTTGCCCTACGGGGAATTTCCATCGCGAATCAAGAGGGAAGTAGCAGCCCCGCGGTATAAATAGAGTTTCCCGAAGAGAAGCGTCACTCCTTCGAGCCGCGCGAAAGTTATATAGGAGAGTTTGTGTCAAAGCGAACGGCGCTCATTACTGGTGTCACCGGGCAGGACGGCGCTTATCTTTCCGCCTTTCTCCTGGAGAAGGGCTATCGCGTATTTGGCACCTTCCGACGCTCCAGTTCAAGAAGTTTTGAGCGCTTGGAATATCTTGGAATCTTGAATGACGTTGAGCTGATCCCCCTCGATTTACTGGATCAGAGCTCGCTATTTTTTGCCCTGCGTACCACCGCCCCCGACGAAATTTATAATCTCGCGGCGCAGAGTTTTGTCGGCGCTTCTTTTGAACAACCCATCGCCACGGGAGAAATTACCGCACTTGGAGCAATTCGCCTGCTCGATGCAGTCCTCGCCAGCGGTTTACGTCCCAGGTTTTACCAGGCCTCTAGCAGCGAAATGTACGGCGACATGAGCAACGACCAGAAGCAATCGGAATCCACGCCGTTTCAGCCTTGCAGCCCATACGCCACCGCGAAACTCTACGCACATTGGGCGACCGTTAACTACCGCAATGCCTATGGAATGTACGCATGCTCGGGAATTCTCTTCAACCATGAATCCCCGTTGCGTGGCATCGAATTTGTGACCCGCAAGATTGCTGACGGCGTCGCACGCATTAAGCTTGGGCTGCAAACTAAAATCGTTCTGGGAAATATCCATGCCAAAAGAGACTGGGGCTACGCGCCGGATTATGTTCAGGCTATGTGGCTCATGCTTCAACGCGACACGCCCTCCGATTATGTGATCGCCAGCGGCAAATCTTACTCAGTCGCCGAGTTTGTCAGCATGGCGTGCCGGCAGGCTGCTTTACCCAATGATCCGCAAAGCTATCTTGAACTTGATTCGAATCTCCTTCGCCCCAGTGAAGTTGGCTACTTGCAAGGCGACCCGACCAAAGCCATGAATGAACTCGGGTGGAATCCTTCCCACACACCGATTGAGGAGCTGGTCCGCATCATGGTGCAAGCAGACATGCAACGTGTGCGACGGGAAATTCGCGACGGTCGCCATCAAAATAAAATACTAACCGCGAACTTCGTCACTCCCCATCGGGAATGATCCGGCAATCATGAAAATTGGCTTTGTGTATGATGCGATTTATCCTCACCTGAAAGGCGGCGGAGAACGAAGGATCTATGAAGTAGCGCGCCGCCTCAGTGCTCGCGGGCACGAAATTCACATAATCGGCATGAAAGGCTGGACTGGAGCGGACTCCATCGAGAGTGATGGATTAATTTATCGAAGCTTGGGCCGATCAATTCCTTTGTATCACTCTTCAGGCCGGCGTTCTATTTCGGAAGCCTTCGAGTTTGGTCTCCAGTCCTTGCGCCTTCTCGGTTTTGAGCGCTTTGACGTAATCGATTGTGGCCAATGGCCCTATTTCCACTTTCTCCCTGCCAGGGCCTATTGCTGGTTGCGTTCTTGCCCAATGGTCGTTTCTTGGTATGAAGTTTGGGGACGCCACTGGTTCGAATACCTTGGACCCCTTGGCTTCGCTGGCGCGGTGGTGGAAAAGGCTTTCGTTCACCTGCCCGACCGGATTTTTGCGGTATCCGACGCTACACGACGTGACTTGATTCGTACCGGCGCTCGTCCCAATGTGGTCGAGATGATACCGAATGGGATAGACTATAAACGTATTTGCTCGATAATCCCTTCCTCGACAAAATATCATGTCTCCTATATTGGCCGTTTGAAAAACCACAAGAACGTGGACGTGCTCGTGGAAGCCATCGCTCTCACAAAAATTTCCCTTCCCGATATATCTGCTGTCATCATTGGTGACGGACCCGAGAAGGCTATGCTGCTGGAAAAAGCTCGTTCTTTAGGGGTCGCCCAGAACATAACGTTCACAGGCGCGATCGAAAACTTCGATGACGCGATCCGGCTGTTGAAGTCCTCCCTGCTGTTTGTGAATCCATCCACAAAAGAGGGCGGCGGTAGCATCACACTATTCGAGGCCAACGCGTGCGGACTGCCTGTGATCGCCGTGAGGTGCGCGCACGGCATCGATCCGAATTTGATTCGCGAAGGGGAAAATGGCTATTTTGTAGCTGAGTTATCCGCGCAGAAAATCGCCGATAAGGTGATTGCGCTGCTGGATAACGCAGAGGTCATGAAAGCCAACGCTTCAAGAGCGAAAAACATGGCTGCTCAATACGATTGGGATGTGGTCGCCGATCGCCATGAAAAAGCTTACAAGAAAATATGTCATCTCGCGTAAGGTGAAAAAATGAAACGAATCGAACAAGACGGTCATCTCATTGCTCTCATTATCGACACCGCGGCGGATTTTAGGCCTGGTGTCCACTTTATTTCCGATCCTGAGTGGCCGCTTCAACTTGGCCTTCTGGCTCATCGTGGCGGACACTCGATCCCTGCCCACCGGCATTTTGAGCGCGAAAACACCGGAAAAACGATGACGCAGGAGTTTCTGCTCGTGGTCAGCGGAGAAATGGAAGTCGACTTCTACGATGCGGAAGGATCATTGTTCCGTTCTGAAATGTTGCTCCCCGGCCAAGCGCTCTTGCAAATCCGTGGCGGTCACGGGTTCCGTTTTCCCGCGTCTAGCCAGATCCTCGAGCTAAAAATTGGCCCCTATCTTGGCCTGGATCAGGATAAGCAACTCATCGAACACGCGGTTGCGAAGCGGTGAATGCTCAAGCTCAGGGCGCAGTTCTAAAAATGATTCATTACCGTCGGACCAGTTGGCAAACCCCAGGAGGAACATGGCAGCTTCAACTTCGATGAGCAAAATTCCAGTCTGCCAACCGTTTCTAAACGGCAAAGAAGTTGAGTATGTCCGGGACGCCGTGGATTCGACTTGGATTTCTTCACAAGGCAAATACCTCGAGCGTTTCGAAAGAGATTTTCCCGCCTATGTCGGAATGAAGCATGGAACATGCACTTGTAACGGAACAACCGCTTTGCACCTGGCGCTCCGCGCTGCCGGCATTGGACCGGGCGACGAAGTGATACTTCCAAGCTTCACCATGATTGCGACCGCTTTTGCGATCTGTTACTGCGGTGCCACGCCCGTTCTTCTCGACGCGAACGAGGACGACTGGAATCTGGACGTATCCAGGTTAGAAACAGCCATTTCGCCTAAAACGAAGGCCATCCTCGTCGTTCATATTTACGGGCACCCAACGGATATGGATTCGCTCCTGGAATTTGCCGCCCGGCATAATCTTTTGGTGATTGAAGATGCCGCTGAAGCTATCGGTTCGGAATATAAAGGCAAGTTATGCGGATCGTTCGGACGCATCTCCTGTTTCAGTTTCTTCGCCAATAAGAATATCACCTGCGGCGAAGGCGGGATGGTGCTGACCAATGATGATCTCCTGTACGATCGCCTGCGCTATCTGAAAAACCTCAGCTTTCCGCTGGGCAAGAGTCGCGAGTACGTTCATGAAGAAATTGGTTATAACTATCGAATGTCCAACTTGCAGGCCGCTCTCGGATGCGCCCAGCTCGAACGAGTGCAGGAATATGTCGACATGCGTCGTCGCAATGCCACTCTTTATTCGCAAAGACTGTGTCGCATTCCCGGGTTACGTTTGCCTGTTGAGCGCGGTTCGGTGAAGAATAGTTATTGGATGTATGGCATAGTGTGCGAAAAGCAATTCCCAGTTTCGCGAGACGAATTAATTGAGAAACTGATGGAGCGTGGAATCGAGTCGCGTAAGTTTTTTAAACCCATGCATTTGCAGAAATCCGTCCGCGACTATGGTTTCCGCGCGCCTTCGGCTATGCCTGTCTCCGAACATTTGGGTGACGCCGGCTTGTATTTGCCGTCTAGTTCGTCGCTGGGAGTGGAAGACATCGATCGAATTTGTGATGCTATTTCCGAAATCGGATCTGTGAAGAACGCTTAGGTATTTAGCTCATCATCCCGAAAGCGGGCGCGGATTTAAACAATGATTCGTCTCAGACTTAATCTATTCAAATTTTCGCTTAATTTCGTGGAATTGCTGCTTCCGCTGCTCTCCTTCACCCTTGCCGGGTACATCCGCTTTGATCTCCCCTTCTTTGCGGCGTCCAAAGATTACATAGGCCTACTGTTACTTACGACCATTAGTTGGGCTCTCTTGTCGCGCCAGTACGGTCTTACCTCTCCCGTGAACCTTTTTGCGGCGGGAGGCAAATCCAGAAGAATCGCGAGCGCCTGTGGCGCCACGTTTCTGGTGACCTTTGTGGGCGCCAGCTTCTATCGAAATGCACAGTTTTCCCGCAGTTTCCTGCTATTAAGTTGCGTCCTGCTTTTTTTCCTGACCTTTACCTCTCAAATACTTTTTCGGGTGGTCCTGGAGAGCCTGCGACGCCGTGGAAAGTATTGCATTCGCGTACTGATTATTGGCGCGGACGATTTTGCATTGGAAATGGCCAACCGTTTGATGCACGGCCAATTGACGCCCTGCCAGGTGGCTGCGTACATTGCGCTTCCAAATCAGGAAATTTCCGTGGCTGACCTTCCCGTCTACACTTTCGATGATGTTCCCAGGATAGCGCTTGAGAACGGCATCGATGAAGCCGTTCTTGCCATTCCTTACGCCAGGTTCGGTGAGATTCCCTCTATATTGCACAGCCTTGAACCGTTATGCGTGCCCACCCGCGCGTTTTTAAGTTTTGGAGATGGTGTCCAGATTGAAGAGCACCTTTTTGATTTTGGCGGAATGCCTTTGTTGGATTTGAAACCTACTCCCACGGAGTCCATGTCTTACGCTTTGATTAAGCGCCCATTTGATTTCTTCTTCTCCGTCTTGGTGCTCATCCTTTCCGCTCCCATCATGATCTTGATCGCCATCGCAATTAAGCTTACTTCCCGTGGGCCGGTGTTTTTTATTCAAAATCGCGTCGGATTCAAGGGCCAGATTTTTCGCATGTACAAATTCCGCACCATGTTGGGGTCGGAAAACGAGGAAGGCACCCGCTGGACCGTTGAAAACGATCCTCGCTGTACTCCCATTGGATCGTTTTTGCGGCGCACGAGTTTGGACGAACTGCCTCAATTCTTCAATGTTTTAAAAGGCGACATGAGCGTCGTTGGACCTCGCCCTGAACGCCCCTATTTCGTCGAGAAGTTTGTCAAGGACACCGAGAGTTACAACAGCCGGCACTATATGAAGGGCGGAATTACTGGATGGGCCCAGATTAACGGCTTACGCGGCGATACTTCCATCCCTGAACGAATTCGCTACGATCTTTACTATATGCGCCACTGGAGCCTCGGATTTGATCTTCAAATTATCCTGCTGACGCTTATCCGCGGTTTCACGAATAAGAACGCTTACTAGCTGTCATCGTGATTTGCGCCGCCCAACATGCGGTTCTATCCCCGACCAAACTTGACCAAACTACTTCGATAGTTGCTGCGAGCCACGAATTCCTGCCTTAGTTTCCAGCCACGGATTACCAATTTGCTTTGGAAAATCTATTGCACAACCGTAACATTCCAACCCACGCTGTTGGGTGTAATACTGCTGGTTGTTGGATTACACACTCTTACGTTCACCTTATCGTTTTCGCTGATCCAGGCGCTCCACACCAGATTTCCACTGCCCAACGACTCCGCCGGCGAAGCCATGGCTGTTCCGCTCGGACGCGCATTCTTCACCGCCATTTCTCCTTCAATACAGCTCTGCCCAGCGATTGCAGAGTAAGCTAGTTTTTTGCTCGCCCGATAAATCCCCGCGATTGCGCTTTCACTCCCGCCCACGGATAACCCGTGCGGCAAAGCGAGAACTCCCGATGGCTGCATCCGCATGCGCAACGCCCCACCCGAGTAAAAACTGATTGTGCCGGAAGCGCTGGCGTCCAGATTGTTGAAGATCATGTCGCCGCGCCCTTGTTGCACTCCGCTTGGCTCTGGGAAATAGATGTGATTGCCGATCTTGACGTCCCCGGCATCCACCGCCAAGGCCCACGATTTTTTGCCCATGGCAAGCGGTGGATTCGATTCTATCCGCAAGGTGGCGGCATCGAGAGCCGGGACGCGGCCGCCTCCATCAATTGGGGCGGCGATCGCTACGCCGCTAATGGTTGGCGAGGGAGCGCCCTTCGACGGCCGAATTATTTTGGGGAAAAACAGTACCGCGTCGATTTCCTGTCCCGCCCCATTCCACACTGTGCCAGTCAGTTGTGGCAGAAACACTACGCTGGAAGCAGCCGAAACAGACTCCTCGCTACTAGTTGCGCTCTGTAACAGAAAGTCGGTCGTGCGCGGCGTACCGTTCCAATCCTGGTACAGTCGATGGGCTTTACCAGAGGCATCGAAGAAGTTCGTCGACGCGCCGCTTGTTTCCTTTTGAGAGCCAACTCCGTCAGCTCGGTGTGTTCTATCCACGCTCGAAAGCTCTTGGCCATAGACAACATTAATGGACGCCCACAAAATCACCAGGATCGCAGCTATCCTCATAGTCGTTCCTCAATCGCGTAAATTTGGGGCCACCGGAGTATTACTTCGTCGGCCAGCAGAGTTCAGGTATATAAGCTGGGAAACGTCCGGGCAATCTGGAAGTGCCCGAAAATTTAAGTTCCAGTTTCACGCAAAACTTAAAAGTTCAAATATGTTGATCCGCATTCTGTTATTTTTACCGCATAATGTTCAGTGCAACGCCGGACAACTGACTCACCGATAGTTTCGAGCGAGAGAAAATCATCCCATGACTGAATACACCGCTCACATCGCCCATGAGATTCAGGAAAGCATTTCCGTCAAGGTCGAGTTGGGACGTGCAGCTACGGAACAAATCGCGGAAGCCGCAACCGCGATACTAGCGTGCTTGCGCGCCGGCGGAAAATTGATAGCTCTCGGCAACGGTGGCAGTGCCTCCGACGCCCAGCATATGGTTGCCGAACTTGTGGGCAGATATGCCGTCAAGCGCAACGCGCTCGCCGCCATCGCGCTAACCACCAACTCTTCTTCGCTGACGGCTATCGCCAACGACTTTGGATTCGAAGAGATTTTTGCCCGCCAGCTCGAAGCCCTTGCCAAGCCTCAGGACGTAGTCCTCGCGATTTCCACCAGCGGAAACTCACCCAACGTCTTGCGTGCTCTGGAAACCGCCAAGACTCTTGGCCTGAAGAAAATTGGACTCACCGGAAACGGCGGCGGCAAGCTTCGCGATCTCGTCGACATATGTCTCATCGTGCCGTCCACCTCTACCGCCAGAATTCAGGAAGCTCATACATTGGTGATTCATATTCTCTGCGGAATCATAGAAAACGCTTTCGTCCACGATTCTCATCCCGGCGGCCAAATTTTGATTGGCAACAAGGCGCGGTAAATTGCCAAATCTTTCCAGCACTCTAAACGCTTTTCCTGCCTGCCGCATCGCGGTAGTTGGCGATCTAATGCTGGACGAATATTTGTGGGGTCGCATCGAGCGTATTTCGCCCGAAGCCCCGGTTCCAATCTTGAGTGTAACTCGCCGCGCCTCCACGTTAGGTGGTGCCGGAAACGTTGCCGAGAATTTGCGTCACTGGGGCGTCGAAGTGACCGTTATAGGCGTGGTCGGCGAGGATGAAACCGGCCGCCAGCTCTACGACCTCCTCCAATCGCACGGAGTCAATGCCAAAGACGTTCTCGCCGAACCTCTTCGCAAAACTACCCGCAAAGCCCGCCTGATGTCCGTGGAACATGGTCAGCAGGTCTTTCGACTGGACGAGGAATCAACATTTACAGTCAAAGGTGAAATTGAGAAAAATCTGATCGACGCGATTCAAAAAATAGACCAGAACGTCCAGGCCATCGTGTGTTCTGATTATTTGAAGGGTGTCTTGTCTGAAAAAGTGTTGACCTCGGTATTCGAAGTCGCACGTACCCGGGGTATCCGCAGTATCGTCGCGCCAAAGGATTCAAATGCCGAGAAATATCGCGGCGCGAATATTCTGATGCCCAATTCAACAGAGCTGCGCCAAATGGCGCCGCAGCGCGCAAACGCAAACCAGGAAACATGGTTGAACGATTCGGCGCGCTCGTTAGTGGAAGCTCTCTCTTTGGAGGCCTTACTGGTAACACGGGGCAGCGACGGTATGTCTCTCTTCCAACACTCCACTAGCGGCTTGCGCAGGGTCGACATCCCCACCATGGCGCGCAGCGTTTATGACGTAACCGGAGCAGGGGATACCGCCATCGCCGCCTTCAGCGCCGCCGTGGCTTCCGGAGCCGACCTGCGTAGCGCCGCCCAACTCGCCAACGTAAGCGCGGGAATTAAGGTAGGAAAACGCGGAACCGCCTGCGTCAGTCTCGAAGAGATTCGAGCTTCGCTCAACGAAGTAGCCACTCGCCCCGGCTCGGTTTAATTTCAAATGGCGGGCTGCTCCCGCGACACGGTTCCATCGTAGCGCTCCTTTACGTGGCTGATGAGTAGCCGGATGCTATTCGCCAACTGCACCACCTCGCCTTCGCCGCGAATTTCAAATTCAATTTCATAATTGCCCGCCGCGGCATGGTCCACCGCTTCTTTCAAACTCATCAAAGGTCTTACCACCTGCTGCGGCAACACAAAGCTAATCCAGATACTAACCAGCAGCGTAATAGCCGACACAATGCTCAACGCCCATTCCGAATGCGAAATCAACCGCCGCGCCCTCCGGTGGTCTCCATCTATACGATCCCAGTTGCGGGCTTCCAGTTCCGAAGTCAGCCGCAAAACATCTTGCCCGGAATTCTGCAGGTCGGTAGTAATCTGTTTCAGCGCGGGATTTCCTTCCTGCGCCGTCTTGGTGATCTGGGTATCAAAAGATCCAATTCTCGCTCGCAGCTCCTCGATCAATTGGTCTCGCGGTTTATTTCTCGCCCCTTTCAGGATGCTCCCCAGGTCCTTCTCGTACGCCTGCAAAACATTTTGAATTCGATCTGCCGGCGCCTCTCCCGGCTTTTGCATGTTAGCGACCGCGTTCTTGAATTCTTGGTCGTACTGGTGCAGCGCTATCAATGCTTGGTCCGTCAATGGTTGATCTGCGGCATTCAGCTCGCGGATCGCTCGCAAAATCTGCTCCAGCTTGGAAATCGACTCGCGATTAGCCTGCAAGGAAGAAGGATCGTACAGCAGCAAATAATTCCGCTCCGCCCGCCTGGCCTCCAGCATCTCGATGGAGGCTTGTTGAGAAAGCGTCGCCGCCGGTGCATCGAAGCTCACGATGCGGTCCACGATTCGTCCTACCACCAGCAGGTAGTAAATCGCGAAAAAAATCACCGGAACTAGAATCAATCTGACCACCGCCAGGCTAAGGGCCACACGCCGTCGCAGCGAACCGCCCGGTGCGAGCACCTTAAACGATCTCCGAATCGCCAATCTCATCGTTAAGTTCTCCTCACGCCCTCCGCACCATAGCACGCCAGCGCCCCAGATTCACCGTTCCACCCCTTCCGGAGCGCCAGCATTCGCAATCGCCATCAGCCTCAGAATTCATGCCCCCGTGACTCACTCGCCGCACTGTACTTCTTATTCATCGCACTTATATCCGCCTGCGCCTATCTTCTGCTTATCTGTAATGACCCGCTGGAACGAGCACCGAGATTCCCTGTACTCCACCGCATGCCCGTCTCGTAAAATGGTCGTGTCGATGAACAGGAGAAACCAGTCCCTTCTGTACACCGCTCTCCTCACCACGCGCCACAGGAGCGCCCGGTGATGCGCGGTCGATTCTCGCGTCGCGCCTGGCTTCGCCAGGCTGCGCACCTCGGCGGTGGTTTGCCTTTAGTTGGTTATCCTGCACTAATCTCCGAATTCCTGCAGCGTTCTCAACCTTCACAGCAGCGTTCTCAGCCCGCCCCGCAACGTTCCCAGCCTGCGCAGCAGCAGCCCTCCGAGCGTCCCCCGCTTTTTGAGAACGACCCCACGAAGTACCGCTTCACTCGCGACGAAGATGAATTCCTGGAAAGTATTGAACGCACCACCTTTCAATTCTTTTGGAACGAGACCAACCCCGTCACCGGCCTGGTAAAAGATCGCAGTCACGCCGACGGCACCGATCAACGCAATGTCGCCAGCATCGCTGCCACCGGTTTCGGACTCACCGCTCATTGCATTGCCGACCAGCGCGGTTGGGAACAGCGCATGGAAATTCGCGATCGCGTTCGCAATACCTTGCGCTTCGTGGCTACCCGTGTTCAACATGAGCATGGCTTTTACGCCCACTTCTTGAATATTCAAAACGGCGAACGCGTCTTCCAGTCAGAAGTTTCCTCAGTCGACACCGCCATCTTTCTTTGCGGGGTCCTCACCTGCCGCGCCTATTTTGACGACGCTGAAATATACGAGCTGGCCACAACGGTTTTTGAGCGCGTCGATTGGCTTTGGATGCTGCAGGCCCATCGCACCCTTGCCATGGGCTGGACCCCTGAGCACGGCTTCATTAAAACCCGTTGGGACAGCTATAGCGAGCACATGATGATTTATCTTTTGGGTCTGGGCTCCGCAAGCCACACACTGCCCGTAGCCACCTGGTCTGCATGGTCCCGGCCTACTTTCGAATTCAATGGCATACGTTATATCAGCGCCAAGGCGCCTCTCTTCATCCATCAGTATTCTCATGCCTGGTTTGATTTTCGCGGACGCCGCGACCACTTTGCCGACTATTTCACCAATTCCGTGATCGCCACTAAGGTGCACAAATTGTGGTGTCTCGAACTGGCGCAGCAATTCCCTGATTACAGCGAAGACTTGTGGGGTATCACCGCATCCGACTCCGTTCGCGGGTATACCGCCTGGGGCGGCCCTCCTGAAATGGGTCGCATCGATGGCTCGGTAGTTTCTTGCGCCACCGCGGGCTCCTTGCCATTCTTGCCGCAGGAGACCCTGCGCGTTT
>Ga0307475_10000721_pt1 | contig 19932 bp, 9 predicted proteins | sample atmos_gasesECM1C_FD_203317 | JGI IMG/M metagenome (GOLD analysis project Ga0307475, IMG submission 203317) | Hardwood forest soil microbial communities from Morgan-Monroe State Forest, Indiana, United States - atmos_gasesECM1C_515 | ecosystem: Environmental > Terrestrial > Soil > Temperate... | reverse complement strand
TTGTTTGCTCGCCTGGCGTTGTTCTTCGGAATGCTCGCCGCCCTACTGGTCGCGACCGGATTGTACGGCACCCTCGCCTATCGAGTAAGCCGAAGAAGCCCTGAGTTCGGAGTGCGCATGGCGCTCGGCGCGAGCCCCCGGCAGATTTTATGGATTATCGCGCGCGAGAGCCTAATGTTAAGCATAGCGGGCGTCGTGTTGGGGTTGCCTCTCGCAATCGTAGGCGCACGTCTGCTGCGTTCCTTCCTTTTTGGGCTTGCTCCGGAAGACCCCTTGGCTCTCCTGTTAGCGGTTCTTGGAACGTGTGCCGTTGTGGTAGTCGGCAGCGTAATTCCCGCGCGGCGAGCGACGCACGTTGATCCCCTGGTTGCCCTGCGTTACGAATAGGAGTTGTCATGTTCTCACTTCTGCAAGACGTTCGCTTCGGTGTGCGCATGCTGGCAAAGCATCGGCTGGCGACGCTGGTCTCCATTGTTGCGCTGGCGCTCGGTATCGGCGCGAACACCGCCATGTTCAGCCTTGCGGAAGCATTTCTGCTCCATCCCGCACCGTTTGAAAACGCCAATCGTATCGTGGCGCTCGTCGACGCACGGCCACAACAAAACATTGACATGAACGGCATTGCGCCGGCCACTTTCTTTGACTGGCGCAAGGGGGCGCACTCCTTCGATCAGTTCGCCGCCTATGCCTGGCATGAAGTGAACCTGACTGGCGACGGTCAGCCGGAGAAGGTCCAAACATTCCACATTTCCGCAAATTTGTTTGCGATGCTGGGCGTGAGCCCGCAGATGGGACGCGCTTTCCTACCCGAGGAAGAAGAACCCGGAAAAGACCAGGAGATTGTTCTCGGGCATGGGTTCTGGGAACAACGCTACGCTTCCGACCCGCACATCATCGGCAGGAGCGTTAAGGTCGATGGGAAAAGCTACACGATCGTCGGAGTAATGCCCAAGGGTTTTGATTTTCCCTTGCCTGCCGAAGCCTGGCTTCCGCTTTCCATCAGTCCCAAAGAACGCGAGAGCCGGCAGAATCGTTGGCTGTGGGTGCTCGGCCGGCTAAAACCAGGTATATCTTTTTCTACAGCCTCCGCTGAGATGCAATCGATAGCCCAGCGCCAAGCCGAAGCTTATCCGGATACCAACAAGGGCTGGGAGCTGCGGCCCTTGTTACTCCCTCAATTCATGACCGGAAGTCTCACCCGCGAGTACACGATGTTGCTCATGGGCGCGGTTGCATTCGTCCTGCTCATCGCTTGCGCCGATGTCGCCAACGTGCAATTTGCCCGTATCTCTGGCCGCACAAACGAATTCGCCGTGCGCACCGCGCTGGGTGGCAGCGGCTGGAGAGTAATCCGCCAGTTGCTCATCGAAAGCTTGGTTCTCGCCGCTGCTGGCGCAGCTCTGGGTCTGTTAATTGCCCAATGGGCAATCCAGATGATTCTTTCTCACATGCCTCCGGACGTGGCCCGGTTCATTGCGGGATGGAAGACCATCTCTCTCGACTCCAACGCGTATCTGTTTACCCTGGCGATCGTGGTGGCCAGCGGTATTGTCTCCGGCATTGCCCCAGCGCTATTAGCATCACGCACAAATCTAGCCGAGGCGATGAAGGATAGCGGCCGCGGATCGAGTGTGAGCCACACACGCGGTCGCTTGCGCAGCGCTTTCGCGGTCGCAGAAATTTCCTTGGCGCTGATTTTGCTTGTCGGTGCGGGACTCTTGGTCAAGAACTTCCAGGGATTGTTGAACGTGAATGAAAGCTATTCGCCCCGGACTCTATTGACGCTCAACCTGACGCTTCCCCGGGCGCAATACGCCACGCAGCCCCAGCAGTTGGCGTTTTTCGAGCAAGTGCTTCAGCGCTTGAACGGTGTTCCCGGTGTGCAATCCGCCGCGATCGTGACGAACGTTCCCTACGCGAATGGGGGCGGTGTTGGTGAAAACACTTTTTCGATCCGGGAGCACCCCGCGACTAAGCGTGGCGCGCAGCAGGACGCCATCGTGGAGAATATGTCGCCGGCCTATTTTCGCATCATGAACATTGCGCTTCGAGACGGGCGGCTTCTGAATGACGGAGACGGCGCCAACACGACAAAAGTCGTGGTCATCAGCGAGAGCCTGGCTCGCCGGTACTTTCCGGGCGAGAATCCGCTCGGCAAGCACATCAGCACAGGCCGCAACCCAGCGGACACGTCCGACACCGGCATCGCGGAGCATCCGTGGTGGACTATCGTAGGCGTCGTAAACGACCTGCACTACAGTTGGATCAACAAAGAGGACATCCCGACAATTTACGGGTCATTCCGTCAATGGCCGCCGTATTACACCTTCGTCGTGCTGCGCGCTGTGAACGAACCCAGTCAGCTGATTCCGGCGGTCCACGCGGAAATCGCTGCGGTTGACCCCGAGTTGCCGCTATACAACATCAAGCCGATGGACCGCCTAATCAGTGAGTCCATCATCGGCATCGCGTACGTGGCCTCGATGATGGCAGTACTCGGCGTCATTGCTTTGATACTGGCCTCGGTAGGCGTGTTCGGGGTGATGTCCTACTCTGTCAGCGAGCGCGCCCACGAGATCGGCATTCGCATGTCGCTCGGCGCGCAAACCACCGATATTTTGCGCATGGTGCTGCGCAGCGGCATGACCCTCACCGTACTCGGTCTCGCCATCGGACTGCCCATCGCCTTCGCGCTGGCCCGCGCGTTAGCCGCGCTGCTTTTTGGCGTCGAGGCAACGGATCCCTTTTCGTTCATCGGCTTGCCGTTGCTGCTCGCCGCCGTTGCCGCCCTGGCGTGCTATCTCCCCGCTCGCCGGGCCGCGCGCCTCGATCCGCTAAAGGCCTTGCGCTACGAGTAGAGAAATTCAGCCCGCACTAGGTACACTAGAGCCTGCGCTTACCGGCACGAAGGAGAGTTTGTGGAACCTTTGATTCAGATGCGAAATCTCGAGAAGGCCTTCGAGGCCGGCGGCAGCAAGTTTTTCGTTCTGCGCCGCATCACCCTGGATATTCAGCAGGGTGAGTTCGTCACCTTCATGGGCCCGTCCGGCGCCGGAAAATCCACGCTGCTCAGCATCATCGGCATGCTCGACAGTGCCTGGAGCGGCGAATACTACTTTCTTGATCAGCCGGTCCACAAACTCAACGTCAAAAAACGCAACGAGCTGCATAAAGCCAACATTGGCTTCGTCTTTCAGAGCTACCACCTGATCGACAATCTCACTGTCTTCGAGAACCTCGAAATCCCGCTGTCCTACAAGAATGTTCCGCACAAGGAACGCGTCAGCCTGGTCTGCGACATCCTCGACCGCTTCAACATCGTCGGCAAAAAGGACCTCTTCCCCAACCAGCTTTCCGGCGGCCAGCAACAGCTTGTCGGCGTTGCGCGCGCGGTCATTCAGAATCCCAAGCTCATCCTCGCCGATGAGCCGACCGGCAACCTGCACTCTGCGCAGGGCGAAGAAATCATGCAGCTCTTCAAGCGCCTCAATGACGGCGGCACCACCATCATTCAGGTCACCCACTCCGAGCGCAACGCCACCTTCGGCAACCGCATAATCCAGCTCAAGGACGGCTGGGTGGTCAGCGAAGAGAAAGCCACAGCCCGCGTCGGATAAGTAATCCCGCATACCGTCGGATGGGTGGAACAAATCGGGTCCTTCCCGCGTTTATAACGGTGCGGAGGAATCGCATGACTACCCTTCTGCAAGACTTGCGTTACGCCATTCGCATGCTGCTGAAGAATCCGGGCTTCGCTCTCGTCGCGGTTTTGACGCTGGCCCTCGGCATCGGCGCAAACACCGCCATCTTCAGCGTCGTGAACGCGCTGCTCCTGCACCCTAGCGGCATCCCTCACCCCGAGCGGCTGGCTGCCATCCGTGTTCGTTACGAAAAGCTGAACCTCAAGAGCATCGTGATTTCGGCGCCAGACTACACGTTTGTCCGCGACAACAAGCAGACCTTCGCCGCCTCCGCGATCGAAACCCAGGCCAATTTTAACTATGCCACCGGCTCCTGGCCGCTCCTCCTCCGCGGCGCCAAAGTTTCGTCCCAATGGTTCGACGTCTTTGAAGCCAAGCCTCTCCTCGGCCGCGTCTTCACTCCGGAAGAAGATCAGCCCAACGCCGACCGTGAAGTCGTTCTGGCCTACAACACGTGGAAATCGATTTTTGGCGGCGATGCCAATATCGTGGGCCGCTCCGTGCAGCTGAACCAGCAGCAGTACAAAATCGTCGGCGTGATGGGGCCAGACTTCGAGTGGCCCAGCCAAACTGACCTCTGGGCTCCGCTCGGCCTCAAGCCGAACGCTTTTGTCATGGACAACATCTTCAATGAGAGCTACTTCGCCGTGGCCCGGCTGCAACCCAATGTGAAATTCTCCCGCGCCGCAGCTTTCCTCAAAATCGCCTCCCAGCAAGTCATCGACGATCCTCGCGCAAAGGGATATCCAAAGGCTTCCGGTTGGAGCATGTTCGCCGTTCCCTTCACAGAATTTGTCTACGGTGACGTGCGCACGCCGCTGTTCGTCCTTTTGGGCGCGGTGAGTTTTGTGCTGCTCATTGCCTGCTCGAATGTCGCAGGCCTTTTGCTGGCGCGCGCATCCGCTCGCGCTAGAGAGTTCTCGATCCGAACAGCTCTCGGCGGCTCGCCCTGGCGCCTGGCCCGCCAGATGTTCACTGAGAGCGTCGCGCTGGCTTTCGTGGGTATGGCCCTCGGCCTGGTCGTCGCCTCCCAAGCGATTCGCGCGCTGTTATGGCTTGCGCCTGAAAACCTTTCCAGCGGCATTAACATTCATGTAGATCTGTACGTTCTTCTTTTCACCGCCTTGCTCGCCGGAGCTTCGGCCATTATTTTTGGCGCCGCGCCGGCCTGGCAGATCGCCTTCATCGATCCCCAACAAAATCTGAAGCAAGGCCGCGGCACCGCAGAAGGAAGCGGCGGCCGGCATCGCTTCCGCAGCGCGCTGGTCGTGGCGGAGCTCTCCTTGGCGTTGGTTTTGCTCGCCAGCGCCGGCGTCTTTCTCAAGAGCTTGTCCAAATTGAAGGATGTCGACGTCGGTTTCCGTCCCCACGGATTGATGACTGCTGCCTTGGCCCTGCCCGAGCGTCAGTACGACACTCCCGCAAAGCAGATCGCTTTTCTCAACAGCACCCTTGAGCAGCTTGCCAATGCGCCTGGCATTGAATCCGCTGCCGCCGGGGTGCCCCTGCCGTTCAGCGGTTTTGGCGGTTCCGCGTCGTTCGACATCGAAGGGCGCCTGTCCCCGCCAGGCGATCCTGGGCCGCACGGAGACATTCGCGCCATCAGCCCGCGCTACTTTGAAACCATGGGCATTCGCGTGATTCGCGGCCGCGCTTTCACGGACCAGGACCGCCTCGGCGGTCAGCCAGTGGCCATCGTCGACGAGAATCTTGCCCGCGAGTATTGGCCCAATCAAGACGTCATCGGCAAACGCATGCGCAACGGAAACGACGTCCCGTGGAAGACCATCGTTGGCGTTGTTGCGCCTGTCCGCCACTCGCAAGTTGTTGGCGAGGAATCGTCCGCGGAAGGTGTCGAGGGCTCCGGCAAAGGCGTCTATTATTTTCCGTTGTATCAGGAAAACTCTGCCGCCGCTTTCCTGATAGCGCGCACCAGTGGCGATCCGGCGCCGTCAGCCGGCGCCATCCGGGAAGCCGTCCACCAGGTGGATCCGGGCCAGCCCGTTTCGGATCTAAAAACCATGGACCAGCGTGTCGTGATGTCCATGGGGCCGCGACGTTCGGCGGTGGCGCTGCTCAGCGTTTTTGCCGCCATGGCGCTTACCCTTGCCGCGGTGGGACTGTTTGGCTTGATCCGCTTCAACGTCACACAGCGCACGCAAGAAATTGGCGTGCGCATGGCCCTTGGCGCATCGCGCAGAGACGTTCTTCGCATGGTGCTCGGAGAAAGCCTCCGGCTAGCCGTTCTAGGAGTCATCGGCGGCCTGATTGCGGCGTTTGCGCTCACCCGCGTTCTCGCCAGCCTTCTGTACGGTGTGAGCGCCACGGATCCGCTGACCTTCGCGGGCATGGCTCTTCTGTTGACCCTGGTCGCCATGTTGGCTTCCTGGGTTCCTGCGCATCGCGCCACACGCGTCGACCCGCTCGTCGCCCTTCGCTACGAGTAAGGGCGCACACCGACAAGCTTTTCGGCGCGCCACAATACGTCACCACCTGCGTCCCACGGCGCCGGATAACCGGAAACGCCTCGCCTTTTCTATCGTTTCTAAAGGTAACGGAGGCATCCTATGAGGACGCTCCTGCAGGACCTGCGCTACGCTGTTCGCCTGCTCCTGAAAAGTCCTGGTTTCGCCATTGTGGCCGTGCTGACCCTGGCACTGGGCATTGGCGCGAACACCGCGATCTTCAGCGTCGTGCACGGCGTGCTGCTGCAGCGCCTGCCCTTCCCCAACGCTGATCGGCTCATCCAGCTTCAGGAGGCCGTCGGCCCCGAGCAACGCAACCCGGTTTCGTATCCTAATTTCCTGGATTGGAAGGCGCAAAATCACGTCTTTGAGCAATTGGCGGCATATGGAGACGCGGAATATATCGTCAATGTCTCCGACAAAACCGAGCGGGTTCTGGGCGAAATCGTGACTGAGGGCTACTTCCCGGTACTCGGTGTACAGGCGGCACTCGGGCGCACGTTTCTTCCCGAAGAGAATCAGGTTCCCGGCGCGCACGCCGTCGCCGTAATCGGCTATGGGTTCTGGCAGCGCTTGTACGGCTCCGATCCGAAAATCGTCGACAAAGTGATCCGCGTCAATGGGGCGAATTTCACCATCGTAGGCGTCGCGCCACGGGGATTTCGCGGCTTCGCCGACGACTCCGAACTCTGGATTCCGCTGATGATGCGCGACGTCTTGTGGCCGCAGGTCGCGCAATTCGATTTTCTGCATAGCCGCGACATTCATTCGTTGAAGACTCTCGGAGTGTTGAAACCCGGCGTCTCTCGCGAAGCAGCCCTCGCGGACATAAACACCATTGCCGCGAACCTGCGCCAGGCATTCCCGAAGGACAACAAAGACCGCACCGTCGTTCTCTTCCCCGCGCGCGAGCATTTCGTTGGCGGTTTACGCAAGCCGCTGCTGGTACTGCTCGGCGCTGTAGGGCTTGTGCTGATGATTGCCTGCGCGAACGTCGTGAACCTGATTCTGACGCGCACCATCTCTCGCAATCGCGAGCTCGCCGTGCGCTTGTCGCTCGGCGCGAGCAACACGCGCTTGCTTCGCCAACTTCTGACGGAGAGTCTCTTGCTGGCTTTCGCCGGCACCGCTGTCGGCCTGGCTTTGGCCGCGTGGGGCCTCAATGCCCTCATTCACTTGCTCCCGCTTACGCTGCCATCCTTTGCCGGAATTCATCTCGATGGCAGTGTGTTGCTGTTTGCGTGTGTTCTTGCCGCCGGCGCCGGAGTTCTCGTGGGCATCCTGCCCGCGCTTGGTACGTCGCGAATCGCGCTCGCGGAATCACTTAAAGAAGGCGCCAAAGGCAGCATGAGCGCGCGCGGACGCAAGCTCGGCAGCCTGCTGGTCTCGGCCGAAGTAGCGCTCTCTCTCATTCTGCTGATTGGCGCTGGCTTGCTGCTGCAAAGCGTGGTGCGCATGCTCACGGCTGACCCCGGTTTTCGTTCCGATCACCTTGTGACTATGCGCTTCTATGTCCCCGATCGCCCATTTCAGGGCGATGGACGGAATCGCTTCGGTCCGAATCTCGCGGAGTCCATCGCTTCCGTTCCCGGCGTGCAATCCGCCGCGGTGACCTTCATTGATCCCTTCCTGTGGAGCGGTTTCTCGCGCGGCTACACCATCGAGGGGCATGAGGTGCTCACACCAGCGGAATCCGATCAAATCTTTTACCAGGAGATCGGCCCTAATTTTTTCGGCACAATGGAGATTCCTCTGAAGTCCGGCCGGGAATTCACCATGCGCGACGACCTGAATGCCCCACATCGCATCGTGGTCAACGAAGCCTTCGCGCACCGCTATTGGCCCGGGCAAAATGCGCTGGGCAAGCGCATGAAATATGGTCCCGCGGACTCGACCAACCCGTGGATGGAAGTGATCGGCGTTGCCGCCAACTCGAAATTTGAGTCGCTGCGGCAAGTTGCGGACGCGACGCCGGTCGTGTATGGACCGCTGCTGCAAAGCCAAGTGATCATGAATATGAACCTTGTCGTGAGGACGCAGGGCGAGCCTGCGGCCATGTTCGGCACACTGCGCGATGCCGTGCAGCACTTCGATGCCGAAATCCCGGTCTACAACATCTCCACGTTGGCCGACAGAATGCAAGAAAATGCCGCCGAAGCTCGCTCTTACGCCATCCTGCTGGGAATGTTCGCGATGCTGGCGCTGACCCTCGCGGTGATTGGAATCTACGGTGTGATCAGCTATTGGGTCACGCAGCGCACGCAAGAGATGGGCATCCGCATGGCGCTTGGCGCGCGCCGCGGGGATGTGCTCGCCTTGGTGCTCGCCGGTGGGCTGCGTTTGACTCTCGTGGGCATCGCCGCTGGCCTGCTCGGCGCCTTCGCCGTGACGCGCGCGCTGCAGAGCATGCTCTTTGATGTGCAGGCCACCGACCCGGCAACCTTCGTCGCGCTGTCCGTGCTGCTCTTGCTCGTAGGGTTGCTGGCTTGCTACATTCCCGCGCGCCGCGCCACGCGCGTAGATCCCATGGTCGCGCTGCGCTACGAATGATTGCTCCTCGGACCCTGACGGGCCGCCGCCGCGCTTGCGGTGCGTGTGAAGGACTATAGAATAGAGCTTAGACTGCGAGCGGAATGAAACCGACGAACTCACATCCTCATCGCGTGCTGGTCGCGGACGACCAATCGGATATACGCGACGCGCTGCGACTGCTGCTGCGGCGAGAAGGCTACGAAATCCACGGCGCGGCTTCGCCCAGCGAAGCTTTGGCCGCTTTGGAGGCGCGCGAGTTTGACGCGGTGCTGATGGATTTGAATTACGCGCGCGACACGACTTCCGGTCAGGAAGGGCTGGACCTGCTGCCGCGGATTCAGATGATGGACAGCACGCTGCCCGTGATTGTGATGACGGCGTGGAGCAGCGTGGAAGTGGCGGTGGAAGCGATGCGGCGCGGCGCACGCGATTTTATTCCCAAGCCGTGGGAAAACACGCGCTTGATTACCGTGTTGCGTACGCAAATCGATTTGCGGCTGGCGCTTCGGCAGGCTTCGCGCCTGGAAGCGGAAAACCGTTTGCTGCGGGCGGAATCGCGTCCGACCATGATTGCCGAATCGGCGGCGATGCAGCCGGTGCTGGACATCATCGGGCGCATCGGGCCATCCGATGCGAACGTGCTTATCACCGGAGAGCACGGCACAGGGAAGGAGGTTGTTGCGCAAACGCTGCACGCGTTGTCTCCGCGCACGAACACTCCGATGGTGACGGTGAACGCCGGCGGCCTTTCCGAGGGCGTTTTCGAGAGCGAACTGTTCGGCCATGTAAAAGGCGCGTTCACCGACGCGCGCGTGGATCGCGTCGGCCGCTTCGAGCTGGCCGACAACGGAACGTTGTTTCTGGATGAAATTGCGAACGTGCCGCTGAAGCTGCAAGCCAAGCTGCTGCGCGTTCTGGAGACCGGCGAGCTCGAGCGCGTGGGATCTTCCAGCACGCGGCGCGTGGATGTGCGCGTGATTGCCGCGACTAACGTGGATGTAACCGTGGAAGCCGCTGCCGGGCGCTTTCGCCAGGACCTGCTTTTTCGGCTGAACACCATCGAAATTCATTTGCCGCCGTTGCGCGAGCGCAAGGAAGATATCGACCTGCTCGCACTCCATTTTTTGCGCGGCTATGCGCAGCGCTACCGCAAAACCATCAGCGGATTCGATCCCGTCGCCGCACAGGTCCTGCACGAGCATCCGTGGCCGGGCAACGTTCGCGAGTTGGATCACGCCATCGAGCGCGGCGTGCTGCTGGCCACGGGGCCGCTGGTGCGCGCCGGCGATCTCGGCTTGCGCGCCGCGGCGCCCGGCAGCGGAGCGCGGCTCGAGGAAATGAGCCTCGACGAAGTGGAGCATCACCTAATTCAGCGCATGCTGGCGCGCCACGACGGCAACGTCAGCCAGGCGGCAAAGGCTTTGGGCCTCAGCCGCAGCGCGATGTACCGCCGTCTGCAAAAACACGGCTTGGAATGAGGCCGCTCAGCTACGAACAACGCATTCAGCTCCTGGCCGTCGCGGCGGGTCTGCCCGGCTCGGCCATTGCGTTAATTCTGTTGTGGACCGGGGACTATTCCTCTCGCACCATCTGGACTTTGGGATTGCTGATTGTCGGGTTGTGGCTGGGCTTCGCGATTTCCGTGCGCCATCGCGTGACGTTCTCCCTGCAAACTCTGTCGAATCTGCTCGCGGCCATGCGCGAAGAGGATTTTTCCGTGCGCGGGCGCGGCGCCCGCCGCGACGATGCCATGGGCGAAGTGATGATCGAAGTAAATTCTCTCAGCGAGACACTGCGCGAGCAGCGCCTCGGCGCGCTGGAAGCTGGTGCCCTGCTGCGCACGGTGATGGAAGAAATCGATGTGGCGATTTTTACTTTCGATAATGAAAATAAATTGCGCTTGGTGAATCGCGCGGGCGAGCGATTGCTTGCGCGTCCCGTCGAGCGCTTGCTGGGATTCACCGCCGCCGAACTGGGCCTCGGCGCGTGTCTCGAAGGCGACGCGGGGCGCACGATGGAGCTTACGTTTCCCGGCGGTTCCGGACGCTGGGGAATGCGGCGCGGATCTTTCCGTCAGGCGGGCTTGCCGCATCACCTGGTGGTGCTCAGCGATTTGAGCCGCGCGCTGCGCGACGAAGAGCGCCAGGCTTGGCAGCGGCTGATTCGCGTCATGGGGCACGAGCTGAATAATTCTCTCGCGCCGATTCAGTCCGTGGCGCAGAGCCTGGAAAGCGGATTGAACTCGCTCCGCAATGAAGGCGATCTGCGGCCCGAAATGAATCGCGCGCTTATGGATGATATTCAGCAGGGGTTCGGCATTATTCGCTCGAGGACGGAAGCGCTTGCTCGCTTTATGGCCGCATATTCGCGGCTGGCGCGGCTGCCCGCGCCGAAGCTTGCCCCGGTCAGCGTAAAAGATTGGATCTCGCGCGTGGCGATGCTGGAAACGCGCGTGAAGGTGAAAATCCAAGTCGGCCCGGAAGTGATGATCTCCGGCGATGCCGACCAGTTGGAGCAACTGCTCATCAATTTGGTGCACAACGCCGCCGACGCGGTGCTGGAATGCGGCACGCAGGCCAGTGTGGGATGGTCGAGCCAGGATTCGCAACTGGAAGTCTGGGTGTTGGACGACGGGCCGGGGATCCAGAACACTGCGAACGTGTTCGTTCCTTTTTTTACCACCAAGCCGGGAGGCACCGGCATCGGGTTGGCGCTAAGCCGACAGATCGCGGAGGCGCACGGCGGGACCCTGACCCTCGACAATCGCCGGGGCAGCCGCGGGTGCGAGGCGCGGTTGCGTTTGCCGCGGTAGCCCCGTCCCCCCTGTTTCTGTAACTGCGCGTTCTACGGGAGTTACAGGCATATTCTGTGTAACTGTTCATTCCAAAGGAGTTAGTGCGCAGATCCTAACGAATTCGGGTACAAGTTCCGAGGGCGCGCAGGCACGCGCATTGGAGCTTCCGCGAGCGCTTGTTTACCCAGGCGGTATTATACGCACGATTCTCAACGAGTCAAGAGAAAAGCGGTGCCGATCGCTTTTTTGCTGTCAACGGGCTTATTTCGGGGGCTCGGTCATTTCCATGGCCCAGACGGCGGCGGGGCGCATGTACATGGAAGCGCGGTAGTTGCCGGTAATGTCCCAGGCTTCGGGGGTGCGGAACCAGTAGCCTTTGGTTTCGTAGCTGGTGTGGTAGATGCCCCAGGCGGTTTTGTAGGCTTCGTCCTTCATTCCTTCGCTAAGCATGAGCGCGGCCAAGCCGAAGGTGGTGCCGCTCCAGACTTCCTGGACCTGCTCATTGGTTTTTACAAGAGAGCCGTCTGGCGCGATGCCGTTGACGGCGCCCATTGTGCCACCGGCAAACTTCATGACGTTGTAATCGAAAATCTTGTGCAGGGAGCTGCGCCGCATTTCGCGGGGAACGAGGTCGCCGAGGCCGGTCATATTGGCATACCACTGCCCGGCGAGTTGATCGGCTTGGATGTTGTCGCGGTACTCGCTGGACGTGTCGTAGCGAAAATATTCCTTGTTCCACAGCTTGCTGACGTAGCTGGCTTGCGCTTTGGCGAAAAGGGCGTGGTATTTGGTGACGGCGGCGGAATCGCCGAGTTGCTTGGCAATTTCTTCAGCTGCGCGTACGGCGCCGAGAAAAAGGCTGCCCGAATAAGCGCTCTCGCCGCGCACGACCCACTCATCGTAGGTTTGATCGGGATAGCCTTCGTTTTCGGGAAGACCGTCGCCGTCGTGATCGTATTTGCGCAAATACTCGAGCGACTCCTGCACGGCGGGCCAAGTGCCGCGCAAGAATTCCGTGTCTTTGCGGCCGGTGAAGACGAAGTCGCGATAAACCATCAAGACGAATTTGGGATTCAAGTCTTTCCAGCCGTTGGTGTCCTGCCAACTGAATTGATTGATTTGCTTGAAGGGATCTTCGTCGGGCACACCGAGATCGTGGGGAACGGCGCCTTTGGCTTTGCGGATGCGGAAGCTGAGCTGTCCGGAATGCACGGTTTTCCAGATCCATTCCATTTTTTCGCCGGCTTCCTGCGGGACGGTGGCGGCGAATTCGCGCATGACGTTTTTTTCGAGGTCCGGCCAGAATTTCAGCAGCGGCATGGAGCCGTAGAAACGGACGTCGAGCGTTTCGTAATAAGGATAGTCGTAGCACTCCATGAAGGAGTAGACGGCGGGCGTTTTCGGATTGGAGCCTACGGGGCGGCCCCAAAAGGAGCCGAGATCGGCGAGTGGATAGAGCTCGTTGAAGAGCATGCCGCGATACCAGAGCGGCTTGCTCTCGTCATTGACGTAGGGCGCTTGCCAGGCGTCGATGGCCGCGCTCCAGGAGGAGGCATTTGCGAGGCCGTCGCGGGCGATGGCCCATGCAGCGACGCCGGTCGCGCCGTAAAAATCGGTGTAGCGGCGATGCCATTTGCGCCCGGAACCGAATTCAACGACGGGCAGATCCCAAGCGATAACCATGGGAATGATGCGCGTTTCGCCCGGTTCGAGAGTGAAGCGGACGGCGAGGGCTCCGGCGAGATCTTCGCCGCTACTGGTCCAGGCATCGTTGCTGTTGGCGAGTTTGCCGTCCTTTGAAAAGGGCGCCCAGATTTCTTTGCCGTCGCGGTCGGGGGCGAAGGTGGTTTGGTAGCTGATTTCGACACCCGGCGATTCGAGCGCAGCGATCACGAATTGACCGTCCCATTGGTCGTGCACCGGACCGACATGATTGCGATCGAAAGTGATGCCTTTCATCGAGCCCGCAGAGCCGGCGACTTCGGTCGAATTTTTCAGGGGGCGAGGAAATGGCTCGGCGCGGAAGACATTGTGATTGCCGTCGTTGATTCTGCCTTGCAAATCGCGGCCGAAAGTGCGAAACCAGCCGAGCATATTTTCCCACGAGAGCAAAACGGAAACGGTGACGCGATGCCTGGTGGGATTTTCGGCATGCCAGCGGTAGACGGCGACGGGATAGCTGGTTTCCTTGTAATTGTCGGGAAGAATCGGCGAAAACTGCTCGACGGTCACGTGCGCGGGAAATTTTTCCCAGCGATAATCGAACCAGGACTTCGGGTAGAGAGCGTAGTAATCACCGGCGCCGACCGGATAGTCCCAATCCCAGGAGCTCAGCGAATGATCAGGGGGATGAGCGGCAGTGAGAACTTTGGCGACGCCATCGGCGTCACCTTCGGATTTTTGAAACATGGCAAACTGGTTGGCCCAGACGGTCTGGTATTTGTGGACGCCGGCTTTCATGTGCCAGCGGGCGAAGTCGCCACGATAGGTGCGCGAGAAAGTGCCGGCACCGAAGCCGCCGACGGGCGCGCCTTGCCAAAAGCCATTGTCGATATGGCCGGCGTCGAGCATAGGCTTTTTCGTGCCGGGATTTTCGAGGGGCGCGCCGATGGGGCGCTTCCAGGCAGCTTTGGGGATGTCGTCGTTGGCCTGCACGCTGGAGATGAGCGAAACGAACGAAAGCGCTAGAACGCAGGCAAGTGCGAGCCGCCTATTCATACGCTTATTCATAAAGGACTCCTCGACTGTACGGCAGAAAGGCCGTTTCTGGCAGGAATCGGCCCGGCTTTTATGAGCAAAACTATAGTATAAAATCGTTATTCTACGCAAGAGAGAAGGATGGGCGTGATGCCGCCTAGCGGACGCCAGCGGGGGTAGCTGCGGCGCCAGGCGGCGGTAGAGGCCTTGAGCCGCGGATGCCGGAGCCTTCGACGATGGTGTAGATGGCGTCGGCGGGAACATTTTGCAGAGACTCGGTCGCGCCATTGGGCCAGCGGATTTCCACGGATTCCATTTTTGTGGCGGCGCCCAGGCCGAAGTGCAAACGTAAATCATTTTGTGAGAGGTAGCTGCTGCCGCCGTGCACTTCATTGAACTGCTTGACGCCCGCGGCGCGGATGGTGACGCGCGCACCAATGGCGGCGCGATTGCTTTTTGTGCCGATCAGCTTGAAGAGCGCGCGGTGAAAGGGACTGCGGTTGGTGTTCAGGAGGACGGAGGGCGGCTCTCCGACATTGAGCACGACAATGTCGATATTGCCGATGTTGAAGATGTCGCCGAAAGCTGCGCCGCGACGCGACTTCTGCGGCATGGCTTGCAGGCCGGCGTCCCTGGAAACTTCGTCGAAGGTGCCGTCGCGATTGTTGCGGTGTAGGAGCATGGGTTCTTTGTGGCGCGCGCCGACGTCAATGGTATCGATCTGGGGATAGACGTGGCCGTTGGCGACGAAGATGTCGAGCCAGGTGTCGTTGTCCATATCGAAAAAGGCGGTGCCCCAACCGACGTAAGGGTAGCTGGGCTGGCCGACGCCGGAGATCCAACTCACGTCGTCAAAACCCTTCGCGCCCATGTTGCGATAAAGCGAATTGGGCTGGTCCTCGAAGTGGGTGACAAAGAAGCTGAGACGGCCGCTGTGGTCGTAGTCGCCCCAGTCGACGCCCATGTTGCCGAGCTGCATGCCTTCGCCGCTGAGGGCCACGCCGGTGAGCATGCCCACGTCGGTGAACGTGCTGTTGTGATTGTTGTGGTAGAGGTAGTTGGGAACGGAATCGTTGGCGACGAGGAGATCGGGCCAGCCGTCATCGTCGTAATCAACCCACGAAACGCCGAGGCCGTAATAGCCGATGTCGTTGTGGACGCCGGCTTTCACGGAGATTTCTTCGAAGGTGCCGTCTCCGCGATTGTGGTAGAGAAAATCGGTTTCGCCTTCGAGGCCCCAGGGACCGCATTGCACGAGGATGCCTTTGTAGCGGCAGAATTTGTTGCTGCCGAACTGCGGGAGATTGTTGAGGTCGAGGTGCGCGTAGCGGGAGACGAACAGGTCGACGTAGCCGTCGCGATCGAAGTCGCCCCAAGCGGCGCCAGTCATGAAGCCGCTGCCGCGGAGGCCGGCTTTATCGGTCACGTCTTCAAATTTGCAGTTGCCGAGATTGTGGTAGAGGACGCTGCCAGTGTAGCCGGTGACGAATAGATCGAGCTTGCCGTCGTTGTCGTAGTCGGCGACGGCAACGCCCATACCCCAGCCCTTGCGGGTCAACCCGGCTGCGGCGGTGATGTCCTTGAAGGTGCCGTCTGGTTCCTGGCGATAGAGGGTGACCATGGGATCGCCGCCCTTGAGCAAGCGCTCGACCGTGGAGCCGTTCACCAGGACGATGTCGAGCCTGCCGTCGTCGTCGCAATCGAAAACCCCTGCGCCGCCGCTTATGGAATCAAGGACATACCGGGCTTCGGGGGCAGCAATGTGGGAGGCGGTGACGCCGAGTTCCCTGGCGATATCTTTGAACACGGGAACCGGCGGGAGCACGCTTCGGTCTGCTTTGGGCTTGGATTTCGCGACCGGAGGGGGAACTGGGACGCGCTGAGGGCCGGCGGCTTGCGCGAAAACCAGACGGGGCGCCAGCAGAAAAAGAGCGAGCACGATACGTCTTGGCGCACGAAAGCGGGTCGAGTTCATACGTCGGCGGCGGAGAGGGTTTGTTTATTCATTAAGGTTCGGGTTCCGGCTGCGGAGATCCCAAGATCAGCGCCTGGTCGTGTTCAAGCGAGCTCCGACGGAGATCTTGCGAGCGCGCCAGCGCTTTCTGCGCGAGTTCGGCTTGGCCAAGCTTCCGGTACGCTAAAGACAACTGATAATGGACGTTGCCGTAATGATCCAGAGGAGCTGCCTTCTCGAGTTTCGGGATGGCATTGGCAAACTGTCCCAGGCGGACGTACGCGGTCCCCAACAAGCCGCTGGCTTCAACCAAATCCGGTTGCAGCCGCAAAGCGCGCTGCAGATATGGCAGCGCCTTTTCGTTGTCGCGTTTTTGCACGTACAGACGACCTAGGAGATAAAGCGCGTGGGTACGCGAGGGATCCAGCGCCAACGCTTTCTCCAGCTCACTCTGCGCATCGTCGTCAGTATGATTGACGAGGTAAAGTTCGCCGAGCGCTTCGTGAAGTTCGGCCTCATTGGGACGCACCTGCAGGGCCAACTGAAACTCTTTGAGCGCGTCGTCGAGATTCTGGCGAAGGGCGTAGCCTTCGGCACGCAGCTGGTGAGTACGCCAGGAGTCGGGAAAAGATTCCTGCAATCGCCCATACACCTCAGCCCCCAGCGCTTGGTAAGTGCACGCCAGCCAGTAACTGGCCTCGGCATTTTCGTTGGTGGCGCCCTGCACTTGTGCTAACGCGTCAGCCGCAGCTTCGTATTGATGCAATGTAAAGTGCGTTTTTCCCAACAGCAGCCGCTCTGAATCGGTCAGATGCTTCCTCGTTTGCAGCGAATCTGCGCAGCGCGAGTAGCGATGGGCTTTGCAGGGGTCCTGATCCGCAAGCGCTCGTGGAGCAGCATTCGCGGCTTGCTGCCATGCCGCGAAGTCGGCTTGGAACAATTTCCATTGACGGTTTGCGAGAGCGTTATCGTTCGTGGTGACGTAAAGAACGGCCAACAAAAAATGTTTGGTCGCTGTTTCAGGTTCGTCCTGCAGTCGCGATAGGAAGGCCTTTGCCGACTCCTGAGGGAGTTCGATGGACGGAAACTGCCGTTGCACAGCCAAAAATTCAGGAGAGATTTCCCAAACTTTTCCGACCGATTCCAGCGCCGCTGTCGATTGCCCCTTGGCCACCTGCATATTCGCCAAACCGAGCCAAGCCAGCTCATTTTGCGAATCAAGCTGAAGCTCCAGGTGAAACTCGGTTTCGGCTTCTTGCAATTTCCCCGCATGCAGATACGTTTGGCCTAGCGACGTATGCAAGCCGGACAGCCGCGGCTCAATGCCAAGCGCCTTCCGGTACTCCTGCGTAGCATCTTCCCAACGGTCGCGCTGAAATAAGAGATCGCCGAGAAAACGATGTCCCCAGGCCGACTCGCGATACAAATGCGCTCCCCTATAGGCCAAACGAGCAGCCAGATCCAGGTACTCGTGTCCGAGTTTGAACCAGGCCTCGGACTTGTCGGAATCAAGCACGGCGATCTGACGGAACTCCTCAGCCGCGCTTCGGAAGTTTTCCTGGCCCAGGTATGCCGAAGCCAAGGCCTGGCGGGCCTCACGGTTGGAAGGATCGAGCTTCAGCGCACTCTGCAGGAATGGAATTGCCTTTTGCGGCGAGCCTAATTTGAGGTAGTCCATTCCGACGATTACCGTGGGGCCGAGCAGGTTCGGCCGTTCGCGCAGAGCCTTCGTCAGATGGCGCACCGCTAAGTCGTATTCAAACAAGCTCTGGTAGGCGAGGCCGAGGTTGACCTCAGCCTCGATTAAGCTTGGATCAAGCGCCAGCACCTTCTTGAATTCTTCGGCGGCACGGACGAATTGCCCCTGCTTCATCGCCTCCTGGCCGGCGCGAAACGACAGTTCGACTTGTTCCTCGGTGGCCTGGCAAGTCGCCAACGTGGGAGATATCGACCAGACCAAGAGCAGAAATAAAGCAGCCCGTTTCATCCGAACATTTTCACGCGAATCGAGCATTAGGTCAGCAAAATTCGGGAGGGAAGAACACCGAGGCTTTAATTCAAACCGCAGAGAAGTACTGGAAAAAAAATCATGCGTCTGGGCGGGAATATTCCGCCCAGACGCATGAGCTGCGATGCTAGAAGGTTATCCTCAACGCAAACTGAATCAGGCGTGGAAGGTTGTACTGGCTAGTTACTTGGCCAAAAGACGTGCCACCGCAACAGCCGCTATTGGGCGGACTGAACTGCGGGTGGTTGAATCCGTTGAAGAACTCTGCGCGGAACTCAGCGCCCAGTCTCTCATCCGGACCAAACTTGGTGTTTTTGAAGACGGCAAAGTCAAAGTTCTTCTGCCCGTCAGTGCGTATGTTCGGCTCGGTACGCGAATCGGTGCCGTAGCTGTAATCGTTGGTATGCGTGAACACGGAAGTGTCAAACCAGTGGGCCAACCGTTGATCCAGAGAGCCGGAAGTCTGCTTCGACAAGGCCGTTCTGGTATTGCGGGAACAGCCCACGTTCGGGACACCGGACTCGCTGAGCAGGCCCGGGCACCCGCCGATTATAATCGGGAAGCCGCGTTGGAAGGTGATGATGGTATCGATGCCCCATCCGCTGATCAGCTTGTTGGCAACTCCGTTGAGGTTATTTGCAAACTTCTTGCCCTTGCCAAAAGGCAGGTCCAGAACGGAAGCGAGCACCAAGTGCTGGGAAACGTCGAATGCATCCAGGCTTCTCTCGCCGCGTAGGTTGTAAACATTGGCGTCGTTCCAGCCCACCGGAGAGGCTTCCAACCAGTTGATTTCCGAGTTGGTGTTGTCGATGAGTTTGGCGACGGTGTACGAGGCAAGTATCTGCGCGCCCGCCGCGAATCGCTTCTCGACCTTCATCTGCATGGAATGATAAATGGAATTGCGGTTATCGGGCTCGGACATGGCCACATTGTCAAACTGCGGAAAGGGTAGCAGCAACTGCGCTGCCATTACCGTCGGATGAGTCCCTACACCCCCCGATTGCACGGGCCCGGTACAACCCGTGCAATTCCCGGCGAACGGGTTGGGAACCTGAGTTTTGAGGGCGGTCACATCCGCAGCACTCTTGGGCAAAAACTGCGGCTGCAATTGGTTGAGGGTCTGGTCATGCATGGGCAAATGTGTGCCCTTGGACCCCGCATAGGCTATGTCAAACAGCAGATTACCAGGGAACTGGCGTTGGATGTCGAAGTTCCACTGCTGCACATAAGGGGCGGGATTACCATTTACTGGCGCTTCGTTGCCATTCCCTTGCACGTTGATCAAGTCCTGTCTCCTCCCGAAGGGCGGAGTGATTCCGCCGCTCGCGGTCGGGAAAGGATTTGACAGCACATTGTTGGAGGGGGTAACTCCGTCCGACGCCACTGGTAGCCATGGTGTGCTGAAACTGTTAATGAAGAGGTTGTGGGGAGCATCGTTCCAGCGGATATCAACCGGCAGATAAAACATTCCGTAGCCAGTTCGGATAACCGTGTTCCGATCGAATTGGTACGAAACGCCAAGGCGCGGGCTGACATGGTTCCAGGCATCAAAGGCGCTGCGGCTCGGGTGCTGCGAGCTGCTCACTAAGTCATACGCACCTTTCAGATTTGGCCTTCCGGCCGCGGCCCCAATTGGGCTGGTTTCGGAGGGGTTGAAAGCAACGATGCGATTAAAGCGCTCCGTCCAATCCCCCTGTAGGTCGACGCGAAGTCCGAGATTCAAGGTGATTTTCCTAGTGACCTGGTAGGTGTCGCCGGCATAGAACGCCTTATAAAGATTC
>Ga0307475_10000720_pt1 | contig 19940 bp, 17 predicted proteins | sample atmos_gasesECM1C_FD_203317 | JGI IMG/M metagenome (GOLD analysis project Ga0307475, IMG submission 203317) | Hardwood forest soil microbial communities from Morgan-Monroe State Forest, Indiana, United States - atmos_gasesECM1C_515 | ecosystem: Environmental > Terrestrial > Soil > Temperate... | reverse complement strand
GGTGACGCAATGATCGATCGCAACGGTGTTGGTCGGTGCCGGTTCCTTGTCGGCTTGTGCCTCTGCCTCGCGGTCCGCGCCAGCGCGGAGCCGATCCCTCTGAAGCGTGCGGTCGAACTGGCTCTCAGCCATAGCACGCTGTCCGCCATTGCTGCCGCCGACGAACAACGCGCGTTCCAGGGTTATCGCGAGCTCCGCAACAATTGCATTCCGCAGGTCACCGTGGGCTCGGGGCTGGGAAAATCCTGGGGATATCCCCTTAGCCTGGAAGGCTCGGCGCCCGCAATCTTCAATACGACGGCCCAGTCGGCGATTTTCAATCCTGCGTTGCGCGAATTTCTCAAATCTGCACGTGCCGAGTGGCAAACCAGCACCCGTCAAACGAAGGACCAGCGGAATGCAGTCATCCAGGACACCGTGCTCAGTTATGCTGAACTTAATAAGTGGGAGCAGCGTATCGGCCGCCTGAGGGAGGAACACACGGCGGCCAAGAAGATCGAGGATGCCGTCGCCGGACGTGTGAAAGAAGGCGTCGAGAGTCCTCTCGAAACTACCAAGGCGCGCCTGTCGACCGCACGCTTCCGACTCCGGGTCGCAGAAGCCGAGGGATTCGCCGACGTGTTGCGGGAACACCGTTCGAAGCTCACCGGTCAACCAGCCACGAATATCGAAACGATCGCGGACTCGATCCCGCCGTTCCCCGCACTCCAGCAGGACGAGGATCTGCGCACGAACGCGGAAAGCTCAAGCCCCGTGGTCCAGTCGGCGATGGAGCATGCGCGCACGCAGTACTTGCGCGCCAAAGGGGAACATAAAATGTTCTGGCCGACGCTCGATTTTGCCGCGCAGTACGCCCTTCTGGCGACGTTCAACAACTACGACAGCTTTTTCCAGCCCCACTCCTTCCAGGCCAACAACGCCACCCTCGGCGTAGCGATTCGGTTTCCTTTTTTCAGCCCTGCCCAAAGCTCGCGCGCCAAAGCCGCCGATGCCGAGGCCCTGAAAGCCCGCAAACAGGCCGAAGCCGCGAAGAACCAGGTCTCGGAGGAAACCTTGAAGCTGCAGCGCGCCGTGCGCCAGATGGAAGCGGCACAAGAGGTAGCCCAACTGGAGTATGAAGTGTCGAAGTCGAATCTGGACGCGGTTCAGACGCGAGTGGACGCTGGCACCGCGACCATCAAGGATCTGGGCGAATCCCAGGCGCAGGCGAGCGAACGCTACCTCGCATTGCAAGATACGACCTTCGAATTGCAACGGGCGCAAGTCGGGCTGATGCGCTCCATCGGCGAGCTTGAGAAATGGATTAAGGGGAGCAACTGAGGGCTCGGGGAAACTTGATCACTCACGGGTTAACCGCCAACAGGCCTTTTAGACCCCTTAATGCATCCAATGGCTGTTCGGCGCAAAACAGTTCTTTGCCTCGTACAAGCTTGGTATAGTTACACTTAAGCCAACATTTGCCGGGGCGCGAACAGGGTCCAGGAGAGCATCGTCCATCCCAGGGCCGAATCCAGGGAAGCAACGGGAATTCTGAGAGAGGATGTTAGAATATTCTACCCACCCATATGCCATTGAAAACACTGTTTTTGAATCCGCCCTCCTTTGAGAATTTCGACGGTGGCGCCGGGTCCCGTTGGCCGGCCACGCGCGAAATCGAATCGTACTGGTATCCGGTATGGCTGGCGTATCCGGCCGGCATGCTTGAGGGCGCCAGGCTGCTCGACGCGCCGCCGCATCACATAAGCGGCGAGGAAACCATCCAGATCGCCAAGGACTACGAGTTCCTCGTGCTGTTTACCAGCACCCCTGGTTTCCCCGGCGATATTCGGCTGGCGCGGGCGATCAAGGACATCAATCCGAGGATCAAGATCTGCTTTGTCGGACCGCACGTCAGCGTGCTGCCGGAGAAGTCGTTACGCGACTGCCCGTCCATCGACTTTGTGGCGCGCAAGGAATTCGACTACACGGTGGTCGAATACGCGCAGGGTAAGCCGCTGGAAGAAATCCTGGGCATCTCCTATCTGAAAAATGGCGCGATCGTACACAACGCGGACCGTCCGCAGATTCAGGATCTTGATCCCCTGCCGCACGTGACCGAGGTGTATAAGCGTGACCTTGATGTCACGCGGTACAACGTGCCCTTCCTGCTCAACCCCTACGTATCGCTTTACACGACGCGCGGCTGCCCGGCGCAATGCACTTTCTGCTTGTGGCCGCAGACGCTCAGCGGCCATCCTTGGCGCAAGCGTTCCACCGATGACGTCGCGCGCGAGATGGCCAAGGCCAAGGACTACTGGCCGAACGTGCGAGAGTTTTTCTTTGACGATGACACTTTCAACATTCAGAAGGTGCGGACCATCGAGCTGTGCGCGAAGCTGAAGCCACTGGGTTTAACGTGGTCCTGCACGTCGCGCGTCACGACCGACTACGAGACGCTCCAGGCAATGAAGGAAGCGGGATGCCGGCTGCTGATCGTGGGCTACGAATCTGGTGATGCACAGATCCTCAAGAACATCAAGAAAGGCGCGACCGTGGAAAGGGCACGGCAGTTCACCAAGGACTGTCACAAACTCGGGCTGGTGATCCACGGCGACTTCATTCTGGGCTTGCCCGGCGAGACGCGCGAGACCATCCGGAACACGATCAATTTTGCGAAGGAACTGGATGTTGAAACCATCCAGGTATCCGTCGCTCATGCGTACCCTGGGACGGAGCTTTATGACTACGCGGTGAAGAACGGCTTCATGGTGGCGGACACCAAGATGGTCGATGAAGGCGGCCACCAGTTGGCGCACATCCAGTACCCGGGGCTGCCGGCGGAGGAGATTCTCGAGTCGGTGCATCTCTTCTATGACGAGTACTATTTTCGGCCAAAAGCGGCCTTCCGCATCTTGAAGAAGGCAGCCTTTGATAGCGGCGACCGCAAGCGACTTTACAAAGAAGCGAAAGCTTTCCTGAAGACTCGCGCGATGCGTCATAAATGGGTGCGGGAGAAACAGGAATCCTCGGCTGCGGCGGAACCGGCCAAAGCTTAGGTTTACAGTGACCTTTCGTAAATACCTGGTGTTGGCCGGAGTGGCCGTGTTCGCATCCGCGGGAGACTCAATGCTCTCCCGCGGCATGAAAGATATCGGGCATATCCCGATCTCCCGCTTGCAGGACTTGATCCTTGCGCTTCGCAACCCCTGGATCGTGGGTGGGATTGTTTTACTCCTCGCGTTTTTCGCGGCTTACATGACGGCCCTTTCCTGGGCGGACCTCACCTACGTTCTTCCTGCGACCTCACTAGGCTACGTGCTGTTGGCTGTGATTGCGAAGTTCGTCCTTCACGAGCAAGTAACCCTTCTGCGCTGGCTTGGGATTGGGCTCATCGCTATCGGGGTTAGCTTTGTGGCGAGCGGACCTGAGCTGACACGATCGCATCCACCAGCCGACGAGCGTATCGCAGAACCGGAGTGGGCTGCATCTCGGGGGGAGCGATGAGGCATGCGTATACCTGGGCGTCGATCGCCTTTATCGTCGTCACCTCGGTCACCGGCGACGTGCTGCTATCGCGTGCCATGAAGCAGGTGGGCGATGTTGGCGAGTTGCGCAAGCGTTCGACCGTATTCACGGTGCTGGCACGCGTGCTGCGCAACCCTTACTTCATGCTGGGTATTGTGGCGATGGCCGTTGCCTTCTTCAGCCTTCTGTTCGGATTGTCCTGGGGCGACGTCAGCCTCGTGGCACCCGCGTCGGCCTCTCTGACGTTTGTTGGGAATGCAGCGGCAGCGAAACTGTTTCTCCACGAGCATGTGGACCAACGACGCTGGATCGCGGCTGCTCTGGTGGCGTGCGGGGTTGCGTTCCTGGCCGGATAGTGGGTTCAGCGTAGACAATTCAGTTGGTTATTTTGAATAGGGCCAAGAAATAGGCGCCCTCCTGCCCACCATCGGCCCTCGAACTGGGCAAATGTCAGTGTGGCGAGATTCTAGAAGCTAGCCAAACAACCGCATGAACCCGGTCGGGGGCAGGTCCGGGACCAGGAAGGTTGCGTCGCGCGGTCCGGCAACTCGTGCCAGAGATTGCGCTGCCAGGTAGCCGCTGCGGACCGCTCCCTCCATCGTTGCAGGCCAACCGGTGGCCGTCCAGTCTCCGGCAAGAAACACACGAGGCCATACCGTTTCCGGCCTGGGACGGTCCATTTCAATGCCGGGCCGGGGCGAGTAGGTTGCATGAATTTCCTTGATCACCGTCGACTTGAGCAAATTCGCGTCGCGCGCTTTGGGAAAAAATTCACGAAGCTCGCTAACCGCCAGATCTACGATCTCCTGCCGGGACTTCTCGACCAGGGATTTCGAGGCGCTGACCACCAGTTCCACATAGCTTCCGTGGCCGTTGTCGTCCCGCTTCTGAAGTTTCGATTTGTGAAACATCCACTGGATGGTGCGATCGAGTAATACGGCATGCTCGAGATTCGAAATCTCGCGGTCAAACCACAGATGAATTCCGGTGATCGGTGAGGTCTCGAAGCGGGCTAGTGCGTTTCGCAGGGGCTGAGAAGCTGACGAGTCCGGGAGAATCCGTTCCAGGCTGTCGAAGGGCAACGCGAGCACCACGTAGTCGAACGTCTCTTCCCTGCCCCCTACCGCCAACTTTACTTGAGACAGGTCGGCGCGGAAAGATTCGGCGGATGCGCGGTACCGCACGTCTCCCTGGTGTTCACGAATGTAGTTGCCGGCCGCGCTGTAAAGTTCCGTCAGTGGAACCGTGGGCACGCCCATGCGTCCGGCGGCTGCGGACTTCAGAAACGACTCGCGCATAACCTGCGCGGCGTAAGGAACCGAGACGCGATCCACCTCTTCGTTCAACGCGCTGACAAGAACGGGTTTCCAGAAACGCTCGATCGCGCGCTCGGTTTGGCCATGACGGTTGAGCCATCCCAGGAAGGATTCGCCAGTGTCGCGCGGAGTCATGGGAGCAAGCGCCATCATTGCTCGCGCGATGGCCACCTTGTCGGCGACCTCCAGGCAGGCTGCGCGCAGGAACGCGGGCGTCGTATGCAGGGGTGCCGGCCAAGCCGAGGGACCGATCTCGGATGCGCGGCCACCCGGTTCCAGAAACGTCATGCGGTCAAACCAGCGGATGCTGCTGGCGGCCACGCCGGTACGCTCGTAGAACTCGATGAGGTTGGTGCAGCAGCCGAGCAACACGTGCTGGCAGTTGTCGATCACTTCGCCAGTTCCGGGATGCTGGTAGGAAGAGGCCCGTCCACCGAGGTAGGGACGACGCTCAAACAACGTGACCTTGAACCCGGAAGATGCGAGAGCGCAGCATGCGGCAAGCCCGGCAAGGCCGCCGCCCACGACGGCTACGGTAGGAGCTTGAGTCCAGGACTGGGGCATCACGTCAACCGCTTCAGAAAGCCTTTCACCAGGACTGAAAGCTTTTCAAAGGTGGTCAGACGAACCTTCTCTGCATAGACGTCGTACTGGCGCTGGGTAATTTTCCCGAGGAGCCGTTGATAGATGGTCACCAGAACCCACAGGGCGGGCTGGCTGTCCTCGTTCACCAGCGCAATCAGGTCGTGCCCGGACTTGTAAAAGTCACGAGCCCGGTCGGCTTCCATAGCAAGCAACGACCGCAGGCGCGCCCGGTCTGGTGCGTCTTGCAGGTCGCTCGGGGAGAGCTCAAATCGCTGCAGGTCTTCGAGCGGTAGGTAGACCCGCCCCATGGCGGCATCTTCCTTCACATCGCGGATGATGTTGGTCAGCTGGAACGCGATGCCGCAACGCTCGGCGAGATGCTCTGCGTTCGGATCGCGATAGCCAAAAATCTTGATGCAGACCAGTCCGACCACCGAGGCGACATGGTAGCAGTAGAGATAGAGATCCTTGAAAGAACGGTACTGCACGGTCGGACCAGATCTCTGAGCGGTTGCGCTTTGAAGGTCTGGGCCTTCCGGATTGGTGTCCGGCACGTCCATCAACGTGCCGAAGGCTAGCTGGTCGAGCAGGTCGGAAGGGATCTGGTAACGACGTTGCGTGTCGGTCAATGCGAGCAGAATGGCGTCATCCGTTGGCTCTCCGGCCTGCGCATGATGAAACGCATCGAGCCACGCCTCCAGCCGCGAGCGCCGTTCCCGCGGCGGCAAGCTGGGGTTATCGGACAAATCGTCGCAGCGCCGCATGAATGAGTAGACGGCACACAGGGCTTCTCGCTTCGGTTTCGGGAGCACCAGAAAGGCATAGTAAAAGTTGCGGGCGGAGGTGCGCGCGATTCCGCTGCACACCGAGTACGCCATCGCCAACTGGGACCGGGTGGGTGAAAACTGTATCGCGGCTTGCTGTACGGCGGTGCTCATAGCAGCCTCCCCAAGGCTGCCCGGGCCACCAGGGCGAGTTTGCGCACATTCGAGATTGAAGGACGGCGCCCGAGAACCGCGTATCCCTGCTTCTCGATCGCATTCAGAATCTCCTGCCCACCCCGGCTGAAGAGTTCCAGGTCAAGAGCCAACTCCTTGTCGACTTTGCCGACCAGGGGTAGTCCTTTCTCGAACCAGTCGCGGGCACGCTCCACTTCGAAACGCATCATTTCGCAAAACGCTGGCATGTTGCGATTGGCGGCTAGATCCTCTTCCGAAACCCCAAAGCGGCGCAGATCCTCAAGCGGCAGGTAGATTCGGCCCTTGGCGTAGTCGACGGAAACGTCCTGCCAGAAGTTAGCCAGTTGCAAAGCGGTGCAAGTGAAGTCTGAGAGCTTCTGCCGCTCCGCATCCCGGTAGCCGCACAGGTAGAGCACGAGGTGCCCTACCGGATTCGCAGAATTCAGGCAGTAGGCGAGCAAGTCCTCAAAGGTCTCGTATCGCGTGACGGTTTGGTCCTGTCGAAACGCGGTCAGCAGGTGAGAAAACTCGTGCCTGGGGACGTCGAAGGCACGGACGGTTTCGGCCAAGGCGACGAAGACAGGATGCCGCGGGCTTCCGATATAACAAGCAGCCAACTCTGCCTCCCACTGGTCGAGCAATTGCAGCGATGCAACCGGATTCCCGACCTCATCGCCCAGGTCATCGGAAATGCGACAGTAGGCGTAGACATTGAAGAAATGCTGACGCAGGCGCGTGGGCAGAAACCAACTGGCAACCGAGAAATTTTCGTAGTGGGAGCGCGCGAGGCGCCGGCAATAGGCACGCGCTTCCTCCAGCGAAGGCGCCACCTGCGGGATGGCGTACTCCAGCGGGAGGCTTGCCCAGCCTGCCGGCGAAGAAGACGCAGGCACTGGCCGGGATTCGCTGCTGGCAATGGAGGTCATAGCGAGTGTTTGCCCCGGTCTCGATTTCCTACGCTCAGTGCCCCGGAATGATGGCGGTCTTGATGTCGCCGTTGCGGTTGAGCATGTGGCGAAGCACATCATGCAAGCGCGAGAGCGGCGCTTCGCCGGTAATGTAATCCGTGCCGCGAACCTTCTTCTCCGCAATCAGGGCGAAGGCCCGGCGCACGGTCTCGGGGGTATGGTGGAACGTCGCCTTTAAGGAGATTTCCGAGTAGTGCAGCCGGTTGGTATCAAGCTGCACCTTGCTGCCGCTGGCGCATCCACCAAAGAAGTTGACCGTGCCGCCCTTGCGTACCATCTGCACCGCCCATTCCCAGGCTTCGGGACGGCCTACGGCCTCAACCACGACGTCGGCGCCGCGCTTCTCACGGGTGAGATCGCGTACTGCCTCGATGGGATCCTTCACCTGCGTGATCTGTACGACCTCATGGGCGCCCTTGCGTTTCGCCAGCGTCACCTGCGAATCGCGCTTCACGACCGCAATTACGTTGCAGCCGATCGCCTTGGCCACCTGCACGAACATCAACCCGATGGGGCCGCCGCCGATCACGGCTACCGTGTCACCAATTTCGACTCGTGTTTCGTGCAAGCCACGCAGGACGCAAGCCAGGGGTTCGGTCATGGCGGCGTCTTCGAAGGAAACGTCCGCCGGAATCGCGAGCATGTTGCTCTCGACAATACGCCGGGGAACGCGAATATATTCCGCATACGCGCCGTTATTGAAAAGCAGATCTTCGCAGAGATTTTCCTGGTGCTTGGAGCAGAAGAAGCACATGCCGCAAGGCGCGGAGTTCAAGGCCACCACACGCATGCCCTTTTTGAAACCACGAACCCCGGGCCCCACTTGCTCGATCACACCCGCCAGTTCGTGCCCGAACAGGGCGGGCGGCACAATCATGCGGGCATGGTAGCCACGCTGGTACACCTTCAGGTCGGTGCCGCACGTGAGCGCGACCTGAACCTTGATCAGGACTTCGCCTTCCCCGACCCGGGGAATGGGCACCTGTTCAATCTTGATGTCTTCTTTGCCGTACAGGACGGCGGCGGTCATTTTTCCATTCACTTCGTATGTCCTTCCCAAGCGCTGCCCGGTTGAATGACAACCTTCATGGAATCCGGCTGGGGATGGGCAGCCAGTTCGAGCGCTTCCAGTCCACGAGACAAAGGAAAGCGGTGGCTGATGAGGCGCGCGAGTTCCATCTCGCTGCTCATCACAAAGCGCACCGACTCCTCCTGCAACTCCACAGACGCGCTGTAGGACCCCAGTAAAGTCTTTTCATCTACGCAGATGGCCGCGGGATCCACGACCGCTTCGCCATGTACTGTTTGAGCAAACAGCAACACCCGGCCACCAGGACGCGTCGCATCCATGGCGGGCCGGATCAGGCCGTTGCCGGCGACCGCCAGAATTACGGCGTCGGCGCCTCGGCCATCCGTCAATTCGCGCACCCTCTGGATCACATCCGCGCGCGAGCCATCAATCGTCAGGCGCAAACCGAAGCTTTCAGATATTGTAAGCCTCTGCGAATACAAATCGGAAGTAATTACCCTAGCCCCGGTGCGCCTCGCCAACACGCTCAAAATGAGACCGATAGGGCCCTGGCCGATCACCAGGACGGTCTCGTCCGGCTCGAGACGCAGACTCACCACTCCCTTCATGCAGGTATTGACCGGCTCGACAAAGCACGCCTGCTCGAAGGAGACGTTGCCGGGAATCCGTACCGTGCCCTGCTGGACGATCCAGTCCATGACGCGGACGTACTCAGCGAAGCCGCCACCGCTGGGCTCAAAACCGGCTGTGCAGCCCACCTTCTTGTAGGTTTCGCACTGGGCAAAGGTGTGGTGCCGGCAGTAATAGCAATTCCGGCACGGAATATGGTGGAACACCATGACGCGATCGCCCGGTTGGAATTCGCTGACACCCTTCCCAGTTGCCACCACCACGCCCGAAGTCTCGTGGCCAAAAATGCGTGGAGCCGAGTGCGATCCGGTCGAGATCTTTTTCAGGTCAGTGCCGCAGATCCCGCAGGTGTGAACCCGGACCAGAAGTTCTCCCGGACCAATCTTCGGAACGGGCACCGTTTCCATGCGCATGTCGTTTTTTCCGCGGTAGACGGCAGCCAGCATCGTCGCCGGGATCGTGCGCAGCCGGTCTTCGATTGCGATCTGTCCTGCAATTGCCATCATGAGGGCGCTTTGTCATCCTTCTTCGCGCGCACGGCACTGTGCGGCATTGTATTCGTGAATTTGATGTTCACCGTCATGTGATCCAGATAAGGCTGCCCGGGCGCGACGAAGTGGGAGTCGGTGACCTGGAAGACGCAATAGAAATGGTCGACTCTGACGACGCGCTCGGCAGTGAGAGCAATCTTCGCGAATTTCCCGGGATCCAGCCAGCCCACCTGGGTTCGATCCTGGGTTGGGTCGGGCGAGGGCATCAGCACGTTGCCATAAATTTTGTGTTGTTTGTCCGCCAGCCTGACCTGCCACGCGATAATCCTGTCATCCCCCGAACCAACCCGCTGGGGTGTACACACAAACTGGTACCGATCGCGGCCGCTCTGATCCCTGACGCGGATGTTACAGGTCGGATTGCCTGGGTCCAAATCCACCTCAAGCGTCTGTTCCATAATTTTCGTTGGGCCTTTACGAAAACTTTCCACGTAGATGAACGACGGCTGGCTCTGCGCCCAGAGGACCGCCCTGACGATCAGAAGAACCGGAACTAGCGATCTCTGGATTCCCCTCATTGGTCGCTAAAACACGCTTCTGCGGTCAGGCTAGCTGCGCGCCTGCATTCTTGCTCAAGAACTCGCACAACCGATGCGACGCTTTGGCGCCATTGCGTGCCAGACGAATCACCGGGCCCCAGAGCCATGGTCGCAGCGCGGCGTACAGCGCGAAGCTGCCCGATCGAAACGTACCATCGCTGCGGATGAAACGCTCCATCGGTGGCATGAGGAACCTGGACTCGTCCGAAATCACTTTAATAGCGACAAAGCGCAACCCGTGCGCCTCGGCGCCTTTTGCAACCGAAGCCGCTTCCATGTCTACGGCCTGCGCCTGGTACGCCTTGGCCAGCTTGGCTTTCTGTTCCTGCCCGGCGACCGACGAAAAGGTGACCAGAACGCCGGAACCCGACCCGGTGTCGGTTCTGCTTCCATCGGTCGCATCAATCACGTGCCGAATCTCCAACACATGGCCCACCGGCAAGGTGTCGTCCAGCGCTCCCGCGAAACCTACGGACTGCACCAGTGCTGGTCGGTACAAACAAACAATCGCCTCGGTGGCACGCCGAGCCGATTGTGCCCCAACGCCGCCACAAACGGCGACGCGGTGTTCCGACTCAAAGAACCGGAAACGCCTGCCGGAGTAGTCCCGATCCGAGGCACGCCAATGCCGAACCAGTGGCCAGATTTCGCGCTCGAGAGCCGCGACCATGGCGACCTCAGGCATAGCCGTTCGCCCGAAACCACGTGGCTGCCCGCCGGAGCGCGCCATCTACCGGCACAATCTCCCAGCCCAGTTCGCGCTCGGCCTTCGCGCAGGAAACGAACATTTTCTTTCGCCCCATGCGCACGGCATCGATGGTCGCTCGCGGCTCGCGACCGCGAATCCGACCGGTAAAAACTTCGTCGACAACTCCGGCTGCGAGCGCCAGAAAATAGGGTACCCGCACTTTCGGCGACGGAAGTCCGGTGATCTCGGCGAGCTTATCGAGAATCTGCTTCAGCGTCAGGTTCTCTCCACCCAGAATGTAGCGCTCGCCGATTCTTCCCTTCTCGAGCGCCATCACATGGCCGCGCGCGCATTCGGTCGCATCCACCAGGTTCAGTCCCGTGTCCACGTAGGCTGGGAATTTCTTTTTCAGAAAGTCCACCACGATGCGTCCCGTCGGTGTCGGCTTGATATCCATCTCGCCCACCGGAGTGGAAGGGTTCACGACCACCACGTCCTGGCCACTCCTTCCGGCCTCGAGCGCAACCTGCTCCGCCATGAACTTCGACCGCTTGTAATGTCCAATCATGTCCGTCAGCATGACGGGGGAATCCTCCTCAGCGACCAAGCCATTCGAGGTGAAACCCATGGTCGCCACGCTGGAGGTGTAGACCACGCGCCGGACACCACACTTGCGAGCCGCCTCCAGGAGCGCGCGCGTGCCCTCCACGTTGGAGCGGTACATCTGCTCCGGATCCCGCACCCAGAACCGGTAGTCGGCGGCAACATGAAACACCGTGTCGCAACCCGAGATCGCCTTCTCCAGGGATGCCGGAGAGCGCAGATCTCCGGTGACTCGGTCTGCCTTGAGTCCTTCGATATTTCGCAAGTCGCTGGTCGAACGGACCAGTAGACGCAGTTCGGCGCCTTGTTCGGCCAGAACCCGAGCGATATGCGCACCCAGAAACCCGGTTCCGCCTGTGACGAAAGCTTTCAAAACCAGTTCTCAGTTACCAGCTTTTCCCATTCCCGGCTGGATAGGAAAGCCACAGCAGACGCCAGAACGTGCGACCTAAGTCGGACATTTACCCTGGCACCAGGCATAATCCTGTGGTTAATGACCATTGCGGGCTGAGCTCGCCGACTCTCCCGCAACCATCTTCGCGTATGTGGTCAATGCCAGCAGCGGGAAGTATTGGCGATACATGCGGTACTTCAGGTAGAACACTCGCGGAAACCCGGTACCGGTGAAATATGGCTCATCCCACGAACCGTCTTTTCTCTGCGTGCGGAGAAGGTACGCGATTCCGCGCGCTACCGAATCGCTACGGATGTCGTTGGCCGCCATCAAGCCCAATACCGCCCATGCGGTCTGCGACGCAGTGCTATCCCCGATTCCCTTCCGATTGGGATCGTCGTAGGAATCACAGGTTTCGCCCCAGCCGCCATCCGGATTCTGCATCATTCGCAACCACTCGGCCGCCTGCTGCACATCGGGCTCATGATGATCAACGCCCACGGCTTCGAGACCACGCAGCACCAGCATGGTGCCATAGATGTAGTTCACTCCCCAGCGACCGAACCAGGACCCATCCGGCTCCTGCTCCTTGCGAATAAACTCAATCGCCTTCTTCACGGCCTTATGGCTCTTGTCGTAACCATAGGTCGCAAGCATTTCGAGGATGCGGCCGGTGATGTCGACGGTTGCGGGATCGAGCATGGCGTTATGGTCGGCGAAGGGCACATACTGGAAGACCATACGGTCATTGTCCTTGTCGAACGAGGCCCAACCGCCATCGCGGCATTGCATCGACAACATCCAGTCAATGGCGCGCTGCACAGACTCCCGTTGGTAGCGCCCATTGGGATGCTCGACCCGGCTCAGGGCGAGGCAAACCTGCGCGCTGTCATCCACATCAGGATAAAACTCGTTGTTAAACTCGAAATACCAGCCGCCCGGCTGCCCCTCGGGGTTCTTGACCTTCCAGTCACCGACATTCCTTACCTGCTTTTGCAAGATCCAGTCGGCACATTTCACCATGCGGGGATCGTCGGCAGGAACTCCCGCCTCGCCCAGCACGAACAATGCGTATGCCGTATCCCACACGGGTGAGACGCAAGGCTGCATGCGGAACGTCTCGCCCTCTTCGATGCCTAGCTTCTCGAACTCGTCCATGGCGCGGATGACTTGAGGGTCGTCGACCGAATAGCCCAGGCAGCGCATGGCGATTACAGAGTTCATGATGGACGGGAAAATTGCGGCCAACCCGTCGCTCATTTCGAACCGCTCCAGCATCCACTTCTCGGCTTTTCTCAATGCAATAGACCGTAGTGGTCGAATGTGCACCCGCTCCGCCCAATGGGTAAGGCGGTCGAGCACGAGGAAGAAGTTGCGCCATGAGATTAACTTCTTGCCCCAGTGGAGATGCATCCGGGATTTGTCGCGGCCGCCCACGAAAAGCTCTTCAATTCCCATCTCGTGGGGCAATTTCTTAAACGGCTTCTTCGCGTAGCAGATCGAGAGTGGCACCAGTATCGCCCGCGACCACGACGAGATTTCGTAGATGTTGAACCAGAACCAGTTGGGGAAAAGTACAATCTCCGGCGGAATGGCGGGGACCGCGTCATAGTCATACTGACCGAAAAAACACAGGTACAGCTTGGTGAAGGTGTTGACTTCGGTCACGCCGCCCAGTTCCAGAACCCTGTCGCGGGCGCGTTGCATGGCCGGATGGTCGGCCGCGTAGCCGGCCAGTTTCAGGCCAAAGTAAACCTTGACTGAGGCGCTGACATTCGATGGGCCGCCTGTGTAGATACTCCACCCACCGTCTTCGTTCTGATGCTGCAGCATGTAGCGCGCGGCTTTGGCAAACCGCTCGGCGTTCCCGGTGCCGAGCATGGTATGCAAGATGATGTAGTCGGCCTCGAGCGTGACGTCCGCTTCGAGCTCGCCGCACCAGTAGCCATCTTCGTGCTGCTGGGAAAAAAGGAGACGGCGCGCGGCATCCGAGGCCGCGGCCACGCGGCTTGCGAGGTCATCAATTTTGCCGAAACGTAATTGGGGTGCAGACTTGGTGGAGAGTTGGGGGGAGTGATCTTCCATGCAGGTTTGGACTCCGTTAGTCCGCGCTGACGCTCGCGGGGGCAGCCGCAATGGCCTCCACTATCTCCGGCGGTAAGCCAAAGCGAACGTTTTCGGGCATGACTTCCAGTTCCTGCACATTGTCGAAACCCTTGGTCGCCAGGAACTTCACGACTTCTTCCACCAGACATTCCGGGGCCGAAGCTCCAGCCGTAAGCGAAATCGTCTTCACGTTCTGCAGCCATTCGGCCTGGATGTCGTTGTAGCTGTCGATTAGATGCGCGTTGGTGCCGAGATTACGCGCAACCTCGACCAGGCGATTGGAATTGGAGCTGTTTTCGGAGCCAACCACCAACAGCAGGTCGGCCTCGGAAGCCACTTCCTTTACGGCAACTTGCCTGTTTTCTGTCGCGTAGCAGATATCCTGTGCGTGCGGGCCCTGGATGTTGGGGAATTTCTTCTTCAGGGCCGCGATAATGTCCTTGGTTTCATCCAGGCTCAAGGTGGTCTGGGTGAGGTAGGCAACGCGATTTGGGTTCGGGACGGTGAGCGCCTCGACCTGTGCCGGAGATCCGACCACTTGCGTGACGGTTGGAGCCTCGCCCAGAGTGCCGATCACCTCGTCGTGGTCGCGGTGCCCAATCAGAACTAGGGAATAGCCTTCCTTGGCGAACTTAACCGCCTCCACATGCACCTTGGTGACGAGAGGGCAAGTCGCGTCGATGACCCGCAGCTTGCGCTCTTCACTGGCCCGGCGGACCTCCGGCGACACGCCGTGCGCGCTATAGATCACACGCTCGCCCTCGGGAACTTCGTCCACACTGTCGACGAAAATCGCGCCTTTTTGTTGAAGTTCCTCCACCACGAACCGGTTATGGACGATTTCTTTGCGGACGTAGATCGGCGGGCCGAACGCCTCCAGGGCTATGCGGACAATATCGATCGCGCGCACTACTCCGGCGCAAAAGCCGCGCGGCTTCAACAGCAGCAATGTCTTGGCTTCACTGGTAGACACAATAATCCTTGCCGTCCTCGGCCTGACTTAAGGCTACACTTTTCCCCAGAAAAGTTAACTCTAGACTACCTTAGAGAACCCTTTTGGTCAACGTAAGCCATAGAAAGGGCGGGGATTAACAGCGGGTGGGGAGTTTTGGGGAGCGAATGGGTTCGGGAAGAATGGATGGGCGTCGCAAACTACCACCGGGCGTGTGGAGGCTGAACTTCAGAACCGTCGTGAACGCTATGGGGATTTTTCGCCAGCTGCGCCCAGACAACCCGCAAACGAGCTGGATCATTGGACTTCTGCGGGAACGAAGTACCGCTTCGGTGCGCGTAGTTTGACCTGGTTGTCAGAAGCTACCTTCAATTCAACTGAGCGAAACTGACCGGTTTTGCGGACTCAGCAGGGATGAAGGATCCAGCGTACATGCTCTCAATCTGTTCCTTGATCGATGAAAACACCCGGGGCATATTCTTTCGCTGAGATTCAGGAATGCGAACCCCACCTGGCTTGCCCGCGAACTCCTCTAACCGTCTGGTATCCAAGTTGTCGCCGGGTTTCTCATTGGTGCCGACAGCGAGTAGCACGGTTCCGGACTTCTGCGCAGCGGCTATGACCTTCTCGCGAGTTACCCTACTCTTATTTTCCCCGCCATCACTTATTATGACGAGCACGCGGCGGGCAGGTTGTATTGGATCCGGTTGCATCCGTTCGTTGCACGCGAAGTAAACCGCATCGAACAGCACTGTTCCCCCGCCGGGTGTGAGATCAAACTTAGACCTCAGGAGCTCATCCCTGCTCATGAAGGCCGTTCCATCCACAGTCGTGGAAAACCTCACAAGAAATACCTTGTCGTCTGCGCCTTTCAGCACTTGATTGAGAAAATCCGAGGCCGCCCGCACTGCGGGCTCATGCAGTTCACTGCGTGCTTCGGAACTGCTGGCGTCAATCAGAACTCCCTGTCGAAGAGGCAACTCCATAGCGGCTTTGATGGCAACGATTGACCGGGATTTTTTGTTGTCCAAGACCGACAGCTCACCTTGAGTAATCGTTCCGATCGGGCTGCTGTGACCATCAATTGCGAAGAAAGGTACGGTTACTGAAGAATGCTTTTCTCTGGCGGTCGACTCTCCTTGTGGCACCTGCGCGCCAGCAATCCAGAAGGTCACGATCACCATTGATGAGCCCCAGAGACCCAACGAACGCCACTCGTTCATAACCCATCACATTTCGGCCAAGAGCGGCGTTAACAAGGCCATCGCGCTCAGAACCCTGCCTCAGGCGTTCGCCTTAATCATCTGTTCGGCATGTTTCAGGGAGGTCTCTGTCACCTTAGCTCCGCTCAGCATGCGCGCCACCTCTTCGGTCCTCTCGTCGCCGGTGATGTTGCGAACGGAAGTCTTGGTGCGGCCGCCGGATGCCTTCTTCTCGATCCGGTAGTGGTGGTCGGCGAAGGTCGCAATCTGGGGTAAGTGGGTGACGCACAGCACCTGGTTTGTGCGCGAGAGTTCTTTTAGTTTCCGGCCCACCGCCTCGGCGGCCCGACCGCCGATGCCAGTGTCGATTTCGTCGAAGACCAGCGTGCGCGGGACGCCCGAGCCCTTTTTCTTCCCACCGCCGCCCGCGCAAGCCTCCACGCTGGCTTTGAGGGCCAGCATCACCCGCGATAACTCGCCGCCGGAGGCGATGTGTTCCAGGCGAGCTAGAGGCTCTCCCGGATTCGCCGAAATCAGATAGACAACCTGATCGAACCCCCACGCTGACCAGTTTTCCTCTTCGTCGGAACCAGTAACCTCGATGCGGAAAGAGGCCTTCATCGCCAGATCGTTGACCGCCGCTTCCACCAACTTCTCGAGCTTCCGGGCGAACTCATAGCGTTTCTTCGACAAAGCGCGCGCGGCCACCAAGTAATCTTGCCCGGCCTTGGCCAGATCCATCCGCAGGCGCCGGAGAACTTCGTCTTTGTTCTCCATCTCGCATAACTTGCGCGCCACTTCGGCTCCGAAAGCGATTACATCGGCGAGGGTAGGGCCATATTTGCGCTTGAGGCGATCGATCGCCGCCAGACGATCCTCTACCTCGGCCAAATGTTCTGGAGAGGCGTGGATTCCGCCCGCGTAGTCCCGTACGGTCGCGCCCACGTCTTCCACGCTGATCAGCGCCGACTCGAGAGCGGCCAGAGCTTCCTGGAATTTTGGCTCGTAGCGCGCCAGTTCTTCGACCTGCTTTCGTGCCGACCGTAACGATGCCGCCGTCGATGCGTCGCCCTCATACAGCAGGTCGAAGGCATTCATGGCTGCGTTATGGATTTTCTCTGCGTTGGCCAGCACGAGTTTTTCGTTCTCCAACTGCTCGTCCTCGCCGGGCTGAAGTTTCGCGTCTTCAATCTCTTTCTTCTGGTAGGTCCACAGGTCCAGCAGGCGCAGCCGATCCTGCTCGTCGCGCACGAGCTCTTCGATGCGCGTCCCGATTCCCTTCCACGCGCTGAAGGCTTCGTGAACTCCGGCCGTTTGCGAGCTAGCGAAAGTGTCCAGCAAGGCGAGACGCGCCGGGCCATCGAAAGCGGCCAGAGTTTCGTTTTGAGCGTGGACCGTCGCGAGGTAAGGGCCTAACTGTTTCAGAACGGCCACGGTAGCGGGCTGGTTGTTGATGAAGACGCGTCCTTTGCCACCGGGGGCAATTTCGCGCCGCAGAATGACCGAATCGCTCTCCGCATCGAGTCCATTGCCTCCGAGGATGCGCGCGACGGTTTTCGAGGCGGTGCTTTCAATCTCGAACACCCCCGAAACCACTGCCCGGTCCGCCCCGGAGCGGATCACATCGGTGGAGGCCTTCTCGCCTAAAAGCAGCGTCAGCGCGTCGACGAGAATGGATTTGCCAGCACCGGTTTCGCCCGTCAGCAGGTTCAAGCCCGAGGCGAACGCTACTGCCAAGTTATCGATCACCGCGTAGTTCTCGAGGCGCAGTTCGACGAGCACCGGTGGTCCTGGGAATTGGAAATTGAGCGCAGAATATCATGAAAAGAGTAGTTCCCAGTTCTCAGTTTTGGTTCGCAAACGAAGACTGAGTTGAGGCCTCCGTCTCTGAAAAATTGGCGCTCAGTCGTCAGCCAGCTGCCTTTGAGGGAATCTCCAGGTTAAGTCGCTCGGCCCCTCCGTTCCTTCGAAATCCAACCATCAAAAACTGAGAACTAGCCCTAAACCGTCGTACGAATAATTGCAGGCGAAGCGCCGGGCGCTTCTTCCGGCTCGTAACCGGTTACCCAGATTGGTTCTACGAGAAAAGTTCATCGACACAGCGGGGTTGAGCCTCACATTGCAAGGCGTTCCTACGAAGAAACCTATTCTGGAGGTCATTCGGCGCTCACGCGTCTCCATAACCCACAATGTTGAATGCATACTGGTTGGCCTCCGCAGTCGGCGGCGAAGTGCTTGATCTGGTTAGCCAAACCGGCTTCGTCGCCAAAACCGTCCTGCTTCTTCTTCTGGCCTTCAGCGTACTTTCCTGGGCCATTATCCTTTCCAAGTGGAGCCTGTTGCGGCGCGCTCGGGTCCAGAGCGGACGATTCGTTCGCGCCTTTCGCAAAGCGCAACGTCTGCAGGATATTGCAGCGGTTGCCGATCAGTTCCGGCCGAGCCCACTGGTGGGTGTGTTCGAGAACGGGTATGAAGAATTCAAGCGCCAAGGTGGACGCAACCCTACGGCGGTGCAACGCGCCATGCAAATCGCCAACTCTGAAGAGTTGACGCGCTTTGAACGGAACGTCCCGTGGCTGGCAATTACGGGCGCAGTCACGCCCTTTGTCGGACTGTTTGGCACGGTCTGGGGCATTATCGATGCCTTCCATGGGCTGGGCACGGCCGGGGCTGCAACCCTGCGTGCAGTCGCACCCGGCATTTCCGAAGCACTCATCACGACCGCAGCCGGCCTGGCGGCCGCCATTCCTGCCGTTATCGCTTACAACCTGATCGGCAGTTCAATCCGGGAGTTCGCGGCTCGGGGCGACGACTTCGCTCTCGAAATGCTGAACGCGGTCGAACGCACGCAGGTTCCGCAAGCCGCAGCCGAAACTGCTGCGGGGGTTCGTCGCTGATGGCTTTCACGACCTCGAACGGGCGCACCCAGACCTCCATCTCCGATATCAACGTCACTCCGCTCGTCGACGTGGTGCTGGTCTTGCTGATCATCTTCATGGTGACCGCGCCCGTGCTCCAGTCGGGCATCGAGGTGAGCGTCCCAAAAACTCGCACCGTGAAGGAAATCACCGAAGAGCGAATGGTGATCAGCATCAACAAGCAGCAGCGAGTGTTTCTGGGCAACGATCCCGTCAACATCAACGAGATCAAGACCAAGCTGCGCCAGAAGATTCGCGATCCCCAGCACCAGTCGGTGTTTATCCGCGCGGATGAAGACGTGCCGTTTGGAGCCTTCGCCACGGTGATGGACGCGGTCAAAGGAGCCGGCATCACCAACGTGAGCATCGTTACGCAGCCGCTGGACCAAAATGGCAGCCGACGCTGAGATCTTTTTCGAACACGGGAACCTGGGCCGGCCTCTGGCTCTCTCCCTGGGCCTGCACCTGGCGTTTACGGGGTTGATGGTTGTCGTCAGCATGCTTCCCGGACACCACGGCGATATGTGGGGCGCAGGGGGAGGCGGAGATGCGATCGGAGTGTCCCTGGTCAGCACCATTCCTTTGCCGGCTAGTTCCATCCAAACGCAGAACGTAGTGGCCAACGAATCGAAAGGTTTGACCAAATCGCAGCCCCAGGAGAAGCAGAACGAACCGGACGCGATTCCGATTCCGGACAAGAACAGCAAGGCCAAGCCGAAGCCGGTGGTCAGTGCCAGCAAGGCCAAGCCAAAGCCAGAGCCCGAGCCGGAGACCAACGAGGTTCCCTTCGGGCAGGGCGGCCCGGTGAGCGGCCCTTATGGAACTTTCAGCGCCAATGGAGCGAAGGGCGGTTTTGGTTTTCAGGGCGGCGGCGGCGACTTCGGCAGCGCTTACGCCTGGTACGTGCGCGTTGTACAGCAAAAGGTTTCGGAGAACTGGCTGAAGTACGAGATTGATCCGAGCATTCATCAAGCCAACCGCGTGTACGTGGTGTT
>Ga0307475_10000714_pt1 | contig 20018 bp, 16 predicted proteins | sample atmos_gasesECM1C_FD_203317 | JGI IMG/M metagenome (GOLD analysis project Ga0307475, IMG submission 203317) | Hardwood forest soil microbial communities from Morgan-Monroe State Forest, Indiana, United States - atmos_gasesECM1C_515 | ecosystem: Environmental > Terrestrial > Soil > Temperate... | reverse complement strand
TCGAGACTATCGAACCGGTCGGGCTCGGCGCTCTCCAATTGGCCTTCGAGCAGCTCAAGAAGCGCCTCGAAGCCGAAGGCCTCTTCGCCGCGGACCGCAAGAAGCCGCTGCCCCTGCTGCCCAGCCGCATCGGCTTGATCACTTCGCCACGCGGCGCGGCTGTCCGCGACGTGGTGCGCATCCTGCGCCGCCGCTTCAGCAACGTGCATCTCACCGTCTTTCCTGTGCGGGTGCAGGGGGACGGCGCTTCCACGGAAATCGTTCGCGCGGTCCGGCACTTCAATCGCCAAAAAATAGTCGACGTACTCATTCTCGCCCGCGGTGGCGGCTCCCTGGAAGATCTCTGGGCCTTCAACGAAGAAGAAGTCGCACGCGCCATCGCTACTTCCGAAATTCCGGTAATTTCCGGCATCGGCCACGAAACCGATTTCACCATCGCCGATTTCGTCGCCGACGTGCGCGCCTCCACTCCCTCCGCCGCCGCCGAACTCGTGGTGCAAACCCGCCGCGAATTCGATAAGCACATCGCCGAACTGCGCGGCGCCCTGGTCGACCAGATTCGCTATCGCATCCTGGTCCTCAGCCGCCGTGTTCACGAAGTCTCCGCACGCCGCGGCCTCCGCCGTCCGCTCGATATCCTGCGCCAGCAGCGTCAGCGCGCCGATGAGCTGACCTCTCATCTCGCGCACGCCCTGCGTGCCAACCTGCAGCATTCGCGCCGCCGCTTCACCGCCGCGCACATGCGCATCGTTTCCTTCGATTTCAGGATGAAAATTGCAACGTTCCGCTTGCGCCTGGAAAAACGCAGCGCCGACCTGGCCGGCCGCGCCGAACGCCTGCTGCGCGCAAAACGCGAGCGCCTCGACCGCCTCCGCCTCCAGCTCGAAGAGCGCAGCCCCCTCCGGGCCCTGGAGCGCGGCTACGCCATAGCCACGGACGCCGCCGGCACCTTACTCCGCGAGGCCACCCGAGTACCCGTAGGCGCCACGGTAAACATCCAGCTCCACCGCGGCCGCCTCATCACCCAAGTCAAAGAGAAAAGTGAGAAATGAGATTAGCGGTAAACGTCGCTTCGATGAGCGATCTTGATTACGGTGATAGCTCTGGCGGTATCGTCGATTTCATAAACGAGGCGATAGTTCCCAATGCGAATGCGCCACGATTTTTCGGCACCTTTCAGCATCTTGCAACCGGTCGGTCTCGGGCTATTACCGAGGGCGAGCATACTCTCTTCGATTTTCTCGAAGAACGGAGACGGGATGGATTCCAGTTCTTTCTGAGCACTGCGCCGAATGCTTACGGCATAGCTCACTTGCGATTGCGGCGAATTTCGTCGAGCGCTTGTTCTAGGGGGATCGGTACTTCGCCGGAAGCCTTGGCTTCCTCATACTCGCGAACCGCCTGCAAATCCTCAAGATCGTCAAGTAATTCCTCGTATTCCTTGATATCCAGCACGACGGCGACGCGAACGCCATTTTCATCAGTTACAAATTGTTTAGCTTTAGGCATTTGTTTGACTCTAAGCCGAGTCTACCGCAGACCAAATTACGCATCAAGACAAAGGCGTTCGAGAATGCAAGAAAATCACTCTTCGTCGCCGGTGGAGGTTACTTTTAGGACGGCGAGGAAGGCTTCTTGGGGGATGTCGACTTGGCCTACGCGCTTCATGCGCTTTTTGCCTTCTTTTTGTTTCTCGAGGAGCTTGCGTTTGCGGGTGATGTCGCCGCCGTAGCACTTGGCTAGCACATTCTTGCGAATGGCCGCTACGGTTTCGCGGGCGATTACGCGGCTGCCGATCGCAGCCTGGATTGGTACCTCGAACATTTGCCGCGGAATCAATTTGCGCAGGCGAGTGACCAAATCGCGGCCGCGCTCGTAGGACTGCTCGCGGTGGCAAATCATGGACAGCGCGTCGACCGGTTCGCCGCCCACCAATACGTCGAGCTTTACTAGGTCCGATTCGCTGTAGCCGGCGAGGTGATAATCGAGTGAAGCATAACCGCGTGAAACGCTTTTGAGACGATCGTAAAAATCGAGAACGATTTCGTTGAGCGGCAATTCGTAGGTGAGCATCACGCGCGTGGGCGACAGATACTCGAATCCCTTTTGCGTGCCGCGCTTGTCCTGGCAGAGCTGCAAAATACCGCCGACCGATTCATCGTTGGTGATGATCATGGCCTTGATGATCGGCTCTTCGATTTTGCTGATCTCGCTGGGAGTTGGGAATTTCGCGGGACTGTCGACCTCCATCACGCTACCGTCGGTACGCGTGATTCGATAACGCACGCTGGGTGCGGTGGTAATCAGGTTCAGACCGAACTCGCGCTCCAAGCGCTCTTGCACAATTTCCATGTGCAGCAAGCCGAGAAAGCCGCAGCGAAAGCCGAAGCCGAGAGCGACGGAATTTTCCGGCTCGTAAAAAAATGACGCGTCGTTCAATTTCAGTTTGCCTAGGGCATCGCGCAGCGGCTCGTAATCATCGGCCAGCACCGGAAATAGCCCCGCGAACACCATGGGCTTGATGGCTTCAAATCCCGGGAGCGCGGGAGCAGGCCGGTCCGCTTCGGTGATAGTGTCGCCCATGCGCGCATCGGCTACATCTTTGATATTGGCGACCACGAAGCCCACGTCGCCGGCCTCGAGTTCGTCGAGAGCCACCGGTTTGGGGGTAAGCGTGCCAAGCGTTTCGACTTCGTAGACCTGGTTGTTATAGACGAGGCGAATTTTAATTTTCGGCGTGATGCGGCCTTCCATCACACGCACCAGAACGACGGCGCCGCGATAAATGTCGAACCAGGAATCGAAAATCAGCGCCTGCAGCGGATTCTCCGCGCTGCCTTTCGGCGGCGGAACGCGTTGCACAATGGCTTCCAGGACGTCTTCCACGCCCAGACCGCTTTTCGCGCTGATCATCAGAGCATCGTGGGCGGGAATGGCCAGAACGTTTTCGATTTGCTCCTTTACGAAATCGGGTTGCGCAGCGGGCAAATCGATTTTGTTGATGACTGGAAGAATGGTGAGATTGCTTCCGGCGGCAAGAAAAGTATTGGCGACGGTTTGCGCTTCGACGCCTTGGCTGGCGTCCACGACGAGCAAGGCGCCTTCGCAGGCGGAAAGTGCGCGAGAGACTTCGTAGGAAAAATCGACGTGACCGGGCGTGTCGATCAGATTCAGGCGATAGGTGTTCCCATCTTTCGCTTTGTAATGGAGGCGAATACTTTTGGCTTTGATGGTGATGCCGCGCTCGCGCTCCAGGTCCATGGAGTCGAGGAACTGCTCGTGCATTTCGCGCTGGGATAGTGCGCCGGTCATTTCGAGTAAGCGATCAGCAAGCGTGGATTTGCCGTGATCGATGTGCGCGATGATACAAAAATTGCGGATGAACTTTGGGTCCATTTACCTTATGACCGGCAGGGGCTCTCTTTTCGCGTGTCAGGTGCGGCGCACAATGGACGCCGTGTAATCAGTTAGTGTGCCACAACGGGGCGAGGGGGTCGACAGTCGACAGTTAAAAGTCGAAAGAAAGCTGGAAAACAACGAAAAGCAAATATAACGCAGAGACGCAGAGTACGCTGAGTCTCGCAGAGACCAGAGTCGACAGAACGGGAGGCGAAGAAAAAAGATTTAACACAGAGGTCGCGGAGATCGGACACAGAGGTCACAGAGAAGAAGCGAGTGGAATCGGCTAGAATGCGTTCGTTAAGAACGGGGGCTCAGTTGAAGATTGCTACGATTCCTACAATACTTTTTCTGTTAGGCACGCCTTGCTGGGCGCAGAAGCGGGCGGCGATTGCGCCGGCGCAGGTTGTGGCGGAGGTGCGGAACTACCGGCTGAACAATGAAGACCGGATCATGCGCGAGTTCACCGAGTTTCTGGCCATTCCCAATGTGGCCAGCGATACGGAAAATATTCAGAAGAATGCGGCGCACCTGGTGGAAATGCTGGAGGCGCGGGGGATCGAAACGCACTTGCTGCCGATCTCCGGCCGCGGACCGGTGGTGTTCGGCAAACTCAGCGTGCCGGATGCCAAGCGCACGGTGATTTTTTACGCGCATTATGACGGGCAGCCGGTCGACCCTGCTGCGTGGACGGATGGCAAACCGTTCGAACCAGTGCTGCGCAGCGATTCCATCGAGGCCGGAGGGAAGCGCATTCCGCTGCCGGACAAGCATCCCGGAGCGTACAACGACAACTGGCGCATTTATGCGCGGTCCGCTTCGGATGACAAGGGGTCGATTGTAGCGCTGTTGGCGGCGCTCGATGCGCTGCGCGCGCAGCGGATTCCGCTGAGCGTGAACCTGAAAGTGATCTTCGAAGGAGAAGAAGAAGCGGGTTCAACAAATCTGGAGCGCACGCTGCAGCTGCACAAGAATTTGCTGGGCGGAGATTTACTGGCCATGGCGGACGGCCCGGTACACCAGTCTGGCCGGCCGCTGGTGTTCTTCGGCAATCGCGGCGACATCGGCCTGGACATTACGGTGTACGGCGCGGTGCGGGCACTGCATAGCGGTCATTACGGAAATTGGGCGCCGAATCCGGCCATGGAGCTGTCGCGGCTGCTGGCATCGATGCGCGACGAGAATGGCCGCGTGTTGATCGACGGCTACTACGATGACGTCGTGCCGCTGAGCCCGCTCGAGAAAGATGCCCTGAGCAAGATGCCGGAAAACGATGGCGAACTCGAACGCGAGATGGGAATCGCCAAACCCGAAGGCGGAGGCAAGAAGTTAGTGGAGCTGATCCACGAACCGTCACTGAACGTGCGTGGATTGCGCAGCGCGTACGTCGGCGAGGGCGCACAAAACGTGGTGCCAGAGAAGGCGGAAGCATCCATCGACGCGCGGTTAGTAAAAGGCGAGGACCCACGCAGGAAATACGAGCAGATTGTCGGGTTTATCCGCAAGCAGGGATTTTATGTAATCGACCACGAGCCCACCATGGACGAGCGCCGCGAACACACTCTGATCGCGAAGATCGTGGACGAAGGCGGATATCGCGCTTCGCGCACGGCTATGGACTTGCCGGTCTCCAAGGCGCTGGTGCAAGTGGTGCAAGACGCCAGCGGAGGAAATGCGGTGATTGCACCGACCCTGGGCGGAAGCGTGCCGATGTACATATTCGAGGATTTGGGATTGCCGTGGATCGGCGTGCCGATCGCGAATTACGACAATCACCAGCACAGTTCGGACGAAAATTTACGGCTCGGGCAGTTTTGGCGCGGGATTGAGGAGTATGGCGCGATTTTGGCGGATTTGAATTGGTAGAGATGAAAAGATAACGCTGAGGCGCAGAGAACGCGAAGTTACGCAGAGGAAGAGTCAAATAATTCGCCGCGCAGAGTTGGGGTGAACGGTGACGCCGCAGGCGTTGGGTTGAGATTGTTGATTAGCAAAGGAACCCGTAGCAAAAGCTAGGAGCAAAACGCAGAAGAGGCCGATTTCGCATAGTGACCTCCGATGTAGATGTAGGAACGGTACGATTGGAGGCGGACGGCGTCAAGACTTCGGTGCGAGCGACGATGAGGCGGGCACGGGTGTCCCGTGCCCCTACAATGCCAGGAAGTTTTGGAGGAGTTGCTTGCCGGATTGGGTTAGTACGGATTCAGGGTGGAATTGGACGCCTTCTAGTTTGTGGCGGCGATGGCGGACGCCCATTATCGTGCCGTCATCGGTTTCGGCGGTGATGGCTAGCTCGCGCGGGAGCGATTTGCGCTCGACGATCAGGGAGTGATAGCGGGTGGCGGTGAAGGGATCGGCCAGCTTGCGAAAAATTTTTTTCCCGTCGTGGTGAATCTGGCTGGTCTTGCCGTGGAAAATTTTCGGTGCGCGGATGACTTTGCCGCCGAAGGCTTCGCCGATGGCCTGGTGACCCAGGCAGACACCGAGGATGGGAAATTTTCCGGCGAGGCGGCTGATCAGCTCAATGCAAATGCCGGCATCCTTGGGAGTGCAAGGACCGGGGGAAATCACGATGCGTTCGGGTTTGCGACGGGCAATTTCCTCTACGGAGATTTTGTCGTTGCGGTGAACCTCGACATTACAGCCCAGCTCGCCTAAATACTGGGCCAGGTTGTAAGTGAACGAATCGTAGTTGTCGAGGAGCAGAACCATTGTGTTTTTTTCAGCCACTTCTTTCAGCCACGGGCGCGATTAGCGGATTCTAGCGCGGTCAGGAGCGCCTGCGACTTGTTGACCGACTCCTGATACTCACCTTCGGGAGTGGAATCGGCGACGATACCGCCACCGGCCTGCACATAGGCGACGCCATTTTTCACAACCATGGTGCGCAATGCGATGCAGGAATCCAGATTACCAGCAAAATCCATGTACAGCACACCGCCGGCGTAAATGCCGCGGCGGGTGCGCTCGAGTTCTTCGATGATTTCCATGGCGCGAACCTTGGGCGCCCCGGAAACGGTGCCGGCGGGAAAGCAAGCCATGAGCGCGTCCAGGTAATCAACATCCTCGCGGAGGCGGCCGCGGAGAGTGGAAACGATGTGCATAACGTGGGAGAAGCGCTCAACGCTCATCAGCTGGTCTACCTTGACGGTGCCGTAGTCGCAGACGCGGCCGAGGTCGTTGCGGCCAAGATCGACGAGCATGATGTGCTCAGCGCGCTCCTTTTCACTGGAGAGCAATTCTTTCTCCAGGCGCTGGTCTTCCGCTTCGTCTTTGCCACGCGGCTGGGTTCCGGCGATGGGGCGATAGAAAACATCCCGGCCGCGCACCCTAACCAGCATTTCCGGAGAGCTGCCAACAATAGCCACGTCGTTCATTTGCAGATAGAAAAGATAGGGAGAGGGATTGAGGGCGCGAAGCTCGCGATAGATTTCGAACGGCTGGGCTTTGGTCTTGGCGGAAAAGCGCTGGCTAAGCACGACCTGGAAAATGTCGCCGGCGCGGATGTATTGCTTGGCTTTGCGCACCGCAGCGTGATAGTCCGCGCGACGAAAATTTGAGGCGACGCGCAGCTTGCCAGCTTTTCCTCGCGACTCCTTGCGGGGGCGTTCGGCCGCCACGGGCTGTTCCAGGAGCTTGCGGGTGCGACGAATCTCACGCACGGCGGCGTTGTACCGAGCGCGCAAGGTTCCACCCGGGCCACCGGTATACACGTTGCGCACGATCCAAAGTCGATGCTGGACGTGATCGAAGGCGATGAGGCCGTGGTAGAAAGCGAGCATGGCGTCGTATAGGCCAATTTCGTCGCGCAGGCGCGTGGGAAGGCGCTCGATTAGGCGCACCATGTCGTAAGAAAAATAGCCGATAGCACCAGCCACCAGCGGGGGAAGACCTGGGACGCGAACGGGCTGAAAGCGTTCGATGCGTTCGCGCAAGAAGGAAACCGGGTCGCGCTCTTCCCACACGACGCGGTCGGAGCTTTCCATGACGCACGCGCCTGCGTTGTAGCGAAAAAGCTCTTCGGGATGGGCACCGGCGAAGGTGTAACGCGCGATTTTTTCGCCGCCCTCGACGCTTTCGAGGAGAAAGGAGTAGCGCGCGCCTTGCGCGATGCGCAGATAGGCGCTTACCGGGGTGAGCAAGTCGGCGGGAAAAACGTCGTACACCGGGATGAGATTGCCTTGTTTGGCCAGACGCTGAAATTCGCGGAAATTCGGGCGGATCATGGCGAGGACCGCCCGCGTTCTTCAGCACGCAGAACCGCCAGGACCGCTCGGCGCACGGTTTTCTGTGGGGCGGGGCGCTTCATCCACAGTTCCCACTGGGCGATTCCCTGGGCCAGAAACATTTCGACGCCGCTCACGGTGGCGATGCGCTTTTGCGCGGCGAGCTTCAAGAGTTGCGTCCTCTCCGGGCGGTAAATGAGGTCCATGACAATCCGACAGTGTAACTCGCTCGGAGCCAGGGGCGAAATTGCGGCGTGCGGGTGCATGCCGACCGGCGTGGCGTTGAGGATGGCGTCGAAGGATTTTGTGCGCAGAGCGCGGCGAGGGACCATCTGACCGCCCACAGCGCGAGCTAGTTCGCGGGCGGCAGATTCGCGGCGCGCGCAAATAAAAACGCTGGCACCGGCGCGAGAGAGAGCGAAGGCCGCGGCGCGGGCCGATCCTCCTGCGCCGAGAATCAAAGCCTGGCTTTTTGGCAGAGTAAGTTTTCTTTCGAGGGAGCTCAAGACGCCGACGTAATCGGTATTGCAACCGTAGAGAGAGCCGTCGCGGCGGACAATGACCGTATTTACCGCGCCGATGTCAGCGGAGAGGCTATCGCAGTCGTGTAAGTAGCGAAGAATGCTTTGTTTGTGCGGGATGGTGACGCTGAAGCCGCGCAAACCGAAGTCCGGGGCGGCTTTGAGAAAATCGCGCAAATCCTTAACCAGGAAGGGCAAATACACGGCATTGATTTTTTGTTCGATAAAAGCGGTATTGTGCAGAAGGGGAGAAAGAGAGTGGGCGATGGGGTTACCGATTACTCCGAAGACTTGTGACTGGCGGTTCAGGGCATGGGCGCGATAGAGGTGCTTCGTTTGGTGCAAAGAAACTTGTCCGGGTGCGGTGGACTCTGCAACGGGAGCATAGGCCAGCGCACTGCCTTCGCGCAGGGCCAGGAGCCTGGCTGGCAGGCCCACCTCGCCCATCGGCACGGCGACGCAATTCGGACGCTTTGTTGCGCGTCGGAGAAAGCGTACGCTGTCGACGAGAGTGCGCGGTGTGCCCGCGATTTTGATGGCATCGACATCCGCCCGCAAAGGCCTCCCGAGCGCGGCATTCGGCGGAGGAATGGCGGCGAAATCGTGGATGGAAAGCAGAATTCGGCGAGGCAGAGAATATTGGCGGACCGATTTCCGGGGAAGCTTATGCAAGGTTTCGACTTCGAGGTCGCACCAAGAACACCCTGCTTCGGCAGCCTGGGCTAGCCAATAGAGTTCGTCCTGAATGCTGTCGGCAAACAAGCCGCCGCCTTCGCGACGACGGCAAGTAGCAACGATCACAGCTTTTCTGGGACGATGGCGGCGCAGCCAAGCGAGAAGGCGCCGCCTCTCAGAATCGCTCTTGAGCCAATCCAGACGTAGTTCTACGGTGGGCGTTTCGCGCCAAGCGAGGCGCAGTTGAGCGGCCATCTCGCGCGCGGACGAGGCCGCGACGACGGCACAGATGCGCCCAACCCCTTTGCCAAATAGGCTCATTGCGGATCCGACCGAGCGGCGACGGCTGTGCTAGTTTGCCGCAAATGATTGAAAATAGGGCTTGTAACATGCCGTATCAAATGTGTAAAGCCAACCCGGTCAAATTGTTGACGCCCGCCGGGGTGCTTGCTACTTTGGCTAAGGAATCTCTTCGCACGGCCCTCAGGGCGTGATCTCAAGGAGCATTTTCATGCGCGCTAATTTAGCGGCGTTGTGCCTGGCTGCCTTCGCGGGCGCAGGAGTTTGCTACGGACAGTCGGCACCGGCGAACCCGACCACTTTGCAACCCGGCTACAGCACGGTTTATTGTTCGGGTTTTGTGAAGGATACGAAGCTGCCGACCGATCTGTACGTCATTTCCGGCGAGCAGCCCGGTTACAAAGTCGTCTACTCACAAGGCGAGAACGTATACATCAATCATGGGAGCGACAACGGAGTCCGGGTCGGCGATCGTTTCATGGTGGTGCGCCAGGTTGAAGATCCGTCGCGGATGGAATGGTTCAAGGGACAAACCAAGATCGCGAAAGCAATGGGCAATTTGTACGAGGACATCGGGCAATTGCGGGTGGTGAGCGTGCAGCCAAAAACGTCAATAGCGGAAGTGGCCTTTTCCTGCGCGGAGATGATTCGAGGCGATATCGCCCGGCCGTTTGAAGAGCGCCCGGCGCCTCCTTACAAGGAGATTGGCCCCTTTGATCACTTTGCGCCGGTCAGCGGAAAGCCGGTGGGAACGGTAGTAACGTCGGTGACCTTCCAACAGAGCCAGGGGCAGGGAACCACGATGTACGTGAACCTGGGCGCGGCACAAGGCGTGAAAGTGGGCGATTACATGCGGCTGTTCCGTTTCCAAGGCAAAGATATTGAAACGGCGCCGCAGACAAAGGGTTACGCATATCAGCTTTACGGGTTCGGAAGCACACCGACGCGATATGAGTGGAAAGATTTGCCACGTGAAATACTGGGCGAAGGAATCGTATTAAATGCCAGCCGGAACGCGGCGACAGTGTTTATAACGTTCAGTTCCGCGGACGTTTACCCAGGGGATAACGCGGAAATCGAGTAGCGACGGAGATTCTTGCTGGTTCAGAGGCCCGCGAGCGAAATGCTTGTGGGCCTTTTTTGTTGGTGGTTGAGTCAGAGGCGGAAGTTACCAGCACTTTGCGTTACGCATCGGATAGCGCGCTACTAGAGAAAATTTCACTGGTAAACCCGAAGAGTTTTGTCTCCGGATCGCGCCAGGCGTCCAGGGGCAACTCCGCTTTGCGGCAGGTTTCGGCCAGGAATTGTTCCGCGCTAAGTTGGTGGGTTACTGCAACTTGGGGAAGGAGCAGGCCACGATGAGATCCTCGAGAGATCAATAAACCGTGAGTGCCGATTTGGATTTCTTCGGGGCGGATGGCGCCCGGCGGCGAAAGCAATGATATTTCGATTTCAAGGTGGTCGAGCTCGTCCGGGCGCATGGCTGGGAAGCGCGGATCCTGCGTGGCGGCGCCGATCGCGCACCGTACGATACTGTCGCCTAGAGGATGTTCGGGTTCAACGACGCCGAGGCAACCGCGCAGGCGTTTGCCTATGTGGAGACTGACGAATACACCGCGCTGTTCGGAGAAAATGCCGCCTGTGGGAATGTCTGCCAATATTTGGCGGCGAGACACGGCTTCCGTGATGGCCAAGCGCGCCAGCCGCAGCAAGGACTGCCGGTCGCTGTCAGAGAGAAACGGCATCTCCAGTCTTTTTGCGGGCTTCGAGCATGCGCAACTTGCGGCGCTGCTTGATGCGGTCGTCAACGTGGCCCCAGAAACGCAGGAAATATTGGGCGGCGGAGACGAGCGCGCTGATGACCACGAGCCAGAGCAGAAATAGCGCCAGCGGGTTGAACCTGGGATTCCCGGCGGCCACGATAAGCACGGCCACGGCGCAAACCTGCAATACCATTTTGGTCTTGCCCAGCGCGGATGCCTCAATGGTGAAGCCCTCAGCGGATGCGATGTTGCGCAACCCGAGCACGGTAAATTCACGCCCGATGATGATGACCACCATCCAGGCGGGAACCAAGTGCATGTCCACGAGCGAGACGAACGCGGCGGAGATGAGAAGTTTGTCCGCGATGGGATCGAGGAGAATGCCAAGCGTGGTGACCTGCAAGCGACGTCGGGCGAAGTAGCCGTCGGCCCAATCGGTTGCGGCGGCCAGCAACAGGATGGTTACGCCGAAAACTTCAAAGTGCATGGGAAAGCCCCAGAGTTCGACGTTGGGGCTGCGCGTGAGAAGAACGACAATGAGGACGGGAACGAAGAAAATACGCAGCAACGTAAGTGTATTCGGAAGATTCATCAGGGCTTAGCGGCAGACAGGCCGCGCTCAGGTGCAAAGACAAGCCGCGTTTCACTATAGACTCGGCGTGGGTAGGCGTCAACGGTTTGAAACGCGATGAAAACCAGTAAAGGTGGATACTAGGTGATTAATAGGCAGGCGTGTGCAGAAATACCGGAAGCGATCGTGGGCTGCAATGGACTTGCTGCAAACCTGTGCAAATGTTGGAATTGCGAGCGCTGCAAGACTAGGAGCCGAGCCCAAAGGCTCCGGCCTCTTGGGTTCCGTAAGTCATTGTAAATAGAGAAATTAAAATGATAAGTATGCAAAATGGCCGCAATATTGGGGGATGCTTGGAAATCTCACATTTTACAGGACTTCCAGTTTCCACAGGGTTTTCCACAGTGCGCCATCGACCTCAAGGTGCTGAAAATCCTCTGCTCTGGCATAAACCGGGCAGTAAAAAACTCCGCTGCAGCAGCTTTAACTTTCAAGTTACCCCTGCATCGACCTGGAGCCGCGACTAGATCGCGCGGGGGCCGCGCAGAATTCGCGCTGGCAGGAAAAAAAGCGCCGCGAGTAGGGCAAATACGCCATGCACTGCGATGCCAACGATGCGGAAGGGCAAGGTAATCAGCCAAACGATGGGAAACAGGACGACAGCCAGCAAAGCCAGTGGCCAGCAGAGGATAAACAAGATGCACCAGAGGAAAAACGCGGCCATGTCGGACCTCCTGACTTACTTACGCACGCGAGACTCCAGAAGTTCCACCGGCAGCATATTGACTCAAACGCAGGCGGGTGGCAATGGAGGCGGGAACTTCGGCATCCATAGTCATGTGCGAATCTTCGACGGCGGAGTGAAGCACGCGCCCCAAAGCGTGGATGAGGGCAAGCGTGCGCCCCTCGGCAAGCGGCAAGCGGAGGGATAGACTGACGACTGGATCAATTGGGAGTGCGGCGTCCATGCGTTGGAGCAGGTCATCCATGCCTTGTCCAGTCATGGCGGAGACCAGTACCGCACCGTTTCCGCGAACCCGAGTCGCGGTGCCCTCCAGGATTTCGCGCTGCTCGGCGGTGAGCAGGTCCCCTTTGTTCAAGACGCGCAGCTTGGGACGATCCGCGACGCCAAGCTCTTGCAAGATTTTGTCGACCTCTTCGTCGAGCTCGTCATGGTGCGGGTTGGAAACGTCGCTGACATGGAGAATCAGCGCGGCTTCCTGAACTTCTTCCAATGTTGCGCGAAACGCGGTCAGCAGACCCTTCGGTAGATCGCGGATGAAGCCGACAGTGTCTGAAACGAGGACCCGGCGGTTAGAAGGAAGGCGAATGGCGCGAATGGTGGGATCGAGAGTAGCGAACATGCGCGAGGAGACCAGCACATCGGCGCGGCTAAGAGCGTTGAACAATGTAGATTTTCCGGCATTGGTGTAGCCGACCAGCGCGATGGTGCCGAGCGGCACGGCATTGCGTGCTTCGCGGCGCAGGGCGCGCTGCTTGCGCACGTCCTCGATGCTGGCTTGAATTTTGCTGACCCGGTCGCGAATGCGGCGGCGGTCGGTCTCCAGTTTCTTCTCGCCGGGGCCGCGTACGCCGATACGGCCGGCTCCTCCGCCAGCGCCACCCGCGCCGCCACCGCCGCTTTTGCCGCCGAGGCGGGACATGGACGTACCACGGCCGGTCAGGCGAGGCAGCAGATAATTCAATTGCGCGAGCTCGACCTGGAGTTGCCCTTCGCGGCTGCGCGTGTGCCGGGCAAAAATGTCCAGGATCAATTGCGTGCGGTCGATAACGCGGCGATCCGTCGCTTCTTCGATGTTGCGCTGTTGCACCGGCGATAGGTTGCCGTCGAAGATGATCAGCGGCGCTTTGTGCGCGGTGGCTTCGGCGCGAATCTCGTCCAGCTTGCCGCGGCCGACGAGTGTGGCTGGATCAGCAGACTCGCGCACCTGGTACATGGTGCCGGCGACTTCGGCGCCGGCGCTACGCGCTAGCTCAACCAATTCTGCGAGCGATTCGCGGCCTTGTTCTCCCGCGGGCATGCCCGAGATACGCCGCGCGCGCTTCCACGTCACGCCGACGAGGAAAGCGCGTTCCGAGGCCGAAGTTGCGTGCTGCGTTTTCATTCTTAAAAGAGATGAGGCGTCATAGTGCGAAGCGAGCGATTGTTGCCAAGGCTGACATCGTGCGAGGCGGGTGAGGACCCAGGACAAGATTATACACCCCTTGCCCACGCGCGGCGATTGATCTGAACGGCGGGTAGCGGGTCAGTTTCAGGTCGACACACCGCTATCGGGGTCGCGCTTCATGTAGAACTTGTGGTCGTCCTCATGTGTGGTTTGGAAGCCGAGTCGTTCGTAGAGTCGCAAAGCGGGGTTGATTTTCACAACGGCTAGGCGCACAGCTTTATTGAGACGTGTAGCCTCGCCGATTAGGCGATGCATCACCTCAGTGCCGATGCCTTTCCGCTGAAAAGGATCATCTACAAAGAGTTGAGCAACAAAAAGACCATCATCTTCCACTGTGCTCTGCAACCAGCCAACGCTGGAACTATCGACGGTGATGATGCGGACCTGCGTCAACGCCCATTGCTCGCGAAAACTAACCGCTTGCGCAGTCATATTCAGATGCAATTCTTCAATGATTTTCTTCATTCCGGCGAAGTACAGACGTTTGCAATATTCGAAATCTTGAGTGCTCGCGCGACGAAGTGCGACCTGCATTGGATTATCCGTAGCACGCACGGTGCTGGTTTACAAGCTACTGGGTGGTCGCTCACGTGGAAGGAACGCACGGAGCATTGCAGAGGCCGTCCCATATTCGAACATCTTCGCGGGGCCTTATCTTAACCAATCGGAATAAGTTGCGTAACATCAAAGAACTAGGGGAAACAAATCTGGAACGGAACGTGCTTTCTGTGGAAGGTGGCTATGCCAACGCTGCTGCAAGACATCCGCTATGCGGTGCGAATGCTGATCAAGAATGCAGGGTTCACCATGGTGGCCGTGCTTACGCTAGCCCTGGGAATCGGCGCGAATACCGCGCTGTTCTCGGTGGTTAATGGTGTGCTTCTGAATCCGCTGCCTTTCCCGGCTTCTGACCGGCTGGTAGCGTTATACACAAATAGGGTTCGTCTCGAACGCGCGTCAATTTCCTATCCGAATTTCCTTGATTGGCGGAGGGAGAATCACAGCTTTGTTTCGATGGCGGCGTTTCGCCCGGACGATTTCAACCTGACAGGCGCCAGCGAAGCCGAACATATCCGCGGCGAGATGGTTTCGGCCGATTTCTTTACCACCCTGGGTGTAAATCCTGAGGTCGGGCGCTGGTTCAGTTCCGACGAGGATCGCATCGGCGGCGCTCCGGTAGTGGTGATAAGCGCAGGTTTATGGAAACGCAAGTTCGGATCGGCAGTGGATATTCTTGGTAAGCGAATCGCGCTTAATGGCACGGGATACACGATCATTGGCGTGGTGCCAGAGGGTTTCCATCTGCGGATGCAAAATTTCCCCGAAAATAACGAGGTCTACATTCCCATCGGGCAGTGGACGGATGTGATCTTCCACGACCGTTCAGCCGGGTTGGGCACGAAGGCACTTGGCCGGCTCAAGCCTGGCGTTACCCTGGCCCAAGCGAAGGCCGATATGAAATCCGTGGCGAACCGTCTCGCGGAGGCCTATCCAGTCGCGGACAAGGACTCTGGCGTGACCGTGATGTCGCTTAAGGAGAGCATGGTCGGAGAGGCTGAGCCGTTTCTTCTGCTTTTATTGGCGGCAGTAGGATTTGTGCTCTTGATTGCATGTGTGAACGTCGCGAATCTTTCGCTGGCTCGGTCCACAAGCCGGAGCCGGGAGTTTGCGATTCGCACCGCAATGGGTGCAAGCACGCAGCGGGTACTTCGCCAGCTTCTGACCGAGAGCACCCTGCTGGCCGCCGGGGGCGGTGCGCTGGGGGTGCTGCTAGCAACTTGGGGAACGCAAGGGGTACTCGGCCTCGTCTCCGAGACTCTCCCACGCGCCGAAGAAGTGCGGATGGACGGGCGTGTACTTCTTTTCACGGTTGCCATTTCATTGGCGTCGGGAATTCTTTTCGGTCTCGCGCCGGCGCTGAAGTTGTTGCGTCCCGACCTGAGAGCCACGCTGCAGGAGGGCGGTCGGGGCTCAAGCGGCAGGCGGCACCGCGCTCAAGGGATCTTTGTGGCGACGGAAATGGGTATGGCGGTGGTGCTGTTGATCGGTGCCGGGCTGATGCTGCGGACCCTGCTCAGTCTCTGGGAGGTCAGCCCTGGATTCGATCCACATCACGTGCTGACGTTTTACGTGGGGCTCCCGCCTTCGACAGAGGGGGAGACACCTGCTTCGATCCGGGCCTCACTACTGCAGCTTCACGACAGGCTTGCTTCGATTCCGGGCGTTCAGTCGGTGTCGCTGCTGCGAGGCTCACTTCCCATGTGGGACGATGGGGAGGATCCATTCTGGATCGAAGGCCGGCCGAAGCCGCTAAGCAATAACGATAAATATTGGGCCATCTGGTCCGAAGTCGAGCCCGACTACTTGAAGGTAATGGGAATCCAGCTGATACGCGGCCGGTTCTTCACTCCCGATGATTCGGAAAATGCGCCTCGTGTGGCAGTGATTGATCAGGATTTCGCGGAGAAATTCTTTCCTGGGCAAGATTCGATCGGCAAGGTTTTCGTCGACGATTTTGTGGGCCCGACAAAAATCGTTGGCGTGGTCCGGCACGTAAAGCAATGGGGGCTGGACGACAAGCTGGCGATACACGCGGAATTTTATCTGCCCTTCCGGCAAATTCCAGACAAGTACATGTCGCGAGTGACTCGGAGCACGACGGTGGTATTGCGGTCGAGCGGGGAGCCACTCGCGCTTGCGGACACCATCCGCCACGAAATCCAGCAGATGAACCCTGAACAAGTGATGTTCACCCCGCAGACGATGGACGATATTGTGTACACCCATTCGGTAGTGGGACAGCGGTTCTCGATGATCCTGCTGGTCGCGTTCGCCGGAATGGCGTTGCTGCTTGCCAGCGTCGGAATTTATGGCGTGGTGTCTTATATCGTGGGGCGGCGGACGCACGAGATCGGCGTTCGCATGGCGCTTGGCGCGCAGCAAACCGATGTGATGCGCTGGGTATTGAGCGAAGGCCTGCGCATGGCACTGATCGGAGTTGGAGTTGGCCTGATGGGTGCCGTGGTGCTTACGCGACTGATGGCTAGATTGCTTTACGGCGTGAGCGCAACGGACCCGCTGACTTTTGCGGCGGTCGCCGTTCTCCTGATGACTGTTGCGATGGCGGCTTGCTACATCCCAGCGTCGCGGGCGATGCGCGTGGACCCTATGGTGGCGCTCCGCCATGAATGATGCTGAGACTCTGCGAGGGACGCGACACCTTGCATCCGGATCACGCTGAATCCACGCGCTGGGACTTGAGCCATTCCAAGGTCTCATTTTGCACGTTTGCCTGGTCGCCGAAGCCTGTTAGCCAATGCACGGCGGGTTCGCGGCGAAACCAGGTGAGCTGACGCTTGGCGTAGCGGCGCGTGGCTTGCTGAATCGCGGCGCTGGCCTGGTCCATGGTGCTACGGCCTTGCAGTACGTCACGTAGTTCGCGATAACCGATAAAATCGAAGGGCTTCGCGTTTTCGAGCAGCCCTGCATGGAGCAAAGAGCGGACCTCTTCGAGCCATCCGTTTGCGAGCATGGCGTGCGTTCTCGTGTGAATTCGGGCGTGCAGAGCTTCGCGGTCGGGCGCGAGGCCAATCTTCAGCACTTGCCAGCCTTGCAGCGGTGCGCGTCCGCTGCGATGAACTTCGGTGAGCGGCATCTTCGCCAAAAGGCAGACCTCGATGGCGCGAATTAGCTTTTGCTCATCGGCGGGGGAGATTTTCCGGGCCGCTTGCGAATCGAGGCGTTGCAGAATGTGGTGCAGATGACCAGGAGCGTGGTCGCGCGCGGTGCGCAGCAAACGCTCGCGAAGCTCCTCGGATCGCTGTGGCACGTCGGCCAGCCCTTCGAGCAGAGCGCGCAAATAGAGGCCGGTGCCAACGGTGAAAATCGGAAGGCGAGCGCGCTGCCGCAGATCGGTTAGAACGGCGAGAGCCATTTGCCGATAACCGCCCGCCGTCGCCTGTTCTTCCGGGCCGAGTACATCAATCAAGTGATGAGGAACTCCGCGTCGCTCCGATGCGGACGGTTTGGCGGTGCCGATGTCGAAGCCGCGATACAGTTGCGTGGAATCGCACGCGACAACTTCGCCGCCGAGTTGTTCCGCCAGCCAGATGGCTAGCGCTGATTTCCCCGAAGCCGTGGGACCGATGACGGCGACCAGAGGCGGAGTCGCGTTTTCTGAGTTCATCGAAAGAGGAGATGACGCGCGCGGACGAACAGAAAGATGAGCACAAACAAGGCGAGGAGAATGCTACCTAAGACTTGTTGACGCGCGGGTTTCACTAGTGGACGTTATCTGGCTGCAGATTATAGTAATACGTAAATCGCAACTCGATATAGGGGCCGCTAAACGCCGGGGGCAATGGCTCAAAAGGGTTTGAGGTACGAATGGAAGAGATAGCGGCGCGATCCAGCGGCTCTTTTCCGGAGCCAAACACTGTTACGGGTTCCCCGTCCGGCACGCCACCGTTTCTCAGGATTCTGAATTGCAGCGAAACCACGCCCTTGTCGCCCAGCTCCACGGATGCGGGCATGACCGCGAACCAGTTGCGCTTGACGCTCTGATACACGCGGGCTAGGTAATCGTTGAAATCGACGCCTTCGTTCGGCGTGAGCATTTCAATGCCGGCGCCGACGCTGCCCCGTCCTCCGCCTCCCGGAACGCCGCGAGTGGGAATTTGGCCGCCACCGATGGCGCGAGGCGCGTTCATCTTGGCCGAATCGCGCATGGAATCCTGAATCGCACGTCCGGGTGAACTTCTCGGAATCTGCAGGCTGTTGGGCTTGGGCTGCTCGTCAGGAGTCTCCAGTTTCAAAGGCTGCTTGGGCACATCTGTTTTCGGAGCAGGCGCGGTGGTGTCCGGTGGAGGGATGACATTGGACTTTGGGGTCGGCGCGCTGGGCAATTCCTTGACTATGCGTTCGGGTTGCTTGGGGGTCGGAGGTGGCGGCGTGGGTTGCGGCTCCGGCGGAGCAACCTTGCGGAGAATGCGCGGATCGACTTTCACGGCCGGAGGCGGAGGCTCACGGCGCGGTGTGGGCCGCGGCGTCTCGAAAGCGCCCGGCGGCAGGAGGAGGGTCATCTGTCGGCGTGCGAGATCCAGATCGGCCTGCGACTTCGGGCGCGCCGGGAAGACTTTTGGTTCCACGATGATGGCGAGAATCAGGAGGATGTGGAAAACGACGGACGAAATATTTCTGGCCAGGTCGGATTTGGCGCGTGCCTCGGTGGGCTCGCGGGTCAGAAGATTGACTTCGCCGGTCAGGAAAATATCGGGATCGACGATTTCGGCAGGCAGAATGTTCTCTGACGGAGCGATGATTTCCGGGGGCGCGGCGCCTTGCGGGACGGTGACGCGCTCGTCCAAATCTGTCGGCTGCAGCGGCAGGTGGCTGGGCTCTTCGACAGCGAAGTCTTCGCGTTTGATGCCACGGGGAACTACGGTGCGCGCCGCAATGGAATCAAGCGGCAACGACGAAGGGATGTTGCTGCGGCCGTCCAAGGGAATGATCGGGAGCATCGCGGGGACCAGCGTGCGCTCGTCAAGCGTGGAGGGACGTCTCCGCGACGTAGGAGCATCGTCGGCGGGCGGACGGGCATTCAAGGGAACGAGAAACCTAGGGATCATTTTTCCGTTTTCTGTGCTGTGGCGAACGCTACGAGTTGGACGCGCTCACCGTGCTCCTGGATGCTTGCCATCACGCGCCCGGCCAGTTCGAGGGCTGCGCGGCCGGCAGCGCCATTGACGCGCGGCTCGGTGCGCCTGCGTACAGAATCCACAAATGATTCCAGTTCGGCGCGCAAAGGTTCGACCGCAGGCGCCAGGAGCTTTTCATAGGCGAATTCCGGCTGCGGTCCTTGTTTTTTCGCGGTGACGCGTAGGGCGTCGCGCCGTGCATAATCGAGCGAAATGTACTCATGATGCTGAAAGAAACGCACCTTGCGGACGCGCTCGGTAGAGACGCGACTCGCGGTCACGTTGGCCACCGCGCCTCCCGCAAATTCCAGGCGGGCGTGGGCGATATCCACTTTGTCGGTGAGCACGGGAATTCCGACCGCTTTTACGTCGGTGACTGGCTGCTTCACCAGCGCGAGCAAAATGTCCAGGTCATGAATCATCAAGTCGTAGATAACGTCTACGTCGAGGCTGCGCGGGGTGAATACGCCCAGCCGGTGCACCTCGAAAAAGAGCGGGTGATTCAGAATCGGTTCGACGGCCAGCACCGCGGGATTAAATCTCTCCACGTGGCCGACTTGCAGCAAGCGCTGATAGCGCCTGGCTGTCTCTAAGAGCGCATCGGCTTCCGCGAGATTTTTCGCCATCGGCTTCTCGACGAGGACATCGAGGCCCATTTCCATTAGCCGGCAGCCAATC
>Ga0307475_10000711_pt1 | contig 20036 bp, 18 predicted proteins | sample atmos_gasesECM1C_FD_203317 | JGI IMG/M metagenome (GOLD analysis project Ga0307475, IMG submission 203317) | Hardwood forest soil microbial communities from Morgan-Monroe State Forest, Indiana, United States - atmos_gasesECM1C_515 | ecosystem: Environmental > Terrestrial > Soil > Temperate... | reverse complement strand
GGCGATCCCAGTGTTTCCAGAAGCACGCTTCGTGTACCTGCCTGGTCAGCTTGTCCCTAACCGGCTTGACCTCCTTGAACACGTGCCGGAACGGTGCCCCGTAGCGCTCCGCTTCGGAACGACTCATGTCGTCGAAATTGATCACGTAGCGGGAGGGATCGGAGCGTGGACGCTGGTTCAGATCCTGAGATGTCAGGTACGGAAACAAGACGGCTTCGTTCTTCTTGCTCGCGGCGACAAAGGCGTTCCGCGTCTCCGCGTCGATGACGAATCCCGCGCCGTTCACGTATGTCCCGGTCGCCGCTATGCCCGTGTTTGCGTTCAGTCGGTGAGGCTCTCCAGACGCGGAGCCGCTCGCCAAATATTCCGAGATGCGCGCGACTGGACGGCCCTCTAGTGTGACGGTGCCAACCCAAGGTCGTCTCGCAACGTGAATGAGCGAAACCGCTACACCGGCCTCGCCGGGCCACGGGTAGTTCGTCCGCGCACGATAGATCACGCCACCTTGGCGGATTGTTTCCGAGAGTCCGACGTCTCGGGTGTCTCCCTCGTTTATCGAGTTGGTGAGGATGAGACCGAGCAGGCCGTAGTGCAGCAACCCGAACGCACGCACGAGAAAGTGAGCGGCGAGGTCCGCGGCGCCCTTCCGGTTACCAACATGATACTTCAGCGCCAAGGTGTAGTGCTCGCCGAGGGCGGTCGTAATCCGCTTGCCGCCCATGAACGGTGGATTTCCGACAAATGCTTCGAACCCGCCACGTTGCACAACCTCTGGAAATTGAACCGCCCAATGAAACGGTGTGCGCGGTGGCTGGCCCTCCTCGCGCCCAGCATTCAGCAACTCGGCCGCCTTGCGAAGCACCTCCCCACGCTTCCTCGCGCGTGCGTCTCCCCCAGCGTTCAAAAGCCCCGCCACCATCGGCGACAAGTCCCGGAGCGCGTCGTCGAGCGTCCCCTCCTTCTTCCCTGCCATCGCAAGCGCCGCCCCGATCAAGAGGTCCCCGATAGCGCGCAGATCCTCCGTCGCCTCGTTCGCCTGGTCGAACAGCCACGCCTTCTGCTTCGAGTCACTGATATCTCGCACGGGGAAGCTCTCGAGCTTTTCTCGCAGCTCTCGCGACCGTGCGAGCGCCGCCTTCATTTTCTTGTCGAGCCCGAGCAGATTGTCGTGGAGCCTCTTTCCTCGCACTGGGTCGAGGTGGAAGTGGAGGAGCTGATCCTCGCTCGTCACGCCGAGGAGTGAGTCCCCGCACCGCAACGCGTGATCCACGAACGAAAATGGCCGGTCCTTCTGCAGCGTGACTAGCCAGAGCGAGAGCTTCGCCATCTCGACCGCCATCGGGTTCACGTCGACGCCGTAGAGGCAACGGTCGGCGATGAAGCGACGGGCGAGCACGAGCCGCTCCTCAACGCCGCGCGGGACGAGGGTGTCGCCGGGCTTCCCCTTCGAGAGCTCGCCGTTCGGCGCGAGGACGAGCTTGTCCCCCGCGTTCTTCTCGGCCGTCTCCCACCCCTCGACGAGCTTCTGCGACAAGTACCGGCACGCCTGGACGAGGAACGCGCCCGAGCCCATCGCGAGATCGCAAACGCGGAGGGCGAGGATGTTCTTCGGCGGCTTGAGGACCCACTTATCGCGCGGCTTCCCCTCGGCGGGACCGTCGTAGACGAGCGGGTCGAGCGCGTGCTGAACGATGGGTTCGGTCAGGCTCCGCGGCGTGTAGTGGGTGCCAGTTGAACGACGATCGGACCCTTCGGTGACGTAGACGGCCCCCTCGTCGATGACGACCGGGTTGCCGTGCGAGTCGTCGCGAACGAGGCCGGCCCACGGGGCGACGCGCTCGTACACGGGGCGACGACTGTCGCAGACGGCGAGCCACCTGCGCTGCTCCTCTTTCGGAATCTCGTACTGAAGCGCCCTCTCGATCGCGGGCGCGCTCCGCCCCGTCGCCTCGGCGAGCCAAGCTGGGAACGCATCCTTCTCCTTCGTGCGCATCGCCTCCAGGTCCGCGACGGCGATCTCCAGCTCCTTCTTGCCGTCGAGGCTGAGCGTCAGGCCAGTCGCGCGTTTCGCGGTATGGTCGAGGAGCCCCTCGTAGACGTGCCCGATCTGCTCAATGTCGAGCGCGCGGAACGAGAGCCGACGCGACTCCGCAGGTCCGCCTCCGGCGAAGCGAATCTGCAAGCGCTGCAGGGCGCGCAGGAGTTGGAGCACCGTGCGGTTGTCGATCGCCAGCGGCGAGGCCGTGTGCTGGTTCGCATCACCCCATGAGGTCCCCGGCGTGCGCCCTTCGAGGAAGGGGAAGCGATCGGGGTCGAATAGGGACCCGCCGTAGGCGGGGAGCCGCAAGTCGATGTGGTCGATCCCACCGAAGACCCCGCGAAATGTTGCGAGCAGACGACTCCACGCGTCGTGCCGGCGCTCAAGGACCTCCTCGCCGTGACGGTCGGCAGTGGCCTGAAGCTGGTCGTGCAGCGTTGAGACGGCATAGTTCTCGTCGTAGAGCGGTGTCCCGAGGAGCAGGAGCGTCCTCTCCTCGGCAGCGAAGAGGAAGACGAGCCGCATCATCACGGTGACCGCCGACTCGTAGAGCATCGCCTCGGGGATCCCCTTCAGGAGCACTCGTCCGCGGTCGCGATCGAGGCGGTCGATGGTTTGCACCAGAATCTCGACCGCTCGCCGGACCTGCAGGCCAAGCTGGTCGGTGACGTCGTGCTGGTCCTTGCTACTGGCCTCGAAGAGCGCTTCGAGCACCTCCGAGTCGGCTACGCCGAAGAAGCGCTTCTGACCCAGGAGGCTATGGAAGGCCCGCAGCGTGAGGGGCTCGTCGAAGAAGAGTTCGCTCGACCAAGTGACATAGGTGGCCGTCTCGTTAGGGGCCACGTGGACGAGCACCCACTCGTCCCCGTTGGTGACGAGGCCGACGCGGATCTTGCTCCCTTGCGTCTGCGCGCCCCGGAGGAGGAAGAGCATCCGGTCAACCGGAGACACCTTCCAGAAGCGGTTCGCGAGTGGGCTTGTTGGGGTCCTGGTTCGCCTGAAGAGTCGAAATGAGGAGTCGGGGCCTGCGGGCCTCGTCCCGGTCTTCGGGGTTGACGATTGCGTAGGTAGGCGTGAGGGTTTCGTGCTCCTCGGGGACGGGGACGGTGATCCCGAGGCGGTCCCCCTGGACCACGTCCCGCTCGTCGAAGCCGAGCGCCTCCCGGAAGACGTAGCGAATCCACGCGTTGTGGACCGCCACGTCATCGCGTTCGCCCTCGACGTCCTCGCGCCATTCTTCGTGGGCGGCTCGCAGCCGCGCGCGCAGGTCCGGGTCGATATCGTCGAGGCCTTGCGGGAAGATCCGGGCCAGGACCGGCATTGACAGGAACGGCCCTGACGCCTCGACCAGCGACAGCCACTCGGCGTGGTGGCGGGCGATGCTCACGAACGGACCATAGAGGCCGGCAACAAATAACTGACGGCGACGGGAAAGAGGCGCGAGGACGGGTTGGCATACCGGGTGCGGATGGCGCGGGTCTCGCGGATGATTTCATCGGGGATGACTTCGAGACGCGTTCGCATGGACTGGCGGTCGCGCTCGTACTGGTCGCGCTCCTTCGTATCCCAGAGGTCGAGCTGGGCTGTTTCCTTGAGGTCGGCCCTGATGCTCCGTTCAAGCTCGCGGAGGATCGCCTCCTGGTCGGCGACCTCCTTGTCGCACCGCTCGGCCAGTCGGGCTGCCAGCGTCTCTGCTCGTTCCTCCATACAGTGCTCGAGGGTCTTTTGGAGAGGCTCTCTGACCCCGCCCCACAGACGCACCAGGTCCTGCTCGACGGCGCCAGGAACCTTGCGGAGCCGGTCGCGAGTCGCGCTTTCCAGCGCGCGCGCGACGTGATCGGACCCAAGGGACACGAGCCGCCCCTGCTGAAGCCTACCTCCGGCCACGAGGAGCTCTTCGTGAAGGCGCACGTTGTCGCCTCCAAGGACTAGAAGGCGAGCGTGCGCCACCACCAAGGGATGCTCAAGCCCCGAGACCGCTCGCGCGGACACGCGTGAGAGCTTGCGTTTTGCCTCAGGGGCCCAGACCTCCGCCCGCAGAAGCCCCATGCACATCTGCACGAGCCTGTGGCCGAGATGCGCAAGAACGACGTCATCGCGGTCCTTCGCGAGCTCGTCGTCGAACACAATGGGACGAGACTCGTGTGTGTAGGGATGCTCAAGACCGTGGAGGCACGCGGCCCATGTGCCGCTTAACGGCGGCACGATCCAAGCCTCCTCCATCGAGCCGACGGAAGCCCCCTTCACTTTCGTTGGCTGAAGAGGTGGGTGGCCCGCGAGCTCGAGGGCCACATCAACGACGGCCTTGATGGCCGCGGGCGAAAGATGAAGCCGTTCCTTGCTTTCGCGGTGACGGGCGAGCAGGTCCGAAAGCTGCTTCGCGAGCTTGCGCTCGAAAGTGAGCATCTTGCGGGCAGCGGACGAACGCACGTCGCTCTTCTGCGTGTCGAGCTTCTTGCGCTTGCCGAGCATGGCTTCCTCGACCTGCATGGCAAGCACGTCGCCGGCATTGCCGAGGTCTTCGCGGATTTGGTTCACCTTGATGGCGGCACGGAAGAGAAACTCGATGTCACCCTCGATCGTCCCGGGAATGGTCTCCGTGTTGAGCCGCTGCGCGCGCCACCCCTTGCCGACGAAGTGGAAGATCTCGACCTGGTCGGCGTGCTGGCCGTGCCTGTCCACGCGGCCGTTGCGCTGTTCCATCCGATTGGGATTCCAGGGGATCTCGTAGTGGAGCAGGCGCGAGCAGTAGTTTTGGAGGTCGATGCCCTCTGAAGCGGCGTCGGTTGCAAGTAGGATGCGCACCTTCGAGCGGTCCGGCCCCGCCTGGAACGCGTGCTTGATGTCCTCGCGATCCTTCGGGACCATGCCGCCGTAGAGCGTGAGCAAACGACCGTCTTGCGCGTAACCATACTTCGCGAGAATGGCCTCCAGCCACTTCTGCGTCGCGCGGTACTCAGTGAAGATGATGACCCGGGTGTCGGACCACTTCCCCTTCGGTCGCACCAACGCCTCGAGCCACTCAAGCAGCGCCTTCGCCTTCGCGTCGAGCCGCGGTGAGGCCTTCTCGGCCCAAGCATGCAGCTCTTTGACGATCTTCTCCTCCCTCGGCGTAAGCGGACGCAGAGTGCGCGATGTACTGCGCACGACTGACTTGGTCTCTTCTTCGTAGGTCTCGTCTTCCGCGTAGTCCTCTTCGACGCGCTCGATCTCTCGCCGGAGGATGCCTTCCTGGATGCGAGCGCGCGGCTTCTCCTTCGCGCCGGCCCCTCGCGCGACGCTCTCCAGGTGTGCCTCGAGCGTCAGGCGGAAGGCTTCGGGCGACGAGAAAAGGCGCTTCTTCAGGAGCTTCATCAGGAACTGGGATGCGAAGGCGTTTCCTCCACCGTCCTCGTCCTGCGAGCGGAGTTCGGCGTACTCCTGCAGATGCGCGTGGGCCTGTTGCTCCTCTCGGGAGAAATCGACCTCGATAGCCTCGAGAGCGCGCTCCGGGAAGCGCGGCCGGCCCAGGTCGGTCTTGGGGAGCTCCTTTTTGAGCCGACGCACCATGACCGCCTTCAGCTGGTCCTTGTCTGGCTGGGTCATTCCCCGATGGAAACGCTGGTCGTCGAGCAGCTCGAGCAGCGCAACGAAGCTGTCCGTATAGCCGTTGTGCGGCGTCGCCGTCAGAAACATCTTGTGCTCGAAATGCCGCGCGAGCGCACGAATGCAGTCGGTGCGAAGCGAGTCGGTCGAGTAGTTGCCGCGGCCCGTCGGCGCCACGTTGTGCGCCTCGTCGACGATGAGCAGATCGAAGCGCCGGGGATAGATTGGCTCGCCGGGTGCGGGCAGCGCATCGCGCATCATGCGCATCTGGCGCTCACGCTTGAGGAAGTCGATCGACGCAATGAGCCTCGGAAAGTGGGTCCACGGATTGATGCCGAGCCCCCGGCGCCGGCGTAGCTCGTGCAGTCCCTCGCTGTCGATGATGCGGAACTCGAGGCCGAACTTGTCGCGCATCTGGTCGCGCCACTGGAGCTGGAGTCCGGCAGGGCAGACGACGAGGGCCGTCCGCGCCCGGTGGCGCAGGATGAGCTCCTGCAGGACCAGCCCCGCCTCGATCGTCTTGCCGAGGCCGACGTCGTCGGCGATGAGCAGGTTGACGCGCGGCATGTCGACGGCACGTACGACCGGGTCGAGCTGGTAGTCCTCGACCGTCACGCCGCTACGAAACGGCGCGTGCATGGAACGGACGTCAGCGGATGCCACGGCGCCCCAGCGCACGGCGTCGAGGAAGGCGTCGAGACGGGCGGGGTCGTCGAACCCCCCGGACGGATCGGGGAGGGCAGTCCGCTCGAACAGTTGCGTCCCAGGCTCGAGCTCCCAGACGACCGCGAGCTCTTCGCCGAGCCCGTCGTCGTCGATCGACTGCAGGTGGAGCAGATGCTCTGGGGGCCGCGGTGGTGACGAGCTCAGGGCCTGGAGGGGCGGTAGCGCGCTCTGCGTGACCTTCGTGACCACGTAGCGGCGCTGGCGGACACTAACGAGCTGTCCGGCTTCGGGGACTGCCTTGCTCGGGATCGCGGCGACGCTCTGCAAGGCCCACCCCTCCTCAGAAGACCCGGAGAGTAGCGGATCGGCTAGCCCGTTGGTTATCAAAGCCTCTGGGCCGCTCTCCCATGGGCAGGCGACGCGCGAAGCGGCCGAAGGCTCGTGGCGCGCTCGCGCGCACTGGTCCAAATCGACGATGTGCACGTTCGCGAGCGGCGTGAGGCGTTTGTGCCCGGCTGCGAAGTTGCACTTCGCGGGGGGCTAGTGACGGATGTGGGGCGCTGGTACCGGCACGATGATGGCGAGGACAACCTCCCCCTTCGCGTTCTCCTTCACCGCGACGCGCGCGCCCGGCACGAGGCTCGCGTGCTTCCGAACGAGGTCAACGAGGTCTCGATAGACGACCCGTTGCCCGAGACTGAGCTTCGGGACCCTGGGTCAGCAAAAGGTTTTCCGAGCTCGATGACGCGGGCCCGTGCGCGGGAAATTCCACGTCGGGCGCGCGGGGCCACCCCAGCTCGATCGCAATCTCGCGTCCAGTGTGGGTGTAGCGAACCTCGAACCCGTGAAGGCCATGGCCTCGGGCCAAATCGACCACGGCGGCGTGGAGCTCCCAGATGTGCCGCTCAATGACCGTGGTCGCTACTGCTCTTATGTTCGTCGTCAAGACGGCGAGCAACGGGAGCCCGAATGCGCAGTCGTTCCGAGGACAAAGCCCGCCAAAAGACCGGCGCCAAACGTCGCGGCACCAACCCCTAACGTGTCGGGCACGAATTCCGAGAGGACGTGCCCGAGAAAAAGGCCAGTCGCGACGGCCGCCGTGACTACCCCGCCACGTCTCGCGAGCAGAGCGGGGTCGACGGCGCTGCCGGCGCGCGAGACTTCACTATCGTCGGGCGCCTGCGCCAAGAGGACCTGCTCACTGACGCCGTCAGCCTCAACACCCTCGTGCGCAACTGGCCCCCAGCGCTGCCGGAGTGGAGCACGAAAGCGCTCCGGGATGCGTTCTACGCCTCGCCGAAGTTTCCGCGCCTGTCGAACCCCGACATCGTGAAGGCTACGATCGCGCGGGGCGTGACCGATGGCCAGCTCGCCTACGCCGGCAAGCGCGGCGACCAGTACGAGCCGTTCATGTTCCGCAAGGCGATCACCGCCGCGGAGATCGAGGTCGGCGATGAGGTCGTCGTCCTACGCAAAGAGGACGCCGAGAAGATCCAGGCGGCCATCGAGGCGGGTAAACCGGCTAAGCCGTCGTCGGTTCCACCGCCCCCCACACCAACGAAAGCCGGCGCGGGGACGAGCAGCACCCCGCCAGGCCCAGTATCTGTGCGCTCGATCCTGGGCTTCCGTTGGGAGGGTGAGGTGCCCTGGCAAAAGTGGAGTCAGTTCTACAGCAAGGTGTTCTCGCGCTTCTCGCAGAAGGGCCTAAAGCTGCGCGTGCTCGCCGAGGTTGTGCCGACCGGAGGAGTGTCAGAACAAGAGGTTCAAGAAACGCGGACGGCGCTCAAGGAGCTGGGGCTTCCCGATCAAGTGGAGCCGAAGCGCTGACACATGGACCGAGGCGCACACTTCTACAAGACCGACCTCCAGGTTCACGCCTCGCGACGCGAACTGGGATGGCGACCGCCTCATGGCATCGGCCGCACCCTCATCGCGCTTCGCATCGCGCCTCGGCCGCACGCAGCGCGAGCTCGCGGACCGCTCGTCGTCGCCGTGTCCTCGAGCAGCCGAGGCCTCGTCTGTCCCGTCACTTCTCACGTTTGCACAGCCCACCTCCGTCGAGAACCCGAGCCATCTTGTTGCTGACGGGCGAGCCGCCGAGAAGAGCGGAGGGCGTCGACCCCTCCCAACGACCGTGCTCGGCCGAGCCCTCCCGTGTCGAAACATACACGTAGTCGCCATCTCCGCAGCTCTCGTAAGGCGCTCCGCCGATCACAAACCCCTTATCGTACTCTTGAACGACGATCTCCGTTCGACACGCACTCTGAAAAGGCCAGCCGATGAAGTTCGTCAGGGCGAGATGCGCGGCAATCCGCGCGATGCCGCCGCCGAGTCTGGCGCGCGGGTCTGCGCCCGGAATGTCCGAGAATCGTCGCTCCAGCTCGGGATCATACGGTTCCCGGTCCTGCGGACGTGGACCCGGCCCCCCCAAGGGGAGCAATCCGGTTTGCTCAGAGATGATCACCAACCGCCCGTTGGCGTTCCGCCACTCGTCCGCCAACGTACGCGCATCGTTCACCACGTAGAGAGGCTCACCGGGGTCGTCTCCCAGCAGGGTCCACCTCGGCGTGGGCGAGCGCGCGAACACGAAGACCATGCCCGTGAATCGGCCCGTCTTCCGGAACGTCGGCGGCGTGACCAGGAAGACCGACCCGTTCGGGAACGACTGAAACCAGGCGCAGTAGAGCTCCGAGCTCCGGCGTGAGCCCAGGTCGGAGTTCCCCTTTTCGCCCGGGCCGATGTGCAACGTGGCGTCGATGGATCGCTCGACAGTGCGACCGCGAACCCAATCGCTGAGCCCAAGTCGGAGCCCCGACGGCACGAGGACCATGATCCCGACGCCAATGCCCACGATGCGCAGTCGACGACGACGGCGTTTATTTGCGTCGAGAGCGTCGAGCAGGGCCGCCACGCTGCGGAAACGACCCTCCGCGCGCCTGGCGGTCGCCCGGCGCGCGATGCGCGCGATCACGCCACGGGAGCCGGGAAAGAGGTCCCGCATGAGGATCATGCCGAGCGCGTGTACGTCGGCGCGTTCGTCGACCCGTTCACCCGAATGATCACGAAACGCGCGCCGCTGCTCCGGGGGCCAATATGGGTGGGTCCCACCGAGCGGTTCGACGGCCCTCTGCCCCTCCGGGATGCGCACGGCGACCCCGAAGTCCGTCACCACTGGGGTGCCGTCGCGACGAAGCAGGATGTTCTCCGGCTTGAGGTCGAGATGCAGCACGCGGCCAGCGTGCATGGCGCGCACGCCTTCGGCGACCAATCGGAATATTTGGAGGCGCTCATTCGCCGAAAAGTCTCCCTTCTTCAGCCGCCTCGAGAGGGTCTCGCCCTCGGCGAATTCCATGACCACGACGCGGATCTCGCCGTGACGAAAGCTCTGATAGAGACGACAGACGGACGGGTGCGCAAACTCGCGCGCGATATTGACCTCGCTCGGCGCGTCCGGGGCGACGCACACGGCTTTGAGCGCTACGCGCGTGTGCTCGAGTATGTCCTCCGCGTCGTAGACGAGGCCGTCTCCGCCGCCGCCGAGGTAACCGCGGATTCGATACTGTCCGTTCAGCAGATCGCCCGACTTCGCCAGGCCGTCGAGCTCGACCCGAAACTTGCCGAGCGGATCGTGCCCCGAGCCAGGGGGCGTGGCGGCAGGAGCCTGGGCCGTTACGGACGTGGTGGCTTCCACGGCGTGGTCCGGCTACGCCCGGGCACGCGCGCCTGTTCCCAAGGTTTCGCTGACACCGGTCGTCTCGGCGACGAGCCCGAAACTCATGAGCTGGGTCTCGAGTTTTCGGTATTTTTCGGCCAGGTCCATGGGTGCACCGGGGTCCGCATTGCCCTCGGTCGCCGTATCGAGTTGCACCAAGAGGTCTTGGGTGGCCGTGAGAACGACCACGAGTTCCTCGTACTCCTTCTGGGGCCCGAACGTCCTCTGATAGAGGAGCACGAGCATCGTCACGGTCGCGGCGGCCGCACCTGCCCAAGCCGCAACATCGGGAGCCTTGTCCGCGATCATGGTCCAGATCGCCCCCGACGTGAGCACCGAAAGGCTCAGCGCCACTCTCTCGAGCCCGCGACTCCTCCTGCGCCTCTTCGCCACCTCACCACCGACAACGTGAAATAAGGCTCTGACCTTCCCATGGAGCTCGGCGACTCTTCGGTCTCGGAGCTCACTTCTTGTACGTGGGTCGGCGGGCTGGCTCGGTTCCGGCATGTCGCGCCCCTCTCGGGCGGGAGATTGTACCACGATCGGCTCCCGCGTCGTCTCCTGAGCGACGGAGAGTACAAGGACGTTGCGGGGGTTCGCGCGCGGCCGAACCCCCACGCGCCACGCGGGTCTCCGCATATCATGAGGCGATGCGCTCGCGTTGATCTCGGATCTTCACGCCAACGAACCGCGTAACGCACCGCCTTCGCGGGCCGCCTGAGCTTCTCCAGCAGAGCAGAGAATGTTCGCCCGTTCCGATGGCGCAGGAGGTCCGGAACGTTCCGGTCCATGGCGATGGCAGTTATTGTCCTACGTTCAGTCGTCAAGAGCGTGCGTCGCGAGGGCCAGAATGGGCAGTGGTTCCGAGGACAAAACCGGCCAAGAGCCCTGCTCCGAACATCGCCGCACCGACCCCCAACGTGTCGGGTACGAACTCCGAGAGCACGTGCCCGAGAAAGAGCCCGACCGCGACGGCCGCCGTGACGATTCCTCCGCGTCGCACGAGCAGAGCGAGCGGATTCAAAACGGCACCGCTTCTTCAAGGACCGCCCGGGGAATGGCTCGACGAAGGGCTCTCTCGGCCTGCCGCTCACGCGCCTCGAGCTCCGCGATGACCGCCTCGGTGCGATCCTCGATGGCTGCGAGGACCTCGTCGGGGTGCTCCTCGGCGTAATGAAGAAACGCTTCCGTGCGCGACCGGCGCTCGCTCCCGCGAATCGAGCGTTTCACTCTCTCGAATAGGCCGACGAGCTCGGGGGGAATGTTGCCGCGCACTTCGTCGTCGCTCTCGGTCATTCGCTCGCGGTGCATGCGCTTCGGCGCGAGCTCGCGGCGCCGCTCTCTATTGGCGCGCTCGATGCGCCTCATCTCGCGACGAAACCGCTGCTCGGCGGCCAGCTTTGCGCGCGCTTGCTCGACGTGACCTTTCAGAGCGCGCGCAGCGTCAAGGTCGGCCTTGCAGGCGTCCCGGGCGGCCTGGCGTTCGCTTTTCACCGCCTGGCGCATCTCGGCCAGTAGGCGCGCGCGAAGCTCCTTGGCGCGCTGGCGAGCGAGAACGCGCCCGGTGCGACACGCCTGCTTGGCCTCACGCAGCCCGCTCCGTCGCTTCTGGTGCGCCTCCCGCAAGGCATCGCGGAGCGAGCGGAGCTCGGCGCGCTGCGCGTTTCGGTGCTCGCGGGCGATCTCGCGCATGAGGGCCGCGCGCTGGCGCCTGCCTTCGGCCCGGGTAAGCACGGCCTAGCCTCGGTGGCGGCAGGGGCAGAAGCGACCCTTGGCGTCGACGTGCAGGCATCCGTGCTTGCCCTCGTGGCGCGCCGTGTGGCCGCAGTAGCCGCACCGATGATGGACGCGGTGCTCTTTCTTGTGATGCGCGTGCCCTCTCGAGGCGTGGGCGTGCCCGTGTGAACGGTGAGCGCTTTTGCCGCCGTGCCTCTTCTTCGCTCGCTTGGCCTTTTCATGGGCCTTGAGAGCCGCGCCGTGCAGTTTCTTCTTCATGCCTCGCCTGCCTTCCTCCAGGGCGGTGGTTTCCGCCTTCTCCGCTGCTCTTTTGCGTGCCCACGCTGCGCCGCAGACCGCCGCGGGATCCACGGCGCTGCCGGCGCGCGCCACTTCGCTCGTGCAGCGCGCGAACCACTCGCGGGGCGGTCGGTGCGGCATGGCCGTCTCATGCCTCCTCGCAAACAAGCTCTCGTCGGGCGTGGAGGCCTTCGGCGAGCTCGCGGGCCGCTCGTGGGCTGTGGCCCATCGACAAGAGGCGGCCCATGTCCTCGGAGAGCGCCGAGCGTTCGGCGCGCGTCTCGGCCGAGAGCAGCCGCTCGCTGGCACGCTCCATGCGCGCCTTGTTTCGCATCAGGCTCCAGAGTCCGAGGCCGACGAGGCTTCCGGCCACGACCAGCGCCGCGGTCGATCCGCGCTTGTCGCCCGGGGCGGCGCCGGCGGCAACCCTCGCCATGTGGTCCCACGCTTGGGCGACGCGGAAGCTGGCGCCCGGTGCTACGGGCAGGTCGCGCTGCACGGTCACAGGAAACTGCCCGGCGAAGTGGCCCTGGACACGCACGACGCATTCGTTGGCGGCGATTTCTAGTGGGCGCTCGGGTGGCCAGTCGGGCGGGCGTAGGCGACGCCAATCGGCGGGTGCTGCGGAGAAAATGCGGTCGAATCCGATGCGCATAAACACACGCTCGAGCGCATCGAGCGTCGTCGCCCCGTTGACGACCAGGACCAGGCGATAGAAGTCGCCCGGTCGAAGCGTGAGCGAGCCGTCGGGTGCGAGCCGCAATTCCCGATTCATCGCCCCTCGGGAGGCTTGTATCCGTTGAGCGCTCGGACCCGCTCGGCCCGCGCTTCGCCCTCTTGCACCTTGCCAACGAGTTCACTGGCAGCCTCCTCGCCTTTCTCGAGGACGTCCGGCCATTCGCCCGTGAGGGCAAAGTGAACGAGCTTGAGCGCGCCCTTGACCTGGTCGGCGCGCCCCTTCGCATAGCGACGCAGACTGCTCATGTGGGCTGCTCCGCGTGCGGCTCGGCGTTGGCGGCGCCGCCGCCGTTGATCGTCGCTCGCTTTCGCTGCAGCTCGACGAACCGGTCGATCGCTTGACCGAAGAGAAGGCGCTGGTCCTCGCGCAGGGTGATGGGCTTTCCTTGCATGACGTCGCCGCCTTGCTCTTGCGTGAACGACGCGAAGAGCGCCCCGATGAGCGGGTACATCGGATCGGCCTCGACGGCTTTCGGCGCGCCGCCCGGCCCCGAGGCCAGGTACTTGCTCACGACGCTCGGCACGTAGGCGTTGGCCATGTTCATGAGGAACTTTTCGCGTTCGCGTGCCCGCGCGTTGCCTTCCTCGATCTGTCGCTGCTCGAGCTCGAGGGTCTTCATGCGCTCGAGCATGTCGAGCGTTTGCACGCGGCTCGCGTCGCTTTGCGAGAGCCGGGCCGAGAGCGAATCGACCATGACCTGAAACTTCGAGAGGATGACCTCGTAGCCTTTGTCCCTTCCCTCGAAGGCCTGGCGCATGTCGCTGACCACGTCTTTGACCAGACCCGTCAGCGCGGGAACGACGAAGGCCAGTTGGTTTCCCTCCTGGGTATGGGCTGCGGGCTTGCCCGACGCGGCGACCTCGAAGAATTGCGAGCCGAGCGGCCGCTGGCTCGTGTCGACGGCCTCGACCAGATAGAGCGCACGCTCGCCGGGAGCCTGCGCGGCATCGCTCTCCGCCGCGGCGACCACCTCGGCCTCGGCGGCTTTCGGGTCGTCGGGCAGCGCGGTGAACCAGAGGACGAGCCTCTTAGGTTGCTCGCCGCGGTTCCAGAGCTCGACGTGGTGAAGGTCCTGGCGCCGCACGGCGGTCAGCCAGTCGCGCAGCGGGCTCGCGTCTTTGCTCTTATTGGGCTGCTTCATGGAGACTCACTTTCGAAGGAGGAGGACGACGGCCACCGCGCCAAGAGCGCCCAGAGCGACCCAGGGCGTGCGTGACTCGGCAAATTGCTTCGCGGACGCGATGGCCGTGTCGATGGGCTTGGTGACGGCTTGGGCCCCCTTGAAGGCCTGGAGATCGGGATCGGGCGCCGTCGGCTGCGGCGTATTCTCGTAGGTTGCGGGCGCGCACCCGTGGCCGCCGGTGCGAAGCTCGCTGTCGAGTACGGAGAGATCCCTTCGCCAGGCGAGGAGCTCTGCGTAGGTCGACCCCGCGGGCCACACGGCTTCGAGCGCGCTCGGAGTCGAGTCGATGAGGTCTCGCGCCTGTGCAACAAGTGACGGCAGGCGCGCCAGAACCGCGGTCAATCGTCCGCTCCAATCCTGGAGCCCGCGCGGATCGGCTTGAAGCCACGCAACGCAACCCGTCTCGGCCACGCGCATTCGCTCGGCTTCGTAGGTCGCGACGGCGAGCATGTCCTTGAGCTCGGCCACCGTGTGAGAACCGAGAAACTCGCCCACGCGCACGGCGGGGCGCGTCGGCCGCCAGGGTCCCGCGTGCATTGGAGCTAATCTCCGTTGGGGGGAAGGGGTGGGCACGGAAACCAGTAGCCGCCGACCGCATCGAAGGTGAACCGGATGCAGCCTATGGGGATGAAGCCGGTCAACCCGGGGACTGCGCCGGTGAGCCCTCCCCGGTCGACGAGCAGGTTGCCGCCCCCTGAAATCGAGAGCAGCTTGGTTTTTGAGACCTTGCCGAACGGATCGGCAATCTCGTAATAGTCGCCGTCGCTCGGCGGCGCGGCTGGCGACGCGGTGACTCCCGGGAGCGTAATCGTACCGCCGGCCCAGTCCTGGGTGATGTCGGCCACCGTGTCCTCGGGGCTGAAAGTGAAGTCGCCTTTGACCGGAACGACATGGTTGGTGAAGGGAATCGTGGAAACCTTCGGCATGTTGGGAGCCTCCTATCGATGCTTGAGAATCACGGCGCCGATGACGCCGGCGAGAAAGAGCCCGGCGATCCAGCGATTGCGCCCGTCACTCGGCTCGGGCTCGTAGAGGACGAGCTGCGCCGAGGTCCACGGCGCGTCGGGCGGCGGCTCTGCGTACGCCCTCGCGACGGCGTCGGCGAAGCCCTGGTCGTACACGATTCGCTTTTCGAGCGCGCGGCCGAGTGTCGTCAGTGTGATCGCCCCTCGGTGCTCTGGATCGAGCGACAGGTTGGCCGCGTAGGCCTGCGCGTAGGGACCTCGTCGCCCGGCGATGACGTCGCCGGGGCGCTTGGCATGCGCGAGCGTCGCGGGAAGGAAGTTGGCCTGGTAGTAGCGGGCGGCGCTGACGAAGGGACCGCCGTTGAGCTCTACGGCAGAGAGCAGCTGTGGTCGGATCCACGCGAGCTGCTCGCTTGCGGGCGCCGCCTGATACGCCTCGGCATCGTCGTTCGGAAAGCCGGGACCGTAGGGCTTCGGACAGCTCTGATTGAGGCCAATGCAGCCGATGGAGTTTTTCGCGCGCGGGTCCAGGCCACTCTCGGACGTCCAGACCGCGAGCAGGATTTCCGGGCGCGTGCCCGATGCCGTCGCAAGGCTCCAGAGAGCCGGCCAGAAAGCGTCGTCGAGGTTCATTGCATGAGCTCCGCGCACACGAAGGCCTCGGCCGCCGGATCGAGCGTCACAACGAAGGGCGTGCTCGACACCGCCCACGCGAGTCCTTGCACGAACCCTCGCGTCTGCCCGAGCGGCAGTCCTGGCGGCGAGCTTTGGTTGGGGGGCTCAATCAGGGGAAAGCCGTCGACGGGGACCTGCCCATTCGCCGGGGCAGCCGCCTGGTCGAGCAAGAGCAGAAAGCGAGGCGACGCCGTTGCCGCGGGAAGAAACGCTCGAAAGCCGGCTAGTCGCGTTTGGCCTGACCGAATCTGCCCCGCATTGGTCCCCATCTGCGTGACCCACTGCGTCGGGAAGAGAGGCACGCCGTCGATGCCCTCGCCCATGAACGACCGAAAGCGCGCGGATGAACTCGCGGGTACCTGCGCGTCGACCGTCGTGCCATCGGGCTGGGCGAGCGGCAGGGACGCGATGAAGCACTGCACGTGGAGCGTCGAGCAGACGAGCGGGATGCGCTGGCGGTAGGTAACGTCCACATCGGTCTCGTTGCTCGAGGCGCCGTGCCCCCACGAAATGCGCACGAACGGACGAAAGTCGGCGGTGCCGACGGCCGGCGCTGGAATCACAATCTCCTCGCACTGGACGTAGAGGACGATCTGCCAGCTCTGCTCAGCGCTCCAGTGAAAGAGCGTCGCGAGGCTCGGACCCGTCACGCGCTGCGCGTCGCCGTAGTTGGTGACGCGCTGCCTTCGGGTCGTGGGGATGATGGGACGAACGGGCATGGCTTCGCCTCAAAGCCTCCTGGCTTGCATGGGCCAGGGCTCCGGCTCGCCCTGAGCCTCGGGGCTCTCGAGGGCGCCGAGCTCCTCGGTCTCTGCGGCAAGCCACTGCGCTCCCCAGCCGAAGGGCCCTCCCCAGGAGGCGCTCCAGTCGCGCCCGTGAAAGTGCGGCCCGCGCTGACCATGAAAAGCCGGCCGACCCCGCGGATGGACGAAGCCCTGGACGCCGGCGGTGTGAGGCATCTCGTGGCCGCGCACGAGCTGCCCGTGGACCCCAGGGTGCAGAGGAGCCACCGGGAAACCGTGGGACGGCGCGGGCGCGAGACGCCCAGGATGCGGGGACGCTGGCGGCGGCGTCATCGCGTGCGGCCCGCACGCGCGAAAGCCCGAATAGAGTGGATGGCGTTGGAGAATGTCGCTGACGTGCCCGAAGAGCGACCCGAGCGAAGGCGAGCGCGCGGCCAGCCGCTGAACGTGCTCTTGCGCGTCGGGGTGGCCTGCGTGCGCACGGGCCACGAGGTGCACGGCGCTGTCGATGGCGCTCTTCGGGTGCGTGGGCAGAAATGCACTGACGACGTGAGAGACCGACTGGAGCATGTCATCGAAAAGACCCACGGCAGCAAACCTCCTTCACACGGCAACTTCACACGGCAAGCCGAGCCACCAAGTGCTTGAGAGCGGGGCTGGCGACGACCCGCCGCTGCGAGCCGTCGGCCGAGACTTCGATGGCGAGCGTGGCCGCGACGGGCCCCCGCCGCGGATGCACTCGGGGCGGCGCCTTGGCCAGGTGCGGCGCGATGTGCGCGATGCTCACGAACTTGAGCTTCGGATCGGGCAGCTTGGCCAGGTGCGCGTGAACGACGGGATGCGTGTGCGCCAGCTCGGCGATGCCTTTCGCCAGGGCCGTACTCGCGCCCTGCGTGTAGTGCTCGACCATGTGCGCGGCGACGGCGGGCGCGTTCTGGACGATCGGCTTGGCCTTGGCGACTATCTGGACCAGCGTGTCGAAGACTTCGCGCGGCAAGCCCGTCGGAATTCGATTTCGCGCCACGTTGAGCGCCAGCTGGTCGATGGAGCTGCCCTTGGCGAGTTCCATCACCGTGTCGAGCACGATGTCCGTGACATTTCGAATGCCCGGCGGAATCGGGATCGCGCCGTACGCGGCATGGACGGCAATGTCGAGCGGGCTGCCGCCCTGAAGGAGGGCGACCGCGGTGCTGATGGCCGCGCTGATTCCCGTTCCGATTCCAGGAATGAGGGAGATGAGGCCCTGCACGCTTGAGAGAACCAGCGGCCCGTACTGCTTGATGGCATCGAGCACGGGAGCAACGACGTGGCCCACGTCCTTCGCCACGCTGTCGACCGCGTGGCCCACGTCCTTCGCGACGTGTTCCACCTGGTGGACGACCTGCGTGAAGGCGTGACCGATATCGTCGAAGAACCCGCCGGTCGTCTCGGCGCCGAGCGCACTCTTGGCGAAGCGCCGCCCTTCGCTAAGCGCTTGCGCAAGTCGTTGGGCCTTTGGGTCTCCGCCTCGAGCCTGCGCCAGCGTCTCCCTCACGAACGTGCGCGACGGCAGGTCGCCCATGCGCGCCTTGACGACGACGCGGGCGGCATCGAGCACGGGCTTGGGGACTCCCTCTGCGTGCGCCGCGCGATCGAGCGCGTCGGCGGCGTGCTCCGCGGCGCTCGTCACCGCGTGGATCATCGGTAGCGCAATGGCCGGAGCGTCCATCCCGCGTACCGGCTGACCAATGGCGCGCGCGGTGAGGCCCAGCACGCTCTTGGCCGTGGGACCTTCGACGTGGATAGCGGCGCAAAGGTGCCCGAGGGGGGTGTCGACTTTGACGCACGCGTAGTAGCGGCCGCTCTGCGTTTGCAAGATGCGGAACGAACCCTGCGCAACGGCGCGGTAGCGCTTGGCGAGCAAATCGGGGTCGAAGGCTTTCACCCCGTGGTCGAGCGCGTGCGTCGGCACCGTGGAGTTCATGCCGCCATCCCCGGTGCCAGCGCGGCCGACAGAGCCGCCTTCGTCTTCGGTCCGGCGATGCCGTCGACGACAAGGCCGGTCCCCTGTTGAAACGTTCTCACGGCGGCCGCCGTCTTGGGCCCAGCGATGCCGTCCTCGACGAGCGGCGGGCTCGCCATGCTGAGCACATTGAGCGCGTGCTGCACGTCGCGCACCGTCACTACCGGCGTGGGCGACACGACGACCTGTGGCGGCGGCGACGTGGCCGGCTCTGGGCTCGTGGCGAGTGCCGTGGTGATCGCGCCCTGCGTCAGCGGCCCGGCGATGCCGTCGACCGTCAGCCCGTGGGCCGACTGGAATGCCTTCACAGCGGCGATGGTCTTCGGCCCATTGATACCATCCTCGACCAGCGGTGGACTCACGACGCCCAAGAGGTTGAGCGCGTGCTGAATCTGCCGCGTCGTCTCGTTGGGCGGCACCGCGGCGTAGGTCGCCTTAGTGACCACGGGCAAGACGATGGGCGATGGCCCTGGCGCCGCCGCCGGAATCGGCCGCCCCGCAGGGGCCGCTGCCGGAGCCGCCGTCCAGATCCAGCCTTTGACGTCTTTGGCAAACGAGGTGAGCCCTGGATCGGTCTGGCTACTCACGACGCGCAATTGCCAGTGCCGGCCGCCGTAGTCTTCGTTGACGACCGTGCCGACCGGTTGGCTCAAGAGCGCGGCATACCGCGTAGCCGTCCCGTCGCGCGCGACGTCGGCATCGGTCGCTGGCGTCCAGTTGCCCGGACCGAACGAAACGGTGGCTGTCGGGGCCGGCGCGGTCACCATGGGCGGAGTGCCTACGGGCGAGGCGTAGGGCGCGACCGCTGCCGGGGCTACCGGACCCGCCGCCGGTGGGACCGCGGTTGGGGGCGTGGCGACGGGGGCAGCCTGTCTCGCGGCTTCGAGCGCCGCTGCCTTGGTGAGAAGCGCTGCGGCGGCCTTCGGGTATTGGGCCTCGATGCCGTGAGCGAGCGCGACGAGTTTGGCCGGGTCCGTCTCGACGGCGAGCGCCGTCAGCACGGCCTTGGCCGTGTTGTCGTCGATGCCGGCGTCGAGCCCAGGCAGCGATCGGGCAGGACCCGCGCCGGGTGGACCCGCAGCCGGCGCCATCGCCGGCCCGGCGTAGAGCGGACCCACGGGCGGCGCCCCGGAAGGGGGCCCTGCGCGCGACTTGCTCCGGCTCGCAGCCGCAAGCGCGGCAAGGCCTCCGATGACGGCAACGACGGGTAAGGGATTCGGCATGGGACGTGGCTCCTATTTCATTCCCAGCGCCCGCGATGGGTCCTCGACGCGGCCATCGCCTCGCAAAACCGTGATGTGGTACGTCGTGACCATGCGCCCGCGTGTATCGGGCAATTCGGCCACCGTGATCCGATGCGTCGCCGGGTCGCCCGACCGGACGCGAAGCTCGGCGATCCGCCAGCACGCGAGGTCTTCACAGTCGCCGTTCCTTCGCGCGAGCGTGTCCGGAATGTCTTGCCACTCGTCGCGGCCGTCCGGTTCGGCCAGGTAACGAACCCCCGACGCGTAGAGCTCGGGGGTATGCGGCGCGTTGAGCAGATACGCGATGTTCGCCTGCGTGAGCGCTTCGAGCAGGTAGCGCATCACGCCGAACTTCTGCCCGTCCGAAATCGTGTCGAACGACTTCAGGCGAAAGTGGGGCGCGTACATGGGTAAGCACGCGCCGCCCCGCTACTCCATGACCGTGCCATACAGAACCGACGAAAACGT
>Ga0307475_10000710_pt1 | contig 20040 bp, 18 predicted proteins | sample atmos_gasesECM1C_FD_203317 | JGI IMG/M metagenome (GOLD analysis project Ga0307475, IMG submission 203317) | Hardwood forest soil microbial communities from Morgan-Monroe State Forest, Indiana, United States - atmos_gasesECM1C_515 | ecosystem: Environmental > Terrestrial > Soil > Temperate... | reverse complement strand
GGACGCCTGCGCTTCGGCTCGGTTCACGCCACTAATGTAAACGCCAAGCTCCGCCTCGAGGCCAGGCAGGTTGTTCTCAGCAGAGTCACCGCGGAAATGTATGGCGGCGGCGTGAACGGTGAGTTTGTCTTCAAACTGTCGGGTAAGTCCCCGAGCTTCGCAGTCAAAGCGCAAGTACAGGGCATCGAGATGGCTCATCTTCTCGCCGCATTTGGCAACGCTCGCGGCACCATGACTGGAAAAATGGCGGGAGACTTGACGCTAATCGGAGAGATGGAGCACTCCGCCCATCCCCTTGCCGGCCTGCGCGGAGTCGGACACGTAACCGTGCGCGACGGTGAGGTGCCCAGTCTCGAGCTCAACGCCAATCTGATGAAGCTGATGCATTTCAACGATCTTGGCCCCGCCAAAGATGATCCCGCCTCGTTCAATCTTATTTCCACCGATCTGCAGCTCGCCAATCTGCGCATTGCCAGCACCAAGATCGATGTCGATGGCTACGGCGTCGATATCGATGGCTCCGGCAGCGTCAGTGTTTCCGGCTCGGACGACCTCGACTATCAAGGCATCGCGCAAATCACCACCAAGCAAGGCTTCTTCACCAACACCTTCGGCCGTCTGTCCGGAGGCAAACTGGTGGACGGCAAGTTGACCTTTCCTTTCCGCATCAGCGGCACCCTCGAAAATCCGACCTTCTCCAAAGGAGAAGCCCAGAAGTAGCGATTTTGCCCGTGGTCTCTGGTTCCGGTTCTCGAACCCTTGCCTTCGCGGTACGAGCCGCCTTAGGGCTAGCGGCCGGGCTGCAGCCTCGCTGCGACAGTCGCGCGGGAGAGCTGGTCGTACTCCTCGCCGGCATGCTGAGGCAGCAGCACCCAGATGGTGTAAATGCCCAGCGCGGTGCCAAATGGCGGCCGCAGCAGTGCCAGGAATCCGATCACCAGACCCAGTGTCCGCGCCCAGGGTTCGCGTTGAAACAGTCCCCAAGCCAATAGGATGTGCGCCACGCCAAATACCGCCAGCAAACAGCCGATCGCATAGAGTCCGAAAGGCAGAAAATCGAAGGGAAAATTCGTGAACGGCCGCCCGACGCCCCAGCCAATTAGGAACGGCAATATCCGGCCGGCGATGAAAATCGATCCCACTTCCGCGAACCGCAAAATTCCGTTCACTAGCCACAGTGTCGCCAGAAGCTGGATGTGCCGCTGCACACGTCCGTCGCCGGCGGGCCGAGCTGCGGAGGCCTGTGCCGCGATGGGCGCCGCGCCAATCGCTTTCCCGCAAGAGCTGCAGAATTGCGCGCCGGCACTAAGCGCGGTCCCGCATTTATCGCAAAACATGGATCGTCCCTCCCTTTAACGCCAGATAAGCTCGGCACGCCCGGGAAGTTTCCTGGCTCTTCGGCCATTGCGCGGATGGTACCAAACGCAATCGGCCCGTTCAATCGATGTAACAACAAGCACGGTCTGCACACCTCTGCGACCCCAATCGTCGCTTTTAGTCCGCGCTTCCTCTGTAGTACTCTCTCCGCCGTCTCAGTCCAGCAACCGGAGGACGCGCACGTGAAATCTCGCCTCTCGCTTTTTCTTTTCCTCTTGCTCCCAGCCACCTGCCTCGCCGCCCCCGTCCCTAGCGACGACCTCTTCGACCTCAAGCCCATCGCCGACGGCGTCTACGCCGCCATCGCCAAGCCCGCCTACAAAATAAATTGCAACGCCGCCATCATCATCCTCGGCGACGGCGTGCTCGTCGTCGACACTCACTCCAAGCCTTCCGCCGCCCGCGCCCTCATCGAGCAAATCAAGAAACTCACGCCCAAGCCCGTGAAATTCGTCGTCAACACCCATTTCCACTGGGACCACTATCAAGGCAACGAAGCCTATCCCAGCTCCTGGCCCGCCGGCGTCGAGATCATCTCCTCCGAAGCCACCCGCCAGAATATTCAGCGCCTCGGCATTCCCCGCCTCAAAAACGAAATCGTCACCATGCCCCAGGAAATCGCCAACCTGAAAAATGATTTGGAAAAAGCTTCGACCGCCGAACACAAGGCTGCCATCCAGGAAAATCTCCGCCAGGCCGAAGCCTATTTCGGCGAGCTCAAGCTCATGCAAGTCACTCTCCCCACCATGACCTTCGACCGCAGCCTCATCCTCCGCCGCGGCTCCCGCACCGTAGAAATTCTCTGGCTCGGCCGCGCCCACACCGACGGCGACGTCTTCGTCTTCCTCCCCAACGAAAAATTCCTCGCCACTGGCGACTCCCTCCACGGCTGGACTCCCTTCATGGGCGACTCCTATCCCTATGAATGGATCCAAACCCTCGACGCCGCCGAAAAACTCGATTTCCACACCGTCCTCGGCGGCCACGGCGACGTAATGCACGGCAAACTAAGATTCGAACTCTGGAAGGAATATTTTGAGGACCTGATGGACCGCACCGCCGCCGCATACGCCGAAGGCGCCTCCCTCGAGCAAGCCCAAAAATCCGTCTCCGCCTTCCTCACCAGAAAATACGCCGCCCAATTCGACCCCAACTTCCCCAAAAGTGTCGTCGCCAACGTAACCAAGGCCTACCAAGTAATCGCCTTCCCCCGCTAACCACGCGGGGCTTAGGAACACGAAAAAGGTGGGAGGTCTTGGGCTTGCCAAGACCAAAGCAAGTCAGCCGATTCTGCCTTTTTTCACTTCGGCTATGGGCGAAGGAAGGAGCTCGCGCAGCAAGGCATTTAGGTATGGTAGCAACAGACTGACCTCGTTCCGCTCGGTTCCGGCATGAGTCGCGGCACTGCCTCGCCTATAGGTGGCGCCAACAACGCCTTCCAGTCTCACCTCCACGAGCGACGTGTAGGATTCTGCACTTTCAGTGACTACGGAACCTTTAAGCCTACTTCGCAAAATGTACCTGGTTCGCTCCGCCCGGGTGGGTGTTGATTCCTGGCGGGCTCCACTACGCCTCGCCTCTTTATACCAATCCGTTGCTTCAACTTTTTCGTTAGGGGCAAGAATATGCAGGACCCCGGTCAAGACTTCTCGCAGTTCCGCAGCGGGTCCTCGATAGCTAAGTCGCCCGGGATCTTCTGTGTCCAATACCGCTTGCTCATAGCTATCTGCTAGGTCCCGGTCCAATTGGCGCAGCCGACTTGCCACAACCTCGTCACGTCCAGCTGGAGTGCTTTGTGGGGCGCGCGACCAATGAGCCCGATTCAGCGGCACTAGGAGCGAACCCTTAAAGTGTACGATCGCGCGCTTCACGGCCCTCAAAACAGTGCGAGGTGAGCTACCGTTCATGGCCAAGTTCAATACGGTTTCTGCCGCATCGTCCATACTCGCGATCAGTTTTTCATCGCGCAGAATTTCGATGAACGGTGCCCGATATTCTGAAAACCAAGCTCCGACAACTGCTTCTATGTTTCTACGCTCCGCGGCGGTCAAGTCGGGCCGTCGGCGCTTACCACTTAGCCGCGACTCCAACCGTTCAAGGACATCGAGAAAATCAGACGGGGTCATCGCTGGGCACCGCGCAGGTCTGCACTGCCGCGTACAAAGTCATTTCCGCGGCGACTTGTGGCTAGGCTTCTTCTTTGCATCTGCTGGCTGCGAAGGCCCCAATGAATGTTCGACGAGGTTGTATCCAACGGGATTTAGGCGGAACCTCCCAGTCTCGCCGGTTGAGTCCAAATATCCGGCCCCACGAGCATTTTGAAGGGTATAGATTGTCTTGGCTGGAAGAGGTCTTTTGGCATGCCGGAAGGCTTCCTGCAATGCAGTGGAATCTATCGAATCCCTCCGTTGCTGGTCGGGCGCGAGATATTGGTAGTAATATGCGGCAACCGCCGCGGCCTCGACGTCGCTAGAAGGCTGCTTTTCGTTGAAAAATGATCGTATGTCGATCGGCGAGGTCCGCGGAGTGGGACTTATAACTGAAGTCGACGATGCGCTCTCAGCCTGGGCGGCAATCCTCCTCGACCCGCGGAAAACGTCCGAGAGGGCCTCTACAATCTTCACAACTCCCGCCTCCGCACCTTCCACGTGAATCTCTGCGTCACCAACTTTGACTCTAACTCGATAGGCACTTTTCCTCTTCATAATCTGCCTCCCAGGGAACGAGATTATACTCTCATCCGAAATTATCAAAGGCCCGCGGATTAGGGGCGAGTCGCGCGCAAAATACAGTGAAGCGCTACCGAAGCATTAGCTCCATCACCACTGTCGCTTCGCCATCCTCGTAATATCCCGGCGTACTCCGTATCGCCCTGAACCCATATTTCTGATTGATCGAAATCATCGCCGCGTTGCTCTCCCGGCAATTCGTCACAATCCGCCGGAATCCATTCCCCCTGGCGTACTCAATCTCCCACTCTTTGATCCGTTTTCCCAACCCGCGCCCCCGATGCGCCCGCAGCAGCCCCGTACTCTGAATATAGACCGTACCCGGTTGCGCCGCGTTTTCCCCGTCCCCTCGCAAATCCTCCTGAAACTCCACGTCATGAATAAACGCCGCGCACCCCGCCACTTGCCCATCAACCAAAATCCAGTACGATTCCAGGCTCAGCCAGTCCTCTGGCGGAAACGCATCCTTCCCGAATATCTCCATGTCCATCTTCCACAGCTCTCCAGCCTCCTCGGGCAGCACGGCCCTCCGAAAGTCGAGCATCATGTCGAAATTATATCCTCGCGCGTGCCCGTGCCCCCACCGAACCCAGACTCATCCCAAAAAAGTGCTTGACAACCCGGTATACCGTTATGATAACATTCTTCATGTTACCTCGACGGCTAACCCTTCCTCTACTTCCTCCAGCCGAGCTAAACCCTTCGCCATCACACTCTTGCAAACTCTTTTGCGCTCCGAAAATAGTCAACTCCTGTAAAATCAGCAACTTCCAAACTCTTTTCGCAAAATACCCGGGTGGGCTGTGCATCCGCATCACCCGACATCTTTTGCTCCCGCCTTCGCATGCGCCACGCAGCGCCTCTATCCCCTCCGCTCTCAACCAGTTGCGCATACTTCCCGTCGCCACGGGGGTGCACATGTGCGAACCCCCTCCCTCAATTTCTCATGCGAAGACTCTCTCTGTGTCTCTGCGCCTCTGTGGCAAATCCCATTTTGTTTGTCCTTTGTTTTCACAAAGATACAAATCCCTTTTCTCGCAACCCCTTTCTTTTCACATCCATCCAAATCCCTGGGGGTGTGGGGTGTTCCGTTGTCCTGTTGTAGCGCCGAGCTTATCTCGCCATCCCCTCCCTCGCCTTGTGAGCCCGGTAAGGGGCGCAGTAGAATCGGAGCTTAGGCCCCACTAGGAGACTGACTATGGCCACTGCTGAGACGAAACCGCACGTTTCGGAGTTCGTGAACGAGCCGTTCCTCGATTTTTCGCGCCCCGAAAACCGCAAACGCATGGAAGAGGCGCTGAAAAGGATCGCATCGGAATTTGGGCGCGAGTACCCGATGTACATTGGCGGGCAGAAGGTCATCACGACAGAGAAGAAAACGTCGACGAATCCTTCCCATCCGTCGCAGGTGATCGGCGTGTTTCAGTCGGCAAGCGTGGAACAGGCCAATCAGGCCGTAGAGGCAGCCGCGAAGGCGTTTGCAACATGGAAGCGGGTGCCGGCGGAGCAGCGCGTGCAGTGCTTGTTCCGAGCCGCGCAGATTTTGCGCGAGCGCAAATATGAAATGAACGCGCTGATTGTCTACGAAGCGGGAAAGACCTGGCCGGAAGCGGACGCGGACACCGCGGAGACCATCGATTTTCTGGAATTTTACGGGCGGGAAATGCTACGTCTCGCTGGCCCGCAGAAAGTTGTGCCCATGAAGGGCGAGAAGAATTATCTACTCTATATTCCGCTGGGCGTCGGCGTGGTGATTCCGCCGTGGAATTTTCCCGCCGCAATCATGGCCGGCATGGCAATGGCCTCCCTGGTGACGGGCAACACGGTCGTACTGAAGCCGGCGGGCGACACGATGACGGTGGCAGCGAAATTCGTGGAGATTGCATACGAAGCGGGCATTCCGAAGGAAGCCCTGAACTTTGTGACTGGCGCGGGCGCTACCGTTGGCGATACGCTGGTGCAGCATCCGAAAACGCGCTACATCGCCTTCACCGGATCGAAAGAAGTCGGCCTGCGCATCAGCGAACTAGCCGGCAAGGCCGTGCCGGGCCAGATGTGGATCAAGCGCACGGTCCTGGAGATGGGCGGCAAGGATTCCATCATCGTCGATGAAGAGGCCGACGTCGAGGCCGCAGTGGAAGGCGTGGTGCAATCCGCCTTCGGGTATCAGGGACAGAAATGCTCCGCGTGCTCACGCGCGATCGTGTCGCAGAAAATTTACGACAACTTTGTGCAGAAGCTGGTAGAGCGCACGAAAAAAATTAGCGTAGGCCCCAGCGAGGATCCCAACAATTACATGGGTCCGGTAGTGAGCAAAAGCGCGATGACCACGATCATGAGCTACATCGAGGTGGGCAAGAAGGAAGGGAAGCTGGTACACGGCGGCGGCCGCGCCGCGGGAGACGGCTACTTTGTGCAACCCACGATTATCGCGGACGTCGATCCCAAAGCGCGCATTTCGCAGGAAGAAATCTTCGGCCCGGTGCTGGCGGTGATCAAGGCGCGAGATTTCGATCACGCGCTGGAGATCGCCAATAACACCGAATTCGGCCTGACCGGTGGCGTCTATTCACGCAACCAAGACAAACTGGAGAAGGCCCAGGAAGTCTTTCACGTTGGCAATCTCTACCTGAATCGCAAGTGCACCGGCGCGATGGTAGGCGCCCATCCCTTCGGCGGATTCAACATGTCCGGCACCGACTCGAAGACCGGCGGAAAAGACTACCTGCTGCTGTTTTTGCAGGCCAAGACCGTCGCGGAAAAAGTGATTTAGGAGAGTTTTCCCAGGCGTTGTCGGGGCGCGCTTTAGCGCGTCCCAGTGCGCCGCAGGCGGACGAAATGAGGGTTTGTTACACTCGGCTCTCGTTGCGGCGAGTCACCCACCGCAACAGCCGAAACATGGGATAGCTGAGAAGCAGAATGAGCAGAGCCAGCATCGCGGGGCTGGGTGGCCAGACCTTACCGGTGGTAAAAGCCGTATTCAAGTCCGGCACAATCGACGCGACCAAGAAAAGCATGGAAGCAAATAACGCGATGCCCGTGGTCCACGGATAACCCCAGGCGCGATACGGCCGCTCCATTTGCGGCTCTTTCTTGCGCAGCGCGAACAGCGACCAGTAAGAGAGCGTGTAATTCGCTACGAAGAAGAACGAAAGCATGGCGATGACGATTTCAAAGGACCCGAGCACGAACAGTACGCCAACGATGGTGCTGAGGAGGAGTGCAAGAGTGGGAGTGCCGCCTGCGTTGACGCGCGTAAAACTGCGGAAGAACAAGCGATCGCAACTCATGGCGTAAAGAGTTCGCGAACAAAAGAGTTGGTTGGCGTTGAGGCAACTGAGCAGCGAGATGACCATAATGGCGCGAATGATCGTGTCGCCGTAGGGACCGAAGATTTTTTCAGCGGCGGTGCCAAGCACGAAATTGTTGCCGGCGATTTGGGACATGGGAAGAACGTAGAGAACCGCCGCGTTAATCAGCAGATAGATGCCCATGATCGTGGCAACGCTGCCAAAGATGGCGCGGGGAATATCGCGGCCCGGATTACGGACTTCTTCGCCGAAGTAAAGGACACCGGCCCAGCCATCAATCGTGTAAAAGACGGCTTGGAGTCCGAGCAACATTGCCAGGGCGAGCGGCCATCCGGACGGAAGCGGAGGCGTTGCGGTGACGGATGCTAAAGATGTGGCGTGGGCGCGTCCATCCCAGAGAAAACAGGCGACGACAACGATTACGAAAGCAAATGTTTTGATCGCGGCGGTGACCAGTTGCGTGCCCTTGCCCCACTTGATGCCACGCCACTGCAAAACGAAGAATCCGACGATGACGAGCACCGCAATCGGGTTGACGTGCCCGGCGAGAGGACGAATCAGTTCGCCGCTGTACTCGCCGATGACGATGGCCACGGCCGCGGCGGTGCCGCAGGTGGATAGCCAGTCGCTCCAGCCCACGATGAACCCGGCGTATTCGCCGAGGGCGCGGCGGGAAAAATTATACTGGCCGCCGCTGCGCGGGATAGCGGCGCCGAGCTCCGCCAGCGAAGAAGCGCCGGCGAGCGTGTAGAGTCCGCCGACGACCCACACGCCGAAGAAGAGATAAATGTTAGGCAGCCATTGCGCGATGTCGCCCGGCGCGCGCACGATTCCAGCAGCGATGGTGTTGCCGACCGCGGCGGAAATGCCGAACCACATGCCGAGCACTTTGAGGAGGCGGCCGCGATTGCAAGGGGCAGGGAGCGCGTTGTCTAAAGTGTTGCTCGACGCAGGAGCGCTGGCCGTGGAAGATAGGTCCGATGGATTCGGCAATTGGCGAGTCTCAGGGACTTTCGGAAACGTGGCCATGATAATGTGCGTGGGAGAAAATGCAAGCCGGAACTACTGAGCATGTGAGGCGGCGGTGCACGCTGAAGAGAGTGAAGTGTTGACTGCGAACAACGCTGCAGGGCTTGCTTCGGCGACGGCAGGCGGCGTTGATGTGTCGGTGGTGATTCCGTGCTTGAACGAAGCGAACTCGATTGGGATTTGCGTCTCAAAGGCGATGGAGGCCTTGCGCGCCGTGGAGCTGCGCGGCGAAGTGGTGGTTGCCGACAACGGATCGACGGATGGATCGATTGAAATTGCGGAGAAGGCCGGCGCGCAAGTCGTGCGCGTCGAGATGCGCGGGTATGGCTCGGCTTTGCGCGCGGGAATTGCGGCGGCGCGGGGCGCGTTCATCGTGATGGGCGATGCGGACGACAGTTACGATTTCAGCGAAGTGCCGCGGTTCGTGGAGAAGTGGCGGCAGGGAAATGACGTGGTGATGGGGAACCGGTTTCTCGGGGAGATCAAGCCCGGAGCGATGCCGTGGCACCACAAGTATGTGGGCAATCCGGCGTTATCTTCGTTGTTGAATTTATTTTTTCACACGGGAATTGGCGATAGCCATTGCGGGATGCGCGGCTTCACTCGAGCCGTGTATGAGCGCATGGACCTGCGCAGCACGGGGATGGAATTTGCATCGGAGTTCGTGATCAAGGCGGCGCAACTGAGCGCTAAGATGGCGGAAATTCCGATTACGTTGTGGCCGGACAAACGCGGGCGCCCCCCGCATCTGCGGAGTTTTCGCGATGGCTGGCGGCATTTGCGGTTCATGCTGCTATACGCGCCGAATTGGCTGTTTGTGTTGCCGGGTGCGGCGTTTGTATTGCTGGGATTGTCCCTGGTGTTTTGGCTCTTGCCTGGGCCGCGCGCGATTTCGCCGCGCGTTACTTTGGACCTGCACACCATGATCTTCGGTGTGATTTTCACTTTGCTCGGTGCGCAGATACTTTCCATCGGAGCGTTTGCCAAGGTATTCAGTTATGCGGAGCGATTCGATCGCAGCGGTACCGTTTCGTTGAAGCGAATGTTGAAGCGTGTGACGCTGGAATCAGGACTGCTCCTCGGCGGCGTTCTGTTTCTGGCGGGCTTTGCGGGTTGCGCTTGGATCACCTGGCATTGGGTGGCGAGCGGATTTGGTCCGCTGGCGGAGGTTCGGCAGGTGTTGTTCTGGGCTATGTGGCTGTTTTTGGGCCTGCAGATTATTTTCGCCTCGTTCTTCTTGAGCATGCTGGGGATTAGCCGCGGAACGTACATCGGCGACTACGAATTGAAATGAAAGAACGAGAGGACAGGGTTCGTGCCGGGAGATGAATTCAAACTCAAATTCAACGTTGCTATCGTGGATTGCAAAGGGGCACCGCTGGCTAGTATTCGACAGAAGAGTGCGGGTGCTGGCGGAGATGCTATCGGCGCAGCTTCCGGAAAATGCCTCGGTATTGGATATTGGATGTGGCGACGGGACTGTGGGAGCGCTAATTGCGGCGGGCAGACCAGACGTGCGCGTGCAAGGCATCGAGGTTCAGCCGAGATCCGCTTGCCGTATTCCGTGCCGCGAATTTGATGGGACGAATTTGCCGTTTGCGGACGGCTCGTTTGAGGTATGCATGTTCGTAGATGTGTTGCATCATACGAGCAATGTTCGAGCGTTATTGGGTGAAGCAGTGCGGGTGAGTCGATCCTTTATATTGCTGAAGGATCATCTGCGGGAAAATGCGTTAGACGGCGCGACGCTGCGACTGATGGATTGGGTTGGAAACCGGCCGCATGGAGTGCGACTGACATACAACTACCAGAGCCGAAAGGAATGGAGTGAACATTTTGCCGCATGCGGACTTAAGGAAAAGAGCTGGAGCAGCGAGGTGCCGCTATATCAAGCACCGGCCTCCTGGATAGCGGGTCGCGGGCTGCATCTCATCACGCTGCTCCGGAAATAGCAGGGATTTTTCACGGTTGCCAGCGCCAGAGGGAAGCCGTGGGTTTGAAAATTACTCGTCTGAATGAAATAGGATGCTCTGCGGCACGTACGGTTCGAGGTGGGGATTGTTGGTGTCGGGAGTGACCAGCCAGATTTTGCGATCTTTGAAGTAGGCCAGTAGTTTGGCATTTTGCTCTGCGTCGAGTTCGCGAGCCCAGAGCACTCTGGCGTTGTCGATTTCCGCGCCGTCGTACACCCACTCTTCGTGTATGTTGTGATTGTGTTTTGCGTAGCGGACCATGACCAGGTGCTTGCCGGAAGTGTGCTGTAGCTTTTCGGCGATGGCGGCGCGCGTGGGATTGCCTTGACACGGCCACTGTAGCGGGTCGCATATGCCTCGGCCGGTGTTGATAGTTGTTTCGAATGCGAGCAGGAATACAATGGAGCGGGACAGGGCGATGCCAACCGGGCGGTGCCTGATTCGCATGGTGCGCAAATGGCGGATGGCCTGCACGACGAGTGCGAAGAAAACGCAGGTGAGCGGCGCGGCATAATGCGCGTTGGACCAAACCACGGCGAAGACGCCGGCGTTCACGAGCAGGAAAATTATCAGCAGGAGGCGCATTTTACGGTCGCGGAATAGAAACGGGACGGCGGGCACCGCAAGGAGCAGTCCGATCCAAAAATAGGTGAGCTCGTAGCGAACCAGCTTTTCTTCGCTAACGCGTACAATGTCCGGCCACGTATTGTCGTAATTGTTGCGTTCCCATCCGTTGTAGAACACTTCGAATTGCTGGCTGTGATAATGAATCGCTGGCTTTTTGTGCTCCCAAAGAAACAGGCCGGTGGTGCGATAGGTGCGCGCGTTCAAGACGTGGGGCAGCAGCAGGGGATTCCCGGTGAGGCGCCAATTGTAGTAGCCCATGAAGGCCGCCGTCAGCAACAACACCGTAGCAAGAGGAAGCAGGACGCGGCCAAGACGCGCATTTAGCGGTTTTCGCGATTTGGTTTTTCCAGCGAACCACCAAACAAACCAGAGAGCTACTGGGACGCAGAAGAGAGCACCTTCGTACGGGCGACTATTGGCCAGAATGGCGATGCCGAGGCCAAGAAGAACGGTGTCACGAACCTTTGCGCCTTTGGCGATTCGGGGAAGCGCGCCCAAGACAAGTGCGCCACCGATTGCAGCGCAAGCGCCACCCCAATAGCTGTTCATCCAGTAACTGGCGACGCCGAACTTCAATGCAGCGAGCACCCCTCCCAGAAAGGCCCATCTGGCGGGCAGCCAGCCTTGCAGCATCCAAAGAATTAGGGCACACATGGCGGCGTCGCTTAGCAGCACGCCGATCCAGGGATGACCGAGCAGTTGGCCGATAGCCAAAGCGAGACCCTGTGCAGGCGGATAAATCGAGGCGTATTTGGGGAACCAATTGACGTGAAAGGTTTCGAAGCTGACCCACATGGGATGGGGCGGGTTGGCCAGGCGGCCGTGGGCGAAGGTGTCAGCCATCAGCAGGTAGCTGAATTCGTCGTGAATGCCTGGAACGGGAACCGGGAGAAGGGGAAGAGCTAACAGGCGAACAAGAATTACGGAGAGGAACAACGCGATAAGCGCGAGGCGCTTGCGCTCCGCGAACCGGGAAAGGGATTGCTCGACGCGGCGAAGGAATTTGCCCGCGGCGAGTGGGAGGAGCAGAGCGATCGCCGCGACGATGATTAGGGCCTGTAGGTCCGTCGCGTCCTGGAGTCCGGGCATCGGTTCAAGAATTGTACGCCAGAGCGCGTTACCTGATAGCGATCACGAAGATTTGCTGTGTCCAAACCTTGATCTAGCGCTCGACTTCGACTTCGGCGGGGGAGGCGTCGGTCTTGGCAGCGCCTCCGGCTTCGAGGAAGTCTGCTACCTCCAGGCGGAAGTTGCCGGGATTGGTGGAGTAGCCGAGAGCGGTATCGAAATCGATGATGCCGGCGCGAAGCAATTTCTCGAGTTCGCCGTCGAAGTGCTGCATGCCGTCGGTATCGCCGTCGCGCATGGCGTCGAGCAGGGACTTGCCTTCGCTTTCGCCTTTTTCGACGTAGTCGCGCGTGCGCAGCGTGGACTTCAGGATCTCAATGGCGGCGATGCGGCCTTTGCCGTCTTTTTTGGGAAGCAGGCGTTGCGACACGATGAAGCGGAATGCTTTAGCGAAGCGGGTGCGCACGGAGTGCTGGTCGCTGACCGGAAAAACGCCAACGATGCGCTCGACGGTTTTCGCGGCATCGATGGTGTGCAGCGTGGAAAGGACCAGGTGGCCGGTTTCGGAGGCCTCAATGGCGATCTCGATGGTTTCGCGGTCGCGCATTTCGCCGACCAGGATGACCTTGGGAGCCTGGCGCAGCGCGGCGCGAAGAGCGAGAGCGAACGTGGGCGTGTCGCTGTGCAGCTCGCGCTGGTGGATGGTGGCTTTCTTGTGGCGATGCAGAAACTCGATGGGGTCCTCGATGGTGAGGATATGAAAGGCCTTCTCGGAATTCATTTTGTCGATGATGGCGGCGAGGGTGGAGGATTTGCCGGAGCCGGTGGGTCCGGTGACGAGGACGATGCCGTTTTTCAGGTGCACGATTTCTTCGAGGCGCGAGGGAAGGTTGAGCTCGGCGAAGCCGGGAATTTTGTCGGGGATGACGCGCATCACGATGGCGCAACTGCCGCGCTGGCGGAAGATGTTGACACGAAAACGGCCAACGCCAGTGAGGCCGTAGGAAAGGTCGGCGGAGCCGTCTTGATCGAGCTTTTGGAGAGGATGCTCGTTTTCGCCCATGATGTCGTAAGCGATTGACTTGGTGTCGGCGGCGGAAAGGCATTCCAGGCCTTTGTATTTCAGCTCGACGAGCTGGCCGCTGACTTCGATTTGCGGGGCGCGGCCCGGGGAAAAGATCAAGTCGCTGACGTGCGTGTTGGATTTGAGCATCGCGGTGATGAGCTGCGCGGTGTGAATCACGCGCTGCGCAGGCGGCGTTTGGGTCGGGGTTTCCATGAGCCGTGTGGTCCTTGTTTGAAAGCGACTACAGGGTCGCTTGAAGATAGGTCGATGAGTTGACCCGTAGCAGCTTAAGTATGCGGGATTTTGATGACGCCGCGGGGAATGACGAGGCGATTGGTTGCGAGAAGATTAAGTGCCGCAATGGAGGCATATGCTTCGTGAAGCGTTTGGATTGGCGCTTGAAATCCTTCGGCCCGGCGGAAATACGCGCTCAGGATGACAGCCGCGGTGTTGTGAGCGTGGCTTACGGTTTGGAGGCGGAATCGATGAAGGCGACGATGTTGGATTTGAGCCTGGTCAAGTCTTCCTCGCGGAGATACATCATGTGGCCGGCATCATAATACTTAAGGCGAATGTTCTTCTGTAGCTGCTCCGGCAAGCCGAGATGCTCCATGGTGTATTCGGTGGCGAAGAACGGCGTGGCCATGTCGTAGTAACCGTTCTCGACTTCGACCTGCAGGTGAGGATTGGCGAGCAGCGCTTCGACCAAATCACCTTCAACGTTTGGGGAGCCGGGAAAGAAGCCGCGGCGACCGGTCTGGTGCTTCCAGTCCCAATTGCTGCCGACGCCTTCGCTGATGGCGTGGTAGGTCTTATCCTGGCCGAATTTCAGGTCATCGCGAACGTAGCTGTTGAAAGCGGCGGTGAACGCGCCGGTGACCGCGGCGCTTTGCGGATCGGATTCGGCGTATTCGCTGAGGAGGTCGTAGGTCAGGCCGGAATAGCGGGAATCCAGGCGGCCGGTGGTGAGACCGCGATGGCGCTGCAATTCTTCCATGAATTGACCGAGGGTCACGCGCAGGTTGGCTTTGATCAGATAGTCTTCGGTCAAGCCGGTGTAGCGCGACAGCTTTTTCGCCATGTCCGCTTTTTCGGCCGCGCTCAATTGCGAACCCTTCATCAAAACGGAAGCGTAGTCGGATGCCGCGAACTTGCGCGCTTCTTCGATGAAGGCGACCAGATTTTCGGGGCGATCTTTCAGAACTTTGTGATACCAGGCGGTCGCGGCGTAGCTGGGGAGATAGAAGACGTAGGACATGTCCGACCCAAGAGGGAAGGTAATCGTGCCGAGGTCGAGCACAGAGGAGATCAGGACGATGCCGTTGAAGTCCATGCCGTCATGCGCCTGAAGGTAGTTGCCGAGAGCGGCGGAGCGGAACGTGCCATAGCTTTCGCCGATGAGGAATTTGGGGGAGTTCCATCGGCCGTTGCGGTTGACGTACATGGTGATGAACTGTGCGAGCGATTTCACGTCCTGATCGATGCCCCAGAAATCCTTGTCCTGTGCTTTGCCGACCGCGTGGCTGAAGCCGGTGCCGACGGGGTCGAGGAAGACCATGTCGGTCTTGTCGAGCAAAGTGCCAGCGTTGTCTTGGAGCTTGTACGGCGGGGGTGGGGTGGACTCAGCGTTGGCGGTGAGCACGCGGCGCGGTCCGAAAGCGCCCATGTGCAGCCATACGGAAGCGGAGCCGGGGCCGCCGTTGTAGATGAAGGAAATAGGACGCTGCGAGACATCTTTCGTGTCGGTGCGGATATAGGAGGTGGAATAGATGAGCGCTTGCGGCTCGTCTTTTTCGTTTTTCAGCAGGATCGTTCCGGCGATGGCTTTGTAAGGGATCGTCTGGCCGCCGATTTTGATGGAGTGCTCGGTGACGGAGGATTCTTCTTTTGGCGGTGGCGGTGTGGGCTCGGCGGGCTTTTCTTTCTCGGCGGCTTTCGTTTCCTTTTCCTGGGCGCGTTCCTGAGCGCAAATTGGCAAGGCGAGAAGGGAGAGAGCGAGTGCGCTCAGGTGCAGGCGATTGGTCATCGAGGTTGCTCCAGAAAAGCGAGATTTGGATTCGGGCGGATGATTCTATACGTCGCATGAGAGGCAAGTCAAAGCGCCGGATCTTTGGGTAGTGGGTAAGCGCGTTAATCAGGCGCTATCATTCGAAAGTCCGTTGGGTGCCTCCTGTCGATGCATCAAGGTATCTTGAAGACTGCGGAACGCGGGCCTATATTGCTATGCATGTTGGCACGCGGCTTGTTACCTCTCGTCCCCCTGTTTGTGGTGTGCATTCCATCTGCGTTTGGACAATTGCCAAAGAGGGTCGAGAAATGCCTGCCTTACCCCACCCTGGCTCAAGAAATCCGAGACATGCAATCCGCCGATCCGGTCGCGCCAGCAGTTACGGTGCGAGTCAACCACGTGGAATTTGATAGGCACAACGGCATTCCAGAGGATGCCAAGGATGAGATTTCAGAGGAACTACGAAGCCAGGTGTTCCACGCGGATGCGCACACTGCCTATCTGGATGATTTGGCTAACGAGATCGCAGAAGTCGCCGTTAGGGGCGCCCTCCAAAATCGTGGATACTTTAAAGCGACACCCGCTGCAAAGCTAACGACAACTGACGACCAAGGTACTGAGATCATTGTTGCAGCCATCATCAGCGCCGAGCCCGGACCTCAATACCGCGCGGGGGATATTCGCGTCGAGTCCGCGGATGGCAATTCGCTCCAGTTTTCGCCAGCAGTTCTACGAGGTCTCATTCCGCTTCAAACGGGCGACCTGTTGAATGTCGGGGCGATCCGAACAGGCCTCGACAACCTCAGACGAGCGTATGTGCGAGAGGGTTTCGTCGATATGACTGCGGAACCCGTCCTTGCTATTGATGAGGGCCACGAAACCATCGACATGGTGCTTAAGATTAATCAAGAGGCGCAATATCGTATCGGAAGCATCGAATTGCTCGGTGTGAATGCGGCAACGCAACAGAAACTGCTGAAGTCCCTTCCGAAATCCGGAGAGATTTTTGATGGCACCCGCATCGAGGACTTCTTGAAAGTGAACCGCTCGATCCTGCCCCCAGACGTGTCAAGAAACGATGTCAACGTTAGCCGTGATCTCAAGGCGAGAACGGTGGCGATCTTGTTCGACTTCCGGACTTGTCCGCCCCACTCGAACTGACTCAACTCCCGATTAGTCGTGCCAGCTCAACCGGTCGATGCAACACTATCTAGTCAGTTGATCCGACAGCACTTCCCCATGGAGAAGCGCCGTGTCCGACTTTAACCCCAATCACACCCTTGCCAGGATGGTGTTCCGCTTGAATCAACACTCGCGAACGACTGTTAGCAATTGAGGCCCCTGTAAGGGGATCTCGGCCTAGTGCTGCGTCGACCCATTGAATCCACCCGGATTATCGGAAACTGACCCATTACGGATCTTTGACAAGCAAATTGAGGGAACCGTCGCTGTTTGTCGAAGCGAGGCGGAGGGAGGAGAGATCGTTGGCGATCCAGTCGGCGCCGGACTCGAGTAGCTCGGTGTCGGGCGCGGTGGTGCGCAGCGCAAGGACGCGGGCGCCCGCGGCTTTGCCGGCGCGGATGCCGGCAGGGGCGTCTTCGATCACGATGCAGTCCCCGGTGGCCAGACCGAGAATTTTCGCGGCTTTGATGTAGGGTTCGGGGTCGGGCTTGCCGCGCTGCACGTCGTTGGACATGATCATGTGTTTTGGTAGCGGGAGGCCGGCGGCGCGAATGCGCACTTCGGCGAGGCGGCGCGTACAGGACGTGGCGATTGCCCAGCGATCTTGCGGAATTGCTGCGAGGATTTCCAGAGCGCCGGGGAGGGGAATCACGCCTGCGACGTCTTCGATTTCGCCGCGCTCGACCTCGCGATTCTCGGCGTCGTAATCGGCGTGCGGCAGAAGTTCACGGATGGTGGTGATGCTGGGGCGGCCGTGGGCTCGGCGGACGACTTCTTCGGGCACGAAGCCGTGCTTTATGGCCCACTGAGTCCAGACACGAGCAACGGCTGGGGTCGAGTCGACGAGTACACCGTCGAGATCGAAGAGCACACCGCGACACTGGATTTTCATGGTTCGATGATACCCAGTTTTGGCGTAGCATTCTGCGTGGCGGCTCCGCGAAACCAGAGTAAAGGTGTGAGTGGGAAAGCGGTGCCTTTCGTAGGCACGTTAGCAATCCGCACCAATTTGACTTAGTCTACAGACTTAGTCTACTCTAGGACGTAACTATGACCAAAGTAAACGTTCACGAGGCAAAGACGCGTTTTTCGCGGCTCCTTCGCCGCGTGGCTGCCGGGGAAGAGATTACGATTGCCAATCGCGGGGTGCCGGTGGCGCGCCTGGTGCCCGTCGTGGAGGAAGGGACCACGCGTAAGCTAGGTTTTTTTCGCGGCCAGATGACCATTCCGGATGATTTTGACGCTCCCCTTCCGGACGGCATTCTGGATGCTTTCGAGGGCAAGACCCGGCGTACAAAAATAAAAAGAAAGAAATCGTGAAGTACTTGCTGGACACCAATGTCTTTCTTTGGAGCAATGGCGCTCCGGAGAGACTGAACAGGCGAGCCACAACGGTTTTGTCTTCCGGATCATCGGAAGTTTATCTGTCGGCAGCAAGTTCCTGGGAAATCGCTATCAAGGTTGCGCTGCGTGCGCTCAGGTTGCCGAGCCCGCCTTCGCGATTCATCCCTGATGCATTGCGGGTGCTATCTATCCGTTCGTTGGAGATTTCCCATTTTCATTCCATTGCCGCTGGAGCCCTGCCTCCGCACCACCGGGATCCTTTTGACCGCATGCTCATCGCACAGGCATGCTCAGAGGAGATGGTGTTGCTCACGGCGGACGAGGTTTTTGCGAAGTACGAGGTCGAGGCGATATTCTGCGCAAAATAGACCCACGCGATGAACGATGACGAAGCATATTCAACAGGGTGCCATGGCCGGAAAATCGAAAGTGCAGGTCATGAAGTTTGGCGGCACATCGGTGGGCGACGCTTCGTGCATTGCCCGCGCGGCGCAGATTGTGGCGCAAGCGGCGCGCGAGAACGCGGTCGTGGCAGTGGTTTCCGCGATGAGCGGCGTTACCAACCGACTGGTGGAGGCGGCTAATCGCGCCGGGAAGGGCGATCGCGAAGCGGGTTCGGCGCTGATTGCGGAATTGCGCCGGCAGCATGCGGATGCGCTGGCCGCGCTCGTCTCTAACGAGACGCGGCGCGCTGACGTTACCCGCGTGCTGGATGACATTTTCGCCGAAGGCCAGCGGCTCCTGGACGGCACGGCGCTGCTTCGCGAGCTTACTCCCCGCGCGCTGGATGCGATTTCTAGTCTTGGCGAACGCTTGTGCGCGCCGATTTTCGCTGGCGCACTTGGCGAGCCAAGTTTGAAGAGTCGCGCCATCGCTGCCACGGAACTCATCGTGACGGACACGTTTCACGGCGGCGCTGAGCCCTGCATGGATCTTACTCGCGCGCGCTGCGAAGCTGCGTTGCGGCCGCTGCTCAACGATTCTTGCGTGCCGGTAGTCACTGGTTTCATCGGCGCTACGCCGGAGGGCCTGCTGACTACGCTGGGCCGCGGCGGCTCCGATTATTCGGCGACGATCCTGGGGGCGGCGCTGGGCGTCGACGAGGTCATCATCTGGACGGACGTCGACGGCGTGCTCACCGCGGACCCGCGCCTGGTGCCCGACGCGCGCACTATTCCCGAGATTTCCTACCGCGAAGCCGCGGAGCTGGCCTACTTCGGCGCCAAGGTGTTGCATCCGAAGACGCTGCGCGCGGTGATGCCTGCGGGCATTCCGGTTTGGATTCGCAACAGCTTCGCGCCCGAGCGCCCCGGCACGAAAATTTCGCAGCAGGGCCGGAGCATCGGCGGCGGCGTGAAGGCGCTTACCGCGATCCGCGACGTTGCGCTGATCAGTGTTGGCGGTCCGGGGATTGTGGGCGTGCCGGACGTGGTCGGGCGCACCTTTTCCACGACGGCGGAACTGCGCGCGAACGTGCTGCTGATTTCGCAGTCTTCGTCGCAGAACGACATCTGCTTCATCGTTGCCAGCGCTGATGCGGAGCGTACGGTGGAAGCGCTGCGGCGCGAATTTGCGAGCGACCTGTCGCATGAAGTCGTGGACCACATCACTATGGATCCGAAAATCGCCATCGTGGCCGTGGTCGGAGAAAACATGCGCGGCACGCGCGGCATCGCCGGGCGCACCTTCGCCGCGATGGGCCGCGACAACGTCAACATCATCGCTATCGCCCAGGGCTCCTCGGAGACCAACATTTCGTTTGTGGTGGAAGACAGCGCCATGAAGCAAGCGCTGCTCACCGCGCATCGCGAATTCGCGCTAGATGCCTGAAACTGCCCGTTTATTTTGCGGCGCGAATCCGGTTCTCGCTCAGCGTCACAGCGCCCGTCAGCGCAAAGACTCGACCGGTAACGCTGGCGCCGGTGGTGACCGTGTCGCTGATGTTCGCGAGAATGCTTCCTACAAAAACGGTGTTCGTTCCAAGAGTGGCAGAGCTGCCAACCTGCCAGAAGACATTTCCCGCCGTCGCTCCCTTGGCCAGGACAACGGAGGACTTGCTCGCTGTTGTAAGCGTGGTCCCCGTCTTGAAAACATAGACACCGCTGCCGTTGAAGCTCTCGACATGCAATGCCCAGCCGAGGTCTATCAGCCCTCGATGCGCAGCTACCAAGGCCTGCCGGATATCGACTATCCCCTGCACGACAAAATCATCGTGGTCACTCGTTGCGTTCGCATTTGCCTGGGCCGCAAGAAAATCAATTTCAGCACGGTCTTCGCCGGTCAAGCCGTCGGCATCAAGGAAGTCCACGACGACATCTGGCTGGTC
>Ga0307475_10000709_pt1 | contig 20053 bp, 16 predicted proteins | sample atmos_gasesECM1C_FD_203317 | JGI IMG/M metagenome (GOLD analysis project Ga0307475, IMG submission 203317) | Hardwood forest soil microbial communities from Morgan-Monroe State Forest, Indiana, United States - atmos_gasesECM1C_515 | ecosystem: Environmental > Terrestrial > Soil > Temperate... | reverse complement strand
GGGTTCGAGTACGGTTTTTCGTTCGGCCTCACTTGCGGGCTGGCGACGTACTGTCGAGCAGGCTCACCAGCGGTTCAGCCGCAGGCAGAACCGGCCCGATGCCCGTCACGAATTCCTTAGCGCTGATTTCCTTGCCGCACAGCACCTTGTTGGCATCGTTGTCGGCATCATAGATGCCTCCTCATCCTGTAATTGGATAGGTTCTCCGCGAGGCCGGCGTCAGTGTAATCCTGTGACCCTTCCCAAACAAGTCATCCGTCCGACTTGTCATCCGTCCGACTTGCAGCGACTCAGTGTGACGACGTGGTGCGGGTCAATACCCTAAGATTGCCCACAGCCGCGGTCAAGTGGGGGGTCGAAGGGGGTTAGCCTGGCGAAAGTGAACTCACGTAAATAGCCCACCGTGGCGCACGCCCGTCAATGAGGGTTGGCTCGAACCACCATTCCTTATTCGACGGGCTTTCCGGAACACGCGAGTATGGGATAACGTTTGCGCTGAAGGGGTCGTCGCGCTTGAGGAAGAGCGAGTTTTACGGGGTGTCTGCCGTGCAAATCCTACCGCTTAACCTGCAGCTTGATAGGAGAACCCGAGTGAGGAGCGTCCGGTTCCAGACAGGGATCACCATGTTGCTACTATCGGTATTCTCGTGCGTCTGCACAGAAGTCTACGGGACAACGATTGTGGTGATGCGCGCTGGCCGCAGCGTTGTGCTGGCCGCCGACAGCTTGGCTATTGTGAACCATGAAAAAAACAACATCTGCAAAATTCGCAAGGCCGGACATATCTTTTTCGCGATTGCGGGTACCGAGTCCACTGAACAATTCCACGCTTTCGCATTGGCCGAAAAGGCCATTTCGCAAACGGGAAGCCTTCGCGCTGCCGCAAAGGCATTCATGAACATGGTCTCAGGGCCATTCGAAGAGGCTTTGACGAGGCTCAGAAACGAACGGCCAAGCGATTACGCAGAAATTAGAAGCAAAGAGCAGCCCTTGGAAGCCGCATTCGCAGCAATCGAAAACGGAGTCCCCAAGTACGTCATCGTAACTTTTACAATCACCCAGAATTCAAACGGCAGAATATCCGTCGCGGCCCAATACAAACCCTGTCCCGGATCAGCCTGCCCATCGAGTACGACGGACATAAATATTCTTGGAGAAAACGCCGCTGCCACCAAAAAGTTTGCGAGGCTGGCCAGGAATGACGCCGACGCGGTTTCCGTTTCCCGGAAATTGATTGAGACAGAGATCACAAGCAGGCCAGGCACGGTTGGACCTCCCATTTCTATTCTCGTAATCGGGCCGTCTGGGCAGACTTGGATTGAACAGGGCGAATGCAAAAAACCAGATACAAAGAATAAATCCGCGAAAAATACGACGCATCGTAATTGAACAGCAATGTATGAACTCGCTTCTGTTTGAACGGCTGTCACCCTCATCAGTCGAGTCCACGGGCTGAAATGCTGAACCTTGGGAATGCATGCCGTCTAGTCCTTGATCACCCTTACCTTGTTTCGATCGCGTGCATTGCAGCGACACGGAGCGGGATGAACTCAAGCCTTGATATTTATCGCCGAAATCTATGCTGTCGCCTGTGGGATTGCTTTCTTCCAGCGGCCTTGGGCTTTCAGGATTAGCTCGACGACTTCGCGAATTGCGCCATCGCCACCGCGAGCGAGCGTGACGTAATGCGCGGCGCGCTTCACCTCGAAAACCGCGTTCGCGACGGCGACGGCCAAACCGGCGCGCTGGAGCAGAGGCAGATCGGGAAGGTCGTCGCCGACGTAGGCGACTTCTTCGTCGGTCACGCCCGCGCGAACGAGAATCGCTTTGTAAGCGTCGAGCTTTTTGGCTTGCCCTTGAATGACGAATTCCATCGAGGCTTCGCGCGCGCGGCGGGCCGTGGCTGTGGAATCGCGGCCGGTGATCAACCCGGTGCGGATGCCCATGATGCTGGCGAGCTTCAACCCCGCACCATCGTGGGCGTTAAAAATCTTCATTTCCGCGACGCTGCCATCGGGGAACGCCTGGAGGCATACTTCTCCGTTCGTAAGCGTGCCGTCGACATCGACGAGCAGCACTTTGATGTTTCTTCCGCGCCGGAGCGCGGGCGCGGGAAATTTAATTTCACGAAGCACCATTTTGAAATCCTAGAACAACTGAAGCGTCCAAAGATCGTGCACGTGGACGACGCCTTCGAGCCGCCCGCCGCTATCGACCACCAGCACTGAAGTAATTTTCTTTTCTTCCATCAAGCGCAACGCGCTGGCTGCCAGCTCGGTTCGAGGCAGCGTCACGGGATTGCGCGTCATGCAGTCCGCGGCGGTTAACTCCAGGACATTTTCACGCCGCTTCTGCATCACGCGGCGAAGGTCACCGTCGGTGATGATGCCGAGAAGTTTTCCGTCAGGCTCGGTGACCGCCGCTAAGCCCAGGCCCTTGCGGCTCATCTCGTAGATCACGTCCGGCATTTTGGCTGCGGGCGGAACACGAGGGGCGTTGTCACCCTGGTGCATCAGCGATTCGATCCGCCGCAGCTTGTTTCCGAGGCGCCCGCCGGGATGGAGCGCGGCGAAGTCCTCTTCCTTGAAACCGCGGCGCTCGAGGAGCGAGATCGCAAGCGCGTCGCCCATGGCCAGAGCCGCCGCGGTGGAAGCGGTGGGCGCGAGATTCAAGGAGCACGCTTCTTCCTTCACCGCAATATCGAGGACGACATCGCTGGCGAGGGCCATCGTCGACCGAGGATTCGCGGTCATGGTGATGAGCTGGATGCGCAGGCGTTTCACGGCTTCGAGCAGCTCGATTAGTTCTTCGGTCTCGCCGCTGGATGAAATCGCGACGAGGACGTCGCCCGCCGAGAGCATTCCGAGATCCCCGTGAAGCGCTTCGGCGGCGTGCAAGAACAGCGACGGTGTGCCGGTGCTCGCAAAGGTGGCGGCGAGCTTCCGGCCAATGAGACCTGATTTGCCCAGGCCAGTGACGACAACGCGCCCCTTGCAGGAATAGAGAAGCTCGACGGCCTTTTCAAAGCGTGCATCGAGACGCTCGATCAAGCCGGCGATGGCATCCGCTTCGATTCGCAGGACGCGCTTGGCCGTTGAGAGGCTCATCGCTTCTCCTGCGGCGCGTCCCATTCGCGAACGACGGCTGCGAGGCGCAGGATTTTTTGCAGCAGCGGCCGAAACTGGCCGAGCGGCAGCGCGTTTGTACCGTCGGAGAGCGCTTTCGCAGGATTGTCGTGGACTTCGAGGAAAATTCCGTCGACGCCTGCCGCCGTACCGGCGCGCGCGAGCGGCTCGATAAATTCTGGCTGGCCGCCGCTCGACTTCCCTTCTCCGCCGGGCAATTGCACCGAGTGCGTGACGTCGAAAACAACCGGGTAGCCGAATTTTTGCATGATGGGAAAAGAGCGCATGTCGACCACGAGATTTTGATAACCGAAGGATGCGCCGCGCTCGGTAAGAATAATTTTTTCGTTGCCTGTACTGGCGACTTTTTCGACTGCGTTCTTCATTTCCCACGGCGAAAGGAACTGGCCTTTTTTCAGGTTGGCGACGCGGCCTGATTTTCCGACGGCGATGAGCAAATCGGTCTGGCGCGAAAGAAACGCCGGAACTTGCAAGACGTCGCAGACTTCGGCGGCCGGACTGACCTGCAACGCATCGTGAACATCGGTGAGAACCGGCACGCCGGTATGCTTTTTGATTTTGGCAAGGATGCCTAGGCCCTTTTTCAAACCTGGACCGCGAAACGAGGAGCCTGAGGAGCGGTTTGCTTTGTCGTAGGAGGCTTTGAAAATGTAGGGAACGCCCAGCTCGGCCGCAGCGGCGGCTAGCTTCTCGGCCATCATCGTGGCGTGCGCTTCACTCTCGATCACGCACGGGCCCGCGATCAAAAATAGTGGTGCCTTAGCTCCCAATCGAATTTTGCCGATGGAAAAATTCCCGTTTGCCGGCATGTGTGAGAACGCGCCTCCCCGGAACCGACAAGCCTATGCAGGTTCTGTTGCTTTTGCAATGGCCGCGGCGGGAGGAGAGCCCTGGCAATCAGGGGACCACCAGGTCTGCGGAGGCGCTGGCGAGCGCGTCAAATTACCTAGCCCATCTTGGGCTACCCTCGCGTGCCGAGCCAAATTCCGAGCGCCACAATCAGGGTCCACGAATAGAGGGCGCACATCAGGGGATGCTTGACCGCGTCGAGTGCGTCCATCTTTTCCTGGCAGATGCGCGCGAGCGCGAATATCTGATCGGTCAAATTACGGAGAAGCTGTTCGGATGAGGCGCTGTCCACGGCTTCGAAATACTCTTTTGGATTTCGATGCGCAAGGACGTGCTTGAAGAACAGAAGCTGCCCGGGGGCGCCGGTCGCCGGATCCGAGCGGCCGCTCACTCCCCGCGGCCTTACTACCTTCACCACAAGCGCTAGCGATTGAAGCACGCCCAGCACAAACACGGCGCAGCTTGCCAGGAACACGATGCTGATGCCGGCCATGACTGCGCCAGCGGCGAAGTGAAGTCTTGGTATAGCTTCCTTGACGATCGGAATCGCGATCACCGTGACAATGAAAAGAATGCTGAGCACCGCACCGACTTTCGTATCCGCCGCCCGGATGGTGGACTGCTGATTCTCGAAATTGTGGCGTGCAAAGGCGATTTGCTCCTGCAACGGAGCTGACTGAGAGATTCGCTCGGGAAACGATTGCCGTGCGGCGGCGTCCAAGGGCGAGCCTCCAAAGAACGCGTAAAGTCCCATGCTAGGCAATTGCTTTGCGGGTTTCAAGCTCGCAGGGTGCCGACAGGCCGGGCGCCATGAGAACTCCCGAGTCCAAGGGATTCGCGGGCTTGATTTCGCACGGGACTGGCTGTATATCGTTAGACATCGCGCGGCTCACCCCCTCGTTGTCGCGTTTGCTTGGTTAGATTTATGAAGACTCTTGAATCTTCGAAGACTGCGAAATCGCCGGGAAAACCAGTGAAGAAAAAACAGCAGCTCAAAGGCCCAAAGACGATCGAGAGAGTCGTTAATGTGAACGACATCAGCCCCGTTTAGCGACCGATTCGGAAGAAAAACTCCCATCATCCTTCAAACCAACGAACCTATGGCAAGAGGACGACCTCACTAATCAGCTGAGTTGGCGGCGCGAGATTCGGTGGAGACAGCCTGGCGGTGGTGACGATTGTCGAGACTGGCTCGAATAAATGACGCGAACAGCGGATGAGGAACAAGCGGCTTCGATTTGAATTCCGGGTGGAATTGGCAGCCGACGAACCACGGGTGATCGGACACCTCTACGATTTCGACATACACGCCGTCCGGAGTGCGTCCCGTGATGCGGAACCCGGCGCGCGTTAGGGTGTCCTGAAATTCGCAGTTGAATTCGTATCGGTGACGGTGGCGCTCGGAAATCTCGAGCGCGCCGTAGGCTTTGGCAGCCAATGAACCGGGTTCGAGCTTGCAGGGCCATGCGCCCAGGCGCATCGTGCCGCCCATCTCGTCGACGCCCAGCAGCTCGCGCAGCTTGTAAATCACGCGATTGGGAGTGGATGGATCGAACTCGGTGCTATCGGCCGATTTAATTCCGGCAGCCTGTCGCGCGTACTCGATGGTGGCGCACTGCATGCCGAGGCAGATGCCGAAGAACGGAACTTTTTTCTCGCGGGCGTAGGTGATCGCGTGAACCATCCCCGCAATTCCGCGTTTGCCGAAACCTCCAGGAACGAGAATGCCGTCGGCGTGACGCAGGCGGCGCTCGGCGGTGGCAGGCGAGTCCAACTCCTCCGCTTCCACCCACTCGATGACCACGCGCTGGCGGCTCGGCAGCCCGCCATGAACGAGCGCTTCGCGCAAACTTTTGTAGGCGTCCTCGAGTTGCACGTACTTCCCCACGACGCCGATGCGCACTTCGCCTTGAGGATGCTCGAGCGTCTCGAGCATCGCGAGCCAACGGCTCAGGTCGCGCGGCGGCGCTTCCAAATGCAGCAGGCGCAGAATCTGTTCATCGAGCCTTTCGGCCGCGAGCGACATCGGTACTTCATAAATGTTTCCGACGTCGGGCGCCGAGACTACGCACGATTCAGCCATGTTGCAGAAGAGCGCGATCTTGGCTTTTAAGTCTCCCGCGAGCGGGCGGTCGCTGCGGCAAATCAAAATGTCAGGTTGAATTCCGATGCTAAGGAGTTCTTTTACGCTGTGCTGCGTGGGCTTGGTCTTCAGTTCGCCGGCTGTAGCAATAAAAGGAACCAGCGTCAGATGAGCGAACACTACATTTTCTGCGCCCAGTTCGAGGCGCATCTGGCGAATCGCTTCGAGGAACGGCAGCGATTCGATGTCCCCCACCGTGCCGCCGATTTCGACGATCACAACGTCTACACCATCAGCTACTTTGCGGAATGCGGCTTTAATTTCGTCCGTGACGTGCGGAATCACCTGCACGGTTTTGCCCAAATAGTCGCCGCGCCGCTCTTTGGCAATAATGGATTCGTAGATTCGGCCCGTGGTCCAATTATGATCGCGGGTCAAGTGAGCCGAAGTGAAACGTTCGTAGTGCCCCAGATCGAGATCGGTCTCGGCGCCGTCATCGGTGACAAATACTTCGCCGTGCTGATACGGTGACATCGTGCCGGGATCTACGTTTAGGTACGGATCGCACTTCTGGAGGGTCACTCTTAGGCCGCGGCTTTCCAGCAGGCAACCGATCGAAGCCGCCGCCACGCCTTTGCCGAGGGAAGAAACCACGCCGCCCGTAACGAAGATGTATTTCGGGCCGCTGCGCAATTTCGTCGAATTCCCCCCGCTTGGAATCGGCGTACTCGGCATTATGTTCAGAAATGCCGCGCGTGTCAAATCTCGATTTCCAATTTATTTTTGTGTGCGCAAAAGTTTTTCCACGTGTTCGACGTCGGCGGGCAGGTCGACGCTGACTGCGTCGTAATCGGTTTCCACCACGCGGATGCGAAACCCATTTTCGAGCCAACGGAGTTGCTCGAGTTGCTCGACAGCCTCCAGCTCGCCCGGCGGCAGCGTGGGAAATTCAAGCAGTGCCTCATGCCGAAACGCGTACAGGCCGATATGTTTCCAGTGGCGAAAGGCGCGAGTGGTGCCCGTGTCGCGAACCCACGGGATGGGCGCGCGCGAAAAATAAAGGCCATTGCCTTCGAAGTCCCGCGCGACCTTCACGATATTCGGGTTCATGATGTCTTTGGGCTCGAGTATCGCGGTACAAGGTGTGCCAACTTGAATCGAGTCATCTTCAACCATCTCGTCAACGACCGCATCCACAGTTCGCGGGTCGATCAGCGGCTCATCGCCCTGCACGTTGACGTAGATGTCGGCGCTCACATGCGTGGCGACTTCCGCGACGCGGTCCGTGCCGGTCCGGTGATCCGACCGCGTCATGATCGCCTCGCCGCCGAATGCTTCGACGGCCGTCTGGATCCGTTGATCCTCTGTGGCGACTACGACCCGCGAAACGTTGCGCGCGCGACGCACTCCCTCCACAACGTACTGAATCATCGGCCGGCCAGCGATGGAAACAAGGGGCTTGCCTGGGAAGCGCGCGGAGGCGTAACGAGCTGGTATGACTGCCAATACATTCGGGGGTTGAGGATGGGTCACCGCTCACACTCGCTTGCGCTGCTGCCCTGCGACCGGAATCTTAGCATGCCCGAAAGTGGCGGCCTAAGCCAGGCCGCCTGGGATACTGTTACTACCGGTAGTCGAGTTCTCGCACAGCGGCCAGAGTTTTGCTTCCCGCAGTCGAATACCCTTCTTGCTTTGAATTTCGCGAGTGGTACAATCGCGATTAGAAGGCCATGCTGCGTAGAGTCCCCGCAGCCGTGGGGGTTGCATGTGAAAGACCGCGCTCTGAAGCCGGTCGCGCGATTGTTTCCCCAAGTTTGTTCGATTCTTGCCTTGTTGTTTTTCTCCTTGTTGATCTCTTCTGTCAAGGCGCAGGAAAAACCCGCCGGGCCTTCGACTCCGGTGCCTCCACAAACGATTCAGCGCGGCAAGTCGCTGAAGTCGGAAGTGGACATGACGCTCGTAAACGTGACGGTCACAGACCCGTACGGACGCCTGGTGACCGGCCTCGAGCAAAACAACTTCCGCGTGTTTGAAGATGGCCTCGAGCAGGAGATCGTGCGCTTCTCGAGCGAGGACGTGCCGATTTCAATCGGCGTGATTTTCGACATGAGCGGCAGCATGGTCGACAAAGTCGACAAATCGCGCCTCGCTGCCGTACAGTTTTTCCAGACCGCTAATCCCCAGGACGAGTTTTTCCTGGTCAATTTCAACGATCGCGCGCAACTCGCCAGCCCTTTTACCGCCAGCGTCGAGGATTTGCAGAATCGGCTGATGTTCACCGCCGCGCACGGGCGCACCGCTTTGCTCGACGGGATTTATCTGGGGCTAAGCCAAATGAAAGGAGCACACAACACCAAGAAAGCTTTGCTCATCATATCCGATGGAGGCGATAATCATAGCCGGTACTCGCAGCTGGACATCCGGAACTACTCGAAGGAATCGGACGTTCAGATTTACGCGATTGGACTTTATGAAGTTGGCGGCGGACCGACGACCGAGGAACGCGAAGGTCCCGCGCTACTAGGGGATTTGACAACGATGACCGGCGGGCGCGCTTTTCGCGTGAGCGGCCTGAACGATCTTCCGGACATCGCAACGAAAATCAGCATGGAGTTGCGCAATCAGTATGTTGTGGGATACCGTCCAAGCGCGCGAGCACACGATGGCAAATGGCGAAAAATTAAAGTCAAACTCCGTCCACCTAAGGGCCTGCCTCCACTCACCGTCTATGCCCGATCCGGCTATTTCGCACCTGGCCACTAGGCTGACGCTTCCAAAATTCCTGATGCTCCTCGCGGCTCTGCTCGCCTGCGCGGGAGTTCGAGCGCAAAACCCTCTGCCGGTGACACCCTCGGCGCCGCCACCTCCTCCAGGAATGGCGCCGCAAACGCAGCACGGGGTTATTAAGAGCAGTGTCGAACTGGTTGTGCTCCATACTACGGTCGTCGATGACCGCGGCAATTTCGTTTCGGATCTCAAGCAGGATAACTTCCGCGTATTCGAGGACAAGATCGAGCAAAAGCTCTCGGTTTTCAACCGAGAAGATGTTCCCGTCACCATGGGCCTTGTAGTCGACAACAGCGGCAGCATGCGCGAAAAACGCGCGCAAGTGGCTGCCGCCGCGCTCACATTTGTGAAGACCAGCAATCCGCAGGACGAAGCATTCGTCGTGAATTTCAACGACGAGTATTACCTCGATACGAACCAGGACTTCACGAACGATCAGCGAGAACTTAACGAGGCCCTCGAGCGCATCGACTCGCGCGGCAGTACCGCTCTCTACGACGCAATCATTGGCTCGTTGGACCATGTGAAGAAAGGTCACAAGGACAAAAAGGTCCTACTGGTGATCACCGACGGCGACGACGATGCCAGCCGCATGACGTTTCCCTTTACCGTCAAGGCCGCCACACAGTCGAACGCCTCGATCTATGCGGTCGGTGTTTTCAGTGACGACGATCGCAAGAGCAACAAGAAAATGGTCCGCCGCTCGAAGAAAGATCTGACGACTCTCGCCGAAGCCACAGGCGGCATGGCGTACTTCCCAGAAAATCTCGCCGACGTTGAAGCGGTCTGCACGCAAATCGCGCGCGACATTCGCAATCAGTACACGCTTGGCTACTACCCGACGAACACCGCGAAAGACGGCACGTTCCGCAGCGTCCAGGTGCAGTTGCTCCCGACCAAGGGTCACGGAAAACTATCTGTTCGCACACGCACCGGCTATTACGCGCAGAAGCCCACGCAGGGACAGTAGCTCTGCCGCGGATTGCGAAATCCATTCGACTGCTCCGTCAGAAGACTTCCCGGCACAGGTTTTTCGGTCTACTCATTTGGGAGGGATTTCTTCGAGGAAGCTCTTTCCGTGCGGAATCGAGCCGCCGAAGTTCGCCGCGATTGTCTGGCCCATGTCCGCCAGCGTCGCGCGCGTCCCGATGTTGACGCCGCTCCTCCCGGGCGCGTAGGCAAGGATCGGGACGTACTCACGGGAGTGGTCTGTCGTCGGATTCACGGGATCGGGATCGCATCCATGGTCTGCCGTGATCATCAAAAGGTCGGACGGTCCGAGCGTACCCATAAACGGTCCGAGCATGGCATCGAATTCCTCAAGCGAGCGTGCGAAACCTTCCACATCTTTGCGATGCCCATAGAGCATGTCGAAATCAACGAGGTTTGCAAATATCAGTCCATGTGCCTGGCGGGCCAGGGATTCTGCGAGCTTCGCCATTCCGTCGGCGTTGTTCTTCGTTGTCACATAATTCCCGACGCCGCGTCCGTTATAAATATCGTGAATCTTTCCCACCCCGAATACGGGTACTTTGCGTTCCGCCAGCACATCCATCAGCATTGGCCGCGGCGGCTCGACCGCGTAGTCGTGACGCCGCTCGGTGCGGCGAAAATTTCCCGGCGGGCCCGTAAAGGGACGCGCAATCACGCGGCCCACCCGGTTCGGACCATCCAGCAGCCTTCGGGCGATTTCGCACATGCGGTAAAGATCCGACACGGGAATCACATCTTCATGAGTCGCAATCTGAAAAACGCTGTCGCCCGACGTGTACACGATCGGAAAACCGGTGCGCAGATGCTCATTGCCAAGTTCTTTGATGATCTCTGTTCCGGACGCCGGCTTGTTTCCAATCGTTCGGCGTGCGATCTGCCGCTCGAATTCCTCGATGAGCGGCCTCGGGAAACCGTGCGGATAGACCGGAAAGGCCCGATCCAGCCAGATACCCGCCATCTCCCAATGGCCCGTCGTCGTGTCTTTTCCGGGAGAGTGCGTCGCACCTTTGCCAAATGATCCAGCAGGTTTCGAGGCGGGCGAAAGATGCTCGAGCGGTTTAATGTTGCCTAGTCCGAGGCGGAGGAGATTCGGGAGCCGCAACGGGCGCGATCGCGCGAGGTGCCCCAGAGTATCGCGGCCCACGTCGCCGTAATCGACCGCGTCTGGCAGTTCGCCGATGCCGACGCTATCGAGCACGATCCAGATCACACGCTTAAACTGCGAACCACTTCGATGGGAACGGGATTCGAGCGAATCGGCAGTCATCTCAGAGCACGATTTTACCGCACTGCGCATGTTTAGCCAGCTACCTCTTCCGTTCCACGGGCAGCGGCTCGCCGCGAGAAGCTGGCCGGATAGCGCAACCTCGGCTTTTGGTCAGCCTTAGCTCATTTGCCGCGGTTTGTGCTTCGGCGTATAATTTTTAGTTTACGCGCATGCCGCCGGAACCCACAGAGAAGCCCGCTACCGCAACTATTCCCCGGCTGCCGCCGACTGCCGTCCCGGGAGACATCGAGGAGATCCGCGTCCGTGGCGCGCGCGTCCACAATCTGAGGAATGTCGATTTTACGATCCCCCACAACGCGATTACGGTCGTCACCGGCGTATCAGGCTCGGGAAAGTCCAGCCTGGCGTTCGACACGGTTTATGCCGAAGGACAGCGGCGCTATATCGAGTCGCTCTCGGCATATGCGCGTCAGTTTCTTGAGCGCATCGAAAAACCGGACGTCGATGAAATCACGGGTATCGCACCGGCCATCTCGATTCGGCAGAAGAACTCGACGCGCAATCCTCGTTCCACCGTCGCTACGGCCACCGAAATCTACGACTATCTGCGGCTGCTCTTCGCGCGCGTGGGGCGCACCTTTTGCCTTCGTTGCGGCGAAGAAGTCCGCAAGGACACGCTCGATGAGATCGCGTCTCGCGTGCTTTCGCTGCCCGAGGGGCGCCGGTTCTATGTTTTGCACGAATTGAAAATCGCCACCCAAACCGCTGCGCAGACGCCCGCGCGCCCGCGCAAGCTTGCGCGTCCTACGCCGGAGACAATTCGCGAGGTGCTCGTAAACCTCCAGAAGCGCGGCTTCGGCCGCCTATATCAAGCCGGGCGAGTTTACGAGTTCTCTTCACCGGAACAGTTACTCGACCTCGATTTCTCGAAGCCCGTTTTCGTCCTGGTCGATCGGCTCGTTCTTTCCCCGGAAATTCGTTCGCGCTTCATGGACTCGATTGAAATCTGTTACCGCGAAGGGCGTGGCGAAGCCATTCTGGAATTTGCCCCGGACACGCCGGATCGAGCCGCCGAGCGCCTTGTTTTCAACGAGCGATTCGATTGCAAGAAGTGCGGCGCCTCGTATCAGGAACCCGAACCCCGGCTTTTCTCGTTTAACAATCCGTATGGGGCTTGCCCGCGCTGCCAGGGCTTCGGCAACACTATCGATTTCGATCTCGATCGCGTCGTTCCCGACAAGAGTAAAACGCTCGCGGAAGGCGCCATCGAACCATGGACCAAGCCGCGCTATCGACAGCTCACCTTGGAAATGCGCCGTTTCGCGCGCGCAAAAGAAATACCGCTCGACGTTCCGTATCGCGAACTCGATACCGCTCAGCGCCAAGCGCTTCTTGAAGGCGATTCGAAGGACGGCTTCCCGGGCATCAAAGGTTTCTTCGCCTGGCTCGAGCGCAAGAAATACAAGCTTCACGTGCGCGTGTTCCTTAGCCGGTATCGTGGATACGCCGTGTGCCCTGATTGCCGTGGCACTCGCTTGCGCGCCGAAGCCCGCGCGGTAAAAGTCGCGCGACGCGCCATCACCGAAGTCTGCCAGATGACGGTGAAGGAAGCGCGGCCATTCTTCGAGAACCTCGAGCTCGGCCCTGCTGACGTGGTCATCGCCGACAAAGTCCTCGAAGAGATCCAGCAGCGCCTGCGCTTCCTCGACGAAGTCGGGCTCGACTACCTTTCGCTCGATCGTCTCACCTCGACGCTTTCCGGCGGCGAGGCGCAGCGCATTCAACTTGCTACTTCGCTCGGTTCACACTTGGTCGGCGCCCTGTACGTGCTCGACGAGCCCTCGATCGGCCTTCATCCGCGCGACACGCACCGCCTCATCGAGATTCTCAAAGGCTTGCGCGATCTCGGCAATACGCTTCTTGTCGTCGAGCACGATCCCGATACCATGCTCTCCGCCGATAAGATTCTCGACCTGGGGCCCGGCGCAGGAGAACACGGCGGCAAAATCATCTTCGCAGGCACCATGAAAGAACTGCTTGCCGATCCGCAATCGCTTACCGGCCGCTATCTTCGCGGTGACTTACGCATCGCCGTGCCCGCCCGCCGGCGCAAACCGCAAGGAAAGTTTCTGAAAATCACTGGCGCACGCAGTCACAACCTTCAAGGTGTCGACGTCTCCATCCCCCTCGGTGTGCTGGTTGCCATCACGGGCGTCTCGGGCTCCGGCAAGTCGACTCTCGTCTACGACGTTCTCTACAAAGCCATTCAAACCAAGCGTACTGGCGGAAACTGGCAGGAATGCTGTGCCCGTCTCGAAGGCGATTCCGCGCTCGAGGCAGTCGAAATGGTGGATCAGTCGCCCATCGGCCGCACGCCGCGCTCGAATCCGGCTACCTACCTCAAAGCCTTCGATCCCATCCGCGAAGTTTTCGCTTCGACACCCGCAGCCAAAAAGCGCGGCCTCGGCCCCGGCCACTTTTCGTTCAACATTCCCGGTGGACGCTGCGAAGCTTGCCAGGGCGACGGCACTGTCACTGTCGAGATGCGCTTTCTTGCGGATGTGGAACTGGTCTGCGAAGAATGCCGCGGCTCGCGCTACAAGAGCAGCGTCCTCGAAGTGCTTTACAAAGAAAAAAGCATTCACGACGTCCTGCAGATGACGGTCCGCGAAGCGCTGGCCTTTTTCGCGCCGTTTCCCAAAGTCACCACGCGGTTGCGCGTCCTCGAAGAAGTGGGCCTCGGCTATCTTCGCCTCGGTCAATCCGGCACCACGCTCTCTGGAGGCGAGGCGCAACGCCTGAAGCTCGCCGCGCATCTTACGCGCCAGGAGAACCGCGGGATCCTCTATATCTTCGACGAGCCCACCACCGGGCTGCACTTCGACGATATCCAGAAGCTCCTCACGGCTTTCCGCAAACTGATCGAAGGCGGCGCTTCCGTGCTGATCATCGAGCACAATCTCGACGTGATTAAGTCGGCGGATTGGGTGATCGATCTCGGCCCCGAGGGCGGCCACGCCGGCGGCCGCGTGGTGGCGGCCGGTACGCCCGAACAAGTGGCGCGGAATTCGCAATCGCACACCGGCAAGTTCCTGGCGCGCGTGTTGAATTCACGCCATGGCGGTCATCACGCCGATTCTAGCCCGCATCCGAAACAGAACAGTTCGTAATAGAATGAGTTCAGCGGATGACGACCTTCTCCAAGTCGCTGGCTGCGGCCTGCTCCACGCTTTTTTTTGTCCTTTGCGCCGCGACGGGCGCTTTCGCGCAAACGAACGTAACCAGGACGCGCATCCCCGCGCCGAAAGATCCCGCGAACGCGGCTCTTGCCGCCGCTCAAGACGCCATGGACCGCAAAGATTTCGAGGCGGCAGCCAAGCGTCTTCAAGATTATCTCGCCAAGCAACCCAGCGACGCGGCTGCCCATTTCCAGTTAGGCTATGCCTATACGGCTTTGCACCGCCCCGAAGACGCCAAAGCCGAATACCAGCAGGCGGCCTCGCTAAAGCCCGACATGCAAGAAGCCCAGCTGAACCTAGGGCTGAGCCTTCTCGACAGCGATCCGCAGGCCGCGATAGCGCCTCTCGAAAAGGCTGCCACGCTCGCGGCCGATCAAGCTCGCCCAAAATTCCTGCTGGGCATGGCCTTCGAGCGCTCGAATCAACGACCGCTTGCCATCGAGCAATATCAAGCTGCTGAGAAAATCGACGCCAAAGACTTCGAGATTCATTTTGCTCTCGGAGGCGCTTTGCTCCGCTCCGAACGAGCCGCCGATGCCGAGCGCGAATTCCGTATCGCCCTGGAATTGCGTTCCGATTACGCGCCTACGCGTCTCGGCCTCGCCCAGAGCCTTCTGGTACAAAAGAAAGCCGACGCTGCCGCAGCGGAATATGCCGCCTACCTCGAGCTTCAGCCGGACGACACAGCCGCGCGCCTCGAGCGCGCCTCCGTTCTGGCCGATTCCGGCAAAAATGACGATGCACTCGCTGAACTCGACCGCGCCGCGGCGGCAGGTCCCGAGAGCGTTGGCGCCTTGAAATTGCGTTCCTTCGTCGATTTCCAGAAGAAGCGCTACGACGACGCCATCCCCGCCCTTCAGAAGGCTGCTGTCCTTGCGCCGCGCGACCCGGACATCCCGGCGCGCCTTGGACACGTCTATCTTGAGAAGAAGGATTACCCGAATGCGGTCGAAGAGTTAATTGTGGCGTTCAAGAGGAATCCGAATGCGAACGACGTGCTCGGCGACCTCGTTACCGCGCAATATTTGAATAAGAACTACCGCGCAGCCCTTCAGGGGCTCGAGGTGCTGTCGCATCGGGAAACTCTGCCGGTCGGCAGCTGGTTCGTGCGCGCAACTTGTTACGACAAACTGAATCAACCGTTCGACGCGCTCGATGCGTATCAGAAATTTCTTCAGTTGAACAAGGACTTGAATAGCGACATGTATTTCGAAGCCGCCGCGCGCGCCCGCACTCTCGCCCGCGAGCTGAAGGATAAGAAGAGATAAGCCGTTGCCCACCCCTCTGCGTATGGTCGAACCTCTGTTGATTTTCGCGCTAGGCCTGAACTATCTTCCGCAGGATCGTGTCTCGGTATTCCGCTCGCGCCTCGAACACGATCCAGACCCCGTGCACAAAGCGAAACTCATGAAGGACCTTGGCGACGCGGAATTTCAGGAAATTCAAAACGACCTCGTCGCGGGTAACGGTTCTGAGGCCATCCGGGTGCTCGAGAAATATAAAGCGGAGACGCAGAGCTGCGTCAACGATTTAGACGCCAAGAAAATCGACGCCGAAAACCATCCGAACGGCTTCAAGCAGCTGCAAGTCTCCATCCGGCAATCCTTGCGCCGCCTCGACGATATTCTTCCGGCCCTCACGGCCGACGAGCAAAAACCGTTTCTCGAAATCCGCAAGGAACTCGATCGTTTGGACCGGCATTTGATACGCGAACTTTTTCCGCGGCAGCCCGGCGTGGAGTCTTCAGCGCCCAAGCCGAAGAACTAGGAGAAAAGTTGGGAATCGCCAGGCAACGCGCTCCTTCTCGAAACGAGCTTCTCACATCGCTCGCGCTCCTTGCTCTCGTTGCTCTCGGTGCGGTTCTTTCCCCCTCGGCTCGCCCCGCCGCGCCGGCCCCTCCCCCGCAGCACCAAAAAAAAGATTACCTCAGCGAAGCTGAAGCCGACAAGATCCGCGACGCGGAAACACAATCGGAGCGCATCAAGCTGTATATTTCCTTTGCCGACGACCGCCTCAAGAAATTTCAATATGAGCTCGATCGCAAAACTCCCGAGCGCCGCCGCAGCGACATTCTGAACGGCCTGTTGAACGGATATGCGGGCTGCGTCGACGACGCTGCGGATCAAATTGCCGTCGCGGAGGAAAAGCAGGCGGACATTCACGGCGCCTTGAAAGTTATGGTCGAAAAAGGCAAGGAATTTACCGCCATCCTCGACAAGCTCAGCCAAGGCGGCTCCGAATACGGTCTCTACAAAGACACGCTCGACGACGCTATCGAAGGCACGAAAGACGCTCTGGCCGACGCCGAAAAAGCCCAAAAGGAAATGGCCCCAGCGCCCGTGCGGAGAAAGCCTTGAAACGCGCCGCGGCTAAGCGTCACCGCTTCTCGGGAGGCGAGCGCCTCTTTCATCGTATCTACACTCGTCTAGGATGCGAAGGCCGCCCGCCGCACTTCGTCGTGGAATATCATCCCTATGCGGACCTCACGCATACCATCCGTCTGCGCGAAGATACCGCCTATGTCCGCCTCTCCGACGTCCTCCGCGATGCTCCGCTCGCTGTCCTCGAAGCCGCCGCCGCCATTTTGCTCGGCCGGCTCTATCGCCGACGGCCTTCGCGCGAAATGCTCGAAGTTTACCGCGAATTTTCTTACGCTCGCTCCACCCGCCGGAGGTTGCTGGCACTGCGCCAACGTCGCGGTCGCCGCGCCGAACATCACCCTGCGGGCGCGCATCACGATCTCGAGCCCATGTTCGCGCAGCTCAATCTCCGGTATTTTTCCGACGTGCTTCCGAAGCCGCGCCTTGGCTGGAGCGCCCGTATGTGGCGCAGCCAGCTCGGCTGCTTTGATCCCGCGCTCGAGCAGATCGTCATCAATCGCCAGTTGGACGCCCCCGGAGTTCCAGACTATGTCGTCGGCTATGTGCTCTACCACGAGATGCTTCACTTGAAACACCCGGTGAAGTTCGCGCGCTGCCGCCGGCAGTCGCACTCTCCGCAGTTTCGCCAGGAAGAAAAAAAGTACGCGCACTATAGGCGCGCGATGAAATTCCTCGACCACTTCCCGGCGCCATCCCGCGCAAGATGAACCACGCTGAGTCTTGTGCGGTGCCGGGTGAGTGTCCAGGGCTGCAAATAAGATGAAGTGACGACTATCCCTTGGTGAGCTTCTCGAGCCGCTTGCGTATTTTCCTTGAATCGGGGCCTTCCGGAAGAATTTGCAAGAATTCCTTGTAATAGCGTATCGCTTGCGGGGTGTCGCCTTTTTTCTCGTAGATCTCGCCGAGAAGCATTCGCGGTTCCGCGAAATTCGGCTTCAGAGTGATGGCATGTTTGAAGCGGTCAATCGCCGCATCCGCATCCCCTTTATGCATGTAGAACTTTCCCACCTCCATATCCTGCGCGGCGTGGAAAGGATCGTAGACGGCGTCACTCGTACCCGATGCCGGTGTGCTGGAAGGTTCGGTCGGCGGCGAGGGTTCCCTCACCCGCTTTTTCGTCGAGGGCTCCGGTGCGGGCTTAGTAGGCTCTGAGTCCGCAGGTTGGGCTTCCCGCGGTTGCGGCGCCTTCGTGGCGGTGAAGTGTGTGGCGCCTCCCAGCCCGAAAATCCCGTCGTCACCGGGATTTCCACCTGGGCGAAGCTTCACCTCGCGAGTAAACACAACTTCGTTACCATCGATCTTGCCGGTGAATAACATCGTGCGGTCGCCGTCCGGGCTATTGCATTTGAAAGAGACGGTGTCTCTTTCGATAAAACCGTCGTAGATTGCAACTGGCCCCGTCCAATCCGTGCGTCGCCCCCGCCGCAGGTCTGTAGATCCCTGGCTCACAGTACCGGTCACTTTTCCTTCGTCGACTGCGAGCGTCAGGGTCCACGGAGGATAGGCCACGTCTTCCGCCTTCCATGTTCCCGCGGCCGGGTTGCGCCTTACGACTAGCGCTGGCCGCGGTTGCTCGGTTTGCGGTTGCGGCTGAGGCTTGTCCGACTGCTGCGACGCAGGACGCGCCCGTGGGTCCTGCGGCTCGAACGCGAGCGGCGCCAAAAACAAAACCGTCAGCATCGTGATGGGCGTTTTGATTCGCATCTCGGCTTCTGGATGGGTTTAGAGTCCGTTTGCTATGATCAGAGTTGTACCGGCTTGCGGGGCATCCCGCCGGCAGCAGCAATCCGTATTGTAGCGCGGCGCCATGGAACTCCGCGAAAAAGTCGCCAATCTTCCGCAGCAGCCCGGCGTGTATCTATTCAAGGACGCGGCGGAAAAAATCCTCTACGTCGGAAAAGCGCAGTCTCTGCGTAGCCGCGTCCGTTCTTATTTCCTCGAATCCAGCTGGCAGGACGCGAAGACCGGTTCGCTCGCCCGCGAAATCGCCGATGTCGATTACATCATCGTCGACAACGTCAAAGAAGCCCTGGCGCTTGAAAACAATCTTATCAAGCAGCACAAGCCGAAATTCAATATCCTCCTGCGCGACGACAAAACCTACCCGTACATACGCTACACCGCCTTTGAAAAATATCCGCGCGTCTACGTCACGCGGCGCCTCACCAAGGACGGCTCGATCTATTTCGGGCCTTATTTTCCCGCCAGCCTTGCCTATCGGCTCGTGCACCTGATTCACAAACACTTTCTCGTTCCATCGTGCACGGTCGATCTCACGCGCTCGCACCCGCGTCCCTGCCTACAGTTTTACATCCACCGCTGCCTCGGCCCGTGCGTCTCGGGCCTGGTCACCGAAGATCGTTACTCGGAAGCGGCGCGCGACGTGCGCCTGTTTCTGGAAGGCCGGCGTAGCGATCTTTCCCGGAGCCTCGAAGAGCGCATGCAGCGCGCCTCGGACGAACAGCGTTACGAAGAGGCGGGCGGATATCGCGACCTGATTCGCACCCTCACGGAAATGGAAGAGCGGCAGAAAATTGCGGCCGCTTCCGGCGACGATACCGACGTCCTCGCCTGGTACGCCGAGCCGCCCCAGGTCGCCGTCAATCTGTTTCACATGCGCGGCGGACGCGTCGTCGACCGCCGCGATTTCTATTGGGAAGACCTCGAGGAATTCAATCCCGCCGAATTCCTGTCGTCGCTGCTCAAACAGCTGTATCTCGATGCAAACTACCTGCCGCGCTGCATCCACGTGCCGATTGACTTCGAGGAACGAGCGTTGCTCGAGGAGGTCTTGACGGAGCGCGCCGGACATCGCGTCGAGATTTCCAATCCCCAGCGCGGCAAGAAACATGCCTTTCTCGAGCTGGTCGAAAAGAACGCGCAACATTCGTTCACCCAGCGATTCCGCGTTCTGAAACCCAGCTCGGCTGCTATCGTCGAAGCCGTTCAATCCGCTCTGGCCCTCCCCGAACCGCCCAAACGAATCGAGTGCTTCGATATTTCACACATCCAGGGTTCGGATACGGTCGCTTCGATGGTCGTGTGGGAAAGCGGCCGCATGAAAAAATCCGACTATCGCAAATTCATCATTCGGGGCGAAACGTATGCCGATACACCCGAGATGCGCGACGGAATCTTGCGCGACGATTTCGCCAGCATACGTGAGGCGGTCGAGCGCCGCTACCGCCGCTTGCAGGGGGAACACAAACCTCTTCCCAGCCTAATTCTGATCGACGGCGGGATCGGGCAGCTTCACGCTGCCGCGCAAGCGCTCGAAAAACTCGAAATCATCAACCAGCCAATGGCGAGCATCGCGAAGAAAGAAGAAATTCTCTACGTTATCGGAC
>Ga0307475_10000708_pt1 | contig 20065 bp, 17 predicted proteins | sample atmos_gasesECM1C_FD_203317 | JGI IMG/M metagenome (GOLD analysis project Ga0307475, IMG submission 203317) | Hardwood forest soil microbial communities from Morgan-Monroe State Forest, Indiana, United States - atmos_gasesECM1C_515 | ecosystem: Environmental > Terrestrial > Soil > Temperate... | reverse complement strand
CCTATGTGGTGTGCATGTCCGTGGTTGTACTGACGGCGTTCGCCATGAGCGGACTCGCTTTCACCATTCCTGTTGCCGTTCGGCAGATCGCACGACCGCTTTCCTCGGAAGAGCTCTCGAGTTTTTTCCGGGAGCAACGCGTCTTTGCCGCCTTCCTGGCGTACTTGGCTGGCCTCACCCTGGCGTCGGGCTGGCAGGGAATCTGGGCGGCCGAGACAAAGCGCGATCCGAAAGCGATGCGCACGCCCTTCAGTCTGGCGCTCAACGTAGCGGTACTCCTCGCTGGTTTGACCGTGCTGGTCCTCGGAATTAAGTATCGCAGCGGGCCGCTGATTGGTCTGAGCCCCATTGGTCCCTTGATTGGAGCTGGAAATTTGCGTTACTTGCTGCGTGGTCCACAATCGCGTATGCACTGGTGGTATGAGCATCTTGGCTCGATGATCGGCACGGGCATTGCGGGTTACACGGCCTTCCTGGTGTTCGGTGGCTCGCGGTTGTTTCCTTCGTTTGCGCGAAGCCAGCTGTACACACTTTTCTGGATACTGCCAAGCCTGATCGGCGTGCCTGTCATCTTCATGACGGTTGCCTATTATCAACGCAAATTCAACGAAACCGGGGGCGCATCGGGTGCTTCCTCGCCACGCGTCCAGCAAGATTCCTAAAGCTACGCCAACTACCAGCACCATTTGACACGCGGCGTAATCCTTGTATACCGTGCCCCGCATGCCTCGGCACAATGCTCGCCGCTCATCCAGTCCCGCTCCGACACCGGGACTGCACATCGAACGATCTGGTGACGTCCTGATCTTTACTTTGGATAGGCCCGACGACGGCAACAAAATCACAGGAAAAATGTTCGACGCCATGCTCGCCGAGCTGCGCGCCGAAGCATCGCGGCCCCGCGCGCGTGTCCTCCGCATCCGCGCACGCGGCAAGGTCTTCTGCACGGGCCGCGAACGCGCCGCCCGGGATTCCGCCGCAATTCGCCGCGAAGTGTCCCGCATCCTGGCCTTCAAGCGCGCGCTGCGAACTTCACCATTGATCACCATCGCCGAAGTTCAGGGGGATGCGCTCGGTTTTGGCTTCGGGCTCGCGATTCTCTGCGACTTTTCTCTTGTCAACGACCTCGCCGTTCTGGGTTTCCCGGAGATGCGTTCCGGCCTTGCCCCGTCCGCGATCATGGCCTATCTCGGCGAGTACACTCTTCCGCGCTTTGCTTTCCCGCTCGTTCTGCTCGGCGATACCATCGATCCGCAACGCGCCCTGCGAATCGGTCTCATCTCGCAAGTCTGCCCCGCCGATGGCTTGACGCGCGAAGCCGATTCGCTCATCGAACGCATCCTGCGGCTCGACCCGGCCGCGGCGCGCGCTTGCAAGAAGTTTTTTCTCGCCGCGCAGCAAAATTCGTTCGACAAGAACTGCCGCCTGGCCGTCAAGGCTTTGACCGCCGGCAGCCTGGCCTTGCTCGTCAAAGAGAAATCCACGCGCCGTGATGGTTAACTCAGGCGCGCGTCTCGACCGGCTTCCCGTCTCCGCGTTCCACCGGCGGATTCTCACGCTCATCGGTATCGGCATGTTTTTCGATGGTTTCGATGTTTACCTTGCCGCGACCGTGCTTGGCGCCACGCTAAAAACCGGATTTTCCACCATCGGTCAAAACGCCGAGTTCGTTTCCGTCACATTCCTCGGCATGATGCTCGGCTCATTTCTCACGGGATTCCTCGGCGACCGCTACGGCCGCCGCTTCACCTATCAAGCAAATCTCGCCCTTTTCGGCCTCGCCTCCATCGCCGCCGCCTTTGCTCCCTCCATGAATCTCTTGATTTTCTTTCGCGGCATCATGGGCTTGGGTCTCGGCGCGGAGCTCGTGGTCGGTTATGCGACCATGACAGAGTTTGTCCCGCCGCAAGCCCGCGGCAAATGGGTAGGGGCGCTCTCCGTCGCCGTCGTCACCAGCCTGCCAGTCAGCGCGCTCCTCTCCACCTTAATCATCCCGAGACTCGGTTGGCGCGCGATGTTTGTGATTGGCGGCTTGGGCGCTCTCCTCGTTTGGTATTTGCGCAAGTCCCTGCCCGAGTCTCCGCGTTGGCTCGAATCCGTCGGCCACTACAAGGAAGCCGAAGCCCTCCTGCAATCCATCGAGAGAGAAGTTTCGCTCGAACACGGGCCGCTTCCTGCTCCCGCACCGCCACCTGCTGCGCAGCCGCTCAGAAACTTTCGCTACTTACTCACCCCTTTGCTTCGTTCTCGTCTGCTCGTAGGCGCTGTCACTCTCATCGTCGCGAACACTTTGATCTATGGCTTCGTGACCTGGCTGCCCACCTTTTTCGTTCGCGAAGGCCGCAGCATCGCCGCCTCCTTCGGCTACTCGCTGGTCATGTCCATGGGCGCTCCGGTCGGCTCGGCCATTGGCGCGCTCACAGCAGATTCCTGGGGCCGTAAGCCAACGATCATCGGCGCTTCTTTCTTCACCATTCTGCTCGGCGGCATCTATCCGTTGGTCAAGGATCCGATTCTCCTGTCCCTCGCTGGTTTCCTTCTGATTGTTCCCATCTACGTCCTGGTCACGCTGCTCTTCGCCATCTACATCCCCGAACTGTTCCCGACAGAACTTCGCATGCGCGCCACGGGGATCTCTAACACGTTCGGGCGCGGCGCGACCATTGTCACGCCCTTCCTGGTCGTCGCATTGCTCAAGGCCCATGGCCTCGGCGGCGTCCTGACGCTCATGATCGGTTTGCTCATCGCGCAAATAGTGGTCGTGTGGATTTTTGGCGTGGAACCCAAGCGGCGGCGCCTGGAAGAAATGGACTCCGCCGCTTAGAAATATCGTCGGATTCGAATTGGCTTTTTTTCTTTTTTTACTGAGAACTGAAAACTGCCGACTGAAAACTTTCAAGATGATTCAGCGGCCCGCCTGTTTCTTCGCCATCATGGCCGCCAGGAGCCATTTCCTCAACACCATCAGGTAGTACGGCTTGGTCTCTCGAAACATCAGCCCCATTCCCTGATCCGGTTGCGAATAAATCACGCTGGCCTGGCCTTCGAAGAATTCCGTTTCCGTGAAAACTTTCACTCCCAGCGCCGTCCCCACCGCGAAGGGTTGCGCCATTTCCACAAAACATCCGTTGAGGCTCAGCTCTTTGACGCGTTCCGTTCTCTTATCTGCGGAAGCATCTTCGCGCATCTCGATGGACGCAAGGAAGGGATATCGAGGCCATTTGCGGCGCTCTTGTTCCATGGGCCTCCGGGGCACAGGGTCCGACAAGATTCTACTCCCGCCGCTTCGAATCTTGTTCAATATTTCCAGTCCGCCGCTGCCCCTCTTGCGGGCGACTCGGATTCAGTTTCGAAAATACCGGTTCGGGGTGGTGCCCAGTTGTTTTCTGAACATGGAGATAAACGCGCTCGGGCTGTTATAGCCGGCATCCAACGCCGCGCCCGTCACTTTTGCTCCAGCCGCAATCAGCCGCATCGCGTGCAACAGTCTCAGCTGCTGCCGCCACTTCCCAAATGTCATTTTCGTTTGCGCGAGGAACAGCCGCTGGACCGTTCTTTTGCTCGCGCCGCAATCCTTCGAGAGTCGCTCCAGCGTTTTTTCCTCGGCGGGATCGGCAAGAAGAGCCTCTACGATCCTTACTGCTCGCGAATCCAATGGATGCGGCAGCTGCAACGGAATGGAATTCGCCGCCGTCAATTGATCGACGGTGAGCTCGATGATCCGCTTTTGCGCCGGAATCTTCCGATTCAATTTTGGAAATTTGCACGCGTGAAGAATCAGCTCACGCAGGAGCGAAGACACATTCATCACAAAACATTTACTCGGCAGCTTCGGCGCAATCTTCGGAAGAAAATACAGCGTGCGCATCGAGACCATCCCGGACATGGCGACCGAATGCGGGGTTCCCGCCGGAATCCACACGGCCCGCAGGGGCGGCACGACCCAAATCCCCTGCTTCGTTCGAACGGTCATCACTCCTTTCGAAGCAAAAATCAGTTGATCCTCCGGATGAAAATGCTCCGGAATGACATGCCCGTCTTCAAGATCCACGGACACGGTTCCGACCTGGGCCAACGGTTGGCCCCGGCGGTCCAAAAGCAGGCTGTGGCACTTTTCCGACACTTGTTGTCACAATAGCGGGAGAAATTAACTCCCGCAAGTGCTATTCCTCAACACCAATAAATTCTTCACGGAGGCTCGAATGCTCTCTTCTTGCAACCTGGTCGGATTTCTAGTCACCAAGGATTACGACAAAGCGCGGGCCTTTTTCGAAACCAAGCTCGGCTTTCAATTTATCAGCCTCGATCAATATGCGCTGGCCATCGAGGCCGGCGCGCACCTGATTCGCATTACCAGAATCCCCAATTTCACTCCCGCGCGGAACACCGTCCTGGGATGGGAAGTTCAGGATATTGAGGCCGTCGTTCCCTGGCTAAAGCAGCGTGCCGTCGTCTTCGAAAAATATCCTTTCATCCAGGATCCCGAAATCGGCATCTGGACCGCACCCTCCGGCGACAAGGTCGCCTGGTTCAAGGATCCCGACGGCAATGTCCTGAGTGTCTCGCAACATGTAAAATCACCTTCGCGTTAAGGGGCGAGTTGGGTCGCAGCAACGAAATTTTCCTCATCGCTCGCAACAACGAATCGAATGGCTTGGGAGGCCGGCTCCGGAGGCCAATGATGAAATCACTTCTACTCGGGGCCATCTTCGGTGGCATCGCCGCTTTTATTTGGAGCACCATCTCCTGGACCGTTCTCCCGTGGCACGAGAAGCCCATGCTTCACTTTCAAAACGAAGACGAAGTCACCGCCGTTATTTCTTCTCACGCTCCACAATCGGGCATGTACATTCTTCCCGCCAGCCCATCGCAAGAAGGCATGACCGCCGAGCAGAAGAAAGTGGCCCAAGCCACGGTCATGGAAAAAATGCACAAAGGCCCGATCATGTTTGCCGCTGTTCGTCGAGGAGGTTTTGGCTCCTACGCACGAGGACTGATCATTCAGCTTCTCTCCCTGATGGCCGCCGCTCTCCTGCTCACTTGGCTCCTGCTGCAGACCAGCGGTTTGAGTTACCGGCGAGGAGTCCTCTTTGTTGGGGTCGTGGGGCTTGCCGCCAGTGTTATCGTGAATCTTCCCGATTGGAACTGGTGGGGCTTTTCCGGCGTTTACACCTTCGTGAATCTCGCCGACTTCACGCTGATGTGGCTCTTCGCCGGCCTGGTCATCGCCAAAGTCGCCAACCCCCAAGCGAGTTCAGCTGGCCGTTAACCCGTCACGCTGGTTTTCGTGACTAAAATAAGGAGTGCCAGGTATCGGCGCCCTATTCACAAGACTCCAGGAGTTCGTAGGGATCTGGCGAGGCCAGGGAATCGTCCCCTTCGATGATCGGACCGCAGCTGAAGGTAAAGCCAACTAATTGCTTGCGGCGCTCATCGCTGGCGGGGGTATGAGCGGAAGATGTTTTGCCTCACCGCGGGCGCCGCGCACTTCCAATTCCTCGAAAAACAAGGACGGAGCGACAATGGAGGCAGGCAAGCCGCTCTGGGCCGAGCCGAAGGCTCCCAGCGCCGTACCGACGAATCCAGTCACCTGGTTCAGCATATAATTGTCGACAAAATTGTCGTTGCCGATGCCGGCAAGATTGCGGAGCGCGCGGGTATTCAATCCGACGATGCGCGCCCCGCGGATGATTTCTTCACGGCCGGTTTCGGGATAGACGCGGTAAACCACCAGCGGCAAACGATCTCCCGTGCCGGCGCCCCCGCCATAGCTAGCCAGAAGTTCCGAGAAATCTTCCTGATGCAGCAGGCTCAAGGAAGGATTATCCATTTCACGAACGACAAGGCAATAAGCCAGCTTTTCGGCGCGGCAAGCCTCCAGAAATTTCTTTTTCAGGTCCGCGGGAGAGAGCGTCTCGGTGGAGGTAAACAAAAGATTGCTCGGCGTGGGCTTGGCGTCGGTCAGGAACGCCGCCCGGCCGTGGCCGTTCGATCGGTCGGAGTCCGGGCCGGGCCGGCGGGACATGAGTTCGCCTTTGACGTTCCCGTTCTCGACGAGCGTGACTTTTTGGGCGCGGACGCCTTCGTTGTCGACGGCATAGCCGCCGAGGAGCGGCGTGCCATTGAAGTCTTTCGCCGTCGGGTCGTCAACGAGAGTTACGCTGGCCGGCAAAACACGGGCGCCGAGGCGTCCCACCCAATCACTCTTTCCGCCAAGCCCGCTGAGGAGCTGCTCCATGACCGGGCTGAACGATATCGGCGGACGCGCGCCGTTCACCGCGGGGCCAAGCACTTGCGCAAGGAGCGGCGCTGCGGCCCGCGCTTCAAACAGAACGGGGCCGGTGTAATCTTGCGCCGGAGGCGCCGCGCGCAAGGCCATCAATTCGCTGCCCGCGACATTCAATCCTTTGCGTACGGTGTCCGCATTGGGCAGGTCTGCGGGCCGGCGCGCGTATGTGGCGTAATAGTGATTCAGCGGAACCCCGTCGTCGGCGAGCGTGTTCATCCCGGACTCGATGGCCGCAAAGTGTCGGTTCTGGCGGATTTCCGTTCCTTCGCTGGTGAGCAAATATTCCGTCGCGTAGACCAGGTAATAGGTGACGCGCGATTCGTAGATTTGTGGAAATACCCGAAGCGTCGCGGAGGCCTCGCGCGCCTCTTGATCCCAGTTGCGGCTGGTCCAGTCCGGAGTCTCCACCGGCTCAACGAGTTCGACAGGCTCCGCTTTCGAATAATCGTCGATGTCGGATGGACGGGCGAGACTGCTGAGATAGGCCTGCTTTCGCGAGTAGGTCTCCACTGCTTCTTTAAAGGCTTGGTCGGTGGCGATCCACAAGTCTTGCCGCAGTGAATCGTAGTCGCGATCAATGCCCACCGAACCCTGCGGGCCGATGAATCCGCGGAAGCCGTCGTCGCTGACAAAATTCGAGCTGTCGAGTTTATAGCTGCCGACACGCGCTGCCACGTTCATAAAGCGGTTGCGCGTGCGAGAGCTGGAGAGGAGCGTTCCGAATTCTGCTACCACTTCGCGCACGTCGAGGTCGAGCAAACGATACTCGACGTAATACGGCCGGACCGGATGATCGGTACCCGGAATCAATAGTTCCAAGCGCGTTTTCGAGCGGGCCATTTCGTCACGCATGGCGCTGAGGGTGTGATCGTTGTCCTGTTGCGCTTGGGCGGTTGTTGCCAGGCCACCACTGCTCAGCGCCAACAAAAGTAGAGCTGCCGCAATCCCGCGAGCTCGCTTCACAGTTGGCCTCCTGTCTTCATGGTGTCGTGAGCAGGTGGGGGAAGAATGGGTGGCCGGTCGGTGGAGCTCTCCTTCTTTTGTACTTCTAGTTCGGAGGTCAAAATAGCAGGTGAAGCTGCTGAAACTGGCACGGAGCCGGATTCCGCGCCGCAGTAGCCGTTGAACACTTCCGGGGTATCCCCGGTCGCGACGATCTTCGTCAGCGCCGCCAGCGGAGTCCCCACGATGTCCACACCGCGCACCAATTCGTCGGGCCGTCCATCGGGGAAGACTTTGTAGACTACCAGCGGCAGCACCTGGAAGGCTTGCGGCTGGCCCCGACCGGTAAACGTGAATCCGCCGGCGATGTCATCGATCAACAGCCCGAACGGTTTTCCTTGCGCCTTGATCAGTTCAATCAATTTTGCGCGCAGCTGCGCGTTCGTGAGGGTCTTGCTGCTCTCGACGATCAAGTTGCCCTGGCGGGAAACCGGCGTCGCACCGAGCTGCCGCCGGCCGTGCCCGTTCGAATGCGGGAACCCTACGAGCGGCGAACGCGACATTTCAAAATTCTTGAGGATGCCGTGATCCACCAGCGTGACGCGTTGCGCGGGCACCCCTTCATCGTCGAACTGGTAGTAGCCCAGAAGATCCTGCCCGCCGAGCTTCTTCAGCGTCGTGTCGTCAGCGATGCTTAGAAATTCCGGCAGGATCTGCTCCCCGACTTTTTTCGAGAATGTCTGGCCTTCGGTTACATCTTTTTGCCGGTGGCCCTCCGCGCGGTGGCCAAAAACTTCATGGAAAAATACCGCTGCGGCCCGGCCGGTCAGCAGCGCAGGGCCCACGGAAGGATCATTGATAGGCGCGGCCACCAGCCCTTCCAGCTCCTTGCGCATGGTGGCCTCCGCGGCGTACACCGCCTTGTCGCCCGGCGCGTCCTTGGTATCGACCCAATCGAAATTGTAGTAGCGGTCAATGTCCATCCCGTCGGGCGCCTTGCCCTGGATGAACAGCTCCAGGCGGTAGCGAATTTCGCCGAATTGGAGTTGCGTTCCTTCGCTGGTCACCTGAAAAGTGTTTTCCGCTTGCGCGCTGAAGGTCACAATGGAGTTGATGATGGCCGTCGAATCGCGAAACGACCTGGTGTAAGCGCGCACTCTTTCTTCCCACGGCTTGCGGTCCACGGAAATGGAAACCTGCGGGCCGATGTAGGTGTGCGGCTGTTCGCGGGAAAAATCCGGGGCGCGGCCTTCCACGGTTTCGACTTTCACTTCCTTGCCCGTCTTGATCTTGATCAGCGCCTCAGAGGCGGCCCGATATTGTTTGTCGGTCTCCAGCCAGACGGCGCGGCTCAGGACTTCGGCGTCATCGTCGATGGGGACCACTGTGCCGGGTCCGCCGCTGGTCATCTGCCGCTCGCCGACTTTGTGCGTGTTATCGAGATCATAGTTGTTGGTGCGCACCGAGACTTCCAGCCAGCGATTGCGCCCCACGTTGCTGTTGAGCAGCGCTCCGTTCGAACCGGAGACATCCACGCGTTGCGTCTCGGTGATGGTGTAGCCCAGGTAGTACGCCGGCGGGTCGAGAGTGCCCAGCGTTTTCATGGAGCGCTCGAGCTCCGCTTGCAAGGCCGCCAGCAAGGGAGACCGTTTGCCGGGCGTATCGGGCGGCGCAGCTTCTGCCCGGTGGGCCATGGAAAGGAATAGAATGGCAGCCGTGCCCAGTGCGCAAACGATGCGCGTTAGGCGACTTCGGATCGATGTGGTCAAGGAATGCCTCACTTACTATTTGACGTGACCGCGAAACATTCAGTGTACGCCAGCGGAGAGGAGCACACAAACCGACCGCCCACTCCAAGCTATTTCGATAGAGTTAAGAAGCGGAAGGTGCGGTTTTCGAGGCACTATCTTTTTGGCATTTGAACGGAATTGTAAGGCGCTGGAAAGTATGATGGTTGGAAGTTTGAGGATGGAACGGGTATGCGATACCTGGTGCGAGCGCGAGTAAAAGCTGGCTGCCAGCGAGGGCTGCTGGGAGCGATTAAGCGCGGCAAGCTGGGCCAAGGCTCGGTTGCAGAGGGCGAATACCTGCGCAACATGAATGAGGCGCGGGTTTGTCCCGACGAGACGGTGCGCTGGGTGGAAGTCTGCTACTGCCCGACGCCGCTCCAGGAAGAACGTCCTTACTGGGAGGAGTATTTTGAGCTAGTCAAGGTGCAGGACGCTCACGACCGCCGCAAATGTCGTGACGAAAACGGCTCCGAGCCCTGGGCCTGCGGCGATTGCGACTGCACCGCGCGCCTCGAAGAAAAGCTGAAGAGCACAGGCAAATCATTCCTCGAACTCCTGAATCGTTCTGATAGCAATCCCCAGGCATAGGCTGGGAGAGGAAAAGCACCCCAAGAATTTCCTACCCTTCGATGAGGTCGAAAGATGGGGACGCGGCCGAAGGCCGCCCGTTTCCATCACACCCGCAACTCAACGCCGCTCCACCGCGTCATCCCACACTATGGTGCGACAGCTTCCAATCTCCGTCCGCTTGCTTCCGGAGCACATTCAAAAACATGCCTTTGTGCCCTGCGCGAGTCGCTATGTCTTCGGCGGATAGGGTGTCTCCGCCGGCCCTGATCGCAGGAGAAATCAACAACGGCAGAACCAGCACCAGCACTTTGCGAATATTCACGAAGCCTCCTCCCAATACCGCTCGTCTTAGACGCGCCAGGCGGGACCTGCGCTGTGGTTCGCTTCCCAGGTTCCTAACGGCGTGGGTTCACTTGACGGAAAAAAAACGACTTGACATATTCCCATATAGGCATGTAATGTGCAGCCATGGCACGAGCGGCGACGACCTCGGACGCGTTCAATGCGGTGGCGGAGCCGCGGCGGCGGGAGATCCTGAACTTTATCGCGCTCGAGGAGCGGCCTGTGGGGGAGATTGTGGACTCGCTGGGGCTGGAGCAGCCTTCGGTCTCGAAGCACTTGCGCGTCCTAAGAGATGTTGGCCTGGTCCATGTCCGGCGCGACGGCCGCCGGATGCTCTATCGAACCAACGCCGAAGCCATCCGTCCCCTTCACGAGTGGACGGAAACGTTCGAGCGCTACTGGCGTCATCAATTAAGCCGCGTGAAGGAGCGCGCCGAGCGGAAAAGCAGTCCGTCAAACGATTCGCAACCGGATTTCAGTCGAAGGAGGAAAGATGATTTCGACAGCAACAAGAATTGAGGATTTGACGCTGGGCATAACGGAGGAAATCCACGTGCGCGCGCCGCTGGAGGCAACGTTTGCGGCTCTGCTCGAACAACTGGGGCCGCACAACGAAGGACCCGAAAGCGGGCCGATGCCGATGAAGCTTGAGGCGTGGCCGGGCGGCAGGTGGTACCGCGACCTGGGCGGCAATAACGGCCACTTCTGGGGAGTGGTACAAGCCATCAAGCGGCCGACGTTACTCGAGATTACGGGGCCGTTGTTCATGTCCTACCCCGTCGTGTCGAACGTGCAGTACCGCTTGAGCGAGAGAGATGGCGGAACGCTACTCACCTTTCATCACACGGCGCTTGGACTGATTCTGGATGACCACCGAAAAGGAGTTTCGAAAGGCTGGTCGTTTATCCATCAGGCCGTGAAGAAGAGGGCGGAAGCGGCTCGTTCGCGGTGAGCGCGGCGCTGCGGAAAGAGAGACTTTATGTGTCCAGGGTGCGTGGCGAATGCCGCCTTGATGATCGCCGGCGTGGTGTCCACGGGAGGATTCACCGCACTCGTGGCCAAGGTATTTGGCGCGAAGAGCGGTGTAAAGAAATCAGTTCAGAACCAAAGTCCAAAGGAGGAAACATGGGAGAAGTAACGAACGAGCAAGTCAATCTGATGTTGCGGCTGTACGAGGAGCGGCGCGAGCCTAAGCTGCGCGAAGCGCGGGAATGGTTCTTCGCCAACTTCCACGTGAAAAACGAGGAGGACATGATGCGCGTATGCCCTCCCGGCAGCCAAGGAGACGTGTACATGCGCATGGTGCTCACGTATTGGGAAATGGTGGCGAGCATCGTCAACCGCGGTTTGATCGACCAAGACTTCTTCTTCGAGAACAGCGGGGAACAATGGGCGGTTTTTGAACTAGTGAAGCCGGTGATCGCTCGGTGGCGCACGATGTTCAGCAGCCCGAAGTTCCTCGCCAACCTCGAAGAACAGTGCAAGCGCCTCGAGGCCTGGCGCGAGAAGAACGGCCCCGGATCCAACGCGGCGATTCGCAAGATGATGGCGCAGATGCAGCAGGCGGGCCAAGCGGCCAAGGCGCAGGCCGCAGGCGGCTAGAGTTCAAGCGCGAAGGCTGCTCCATTCTCACTGAGCGGCCAGGGAATGCGGGAGTTCGTTTGGGCAAAGCATCGCCGGGCTCCGGTATTCACTCCGGCGCATTGATTGTTACGAAGTTTCAAGTTTCATCTGTTATTCCGCGAAAGCGCACAATTGGGAAAGGAGAATCAGGCATGGCAACGAGAGCAATGGAACATCCAAAGGTCGTGTCGCAAGCAGCATGGCTTGCCGCGCGCAAGGAGCTGTTGAAGAAGGAGAAAGAGTTCTCGCGACATCGCGATGAATTGAGCCGGCAGCGCCGCGAACTGCCTTGGGAGAAGGTGGAGAAAGCCTACGTTTTCGATGGGCCGAAAGGCCAGGAGACGCTGGCCGATCTTTTCGGCGGCAGAAGCCAGTTGATTGTGTATCACTTCATGCTTGGCCCCGGGTGGGCGGAAGGCTGCCCGAGCTGCTCGTTCATTTCGGACCACATCGACGGCAGCGTGGTGCACCTGGCGGCGCGAGACGTGCGGCTTGCCGTGGTTTCGCGGGCGCCACTGGCGCAGATCGAGGCGTTCAAGAAGCGCATGGGCTGGCGCTTCCATTGGGTGTCGTCGAATGCAACCGACTTCAACTACGACTACCAGGTGTCGATGACGAAGCAGGAGCTGGAGAAAGGCCAGGTGTATTACAACTATTCCATGCAACCATTTCCGAGCGAGGAGCGGCCCGGCACGAGCGTCTTCTACAAGGATGCGGCCGGCACCATTTTCCATACCTATTCGAGCTATGCTCGCGGGCTGGACATCCTCATCGGGGCGTACAACTGGCTGGACCTTACGCCAAAGGGGCGCGACGAAGAGGGGTTGAAGCATGGAATGGCATGGGTGCGCCACCATGACAAGTATGGCGAAGGGTACCAGGTGGACGCGCAGGCCGAGTACGTGCAGCCCGCCAAGGCCGCGGATGCCTCGTGCTGCGAGAGTGAGCACCATTCGCAAGGCTAAACGCGCCTCGTTGTGGCAAACCAGCCGGTGTGCTACGAGGTGGTCGCTACTGACTGAGCGGACACGGCGAGGGCGCGGAGAGATTCGGCGTAAGGGGCGCGGGCGACGCCGCGTTCGGTGAAGATGGCGGCGATGTAGCGCGCCGGAGTCACATCGAAGGCGGGATGCGCGGCGTGAACGTCGGGCGCGATGCGCATGCCCCGAAGATGCGTGACTTCCCTAGCGGAGCGCTCTTCGATGGGGATGTGGCCGCCGTCGGGAATGGAAAGATCAAAAGTGGAGACGGGCGCGGCGATATAAAAGGGAACGTTATTTTCTTTGGCGAGGACGGCAATCTGATACGTGCCGATTTTGTTGGCGGTGTCGCCGTTGGCCGCGATGCGATCGGCACCCGTGACCACGGCGCCAACTTTTCCTGTCTTCAAAAAGTGGCCGACCATGTTATCGGTGATGAGCGTGAGCGGGATGCCGCCCTTGTGGAGCTCCCAGGCGGTGAGGCGCGCGCCCTGAAGATAGGGCCGCGTTTCAGGTACGAGGACGTGGAGTTTTTTGCCTTGCTCGAAGGCCACGCGGATGACTCCCAGCGCGGTGCCGATGCCGCCGGTGGCGAGCGCGCCGGCGTTGCACTGCGTCATGACCTGGCCTTCGCGGGGCATGAACTCCGCGCCGAAGCGGCCCATGGCTTCGTCGTTGGCTTTTTTCTCGAGATGGATTTGCTGGGCTTCCTCGACCATGGCTTGCTTGATCTTGCCAAGGACGGAGGTTTGCGCAGTTAGTTCAGCGAAGCGGCGCTTCATGCGCTCGAGGGCCCAGAAGAGATCGACGGCGGTGGGCCGGGTTTTCGCGAGCGTAATGCAAATTTCCGAGAATTCATCGCCGAGAGCTTCAATGGATTTTGCGGAGGAATGGAGAACGCCGAGAGCAACGCCCATGGCGGCGGCCACCCCGATGGCCGGAGCCCCGCGGATGACCATTTCACGGATGGCTTTGGCGACCTCGCGATAATCGGCGTAAGTGTAGGAAATTTCCTCGGTGGGAAGGCGTCGCTGGTCGAGGATCACGACGCCGCGTTCGGTCCATTCGATGGGTTGAGCTACGTACATTCCTTCATTGTCCTCGCGAATTCAAGTCGTATCTATTCATTGTAACGGCGGCGCGAAGAGAAAACGAATCGTTCATGGATGCGGAGGCATGTGGGTGAAACCCTTGGTGGCAATAATGGAAGTGGCGGCGATCATCGAGTTGTAGCCGAGATGGAGGAGGAAGCTGGCTACCACGGTTCCCGTGCGCGCGCGAGCGAAAGTGAAAATCACGCCAACCAGTGTCAGCAGGCTGACGAGGCCCCAGGTCCATCCGAGCTGCGCGCCGTGCATGAGGCCGAACAAAATTCCCGTGACGAAGATGCCAGCGGCCGTGCCGAAGCGAATTGCCTGAAGAGGATCGACACCGAAGATTTCCGCGAGGCCCGAGAATTTGCCGGCAAAGAGCGGATAGAGGTAGCCGCGAAAGACGGTTTCTTCGACCAGCGGCGCGACGAAAACCGCCATGGTCATCAGCAGCAAGGCGCCGGTGCGGCTCTTGAAAAGCTCCTCAATAGGAAGGTGCTCGGTATCCTTGACGCGGGAGCCGGCGATGGCCACGAAAATAGCCAGGCCGCAGCCGGAAACGAAATACATCCAGGGACTGCCTTTCCCGGCGGCGGGATCAGCGTTGAGCTTCTTCCAGCCGAGCGAACGCCAGAAGGGTGATCCGCGCAGCACGGAAAGAGTTACATAGAGAAAGAGGAAGATGAACGCAAACCAGAGAATATTTGTGCCCACGAGAAACTGGGGCTTTGACTCGACAAGTTGCTGCAGCTGCTTTTGCGTCAGGTGCTTATTTGCCGAGAGCAGAAGAACGGCGCCGACCTGGACAACCAGCAAGCTGGCAAAACCAAAAAACAAAAAAACGAGAAGATGCGGCCAGGACCAGGAGATGCGCAGGTCTTCCGGGAGATACGATCCGAATTTTGGTGACGGAGTGCGAGCCGCGTAGGCGATGGGATCGCCCGCAAGCGGAGAAGAGAGCGGCTCCGCTGCGGGGGAAGGGGACGACTCTTCCGCAGCAGGATGGAGTGCAGCATCCTGATCCGGCGGGTTCAGCGGGTTGTCGTCGACGAGGGTCATCGTTTCCTTGATGGTACTTTCTTCGGCCAGCCGGCGGCCAGCGCGGCGGCAACGAGCGGGAGAAGCAACTCGTGGTGGCCGGTGATGGCGTAGCCGTGCGATTCCGGACCGCGCTGGTTGCCGCCGGAAGCGGTGGGACGCTTCACTACATTCTGCAACGGACGATAGTGCTGGATAAAGTCGAAGTTCGCGGTGGTAATAGGGCGGAGCGGGACGCCGAGATTACGAACGATAGACACGGCTTTGAGAAACACTTCGGGGAGGAGAACGGCCGAGCCCCAATTGAGATAGACACCGCCAGGATGCATCTGCTCGACGAGGGCACAGAAGAGGCGGAAATCGAGATGTGAAGCCGCGCCGAGTGCGGCGCCGTCGGCCGCGCGGTGCATGTGGGGAATGTCGGTACCGATGGCGAGATGAATGGTGACGGGGATCTGGTATTTGTAGGCAGCGACGAGCATGCTGGAAGTGGCGTGCTTGACTTCGATGATACCGCTGTTCAGGAATTGGCCGGCAGCTTCGCCGTAGCCGATGCGAATGCGCTGCGAAAGTTTGGCGATTTCGTTGAGATACTTGCCGGTTTCCTCGGCCATGCCGAATTGGCCCGCGCCAAGACCGGCTTCCACGTCTTCGGATGTATTTCCCGCAAGAGCGATCTCAAAATCGTGGATGAGCGCGGCGCCGTTCATGGCGACGCCGGAGATGAAGCCGCGTTTCATCAGATCGATCAGGATGGGGCCGAGGCCGACCTTAATGACGTGACCGCCGATGCCCCAGAGGATGGCTTTGTGCTGCTTGCGAGCGGCATGGATGGCCGCGAGGAGATGGCCCAGATCATCGGCGGCAAGGATGTTGGGGAGCGAATCGAGAAATTTTGTGAGCGACGAATTGGCGGCTGGTGGCTTCGCAAAATCGCGGATGCTCACTTTACTTTTGCGCGAGGCGAGCGGATAGGTGTGCACCGCGCCTAAGGTGAGGGGATGGATGAAATAGATGCTCATAGTAAGTGAATCACTTTATGGAGAAGCGCTGCTCACTGCAAGGAGAAGCTGGTTGAGAAGCATGTTGCATGAGGGTCAATCGACGAGGAAAGAAAAAGCCGGGCTGAAGCCCGGCCTCTGCAAAGACTTTGCGCGGAGATCTCATTTGCTGTGGCCTGAATGTACATCCAGCTTGCCAAGGTGACCATTCCCACTGAAGCCGAGAACGCGGGCGAGGACCTGGCCGGTGTAAGACTTTTTTGTGCGGGCGACGAGCTCGGGCGGGCCCTGCGCGACGATGCGGCCGCCGCCTTCTCCCCCTTCGGGGCCGAGATCGATGATCCAATCGGCTTGCTTGATGACGTCGAGATGGTGCTCGATGATGAGCACGGTGTTGCCGAGATCGACGAGGCGTTGGAGTACGTCGAGAAGTTTTCGCACGTCGTCGAAGTGCAGGCCGGTGGTGGGCTCGTCAAGGATGTAGAGCGTGCGGCCAGTCTGGCGCTTGGAGAGTTCGCGGGCCAGCTTGATGCGCTGGGCTTCGCCGCCGGAAAGCGTGGTGGCGGACTGGCCGAGGGTGACGTAGCCGAGGCCCACTTCGACGAGAGTGGAAAGCTTTTGCTGGATTTGTGGGATATTTTCGAGGAGTTTCAGCGCGTCGGAGGAAGGCAGGTTGAGGAGGTCGCTGATGGAATGCCCTTTGTAGCGGACGGCGAGCGTTTCTGAATTATAGCGGCGGCCGCGGCAAACTTCGCACATGACGTAAACGTCGGGAAGAAAATTCATTTCGATGCGGCGGAGCCCGTCGCCCTGGCAGGCCTCGCAGCGGCCGCCTTTGACGTTGAAGCTGAAGCGGCCAGGACGGTAGCCGCGTTCGCGCGATTCAGGGAGCATGGCGAAGAGATCGCGGATGGGCGCAAAGACACCGGTGTAGGTGGCGGGATTGGACCGCGGCGTGCGGCCAATAGGGGCTTGATCGATCTCAATGACTTTGTCGATTTGATCCGCGCCGAGAATTTCGCGATGCGCGGCGGGCGCTTCCGAAGAACGGTAGAGTTTTTGCGCCAGCGCGCGATACAGAATGTCGTTGACGAGCGTGGATTTTCCGGAGCCGGAAACGCCGGTGACTACGGTGAGCAAACCGAGCGGTAGCGTAACGTCTACTTCTTTGAGATTGTTGGCGCTGGCGCCCAGGATTTGGATGACTTTGCCGTTGGGACTGCGGCGTTTTTCGGGGACGGCGATTTTCGCGGCGCCGCTAAGATATTGGCCGGTAAGTGATGCCGCCGTGGCTTCGATTTGCGCGGGTTTGCCCTGGGCGACGAGGTAACCGCCGGCGTTGCCCGCGCCGGGGCCGAGATCGACGACGAAATCAGCGCGGCGAATAGTGTCTTCGTCGTGCTCGACGACCAGGACGGTGTTGCCAAGATTGCGAAGATGCTCGAGGGAACCGAGGAGACGGGCATTGTCGCGGGCGTGCAGGCCGATGCTGGGCTCGTCGAGAACATAGAGAACGCCGCGAAGGCGCGAACCGATTTGCGTGGCCAGGCGGATGCGCTGGGCTTCTCCGCCGGAAAGCGTGGCGGCGGAGCGGTCGAGGCTGAGATAGCCGAGGCCAACAGCGAGAAGGAACTCGATGCGCTCGGAGACTTCTTCAAGAGGGCGTGCGGCGATTTCTTTTTGGCGTTCGGTGAGCTGCGCGAGGATTTTGTCCACTGCGGGCCGCGCGGCGCCGAGCGAAAGCGCGGTGAAATCCGCGAGCGACCAACTGGCAAGTTTGACCGCGAGCGATTCGGGGCGGAGGCGCTTGCCGTGGCAGGCACTGCAAAGCGTGGCAGACATGTATTGCGTCATCCACTCGCGGTAAGTGTCCGAGCCGGACTCTTCGAAATTGCGTTCGAGAAATTTCAGGATGCCGGGGAAGCGAAAGCCTTTTTCGGATTTGGATTTTTTCCCGGTTAAAGTATTTTCACCTGAAGCGCGGCCGTTCGACGGTGGGTAGCCGTACAAGAGCATGGTTTGGATGCGCGCGGGGAATTTGTCGAACGGCGTTTCGAGATTGAAGGAGTGGGCGTAAGCAGCAAGTTCCAAAGTGCGTTTGAGAATGGCGGAGCCGGAGCCTGGCCCAAGGCCGCCATCAAAAAGCGGGCGCGACCAATCGGTAATGATCCTGGAGGGATCGAAATCATATTTTGAGCCGAGGCCGTTGCAGGAGGGGCATGCGCCGTAGGGCGAGTTAAAGCTGAACGAGCGCGGCTCGAGTTGCGGGACGGAGATGCCGCAATCGGGACATGCGAGCTTTTCGGAAAAAGTGTGCTCCTTGCCGCCGACGATGGCGACGGTGACAAGGCCGCCCGCGAGCTTGAGCGCGGTGGCGATGGACTGTTCGAGGCGCGCGGCGATGCCTTGCTTGACGAGCAGGCGGTCGATGACGATTTCGATGGTGTGGTTCTTACGCTTGTCGATGACCGGGAGATCGTCGAGCGGGAACAGCTCGCCGTTGATGCGCGCGCGCACGTAGCCGTCTTGCGCGAATTTTTCAAGCTCCTTGCGGTAGGCGCCTTTCCGGCCGCGGACGATGGGCGCGAGGATCATGATGCGGTCATCCGGCTTGCAGATTTCGCCGTGCAGGATGGACTGGACGATCTGCTCGCTGGATTGGCGCGTAATGGGCTTGCCGCAGTTGGGGCAATGCGGCACGCCGATGGACGCATAGATGACGCGGAGATAATCGTAAATTTCGGTGATAGTGCCGACGGTCGAGCGCGGCGACCGCGTGGTCGTTTTCTGCTCGATGGCGATCGAGGGAGAAAGCCCTTCGATGACGTCGACTTCGGGGCGTTCCATCTGGTCGAGGAATTGGCGGGCGTAGGCCGAGAGCGACTCGACGTAGCGGCGCTGGCCTTCGGCGTAAATGGTGTCAAAGGCGAGCGAGGATTTGCCCGAACCGGAGAGGCCGGTGATGACCGTGAGGGAGTTCCGGGGGATTTCGATGCTGATGTTTTTCAGGTTGTGCTGGCGCGCGCCCCGGATTACCAGTTTGGTCAGGCCCATGAGACGAAAACGCTCCCTCCACAGGAGCCCTGGCGCTCAGTAGGTACATTGAGCCCAAGATAACTCTCCACGATAGCAGGAGGGGAAGAAGAGGGTCAAGAAGACCCCTAGCGACATGAACCGGAGCCCAGCAACCAGAAATACTCAGAAGCAGTGGAGAACAAGAACTGATCGTGGGCCGTATCTGTAGTTTTCTCAGCTACATTCCGGCGTAGGTTTGGCGGCGGAGGAATTGGCCGGCGCCGGGGCGGCCTACGAATTTGCCGGCATCGATGACGGCACGGCCCCGGGAGAAGACGGTTTTGGGCGCGCCCTTGATGCGGATGCCCTCGAACATGGAATAGTCCACGCGCATGTGGTGGGTTTTGGCGCTGATGACTTCTTCGTGGCTAGGATCGAAGATCACGAGGTCGGCGTCGGAGCCGACGGCGATGGTGCCTTTGCGCGGATAGAGGCCGAAGAGTTTTGCGGGAGCGGTTGCAACGAGCTGGACAAAACGATTCGGCGAAAAATGCTTGCCGTGGACGCCACCGGTATAAACAAGGCTTAAGCGGTGCTCGATGCCGGGGCCGCCGTTGGGGATTTTGGTGAAGTCGTCCTTGCCGAGCTCTTTTTGCTCCTTGAAACAGAAGGGGCAGTGGTCGGTGGAGACGACCTGAAGAGTGTCCTTCGCAAGGCCCTGCCAGAGCTTTTCCTGGTGCCACTTTTCACGGAGCGGCGGAGTGAAGACGTATTTGGCGCCTTCAAATCCGGGCGCGTCCATATTTTCCAGCGAGAGATACAAATATTGCGGGCAGGTCTCGGCGTAGGCGGGGAGGCCGCGGTCGCGGGCTTCGCGAACTTTTTCGAGGGCCTCGTTGCAAGAAAGATGAACGATGTAGACAGGCGCGCCGGCCATTTCGGCGAGCGCGATGGCGCGAGAAGTGGCTTCGGCTTCGGCAGTGGTGGGACGGGTGAGCGCATGGTATTTCGGAGCGCGTTTTCCTTCGGCCAGTGCTTGCTGGACGATGACATCGATGGCGCCGCCGTTTTCCGCGTGCATACAGATGAGCCCGTTGTATTTCGCGGCCTGGCGCATAGCCTTGAAGATCGTGGCGTCATCAAGCATGAAGACGCCGGGGTAGGCCATGAAGAGCTTGAAGCTGGTGACGCCTTCGCGGATGAGCTGGCCCATTTCCTCGAGTTGCGCGGAGCCGAGGTCGGTGATGATGCAGTGGAAGGCGTAGTCGGCGACGGCTTTGTCGTGGGCTTTCTTCATCCAGGTGTCGAAGGCCTGGCGGAGAGTTTGGCCTTTGTACTGGATGGCGAAGTCGATGAGCGTGGTGGTGCCGCCGAAAGCGGCGGC